>Ga0268299_1000306_pt1 | contig 173001 bp, 150 predicted proteins | sample NOBtaG_FD_193484 | JGI IMG/M metagenome (GOLD analysis project Ga0268299, IMG submission 193484) | Activated sludge microbial communities from bioreactor in Nijmegen, Gelderland, Netherland - NOB reactor | ecosystem: Engineered > Bioreactor > Aerobic > Activated sludge | place: Netherlands... | reverse complement strand
CAAACGACGACCGCCAGCGGGCGTCCGCCACCCCGGCCGACATCGAGCGGAATCGATGGCCGGCTTCAATCGGAATCAGGTGGCCGACATCAATCGGAATGCCCGGCCGAATTCATCGGAATCCGCACTTGGCGCGACTGGGAGCAATTGCCGTGCCAATGGCTTGACAGGCTCGGAGGTCACGAGGCTCGCCATGCGCATGAGGAGTACGTTGCCGGCATCCACCATGTGAACGGCATCGAAGGCTTTTGGGGCCACTTCAAAAAGGGCATCAAGGGAACCAACGTCGGCGTCTCCGAAAAGTACAAGTGGAAGTACATTTCGGAGTACACCTATCGTTACAACCACCGCGATATCGGCACGTTCGGAATGTTCAATCGCCTCGTTTGGGCTTTCCAAGGGCCTCGTCTAGTAGAGCCGTGAAACGCTCTCTTTGTGCTGATCGTCGCCTTCCACTGGCGTGGCAGGACGTTCCGATCCTTCGACGGCCTTCTTAGCTGGAGGTGGAAAAGCGGAGTCTTGCTGTACTGCGCGGTGGGCCATGATCGCCTCTATCCTGGCTCGCCTCTCGGCGAGCAACGCTTTGTCGGTTCTCACAAGTTCCACGATCTTGTACGCTGGCACAACCGTGCCCATACCAATCGGAACTCGCAAGCCCCCGCTGAGATTGCGGTCTTTCGCCAATATCTCGCCTGGTCTCCCGTCCCAAGCGCCGATGTACAGGCCAAGCAAGACAAGCGCGCCATAGGAAGCCGGCAACGCGCCGCGAACAGGGTTGAAGCTCCCAAGTTGGAGAGCCTCCATGGTGAACACTGGGGAGCCGCTCAGCCCTTCAAGAGTTTGAGCTTCGACCAGATAGGCTTCTGAATGGATTATCGTTTTGGTTGAGCGGTCCTGCACGGGTATGGGCTCATTGGGATTCGGCAGCGCAGCTATGTGGCCATTGTGTACGACCGGCACATTCCGACGCTTCCCAGCGTGCAGGCGAAAGAGACCAATAATAGAGATTGGATCACCGCAGAGGACGTCATCAGGACCGCCATAGCGGGCTATCCTGTCCATAGGCCCATATGCCGGGTCCTTTAGGGGCCAGTAGATGGTGTCGTAGCGCGTATTTGAGAGCCCAAAGGTGGCCGCAGCTAGATCGACCGTAGGGTCGGGGTGATACGACCATATGATGCTGGTGACCGGAATATCTTCTGCCTCGCCATCTAGCTTGTTGGCGCGGATGTAAAAGCCGGTATCCGAATATTTCTCAAGTTCCCGCGCGACGTGGCGGCAGGTCACTAAAAGCGGGATCAGGATGCCCTGCTCTTCATCACAGAGCATGAAGCCGGTGCCGCCGTATCCGATACCATCGGGTCCCGGCACTCCAAAGAACACGACAGACCTACGGGCGATCTCGTTGACGCGCATGAGTTTCTTGCGGCTTCCGGGCCATGGCGTCTCAGCACCCGGTCCGAGCGCCAGCCGACACCAGTGGGAATCCGCCTCCTGAAATCTTTCGGTGCCCATGTTTACGCTCACTTTCCCTCACTTGTCGAAAGGGGATACATGCGCAAAAAACAGGCACTCTGCTGGCATTGCAAAGGCGCGGAACGAAAGGCGATTTATGTTAACTCTGGGGATTAAATTTATGGAATCGCTTGCTTTTTCCCCATTCAAGCCATAATTTTCGATTGCATCGAGTTGCAAGCGTGTGGCAGGCTACCTCTTGTAGGTGGCTTGGTCTCCACCAACGATATGTCGACCACCCGTCGTAACAAAGGTCCATTCAGGCACCGCAAGACGGAACAGTTGGGGGAGTGGGGTCGATGGCGTTATCGCGGCAGGAGCGAGTTAGGCGAAAAGCCGATCTCAACCCTCTGAAAATGATTGAAAAGATTGTTGCGGCGAATGATTGGCCGTTCGATCGGACTTCCGAGCAGGAAATTGCCGTCGAGGTTGCCGGCCGCTGGTGCGACTACCGGATGTTCTTCAGCTGGCGGGAGGACGTCGAGGCCCTGCATTTCACCTGCGCCTACGACGTCCGGATCCCGAGCGAGCGCCATCGCGACATCCATGTGCTGCTCGCCCTGATCAACGAGAAGATGTGGCTCGGCCACTTCGACCTGTGGAGCGAGGAAGGCCTGCCGATGTTCCGTCACGCCATCCCGTTGCGCGGCACGGCCGGCCTGATGCCCGAGCAGCTGAACGACCTTGTCGAGGTCGCCATCAACGAAAGCGAGCGCTTCTACCCCGCGTTCCAGTACGTGGTATGGGCCGGCAAGACGCCTGTCGACGCCCTCACGGCCTCGATCCTGGAGACGGTCGGCGAAGCCTGAGCCCCGCACCCGGGCGAGACCCGATCGCTCATCCCAAACGAGAACGACCGACGCCCCCTCTCTCGACAACAAACAAAGAACAGATCGGATCGTTTTCGGCGGCGCCGGCCCTCATGGCCGGCGCCGCAACCATTCTGCGGTCACGATTGGCCGGCTATAACGGCCGGCAATGAACACCCTCCTCGTTCTCCCCTATCCCGACATCGACCCCGTCCTGATCGAGATCGGGCCGTTCGCCATTCGCTGGTACGCGCTGGCCTATATTGCCGGCCTGGTCATCGGCTGGCAGATCATGCGACGCGTCTGCGAGCAGCCGCCCAGGCTCCTGTCGCCGGTCAAGATCGACGACTTCCTGGTGTGGGCGGCCCTGGGCGTTATCCTGGGCGGCAGGCTGGGTTACGTACTGTTCTACAAGGCCGGATTCTACCTCGCCAACCCGCTCGCCATCCTGACCTTGTGGGAAGGCGGCATGTCGTTCCACGGCGGCCTGCTGGGCGTCATCGCCGCCATCCTGGCCTTCGCCATCCGCAACAAGGTCGACCCCTTCATGCTGTCGGACCTGGTGGCGATCGTGACGCCGATCGGCCTGTTCTTCGGCCGCCTGGCCAACTTCATCAACGGCGAGCTGTGGGGCCGCACGACCGACGTGGCCTGGGCGATGATCTTCCCGCGCGGCGGACCGCTGCCGCGGCATCCCAGCCAGCTCTACCAGGGGTTCTTCGAAGGCGTGGTGCTTTTACTCGTGGTCGTCGCCGTGTGGCGCCTGACCGACGGCCGGCGCCGTCCGGGGCTGCTGACCGGCGTCTTCTGCGCCGGCTACGGCGTGGCACGCATCGTGGGCGAGGTGTTCCGCGAGCCCGATGCCCATCTCGGCTTCCTGTGGGGGCCGCTTACCATGGGCATGCTGCTTTCGGTGCCGATGGTGGCGTTCGGCGCCTGGCTGATCGTTCGCGCCGGGCGGCGGCCCGCCCTCGCGTGACCTCCGAGTTCTCGTGACGACCGAGCTCGGCCGCCTGCTTGCCCGGCGCATCGCGCTCACCGGGCCGATCCCGGTCGCCGACTTCATGGCCGAAGCGCTCGGTCATCCGCGCTTCGGCTACTATCGCAGGGCCCTTCCGCTCGGCGCGGCGGGCGACTTCACCACGGCACCCGAGATCTCCCAGATGTTCGGCGAGCTTGTGGGCGCCTGGCTGGCCGAAAGATGGCTCGCCATGGGACGCCCCCGGCCGGTCCGCCTGGTCGAGCTCGGCCCTGGCCGTGGCACCCTGCTTGCCGATGCCCTGCGCGCCACGCGCGGCGTCACCGGCTTCCAGGCCGCCCTCGACCTGCACCTGGTCGACATCAACGAGCCCCTGCGCGCCGCCCAGGCCGCGGCGCTCGCCGGCTTCGCGCCGACCTGGCATGACCGGCTCGACGAGGTGCCGCACGGCCCGCTGCTGCTGGTCGCCAACGAGTTCTTCGATGCCCTGCCGGTCCGCCAGTTCGTCTGCACGCCGCAGGGCTGGGTCGAGCGCATGGTCGGCGTTGCGGGCGACGGCGAGACGCTGCGGCTCGCCCTGGCCCCCGGCCGCACGCCCTTTGCAGCGGCGTTGCCGGAGGCCGCGCCCGGCCGCCAGGCCGAGCGCTGCGACTCCGGGCTGGCGCTTGCCGGAGCGATCGGCACGCGCCTGCGGCGCGACGGCGGCTGGGCGCTGATCATCGACTACGGCTTCGAGGCAACCAGCGGCTTTTCGCTTCAGGCCGTGCGACGGCACCGCGGCAGCGACATCCTCGACCGGCCGGGCGAGACCGATCTCAGCGCCCATGTCGATTTCACGAGCCTCGCCCGTGCGACCGGAACGCGGACCTTTGGCCCCACAGGCCAGGGCGACTTCCTGCGGCGGCTCGGCATCGTGCAGCGCGCGGAGGCCCTGAAGGCGCGCGCGACCCTGTCGCAGCGGCAAACCATCGACGCGGCATTGGCGCGCTTGATCGACCCTGACCAAATGGGCACGCTGTTTCGCGTTTTGGCCGTGGGCGACACACCCGGCAGCGAACCACCCGGCTTTACGGACAGCTTCCCGAGCACGACATGATCCAGGCCAAGGCGCTCGCCGATCTCGACGGCCTGCAGCACCGGTTCTTCACCCGTCATGGCGGCGTCAGCAGCGGCCTCTACAGCTCGCTCAATTGCGGCTATGGCTCGGCCGACCCACCGGAGAACGTGCGCGAGAACCGCCGCCGCGTCGCCGCGCTGTTCGATCGCGCCGAGCCCGACCTGCTGACCGTGCACCAGTACCATTCGACCGAGGTGCTGACCGTCGGCGACCAGCGCTGGACCTCGCCCGGCGCACCCAGGGCGGACGGGCTGGTGACGGACCGGCCGGGCGTCGTGCTGGGCGTCCTCGCCGCCGATTGCGCGCCGGTCTTGCTTGCCGATCCGGCCGCCGGCGTGATCGGCGCCGCCCACGCCGGATGGCGCGGTGCCCTCGCCGGCGTGGTCGACGCCACGATTGTCGCCATGGAGCGGCTGGGTGCGCGGCGCGAACGCCTGCAGGCGGCCGTCGGTCCCTGCATCGGCGGCCGGTCGTACGAGGTCGGCCCCGAGTTCCCGGCGCCCTTCCTGGCGCAGGATGCGGCGAACGCAGCCTTCTTTCGCGACGCCCCGCGCGCCGGTCACTTCCTGTTCGATCTGGCGGGCTACCTCGTCCAGCGCATCGGGCTCGCCGGCGTGACGGCGAGCGCCACCGGTCACGACACGCTCGCCGAAGGGCATGATTTCTTCAGCTACCGGCGCAACACGCTGCAGGGCGAGCGCGACTACGGCCGAGGACTGTCGGCCATCGCCCTGCGCCGCTGATGCCGTACCTGATCATCCTGGTGTTCTGCTGCCTGCTCGGGGTCGTCGCGACATGCGCCATGCTGTGACGCTCCTCTGCTGCCTGGTGGTGGCCGCTTGCGCCGCGCCGCCGCGTCCCTTCGAGCACACCAACAGCGAGGCGTCGATCCGCCAGCTGCCGCGCGACAAGACCGAGGTCTCGATCGCGCCGCCCAGGAACATGCCTCCGGCGATGGGCCGTCGTGTCGCCGCTTCGCTGGCGATGGAGCTGCAGTCCTACGGCATCGTCGCCGCCGTGCAGCCCGCCCAGGCGCCGATCCAGATCAGCAGCACCATGAGCACACGCGACGCCGGCGAGACCGCCATCGAGATCCAGGTCGACTGGAAGGTCGAAGGCGCGCCGAGCCCGCAGGAATCGACCACCAAGACGCGGGCGCGGCCCGAGGACTACGCCGACGCGACCGAGCGGCTGGTCTCGCGCATCGCCTACCAGGCGGCACCGCGGGTCGCGACCATGATCGGCCGGCCGCCCAACTTCAAGCCGCGTTCGCCCGGCCAGGTCGCCGCCGGGATCACCGTCGCCGAGGAGCCGCCGCCCGATCTTACCGTGCCGCCGATCGCCGGCCTCGTGCCGACCACGGCCACCGGCGCCGCATCGCCTCCTCCGCAATTGCCCGGCCAGCCTCCAGCGACCCAGGAGGCCCGCGTCAAGGTCCTGGTCACCCCGGTGACGGGAGCGCCTTCGGACGGAAACCGCCAGCTCTACTCCGGCATGCGCCGCGCCCTGGGCTCGAGCAAGATCGTCATCGTCGATGCCGAGGCCCCCGACGTCTTCACGGTCGTCGGAACGGTGACCGTGACGCCGGTCGACGAGCGCACCGTCCGTCTGATCATCAAGTGGTACGTCAAGGATCCGTCGGGCAAGACCATCGGCGATCTCGAGCAGGCCAATCCGGTGCCCGCCGCCGCGACCAAGGGCTCGTGGGCGGGCTTCGGCGACATCGTCGCGACAGCGGCGTCGGAGGGCGTGCTCGAGCTCCTGGAGAAGGCGATCAACCGGCCGCGCTGATCCAGCGTCTTTCCAAACTCCTCCCGAGCTTTGCTGGGGAGACCCCCAGCACGCTGGCGCGCACCACGATGCTGAGCAAATGACAGTCGCTCATGGCTGGGGGCGCGCCCCCAGCGCATTTTCATTCATAGGAGTTCCCATCGGCCCGAGGGCCGACCCGCCGTGTCGAGAACCTGGCAGCGAGCCGCCAGTTTCTTACTAGGGACCTCTCTTCTTGCAGCATCAAAAAGAAAGGTCCCTCGACTACGCCGCCAATGGCGCTGCAAGCAGCGCCTGATTGGGCGGCTCCGCTCGGGATGACGGAGCTTTTTTGTCCATATGCGAATACCCTGCGGTGCGCCAGACTGTGAAATCGGGCTGTCGCAGGAGGGGGTGGGGCTGCTAGTCTGAAACGAGCGGCTCGATTCTTGCAATGAAGCCGATGCTACAGGGAGGCTGAAGCCAATGTTCGTTTTCAGGAAGTCGTTCGCGACGCTCGCGGCGGCTGCAAGCGTGGTGGGTCTGCTGGGTGCAGCACCGGCCGGCGCCCAGACCGTCAACGTCGTGATGCATTCGGATTTGAAGATCCTCGATCCGATCTGGACCACCGCCTACATCGTGCGCAATCACGGCTACCTCGTCTGGGACACGCTGTTCGCGATGGACGAGAAGCTCGAGGTCAAGCCGCAGATGGTCGACAAGTACGACGTCTCGGCCGACAAGCTGACCTATACCTTCACCTTGCGCGACGGCCTCGAGTGGCACGACGGCAAGCCCGTCACCGCCGAGGACTGCATCGCCTCGATCAAGCGCTGGGGCGCCAAGGACTCGATGGGCCAGTCGCTGCTGGCCCGCGTCGCCGAATTCACCAAGGTCAACGACAAGACCTTCACGATGAAGCTCAAGGAGCCGTACGGCCTCGTCCTGCAGTCGCTGGGCAAGCCGTCGTCGAACGTGCCCTTCATGATGCCGGCGCGCGTCGCGGCGACCGATCCCAACACCCAGATCAAGGCCGAGGACGTGATCGGCTCGGGTCCCTTCATCTTCAAGCGCGACGAATGGAAGCCGGGCGAGAAGACGGTCTACGTCAAGAATCCCAAGTACAAGCCGCGCAGCGAACCCGCTTCCGGCATGTCGGGCGGCAAGGTCGTCAAGATCGACCGCGTCGAGTGGAAGGTGCTGGGCGATCATCAGACCGCCGTCAACGCGCTGCTGAACGGCGAGATCGACATGATCGAATCGCCGCCGCACGACCTCCTGCCGGTGCTGGCCAAGGACAAGAACGTCAAGCTGTTCAACGCCAACCCGCTCGGCAACCAGTACACCTTCCGCTTCAACACGCTGCACAAGCCATTCGACAACCCCAAGATTCGCGAGGCCGTGCTCTACGCCTTCAACCAGAAGGACTTCCTCCAGGCGGTCATCGGCGATGCCAAGTGGTACAAGGAATGCAAGGCGATGTTCGTCTGCGGCACGCCGCTGGAGACGTCCAAGGGCTGGGAGGACAAGCTCGGCTCCAACTTCGAGAAGTCGAAGGCGCTCCTCAAGGAGGCCGGCTATGACGGCACGCCCGTCGTGCTGATGCAGTCGACCGACCTCGCCGTGCTGGCCAACCTGGCGCCGGTCGCCAAGGACTTGATGGAGAAGGGCGGCTTCAAGGTCGACCTTCAGGCGATGGACTGGCAGACCCTGGTCAGCCGCCGCTCCAAGAAGGATCCGCCGAACGCCGGCGGCTGGAACGCCTTCCTCACCTCGTGGGTGGCGGCCGACATTCTGAACCCGGTCATGGCCGGCTTCTTCAACGCCGGTTGCGACAAGGCGATGTTCGGCTGGCCGTGCGACGAGAAGATCCAGAAGCTGCGCGACGAGTATGCCACCGAGACGGACCCGGCCAAGCAGAAGGCGCTTGCCGAAGCCGTCCAGGTGAGGGTCACCGAGTATCCGACCCACATCCATCTCGGGCAGTGGTACTCGCCGTTCGCGTTGCGGACGTCGATCGACGGCAACGTGCAGGCGCCGGTCACCGTGTTCTGGAACATGACCAAGAAGTGAGACGAGCGAGGAGGACCGGCCCCGGGGCGGTCCTCCTTTCTTCGACGGGGAAGTGTCAAGAGGAGTGAGTACAATGCGAGTAATGCGGCGCACAATCGCGGCGCTGGCCGCCGGTGCGATCCTGGCCGCGGCCGGGCCGGCAACGGCCCAGAACAAGGTTCTGCGCTTCGTGCAGAACGGCAACCTGACGATCCTCGATCCGATCTGGACGACGGCCTATGTCACGCGCAACCATGGCTACCTGATCTACGACACGCTGTTCTCGGCGGACGAGAACAACGCGGTCAAGCCGCAGATGGTCGACAAGCACGAGGTGTCGCCCGACAAGACGGTGTGGACCTTCACTCTGCGCGACGGGCTGGAGTGGCACGACGGCAAGCCGGTGACCTCGGAGGACTGCATCGCCTCGATCCAGCGCTGGGGCAGGCGCGACGCCATGGGCCTGAAGCTGATGGACTTCGTCAAGGAGCTCAAGGCGGTCGACGCCAAGACCTTCCAGATCGTGCTGAAGGAGCCCTACGGCCTGGTGCTCGACTCGCTCGGCAAGCCGTCCTCGAACGTGCCGTTCATGATGCCCAAAGCGGTGGCCGAGACCGACCCCTTCAAGCAGATCGACAGCCAGATCGGCTCCGGCCCGTTCATCTACCAGAGGAACGAGTCCAAGCCGGGCGAGAAGCATGTCTATCTCAAGAACCCGAAGTACAAGCCCCGCAGCGAGTCGCCCTCGGGCCTGGCCGGCGGCAAGGTCGCCAAGGTCGACCGCGTCGAGATCATCGAGATGCCCGACACCCAGCAGCAGGTGAATGCCCTGGTGGCCGGCGAGATCGACCTGCTCGAGCAGCCGCCCCACGATCTCATCCCGATTCTCAAGGCCGAGAAGGGCGTGCAGCTGGTCGACTGGAATCCGCTCGGCCACCAGTTCATCATCCGCTTCAATCACGTGGTGAAGCCGTTCGACAATCCGAAGATCCGGATGGCGGCGCTGCTCGCGATGCGCCAGGAAGACTACCTCAAGGCGACGGTCGGCGAGCCAGCCTACTACAAGGTCTGCTCCGCCGCCTTCGTCTGCGGCACGCCCAACGCCTTCGAGGCGCCCAACGGGCTTCTGGTCAAGCCCGACTTCGAGAAGGCCAGGGCGCTCCTCAAGGAGGCGGGTTACGACGGCACGCCGATCGTGCTGATGCAGTCGACGACGCTGCCCGTGCTCACCAACACCGCACCGGTGACCAAGGCGCTGCTCGAGCAGGCCGGCTTCAAGGTCGACATGCAGTCGATGGACTGGCAGACCCTGGTGACGCGCCGCACCAAGAAGGATCCGCCGAATGCCGGCGGCTGGAACGTTTTTCATACCTTCTCCGTGGCGGCCGACATCCTGAACCCGATCTCCGATTCCTACATGGTCGCCCAGGGCGACAAGTCGTGGTTCGGCTGGCCGACCGATCCGGAGATGGAGAAGCTGCGCGACGCTTACGCCAAGGAGACCGATCCGGCCAAAGCCAAGGCGCTGGCCGGTGCGGTGCAGGCACGCGCGCTGGAGACAGCGCAATATGGCTGGATCGGCCAATGGTACGGTCCGGGTGCGGCGCGTTCGAACGTCACCGGCTGGCTGAAGGCGCCGGTGCCGGTGATGTGGAATATCGAGAAGAAGTGACATCGTAGCCGCCCGCCAGGCGGCTACGATGTCACCCTGAGCGAAGCGAAGGATCTTTCGGGATCGGCGCTTCGCCCGGGGGGACAGAACGGGAGTCAAATGCTCGACTTTATCGTCCGCCGACTGATCGCCATCGTTCCCGTGCTCACGGTGGTGGCGGTCTTCGTCTTCCTCATGCTGCGCCTGACGCCGGGCGACCCGGCCGCGGTGATCGCCGGGGACAATGCCACCTCCGACCAGATCGACGACATCCGCGCCAAGCTCGGCCTCAACGAGCCGCTCTGGACGCAGTTCGCCATCTGGATCGGCAACATCCTGCAGGGCAATTTCGGCGAGAGCTTCTTCTTCAAGAAGACGGTCGCCGAGCTGATCGCGCAGCGCATCGAGCCCACCCTGGCGCTCGCCACCTGCACCCTGATCTTCGCCATCTCCGTCTCGGTGCCGGTCGGCGTCCTCGCCGCCTACCGCCAAGGCTCGCTGTTCGACCGCATCGTCATGGGCTTCTCGGTGCTGGGCTTCTCGGTGCCGGGCTTCGTCATCGGCTACTGCCTGATCTACGTCTTCGCCATCGAGCTCGGCTGGCTGCCGGTGCAGGGCTACACCCGAATCGGGGTCAATTTCTGGGGCTTCCTCGAGCGCATGGTGCTGCCCTCGCTCACCCTGTCGGTCGGCTTCATCGCGCTGATCTCGCGCATCACCCGCGCCTCGGTGCTGGAAGTGCTGAACGAGGACTACATCCGCACCGCCCGCGCCAAGGGCCTCAGCAACCGTGTCGTCCTGATGCGCCATGCGCTGCGCAATGCCGCGGTGCCGATCCTGACCGTGATCGGCCTCGGCATCGCCATCCTGATCGGCGGCGCGGTCATCACCGAGAGCGTTTTCGGCCTGCCCGGCCTCGGCCGCCTCACCGTCGAGGCGGTGCTAAGCCGCGATTTCCCAACCATCCAGACCGTCATCCTGATGTTCTCGGTGGTCTATGTCGTGATCAACCTGCTGATCGACATCAGCTACACCTTGTTCGATCCGAGGATCCGCTATTGAGCACGATCACCGAAGAAGTCGTCGACTCCGCCTCGATCGCGGCGGCTTCGACCAAGCGGCGCCCGCTTTGGATGGTCGCCATCCGCAACCCGAGCGTGATCGTCGGCGGCACCATCCTGCTGATCATGGTGCTCATCGCGGTCCTCGCCCCGTTCCTGGGCACCGTCGATCCGACGCGCATCGATCCGGCGGCGCGCAACAAGAAGCCGGGCACCGAGATCACCTTCCGGCTCGATGACGGGCAGACCGCCAAGCGGGTCGCCATCATGGGCACCGACAGCCTCGGCCGCGACGTCTACAGCCGCGTCATTTACGGCACCCGCGTCTCGCTCGCCGTCGGCATCGCGGTCGCCCTGATCGCCGTCGCCATTGGCGTGGTGATCGGCCTGATCTCGGGGTACATCCGCTGGGCCGACGGCATCATCATGCGCATCATGGACGGGTTGATGGCCATACCGGGCATCTTGCTCGCCATCGCCCTGGTGTCGATCTGGCGCACCGGCCTGATCACCGTGATCTTCGCCATCGTCGTGCCCGACGTGCCGCGCGTCGTCCGCCTGGTGCGCTCGATCGTGCTGACGGTGCGCGAGGAGCCTTATGTCGAGGGCGCGATCTCGGTCGGCACGCCGACCTGGGTGCTGATGTTCCGCCACATCCTGCCCAACACCATCGCGCCGCTGATCGTGCAGGGCACCTTCCTCGCCGCCGCCGCCATCCTGGTCGAGGCGGCGCTGTCCTTCCTCGGCATCGGCATCCCGCCGGAGATCCCGAGCTGGGGCAATATCATGGCCGAGGGCCGCACGCTTTTCCGCGTGTTCCCGCACAACATCCTGTATCCCGGCATCTTCCTCGCGCTCACGGTGCTGGCCATCAACATCATGGGCGACGGCCTGCGCGACACGCTCGACCCGAAGATGAGCAAGAAGGTGTGATGCGAAGCGCCGCGCCTTCTTGCTCACCCTGAGCGAGCGAAGCGAGCCGAAGGGTCTGTTCTCTCATGTTCGAGGTTCTCGTGGTCTACGAAAGATCCCTCCACTCCGCCCTTCGGGCTTCGGTCGGGATGACACCTGTGGTGCTCGGATGAGCACCACAGGTGTCAAGCCGGTCCTCGAGGTCCGCGATCTCACGGTGTCCCTGCCGGCCGGCGCCGACCGGCCCCATGCCGTCGAGAAGGTGAGCTTCACGGTCAATCCCGGCGAGATCGTCTGCCTGGTCGGCGAATCGGGCTCGGGCAAGTCGGTGATCGCCTTCACCGTCATGGGCCTGCTGGCCAAGGCGCTGAAGCCGACCTCGGGCGAGATCCTGCTGGAGGGCGAGAACGTCCTGGCGGCCAACGAGGATCGGCTGCGCGAGCTGCGCTGCACGCGCATGTCGATGATCTTCCAGGAGCCGATGACAGCGCTCAACCCGGTGATGACCTGCGGCGAGCAGATCGACGAGGTGCTGAACACCCATACCCAGCTCGACGCCGGCGAGCGCCGGGCCAAGATCCTGGCGATCCTGGGCCGGGTGAAGCTGCCGGAGCCGGAGCGCATCTACGCCTCCTACCCGCACCAGCTGTCGGGCGGCCAGCGCCAGCGCATCATGATCGCCATGGCGCTGGTGCTCGACCCGGTGCTGCTGATCGCCGACGAGCCGACGACCGCGCTCGACGTCACCACGCAAGCCGAGATCCTGAAGCTGATCGCCGAGCTGCAGGCCGGCCAGGGTACCGGCGTGCTGTTCATCACCCACGATTTCGGCGTCGTCGCCGAGATCGCCCATCGCGTGGCCGTGCTGCGCTGGGGCCAGCTGGTCGAGATGGGGCCGACCGAGCAGATCCTGTCCCGTCCGGGCCATGGCTACACCAAGATGCTGATCTCCTCGGTGCCGTCGATCACGCCGCAGCATCGCGGCGTGCGCAAGGACGGCATCACCGTGCTGCGCACCGAGAAGCTCGGCAAGACTTACTCGGGTAAGGCCTTCTTCCAGAAGGCCCGCGTGGTCAAGGCGGCGATCGACGTCGACCTCGACATCCGCAAGGGCGAGACCCTGGGCATCGTGGGCGAGTCGGGCTCCGGCAAGTCGACGGTGGCGCGCTGCATCGCCCGCCTGATCGACCCTACCGAGGGCAAGGTGTTCCTGGGCGACACCGAGATCGCCACCATGTCGGTCGGCAAGCTCCGGCCACACCGGCGCAAGGTGCAGATCGTCTTCCAGGACCCCTACAGGTCGATGAACCCGCGCATCACGGTGGGCGAGTTCATCATCGAGGGGCCGATGAATTTCGGCCTCCGCAAGGAAGAGGCACTGGCCCGCGCCCGCAAGCTCATGGAGACGGTCCGGCTCGATCCCAACTCGCTCGACCGCTACCCGCACCAGTTCTCGGGCGGCCAGCGCCAGCGCATCTGCATTGCCCGCGCGCTGGCCATGGAGCCCGAGCTGCTGATCGCCGACGAGGCGGTGTCGGCGCTCGACGTGTCGGTGCAGAAGCAGGTGCTCGAGCTGCTCGACGAGATTCGCCAGCGGCTCAATCTCGCCGTGCTGTTCATCACCCACGACCTGCGCGTCGCGGCGCAGATCTGCGACTACGTCGCGGTGATGAGCAAGGGCCGCGTCGTCGAGTACGGCTCGGCCGAGCAGGTCTTCGGCGCGCCGCGCGACGAGTACACCAAGGCGCTGTTCGCCGCCGCGCCGGGCCGGCACTGGGAATTCGGCAAGTTCGCCGCTGCCTGAACTTGTGCTAGGCTCCGCGGCAAGGAAAGGCCTTACAGGCACCCGCTGCCGCGCCTCCCCCTGACCGGCACCGGATCTATCGACGGAAAACCGTGTCGAGGGAGGCTCACATGGCGGACAGCGTCTACAAGGTGATCGAGCTGGTCGGCACCAGCAGCGATTCCTGGGAGAAGGCGGCGAGAGCGGCGGTCGAGCGCGCCGCAAAGTCGCTGCGCGACCTGCGCGTCGCCGAGGTCGTCGAGCAGGACCTCGTGATCGAGGACGGCAAGGTCACGGCCTATCGCACCAAGCTCAAGGTTTCCTTCAAGTACGAAGGCGGCGGCTGAGCGCAGTTTCAGCGTCTTCTGCCGGGAGCGCGCCACTCTGTGGCGCTCTTCCTGCTGATCACACATCCCATGAGCGCCACGGGAGCGGTGCGCTCCCGGCCATGAGGTCCTTCGCCTGGACGCGGGACGGCAGTAAGCTCGCGCCATGTCCTCCGGCCTGCTCGAAGACGCCTCGTTCAACCAGTCGCCGGCGTTCGGCGACGTCGACCTGTTCAGCGCCGACCGACCGCTGGTGGATGCCGCCCGGCGCGCCGGCCTCGACATGGCAGGCATGGCCGCCTGCGGCCGCGACTACGGCGCGGCCGAGACGCTCGATCTCGGCCGGGTCGCCAACGAGAACCCGCCCAGGCTCCACATCATGGACGGCAAAGGCAACCGGCTCGACCGCGTCGAGTTCCACCCCGCCTATCACGCCCTGATGGCCAAGAGCATCGGCCACGGCATCCATGCGTCGGCGCACGACGGCAGCGACCAGCCGGGACCGATGTCGACGCGCGCCGTGCGGCTCTACCTCGCGACCCAGGCCGAGAGCGGGCACATGTGCCCGATCACCATGACGCATGCCTGCATCGGCGCGCTGCGCGCCGAGCCCGCCCTGCTGGCCAAATGGCTGCCGTACATCCAGACGCGTGCCTACGATCCGCGGCCGCTGCCGTGGTGGGAGAAGAAGGGCGTCACCCTCGGCATGGGCATGACCGAGCGCCAGGGCGGCACCGACGTGCGCGCCAACATCACGTCGGCCGCGGCGGCCGGCGACCATGTCGAGATCACGGGCCACAAATGGTTCATGTCGGCGCCGATGTGCGATGCCTTCCTGGTGCTCGCGCAGGCGGCCAAGGGGGCGACCACGGGAGCAGGATCGGAAGGCGGCGGCCTCACCTGCTACCTGATGCCGCGCTACCGGCCCGACGGGTCGAAGAACCAGATTCGCTTCCAGCGGCTCAAGGACAAGCTCGGCAACAAGTCCAATGCCTCGTCGGAGGTCGAATTCCACGGCGCCTATGCCGAGCGGGTCGGCGCCGAAGGCGCGGGCGTGCGCACCATCATCGAGATGGTCAACCTGACCCGGCTCGACTGCGCCATCGCCTCGGCCGGGCAGATGCGCATCGCGCTCTCCCAGGCGCTGAACCACATCCGCCATCGCTCGGTATTCCAGCGTCGCCTGGTCGACCAGCCGGCGATGCGCGCCACCGTCGCCGACCTCGCCCTTGAGCTCGAGGCGCAGGTCGCGCTGGTGTTCCGGCTGTGCCGCGCCGCCGAGCGCGCGCCTCACGATGCCGCCGAGGCGGCCTATGTCCGCCTGCTGACGCCGGCGGTGAAATTCCTGGTGTGCAAGAGCACGCCGCAGGTCGTCTACGAGGCGCTCGAGTGCCTGGGCGGCAACGGCTACACCGAGGACCTGCCTCTGGCGCGCTACTTCCGCGAATCGCCGCTCAACGCCATCTGGGAAGGCTCGGGCAACGTCATGGCGCTGGACGTGCTGCGCGCCGCCGGCCGCCATCCCGACCAGGCGATGGCCGCGGTCGAGAGCCTCGTCCGCACCGCCGCCGTGGCCTTCGACGTGCGCCCGCTCGGCCAGTCGCTCGCCGCCGTGCTGCGCTCGGGGGATGCCGAGCGGCGTGCCCGCTTCGTCTGCGAGGGCCTGGCGCGAATCGCCGCCCTGGCCGCGCTCGCCGAGGCGGGGTCCGACTTCGCGGCCCTGTACGGCGACGCCCGCCTGCGCGGCGCCGGCTTCGCCCAGTTCGGCACCGCCGATCTCGGCAATGCGGAGACCGCCCTGCTGGAGCGCGCGCTGGCGGCGTGATCGCCAGCGCATTCGACCAACTCGAAGCTCCCGGGAAGCATCTCATTCGCCGGGAGCGCGCCACTCCGATGGCGCTCATGGGGATCAGTGATCGCAACGCAGCCGCCGTCGTGACGCGCTTGCTCACCGGGTGGCGTCTCTTCAAGATCGCGCCCCATGAAAAAGATCTTCACCGCCTGTCTCGGTACCGAGACCAACACCTTCGCTTCAATTCCAACCGGCCATCAGCTCTTTCAGGAGACCTGCCTGTTTCGCAAGGCCAGCTATGGCAAGAACGTGCCGATGTTCGGGGCGCCGCTCGCGGTGTGGCGCGGCCGCGCCGAAGCCAAGGGATGGCAGGTCGTCGAGAGCCTGTGCGCCTTCGCCCAGCCCGCCGGCAAGACGGTGAAGAAGGTCTACGAAGGATTCCGCGACGAGATCATGGCCGACCTCGCGGCGGCCATGCCGGTCGACGCCGTGCTGCTGTCGATGCATGGCGCCATGGTGGCCGAGGGCTACGACGATTGCGAAAGCGACGTGCTGGCCCATGTCCGCCGGATCGTCGGCGCCGACGTGCCGGTCGGCGTCGAGCTCGATCTCCATTGCAACATCGGCGACGGCACGCTCAGGGATGCAACCGCCCTGGTGCTGTTCAAGGAGTATCCGCACGTCGACGTGCCGGAGCGCGCCGACGACCTGTTCACGGTGATCGAGGGCGCCGTCGAGGGCCGCACGAAACCCGTGATGGCGGCGTGGGACTGCAGGATGATCGGCGTCTTCCACACGACACGCGAGCCGATGCGCGGCTTCGTCGACAAGCTGTCCGCGATGGAGGGCAAGGACGGCGTGCTGTCGCTGTCGATCGCGCACGGCTTCCCGTGGTCCGACATCAAGGAGATGGGCAGCAAGCTGATCGCCATCACCGACGGCGACCGGCCCAAGGCGGAGCGCCTGGCGCGCGAGCTCGGCCGCGAGTTCTACGCCATGCGCGCGGCGACCCAGCCGCCCTACGTCACGCTCGACGCGGCGATGGCGCGCGTCTCCTCGCACAACCTGCCCAAGCCCATGGTGCTGGCCGACGTCTCGGACAACGCCGGCGGCGGCGCGGCTTCCGACTCGACCTTCATCCTGAAGGCGCTGCTCGACCGCAAGGTGCAGGATGCAGCGGTCGGCATGATCTGGGATCCCGGCGCGGTGAAGCTCGCCTTCGAGGTCGGCGAGGGCGCCGAGCTCGACATCCGGCTGGGCGGCAAGCTCGGCCCGCAATCGGGCCCGCCGATCGACGCACGGGCCACCGTGCTGAAGCTCGAGAAGGAGGTCACCATCGAGTTCGGCGGCGCGCGCAAGAGCGTCGGCACGATCGGCGATGCCGCGGCCCTGCAGATCGACGGCGTGACGGTGATCGTCAACAGCAAGCGCACCCAGTGCCTGAGCCGCGACTGCTTCACCAAGCTCGGCGTCGATCCGTCGACCAAGAAGGTCGTGGTCGTGAAGTCGATGCAGCATTTCCACGCCGCCTATGCGCCGATCGCCAGCGAGGTGGTCTATGTCGCGGCGCCCGGCGCGCTGGTGCCCGACTGGTCGCTGCTGCCCTACACCAAGGTCGACAAGGCGCAGTGGCCGTTCGTCGCCGACGCGCACGCGTCGTGAAGCCCCTCGCGGCCGCCGTCGCGCTGATGACAGTCTCGTCGGCTGCGCTGGCGTAGTCGCCGACCTCGCCCAACGGTATGCGCACGCTCGCGCCGCCAGGCGCCATCAAGGTCGAGGGCACCTGGAGCCAGGCGGAGACAGGGTCCGAAGGGGCGCGCTGACCGTCAGCGCCTGGCGACGCAGTCGAGCTCGATCAGCGCGTCGCGCACGAGGTCGGTGACGCCGACACAGGTGCGGGCCGGTCGGGCATCCTCGGGGAAGAAGTGGGCATAGACCTCGTTCATGGCGTCGTAGTCGCGCTTGAACCGGGTCAGGAAGACCCTCACGCGGAGCACGCGGCTCATCGGCAGGCCGAGCGTTGCGAGAACCCGGCGCATGTTGCCGAGGGCCAGCTCGGTCTGCGCCTGGATTCCTACGGGCAGGTCCTTGGCCGGGTCGTCGAGATAGCGCCCGAACTGGCCGGTCAGGAAGACGAAGCCGTCGGCTTCCGTGGCGTGGCTGCTGGGCGATACGGAGCGTGGAAAGCCGGCGAGCGTGTGGAATGTAAGATCGGTCATGGGCGGGTCCTGTCTGTGCAGATGGCGTGCGATTCCCAGTGGTGGTCGTCATGCACTTCCGGACCGCGAACGTCTCGCTCGCTCAGAATCTTGAGCGAGCGAGACGCTCGCGGTCCGGAAGAGCATGATCATGAGCCGCCTGCGCGGCGAGATGTTGCAGGGCGTTTACAGCGGACGGTCACATTGGTATGGTCCGCCGCGTCGCGGCCGGGATGGGCCGTTTTGTCGTTTAATATCAACGGCTTAACAACACCCCGCCCGGCGCGAGGGGCGTGTTCCATGAAGATTCTCACCGGCAACAGCAATCGACCGCTGGCTGAAGCCATTTCAGCCAAGCTGGCGCTGCCGCTGGTCAAGGCGAACATCCGCCGGTTCTCCGACAACGAGATCTTCGTCGAGATCCTGGAGAACGTGCGCGGCGAGGACATGTTCGTCATCCAGTCGACGAGCTTCCCGGCCAACGACCATCTGATGGAGCTCCTGATCATCATCGACGCGCTGCGCCGCAGCTCGGCGCGTCGGATCACCGCGGTGCTGCCCTACTACGGCTACGCCCGGCAGGACCGCAAGACCAGCCCGCGCTCGCCGATCTCGGCCAAGCTGGTCGCCAACCTGCTGACCAATGCCGGGGCGAGCCGCCTTCTGACGCTCGACCTGCATGCCGCCCAGATCCAGGGGTTTTTCGATATCCCCGTGGACAATCTCTTCGCCGGTCCCCTATTCGGCAAGCACATCAAGGAAACCCTGACCAATCGCAGCCTGACGGTGGTGTCGCCCGACGTCGGCGGCGTGGTGCGCGCCCGCGACGTCGCCCGCCGCATCGATGCCGACCTCGCCATCATCGACAAGCGGCGCGAGCGGGCGGGCGTCAGCGAGGTCATGAACGTGATCGGCGACGTCAAGAACGCCGACTGCCTGCTGGTCGACGACATCGTCGATTCGGCCGGGACGCTGTGCAATGCCGCCGTCGCCCTGATGGACCACGGTGCGCGCTCGGTATCGGCCTATGTGACGCACGGCGTGCTGTCGGGCGGCGCTGTCGCCCGCGTCGCCGCCTCGCCGATGGAGAAGATGGTCATCACCGATTCGATCCAGGCCACCGAGGCGGTGCGCGTGTCGCCCAACGTGCGGCCGCTCAGCATCGCGAGCTTGATGGCCGAGGCGATGAAGCGTATTGCCGACGAAACGTCGGTCTCGAGCCTGTTCGACTAGAATCGAGCAGCACGCACCGACGGGAGTTTTTTGGAGATCCGGCGATCGGCACCCCTGGAGGCCACGCCGCGAGCGAGAGAGAGCAACCTCAACCTTTAGGAGATGTGAGATGGCAGAGACGACGAAGGTCGTCGCGAGGATGCGGAGCCGGGCCGGCAAAGGGGGCGCCCGTTCCAGCCGTCGCGATGGACTGATTCCCGCCGTGATCTACGGCGACAAGCAAGCCCCGGTGATGATCGCGGTCGAGCCGAAATCGATCGAGCGCGAGCTGCACAAGGAGGGCTTCTTCAATCACCGGATGGAGATCGACGTCGAGGGCACGCCCTACGCGGTGCTGCCGCGCGACCTGCAGATCGACCCGGTGACCGACCGTCCTCTGCATCTCGACTTCCTGCGCATCGGACCCGATTCGATCATCACCGTCCAGGTCCCGGTGCATTTCCGCAACGAAGGCGCGGCTCCCGGCATCAAGCGCGGCGGCGTGCTCAACATCGTGCTGCACGAGATCACGGTGCGCACCAAGCCGGCCACCATCCCGGAATACTTCGAGGTCGACCTGACCGGTCTCGAGATCGGCCATTCGGTCCACCTCTCGACGCTCGCCATCCCCGAGGGCGTGCGCGTCGTGAGCCGCGACAAGAACGCGACCGTAGCCTCGATCGCCGCGCCGACCGTGGTGCGCGAGGCGGCGGCGCAGGCCGCGACAGATGCGGGCACGCCGGCGGCAGCAGAAGGCGCGGCGGCTCCGGCTGCCGGCGCGGCAGCTGCGGCAACCCCGGCCGCCGGCGCCAAGGCGCCGGCGCAGGCCAAGAAGTAGCCGGAGCCTCAGCACTCCGGGCTTCACATGCTGTTGCTGGTCGGCCTCGGCAATCCCGGGCCGCGCTATGCCGGGCACCGGCACAATGTCGGGTTCATGGCGGTGGACGAGATCGTCCGCCGCCGTGTCTTCTCGCCCTGGCGCGCGCGCTTCAACGGCGAGATGGCGGAAGGCCATCTCGGCGGCGAGCGTACGCTCGTCCTGAAGCCGATGACCTTCATGAACGAGTCGAGCCGCGCCGTCGGCGAGGCCGTGCGATTTCTCAAGATCCCGCTCGAGCGTGTCGTCGTGTTCCATGACGAGCTCGACATCGCGCCCGGCCGCGTGCGCATGAAGAAGGGCGGCGGCGCCGGCGGCCACAACGGCCTGCGCGACATCGACGCCCACGTCGGCAACGACTATCGCCGGGTGCGCATCGGCATCGGCCATCCCGGCCACAAGGACCTCGTGCTGCACTGGGTGCTGCGCGACTTCGAGCCCGACGAGCGTGACCCGAAGACCGGCTGGGTCCCCAAGCTGCTCGACGCGCTGGCGGAGGAAGCGGCGCTGCTGGTCGAAGGTGGCGCCAAGGGCGACGAACGCTATATGAGCCGCGTGGCGCATCTCGCGCCGCCTCCCAAGCCACCGGCGGTAGAAACGAAAGCGTAACGATGGGTTTCAATTGCGGAATCGTCGGCCTGCCCAATGTCGGCAAGTCGACCCTGTTCAACGCGCTCACCGCCACCCAGGCGGCGCAGGCGGCCAACTACCCGTTCTGCACCATCGAGCCCAATGTCGGCCGCGTCGCCGTGCCCGATCCCCGGCTCGACAAGCTCGCGGGCATCGCCGAGTCGGCGAAGATCGTCGCCACTCAGCTCGAGTTCGTCGACATCGCCGGGCTGGTGAAGGGCGCGTCGAAGGGCGAGGGCCTCGGCAACCAGTTCCTCGGCAACATCCGCGAGGTCGACGCCATCGCCCACGTCCTGCGCTGCTTCGAGGACGGCGACGTGACGCACGTCTCAGGCACGGTCGACCCGGTGCGCGACGCCGAGATCGTCGAGACCGAGCTGATGCTGGCCGATCTCGACAGCCTCGAGAAGCGTCTGCCCAACCTCGAGAAGCGCGCCAAGGGCGGCGACAAGGAAGCCCAGGCCGAGGTGCCAGTGGTCAGGAAGGCGCTCGACGTGCTGCGCGAGGGCAAGCCGGCGCGCGAGGCCGACCTCACGGCCGAGGAGCTGCCGACCTTCCGCCGGCTGCAGCTGATCACCGCCAAGCCGATGATGTACGTGCTCAACGTCGAGGAGGCATCGGCGGCGAGCGGCAATGCACACAGCGCCAAGGCACAGGAGTACGCCCGTCGGCGAGGCATGCCGGCGGTGGTAATCTCCGCCGCGATCGAGGCCGAGGTGGCGCAGCTCCCGGCCGAGGAACAGGCCGAGTTTCTCGCCTCGCTCGGCCTCGAGGAGACCGGCCTCGCCCGCGTGGTCCGCGCCGGCTACCAGCTGCTCGACCTGGTGACGTTCTTCACCGTCGGCCCCAAGGAAGCGCGCGCCTGGACGGTGCGCCGCGAGGCGCGCGCCCCGGAAGCGGCCGGCGTCATCCATACCGATTTCGAGAAGGGCTTCATCCGCGCCGAGACCATCGCCTACGACGACTACGTCGCGTTGAACGGCGAGTCGGGCGCGCGTGACGCCGGCAAGCTCCGGCTCGAGGGCAAGGAGTACGCTGTCAAGGACGGCGACGTGTTCCACTTCCGGTTCAACGTCTAGAATCCAAGGCGGCACCATTTGCCCATTTGTCAGCGGAGGCACCCGTGAATAGTCGCGTCGATCCCGCGATCGAAAGAATACTGCCGCTCCTGCCGCTCCAGGATGCGTCGAGCCTGACGCCCAGGCGGGCGCGCGACGAGCTGGTGGCGCTCGCGGACTCGCGAAAGGATGCGCCGCTGCCGCAACCCGGCTCGGTCACCGACCTGGTCATCGACGGCAAGGCCGGCGGTCTGGCCGCGCGGCTGTACGCGACGGCGAGACGGCCGGCCCCTACGGTCGTTTTCTTCCACGGCGGAGGCTGGGTCGCCGGCGATCTCTATACGCACGACCGGCAGGCGCGAACGCTCTCTCTCGAGCTCGATGCCGTCGTCCTGAGCGTCGACTATCGACGCCCTCCCGAGGCGCCGTTTCCCGGCCCCTACGAGGATTGCCTGGCCGCGACCCGGTGGGCCGCCGCGAGCATCGACAGGCTCGGCGGCGATCCGACGCGGCTCGCCGTGGCTGGCGACAGTGCCGGCGGGAATCTCGCCGCTGCCGTGGCGCAAGGCTGCCGAAGCGGCGGGCCGTCCCTGAAGGGGCAGCTCCTGGTCTACCCGGCGCTCGATCTGGCGGGGTGCTACGGCGTGCCCGCCGTGAACGACCGGTACCCCTCGCGGCAGGAGAATGCGCAGGGCTTCTTCCTCACGGGCGATGCCATGCGCTTCTTCGCCAGCCAGTACATTGCCGAGGCCAAGGACAGCGAGGACCCTCGCGCCTCGCCGCTGAGGAGCGGCGATCTCCACCGCCTGCCGCCCGCGGTCATCTGCACGGCCGAGCTCGATCCTCTGCGCGACGAGGGAGAAGCCTACGCCGAAGCCCTGAAGCGCGCCGGGGTACAGGTTTCCTACTTCCGCGAACCCGGCATGGTGCACGGCTTCTTTGGCATGGGAGCGGCGTCACCCGCCGCGGATGCGGCGCGCCTGCGTGCCACGGCGGCTTTCAGGAAGCTTCTTGACTGAGCCGATCTGCTGCGGCGCAGCGCCGGCGACGACAAGCATCGCCAGGTCGCCCAGCACCCGCTGCGCCCGGGAGACGCCCGCCCTGCCGACGCGCGGCACGATCCGCAGAAGGTCGGGGCGGTACCCGCCGCGACCTTCTGCGGAATCCGAGACCTACGACCCGATCGTGCCGCCGTCTTTCTTGGTGATGACGAGGACCGAGGGTCGCGGCGGCACACCCTCCTTGAAGTCGGGCCAGCGAGTCGACGGCTTCTCGAAGGTCGAGCCGGCATCCTCGGCGGGATGCTGGACAGCGAGAAACAGGGTGCTGTCGTCCGGCGTGAGGATCGGTCCGCATACTTCCGCGCCGGTCGGCGCCTGGAAGAAACAGCGCGTCAGGCCGCGGCCGTAGCCCGCCGTGTCCGCGCCATAAAGGCCGTCGGCGATGCCGGCCGCGCTGGGGGCGCCATCGGTGGCGAGCCAGATCCGGCCCTTGCTGTCGAACGTGCAGTTGTCGACGCAGGACAGCCAGCCGTTCTCCGTCGTCGCGCGATGGTAGCGCGCCCCCGGATCGATGCCCGGCTTGCCGCCGACCAGGAAGATCGACCAGGTGCCGTCGAGCGCCGCGTGGTCGCCGTCCTTGGGCGTGATCTCGATGACGTGACCATGGGCATTGCGGGCCAGCGGGTTGGCGCGATTCACCTGCTGCTCGGTGCGCCGCGTGTTGTTGGTCAGGAGGACATAGACGCGACCGTTCACCGGGTTGGCCTCGACATCCTCGGGCCGGTCCATCGGCGTCGCCTTGAGGAGATCGGCGGCAACCCGGGCGTAGATCAGCACATCGCCCTGGTTCGCGAAGCCGTTCTCCGCCGTCAGCGGCCCCTGGCCTTGCACCATCGGCAGCCATTCGATCTTGCCGTCATCGGCGAAGCGGGCAACGTAGAGCGTGCCCTCGTCGAGCAGATCGCGGTTGGCGTTGCGATCCTGCCGGCTCAGTGGCTTGGCCGTAACGAACTTGTAGACGTAGTCGAAGCGCTCGTCGTCGCCCATGTAGATTACGACCCGGCCGTCCTTGGCGACGGCGTGGTGACAGCCCTCGTGCTTGAAGCGGCCGAGCGCAGTGCGCTTGATCGGTGTCGCCGCCGGATCGTAGGGATCGATCTCGACGATCCAGCCGAAACGGTTGGGCTCGTTGGGCTCCTTCTCGACGTTGAATCGGTCGAAGTACCTCGACCAGCCGTACCACGTGGCCTTGGAGATGCCGTAGCGCTTGTAGGCCTTGGCATCGGGCATCTTCTCGGCGTCGCCGCCGAAGTAGCCGTTGAAGTTCTCCTCGGCGGTGAGCCAGGTGCCCCACGGCGTCTCGCCGCCAGCGCAGTTGTTCAGCATGCCCAGCACCTTGCGGCCGCTGGGATCGGCCGAGGTTTTCATCTTGTCGTGACCGGCCGCCGGTCCGGAGACATCGAAGGCGGTGTTGGCCGAGATGCGCCGCGCGTACTTGCTGCTCGGCACGACCGTCCACTTGCCGTTCTCGCGCGCGATCTCGATGACGGCGCCGCCATGCGCGGCCATCTCGACCTCGGCCTGCTCCTTCGTAACGTTGTGGTTGACGGTACGTCCCGAGCCGAGGCCGGCAAACATCAGCCCAGGGTCGGTGTACTCGTGATTGACGACCATCAGAAAGCGGTTGTTCGCCGTGCTTCCGGCCGGCAGTGGATGCAGGCCGATGAAGTCGCAATTGTAGCCGAACTGCTTTTCCTGCGCGGCAGCCGTCAGCTTGCCTGGATCGAAGGCGGGGGCGTCGGCTATCACCGGGTCGCCCCAGCGAATCAGGACCTGTGCCTCGTATCCAGCCGGCACGTGGTGCGTCTTGTCGAGGCCGTGCGGCACCTCCTCGAAGGTGAGCGAGGACGGCCCGACTGGCTGCGCCAAGGCACTGCCCCCAACCATGGCGGAGCCGACCGAAGCCGCAGCGCCCGCCGCAAGCAGGCCACGCAGCGCATCGCGGCGCCCGAGCCGGCGGCCGATCAGCTCACCGATCGTGGGCTCCGTGCTGAGGTTCGAGCCGAGATCCTCAGGATCCGTACCGTCGTGATGCCGCATAGATCTCTCCATCCCTTGCTTGCCATCGCCCTACCCGACGAAGCCGGACAACACCGCGACAAAGATGTTGCACCTTTATGACTCGCACGTCCCTTGCCCGGCTTCATCCACAGCGCCGTCGTCGAACCGTAGCTCGCATCGGATAGCACCCTGGGCACAGTCACGTACGGAGACCCAACATGCACAATCGATCGATCGTCGCGACGGCGGCAGCGATAATCCTGGCCTGCGGGCCGGCGGTGGCCCAGACAAAGCACCCTGCCGTGCTGGAGGGACACACCGTCCTGCCGGCGATGACCCTCGTGCCGCCGCCGGCCGATGCGCCGGTCGACCTGCAGATGTCCGGCCGCTTCGCCGGCCCGCCAGGCCAACGCATCGAAGCGCCGAACAGCGTACCGGGCGTCTCGGCCCTGTCCGACAAGTCCGCCCCGCGTCCGACCGGCCTCAGCCTGCCGTTCAAGGGTCAGCCAGTGCAAGGCCTGTCCGGCATCCGCAATCTCAAGGACGGGACCTTCCTCGTCGTCACTGACAATGGCTTCGGCTCGAAGGCCAATTCGCCCGACGCCATGCTGATGTTCCACATCCTCAAGCCGGATTGGAAATCCGGCACCGTCGAGCGCGTGTCGACCACTTTCCTGCACGACCCCGATCGCAAGACACCGTTCCGAATCGTGAACGAGCACTCGCCCACGCGATACCTGACCGGGTCCGATTTCGATCTCGAATCGATCCAGCCGATCGGCAACGCGCTTTGGTTCGGCGACGAGTTCGGCCCGTTCCTGATCAAGACCGACCGCGCCGGCAAGGTGCTGCAGGTGTTCGAGACCAAGGTCGATGGCAAGGTCGTACGCTCGCCCGACCATCCGTCGCTGCTGATGCCGGCGGCGCCCGGCCCGGTGAAGTTCGAGGTCCGCCGCAGCAAGGGCTTCGAGGGCATGGCGGTCTCGCCCGACGGCAAGTTCCTCTATCCGCTACTCGAAGGCCCTCTGCTCGCCGAGTCGGGCGAGCCTGAGGCCAAGGACGGCAAGCGCTACCTGCGCATCCTGGAGTTCGACGGGGGCAAGGGCGAATACACGGGCAAGAGCTGGAAGTACGCGCTGGAGGCGCCGAACAATGCGATCGGTGACTTCAACCTGATCGACGCCACCAGCGGCCTCGTCATCGAACGCGACGACAGCGAGGGCGACCCGGCCCAGGCGTGCGCCGCCGGCGCCATCAAGCCCGACTGCTTCAACGTGCCGGCCAGGTTCAAGCGCATCTACAAGATCGACCTGGCGCAGGCCGACTCCGACGGCTTCGTGAAGAAGGTCGGCTTCATCGACCTGATGGACGTCGACGATCCGCAGAAGATCGCCCGCCAGGGCGGCCGCGACGGCAAGCTCACCTTCCCGTTCTTCACCATCGAGAACGTCGACGTGATCGACGGCGAGCGCATCATCGTCGGCAACGACAACAACCTGCCCTTCTCGTCCGGCCGCGCGCTCGGCAAGTCGGACGACAACGAGCTCGTCATCCTGCGCGTGCCGGATCTGTTGAAGGCGAAGTAATCGGTCTCCGCCCCATCTCCGCTGGGAAGGTTCGCTGTCTTTGGCGACAAGGCATCATTGCTGGGAGCGCGCCACTCCTGTGGCGCTCTTCTTGTCGATCACACATCCTATGAGCGCCACAGGAGTGGCGCGCTCCCGGCGATGATCTCTACGGCAGCACCCTCTTCATCCAGGCAGCCGTTTCCTGCGAGTCCTGCCGGTCGCTTGCCGCCAGCCGGTCGATCACCTGATGGCGGTCGGCAAGGTCGCGGTTCTGGCTGAGCTTGAGCTTGGTCTCGACCCGCTCGAGCGGCATGCGGAAGGCGACGATGCCGCGGGCCTGCGCCTCGGCGTTGCCGGGCGGCAGGCGATCGAGCGACCACGCCTCGGCGCCGTCGCCCTCGTAGGCGAGCGCCAGCTTGCCAAGCACCTCGATCGCGCCCGCGGCCTCCTCGATGGCCTGCGGCCGGCCGTAGGCATGCACCGTCACGTAGTTCCAGGTCGGCACCTTGACGCCGGGCGTGTACCAGGTCGGCGAGACGTAGGCGTGCGGCCCCCAGAACAGAGCGAGCGATTGGGCCGGGCGGGCGAACAGCTTCCAATGTGGGTTGGCGCGCGCCATGTGACCGATCAGCGAGCCGTGCGGCGAGCCGTCGTCCTGCCATAGCAGGGACAGGTGCGTGGCGAACGGCGCCCCGTCCTCGCCGACGGTCGTCAGCAGCGCCCAGCTATGAGCCTGCATGATCTGGCGGCCCGCGTTCTCGCTGCCTTCGAAGTGTTTCGGAATGTACATGGCTCGTCTTCCGGCGGTGGTCGCCCCAAGGGTTGAACGACGCGCCATTACCATGTCCTATACCGTCGGCACCCGGGAGGATTTTTAATGGGAGAGAATATCCGTCTTAAGTCAGCCGCCGGCGAGATCGGCGCCTGGCTGGCAACGCCGAAGGGCTCGCCCAAGGGCGGCATCGTCGTCATCCAGGAGATCTTCGGCTGCAACCATCACATCAGGGCGGTGACCGACAAGTTCGCGGCCGATGGCTATCTCGCCCTGGCACCCTGCTTCTTCGACCACATCCAACCCGGCATCGAGCTCGGCTATACGCCCGACACGATCGCCCAGGGACGCGACTACGTGATGAAGCTCGGCGTCGACAAGGCGGTGCAGGACGTCGATGCGGCGATCGCCGAGCTGAAGCGCCGCGGCACGCGCAAGGTCGGGGTGACCGGCTTCTGCTGGGGCGGCACCATCACATGGCTGGCGGCGACCCGGCTCAAGCCCGATGCCGCGATCGGCTATTACGGCGGCGGCATCCACGGCACGCGCAACGAGAAGCCAAGCGTGCCGACCATGCTGCATTTCGGCGACAAGGACATGCACATCCCGATGGCGCACGTGAACGAGCTGCGCTCGCTTCACCCCGACGTCGCCATCTACGACTATCCTGCCGACCATGGCTTCCATTGCGACGAGCGCGGCAGCTACGACGCGGCGGCGTCCAAGCAGGCCTACGGCCGCACGCTGGAGTTCATGGCCAAGCACGTTGGTTAGGAATACCTCCTCCCCAGCGAAGCTGGGGAGGTGTCCGCTTGGGCGCTGTTTACAGCGCCTTTAGCGGGCGGAGGGGTCATAGGCAGCGACTGTGGCCTTCGACCCCTCCGTCGCCGTAAGACGGCGACACCTCCCCAGCAGGGCTGGGGAGGGGAGCCTGACATGACCAAACGCCCCGCCAAGAAGAGCTTCGAGCCTGCCGCCCGCGGCCCCCTGAACGGGGTCCGCGTGGTAGACTTGTCGCGCCTGGTCGCCGGCAATGTGCTGACCCTCCAGCTCGCCGATTTCGGCGCCGAGGTGATCAAGATCGAGCCGCCCGAGGGCGACACGCTGCGCTCGTGGCGGGTCAAGGGCATCGAGACGGCCTGGAAGGTCAATGCCCGCAACAAGAAGAGCGTGGCGCTCGACCTGCGCTCCGACGCCGGGCGCGCCATCGTGCGCCACCTCGCCGCGACGGCGCAGATCCTGGTCGAGAGCTTCCGGCCCGGCGTGCTGGAGCAGATGGGTCTGTCGCCCGACGCGCTGCACGCAATCAACCCGAAGCTGATCATCGTGCGCATCTCGGGCTGGGGCCAGGACGGCCGCTATCGTCACAAGCCGGGCTTCGGCACGCTGATCGAGGGCTACAGCGGCTTCGCCTCGATGAACGGCTTCGCCGACCGCGAGCCCGTCCTGCCGCCGATGTACCTGGCCGACGCCATCGCCGCTCTCTACGGCTACGGCGCGGTGATGGTCGCCCTGCGCGAGGTCGAGATTAACGGCGGCAAGGGCCAGACGCTCGACCTGCCGCTGTTCGATCCGCTGTTCTCGGTGCTGGGCCCGCAGGCGGCCAACCACAAGCTCACCGGCGAGGTGAAGGAACGCACCGGCAGCCGCTCGACCAACGCCGCGCCGCGCAACGTCTACCGGACCAAGGATGGCCACTGGGTTTGCCTGTCGGCGTCGACCCAGGGCATGGCCGAGCGCGTGCTGGTCAAGATCGGCCGGCCCGAGCTGGTCGAGGATCCACGCTTCGCCACCAACATCGAGCGCGTGCGCAACGGGCTCGAGCTCGACCGGATCATCGGCGGCTTCATTGCCGAGCGCGATCTCGCCGAGAACCTGCGCTACTTCGACGAGGCTGGCGTCACGATCGGCCCGGTCTACGACATCAGCCAGATCGTGCAGGACGACTACGTGCTGGAGCGCGAGGCGCTGATCGAGACGCCCGACGAGGAGATGGACGGCCTGCCCACCCACCCAATCGTGCCGCGCCTGTCGGGCACGCCCGGCGCCCTGCGCCACGCGGCACCGCGGATCGGCGAGCACAACGAGGCCCTGCTGCGCCCGCTGCTGGGCGATGCCGATTACGAGGCGCAGTGCGCCGCCGGCGTGATCTCCCAGGGAACGAGGAGCAAGGGGGCGAGGAAGAAATGAACCGCCCGCCGCCGCCCGTCTGGCGCTCGATCCTCTACGTTCCCGGCAACGTCCCGAGGTTCATCGACAGGGCGCACGAGCGCGGCGCCGATTGCGTGCTGGTCGATCTCGAGGACAGCGTGACGCCGGCGGAGAAGCCCGTGGCGCGGGCGATGCTGCCCGAGACCATGGCCAAGGTGGTGCGCGGCGGCGCCGACGTGGCGGTTCGCATCAACCGGCCGCTGCGTCTCGCCCTCCCCGATCTCGAAGCGGCGGTGCGCCCCGGCCTCTCGGCCCTGTTCGTCACCAAGACCGAAGGGGTGCAGCATCTGCGGCTGCTCGACGAGGCGGTGAGCGAGCTCGAGCGCGAGCGCGGCATGCCGCTGGGCGGGATCGGCTTCGCCGCCATGATCGAGCATCCCCGTGCGATGGCCCATCTCGACGACATCGCGGCGCATGCGCCGCGGCTCGTCGCCATGATGCTGGGCGGCGAGGATTTTGCCCTCGAGACCGGCTCGATCCCGGGCGACGAGACCCTCGAGCTGCCCAAGCGGCTGGTCGCCTTCGCCGCGCAGGCGCATGGCGTGGCGATGATCGGCGTCCTGGGGACGGTGGCCGACTACACCGATCCGGCCGCCTATCGGAGAAGCGCCGAGCGCGCGCGGCGCTTCGGCTTCTCGGGCGGCACCTGCGTGCATCCCGGGTTGGTGCAGGCGCTCAACGAGGCCTTCACGCCCGGCGCCGACGAGATCGCCCACGCGCGCAGGCTGATCGCGGCCGACGAGGAAGCCGCAGCCGAAGGCCGCGGCTCCTTCACCGTCGACGGCAAGATGATCGATGTCCCGGTGATCGACCGCGCCCGCCGCCTGCTCAGGCGGCACGACGCGATCGAGCGCCGGATCAAGCCCTAGGCCACTACGCCTTCGCCGGCCTCGTCAGCCGTCGACTCGTCAGGCGTCGACGAGCTCTCGCGTGGGATGGCGAACCGCTTCCAGCGGGACTGTATCCGACGGGAAGTCGATCAGGGCAGCCGTGAGGCCGGCATTCAGGCTTTGCAGCAGGACCTCGCGGCCGCTGGCGAACCGCACCGCGTCACGGTGAACGTGCATGCCGCCTTCCATGCGTGTCATGACGACGTCCTCCACGGGGCCGATCGCGTAGATCCGTTGCACCGTTTCGGCGATGCCGGCGAGCCGCAGATTGGCGTCCGCCGGCATGCAGACTGCGGTCTCGCAGTCGCGCGCCGATGTGAAGCCCATCGTGCCGCTCGGGAATCGATGAAGGGTGTACTGCTCCTCTCGAACTGCAGGTCGTGAACGATAGAGTTCCAGCGAGTAGTCACACATATGACGTCCTCCAGGTTCCGTGGATGCTCCACGTGACGTGGTAACGTCGCCACCTCGACTAAGGTTCAGCACGGCTTGTTCGGTATTGTTCCGGACAGGGTCACGTTTCCGGCATGGCGCGCCGACAGGCGCGGCCTCGCGCCATTCCCGGCAAGTGCTTGCCATGTCGAGCGAATTCCCGCCGGGAGCTCGGACGCCTTGCCCGCTCATGCTCTTCGTCTTCCGGACCGCGAGCGTCCCGCTCGCTCATGCTCTTGCGGACCCCGGCCGTCTCGTCCGCGCCGCTCATGAGCATGAGCGAACGGGACGCTCGCGGTCCGGAAGAGCATGAACGTCGCGTCGGCGGAGGCTACACCGTCCGCCTCGGAAGGCACGTTCCACGCCTCAGTGCTTGTCGGACCACACCATGCGCTTGATGGCGTACATGAACCCGGCCATCGCCAGCAGGAACAGGATGACCCGGACGCCGGTGCGCTTGCGGTCCTCCATGTGCGGCTCGGACGCCCAGGCGAGGAACTCGACGACGTCGGAGGCCTGCTGGTCGGCCGTCGACTTGGTGCCGTCGGCGTAGGTCACCTTGTCGTCGGCGAGCGGCGGCGCCATGGCGATCTTGTGGCCGGGGAAGTACTTGTTGAAGTTGTCGTCCTTGGTGACGGCATACTCCTTGATCTGCTGCGGCGTCAGCTTGTCGTAGGGCACGTAGCCGATCAGCAGGCCGTGCAGGTAGTTCGGCCCGTTCGCGCGCGCCTTGACCATGACGCTGAGATCGGGCGGCGCCTTGCCGTTGTTCGCCGCCGCGGCGGCGAGCTCGTTGGGGAACGGCTTCTTGAAGCGGTCGGACAAGCGCGCCGGGCGATCGATCGGCTGGCCGTCGTCGTTGAGGTCCGGCACCTCGATGTCCTTGATCAGGCCCTTGACCTGGTTCTCGGTGAGCCCGAGCTCCATCAGGTTGCGGTAGGCCAGCAGCGACAGCGAATGGCAGGCGGCGCAGACCTCGGCATAGACCTGGTAGCCGCGCTGGGCGGCGGCCCGGTCATAGGTGCCGAACGGCCCCTCGAAATGCCAGCTCTTGCGCGGCGGTTGCTCGACCGTCCCGGCGGCGATGGCGGCGGCGGCGGCCGAGAAGGCCGCGAGCGCGATGGCGCCCGAGACCAGGAGCTTCTTCATGGGCAACGTGCGCATCGTCCTCAACCCGCCTTGTTCTTGAGCACCGCGTCCGCAATGCTGGGCGGCAATGGCAATGGCCGCTCGATCTTGCCCAGGATCGGCAGCAGGACCAGGAAGTGAAAGAAATAGTAAAGCGTGGCGACCTGCGACAACGGGATCCAGAAGCCGGCCGGCGGGTTGGCGCCGCAGAAGCCCAGCACGATCACGTCGACGACCAGCACCAGCATGAACCACTTGTAGATCGGCCGGAAGCTCGCCGAGCGCACGCGCGAGGTGTCGAGCCAGGGCAGCACGAACAGCACGGCGATGGCACCGAACATGGCGATCACGCCGCCCAGCTTGTCGGGCACGGCGCGCAGGATCGCGTAGTACGGCAGGAAGTACCATTCCGGCACGATGTGCTCGGGCGTCACCAGCGGGTTGGCCGGGACGTAGTTGTCCGGATGGCCCATGTAGTCGGGCGCGAAGAAGGCGAAGCCGGCAAAGACGATCAGGAAGACGACGACGCCGAAGCCGTCCTTCATCGTGTAGTAGGGATGGAACGGCACGGTGTCCTGCGGGCCCTTGGGGTCGATGCCCAGCGGGTTGTTCGAGCCGTGCACGTGCAGCGCCACGACGTGCAGCGCCACCACCGCCACGATCACGAACGGCAGCAGGTAGTGCAGCGCGAAGAAGCGGTTGAGCGTCGGGTTGTCGACCGAGAAGCCGCCCCACAGCCAGGTGACGATCGAATCGCCGACCACCGGGATGGCGGAGAACAGGTTGGTGATGACGGTGGCGCCCCAGAAGCTCATCTGGCCCCACGGCAGCACGTAGCCCATGAAGGCCGTCGCCATCATCAGCAGGAAGATGACGACGCCCAGGATCCAGAGCAGCTCGCGCGGCGCCTTGTAGGAGCCGTAGTACATGCCGCGGAAGATGTGGATATAGACGGCGATGAAGAAGAACGACGCGCCGTTCATGTGCAGGTCGCGGATCAGCCAGCCCTGCGGCACGTCGCGATCGATGCGCTCGACCGAGTCGAACGCCATCAGGACATGCGGCGTGTAGTTCGTCGCCAGCACCACGCCGGTCGCGATCATGAGCACCAGCATCACCGTCGCGATCGCGCCGAAATTCCAGAAGTAGTTGAAATTCCGCGGCGTCGGGAAGGTGTGATACTCCTTCTCGATATACGAGAAGATCGGCAGGCGGTGATCGATCCAGGAGATCACCTTGTTGTTGAAGACCGGCGGCGTGCCGTGGGACGAGGCCATGCTGGGAACTCCTGGCGCTGATCGCGCGATCGATCAGCCGATGCGGACGAGCGAGTCCGAAAGGAACAGGTACTCGGGGATCACGAGGTTCGTCGGTGCCGGCCCCTGGCGGATGCGCCCTGACGTGTCGTAGGCCGAGCCGTGGCACGGGCAGTACCAGCCATTGTAGGGGCCCTTGTCCTGGCCCGGCTTGTTGCCGAGCGGCACGCAGCCGAGATGGGTGCAGACGCCGATCATGATCAGCCACTCCGGCCGCACCTTCTTGGCGCTGTCGGTGACCCGCGCGTTGTCGGTCTGCGGATCGGGCAGCTGCGACATCGGCACGCCTTCGGCGGCCTTGATGTCTTCCGGCGTGCGATGGCGGATGAACACCGGCTTGCCGCGCCACTTCACCGTGATCGCCTGGCCGACCTGGATGGGAGCGACGTTCACCTCGACCGAGGCGAGCGCCAGGGTGTCGGCTGCGGGGTTCAGGTTGTTGATGAAGGGCCATGCCGTGGCTGCGATGCCGACGCCGCCCAGAGCGCCCGTTGCGACCATGAGGAAGTCGCGCCGGGTCGGGTCACCATGCCCGCCGGCCGGGTTGCCTGATGTTGCCATTGTTACTCTCTTCCGTCCCCCCGAGGAGATAGTGGTCTTTAGACCGCAAAAGGCCTTTAAGTTTCAAGGCTCTGTTGGTCGCAGGCGGGAGCCGTGGCGATCTGTGACAGCGTGCCGCACGGCATCCCCTTCCGCGCCGCGGACGGAGTAGACCCATGGTCATGCGCATCGCCCTGTACGAGCCCGATATTCCGCAGAACGTGGGCGCCTTCATCCGTCTGTCGGCCTGCCTCGGCCTCGGCCTGGACATCATCGAACCGTGTGGCTTCCCGGTCGACGATCGCCGCATCCGCCGGGCGGCCATGGACTACTACGACCTGGCAAGCCTGGTCCGGCATGCCTCGTGGCAGGCCTTCCGGCGCGACCGGCCGGCGGGGCGACTGGTCCTGCTGACCACGGCGGGCGACACCGCCTTTCCCGACCTGGCCTTCCGTCCTGACGACATCCTGCTGCTCGGCCGCGAAAGCGCCGGCGTGCCGGCCGGGGTGCACGACGCGGCCGACCTGCGCCTGCGCATCCCGCTGAGGCCCGGGGCGCGCTCGCTTAATGTCGCCCTAGCGGCCAGCATGGTAGTGAGCGAGGCCCTTCGCCAGACCCGTGGATTTCATGCGCAAGCCGACCAGCACGCCGACGCCCCTGCCCGATGAGACCACGACGGAGCGGCGCAAGGAGGCCGTCCGGACCTGGTTCGAAAGCCTGCGCGATCGCATCTGCGCCGCTTTCGAGCGCATCGAGGACGAGCTGGCCGGCACCCACCGGGACCTGCCGCCGGGCCGCTTCGAGCGCACGGCCTGGCAGCGCGCAACAGGGCCGGCCGGGGAGGATCGTGGCGGCGGCGTCATGTCGGTGATGCGCGGCCGCGTGTTCGAGAAGGTCGGCGTCAACGTCTCGACCGTGTTCGGCGAGTTCAGCCCGGAGTTCCGCAACCAGATCCCGGGCGCGGCAGAGGATCCGCGTTTCTTCGCCTCGGGCATCTCCCTGGTCGCCCATATGCGCTCGCCCAGGGTGCCGGCGGTGCACATGAACACCCGCCACATCGTCACCACCCGTGCCTGGTTCGGCGGCGGCGCCGACCTGACGCCGATGGTGCCGGACGACGCCGACACGCGGGCCTTTCACGGCGCGCTCGAGACCGCCTGCGGCCGCCACGACGCGGCCTACTATCCCCGCTTCAAGCAATGGTGCGACGAGTACTTCTACCTGTCGCATCGCGGCGAGGCGCGCGGCGTCGGCGGCATCTTCTACGACGATCTCGACAGCGGCGATTTCGAGCGCGACTTTGCCTTCACCCGCGACGTCGGCGAGACCTTCCTCGCCGCCTACCCCGCGATCGTGCGCCGCCACATGAACGAGCCGTGGACCGTGGCCGAGCGCGAGCACCAGCTGGTGCGCCGCGGCCGCTACGTCGAGTTCAACCTGCTGCACGACCGCGGCACCAAGTTCGGCCTGATGACCGGCGGCAACGTCGACGCCATCCTGATGTCGCTGCCGCCGGAGGTGAGGTGGCCTTAGCCGCTAAAACGCGATCCGCAGGCCGAGCGTCGCGGCGTGGTACGTGTAGCCCTGCGCCAGGTTGCCATCGTAGTTGAGGAACGCCTGACCGAGCGGCAGCGGCAACGCGATCGCGGCACCGATGGTCGCGGCGTTGCGATCGGGCGTCGGCCCGTAGACGACGAAGGCGGTGTCGGGCTTGCCCGCGAAGCTTGCGTTCAACGCACCCGAGACATCGGCGTAGTCGTGCGCCCAGCCGAGCCGCAGCGCCATCGAGAGGGGCTGGGTGCTCGTGAGCGCCACCGAGCCCGCCAGCTCCACGCCGAGGATGCTGCGCACGCCGGTCGTGCCCTGCGCCGCGGCGCTGAGGCCGATCGCGCCGGCACCGGTCTCGGTGAACGGGTTCTGGCTGGCCGCGGTCACCTCGAGGCGGGCGAACGGCGTCAAGGCGAGGCGCGGCGCGACGGCGAAGGTGAAACCCGACTCGGCGCTGCCGATGAACTGGCTCGCCGTCGGATTGCCCTGGGCGATGCGGAAGATGCCGGGAAAGGCGATGGTGCGCGTCAGGTTGCCCCAGTTGTAGGCGTAGCCCGCCGCAGCATCGAGATACCACGGTCGCGGGGCATAGCTCGCATAGGCGGCCAGCGAGAAGGCCTCGTTGCTGCCCGAGGAAGCGAGGCTGGTCGACAGGCCGGTGCTGGAATAGCCGAGCGCGGCGCCGATGCGGAAGTCGTCGAGGATCGCGATGTCGGCGCCGGCGGCGAAGCCGTGCAGGCCGTAGCTGACGCTGTGCGTGGCGGCATCTCCGTAGACCGCGCCCACGGCCCCATAGGGTGCGACCCAGACTCCGCCCGCCTCGCTGCGCCGGCTGCCGCCGCCTGCCGTTGCCAGGGGTTCTCGGGGATCGCCGAATTCCGTCCGGGACCGCGCAGGTTCCGTGAGGCTGAGCGCCGTCTCGGCGGTCGCCTGCGCGGACGGCGGGCGCGAGCGCGCCACGCGCATCTGCTGATGCATGACGTCGAGGAATGCCCTCCCGGCCATCATCCGCAAATAGCCGAAGTCGGCGTAGGATTCGCCACCGAGCTGCTTCAGCGCCGCCCGCAGCGCATCGGGCGATCCGTAGTTCAGCAGGTCGAGGCTGTTGTAGACCGTGTCCATGTCGGAGAACTGCGCCGGGAAGACACCGACATCGAGCGCTGCCGCCACGGCGTAGGTGTTTCCGGTGCCGGCATTGGCCCGATAGGAGAGTGCGGTGCCGTTGATCGACTGCCGGTTCATGTAGTTGGCGGCCGGCACGAAAGCGGCGTTCTGGCAATTCGGGCTGTCGGTCACGCCGATCAGGCTTCCCTGCATCCGCCCGCCATTGCCCCATGGACCGGGCGTCGGGATCGTCGGCGGATTTGCCGGGAAGTTGCCCGTGATCGGCGCCCCGGTGCCGAACAGGATGCAGGTACCGGCGGGCACCTGCACCAGGGTGAGCGAGTCGGGCAGGAACGGCAGCGCCAGCACGTCGCGGATCTGGTGGACGTCGAGGCCGCGGATGGCGTTGGAAGGCGCGATGAAGCCGCCGACCGCGTTGGTGACGCCCTGCGTATAGACGCGGGCGTAGAGCGTCGGCACCGACGTCAGCACCACGGCGGCCGGGCTGCCGGGAAGGAACGACGCGGTGGGCGGTGCGCTGAAGATATAAGTGTTGGCGTCGGCACCGGTCGTGATCGACGGCACCGTCGTGCCGTTGCGACGAAACACCGGGCCGGTCACGACATGGCCGTCCGGCACGATCATGCCGCCAACGATCTGCTGGGCGAAGGCAGCGTCGCCGAGCAACGCAAGGCCGCACAGCAGGGCGAGAACCCTCCTCATCGACGGCGAGCCAGCGCGGCGCCCGCCAGCATCGGGGCCGCCAGCACGGCCACGACGAACAGCGGATAGGGCGCGCCCCACCAGAAGCCCAGCCGGTCGAGGAAGATCACGGGATCCTCGCCGTACACCAGCCGCGTCTGGACGAAGCCCAGCAGCACGGTCGAGACCGGCCACAGCAGGGCTGCGAGCAGCGCCGCCTCGAACCAGAGTGGTCCGGCCGAGCGACGGGCATGGATCAGGGCAAGCATCGAGACATAGGGCAGCGGCACCAGGGTCTTGTACCATTCGACGGCGCGCACAGGCAGGGTCGGCGCAAGCCACGTGTCGCCGACGAAATCGTTGAGCACCACGAACACGGCCAGCGCAAGCCACAGCGCCAAGGTGAGACCGGGCCGGATCATGCGTCCGCCGCCAGCCTCCGCAGCTCGGCCAGGCAGGCTGCGCGATCGGCGGTGAAATCGCCGGCGATCCACCACTGCTCGATCGCGTCGAGGAGGTCGCCGACCTTGCGCCCGGGCTTCATGCCGAGCTTCAGCACGTCGGCACCGGTCACCGGCAGGTCGGGCGGCGTCCACGATCGGGCGAGCGCCAGGGCGGCGCGCCAGTCGCCCGGCACATCGACGGCAAGCAGCACGCGATCGATGAACAGGCTGGTGCCGAGCCGGTAGATCTGCGCACGCAGGCTTCGCACATCGCCGTCGAGCTGCACGGCGTTCTCGGGCGACAGCATCAGCCCGAGGCGCAGCGTCTCTTGCGTCGACAGGCGCAGGCGCTTGGCAACGACAGGCGTGGGCACGATCGACGCCAGCCGGCGCAACGGGTCGGGCCGATCGCCTTCGCGATCGATCAACGCCCGCAGGATTCTGGTGCCGAGACATTCCGGCAGCCAGTGGTCCAGCGCGCCCGCTTCGACCATCGCGTCGAGCGAATCCGCGGGCTTCGGCGCCGCGAGCAGACGCAACAGCTCCCTGGCGACGCGCTCGGCCGACAGGGCGCCCAGCGTGGCGGCATTGCGCCGGCACGCCGCGAAGCCCTCGCCATCGATCGGCGGGCAGCCGAACCAGGCATGGAAGCGGAAGAAGCGCAGGACGCGCAGGCGATCCTCCTCGATGCGCCGGTCGGCATCGCCGATGAAGCGCACCCGGCCGGCGGCGAGATCAGCCCGGCCGTCGAACGGATCGAACAGCGTGCCATCGGGCGAGGCGTAGAGGGCGTTGAAAGTGAAGTCGCGCCGGCTGGCATCGACCAGCCAGTCGTCGGTGAAGGCCACGACGGCGCGCCGGCCGTCGGTCTCGACGTCGCGACGCAGCGTCGTGAGCTCGAACGGCCGCCGCTCGATCACCGCGGTCACCGTGCCGTGCCTGATGCCCGTCGGCACGACCTTGATCGCCGCCGCCTCGAGCACCCGCATGACCGTCTCGGGTGGCTTGTCGACGGCAATGTCGATGTCGCCGATCGCGCGGCCGAGCAAGGTGTCGCGGACGCAACCGCCGACGAAGCGTGCGCCGATGCCGCCCTGCGCTAGCGCCGCGAGCAGCCGGCGCACGGCGGGGGCGTCCATCCAGGCGGCATGGAGTGTGTCGTGCGCCGTCATCACGCAAGGCCTTCCTCCCCAGCTTCGCTGGGGAGGTGTCGCGTCATACGCGACGGAGGGGTCATGGACACGAGCACGCCATTCCTGTGGCGCTCTTCTTGATCGCAGATCCCATGAGCGCCACTGGCGTGGCGCGCTCCCAGCCATGGCCCATGACCCCTCCGCCCCGTATGACGGGGCACCTCCCCGGCGATGACGCCGGGGAGGAGAAGCGATTACGACGCGAACAGCCCGCCATAGCCCTGGTTCTGGGTGAAGAACATGACGATGAAGCCAGCGATCGTGCAGACGAGGCCGGCGATGGCGAGCCAGGTGAGCGGCAGGTCCTGCCAGGACGGCAGGGTGCCGGCGAGCTTGCGCTCCTGCTTGATCTTGACCGCCCACGCCCACAGAAAGAAGGCGACGGCCGGCGCCAACGCCAGCAACAGCACCAGAAGGACGATGCGCATGGCGCGACTCCGAGGCCTTCCGGCCGGACTGGGTCAATCGGCAGCGGACAGCACGTACTGCAGGTTCTTCAGCATACCGGCAGTGGCGCCCCAAATGTAGCGTTCGCCGTAGGGCATGGCGTAGTAGCGCCGCTCGCGGCCCTGCCAGACGCGGCTGTCGATGCGATGGTTGCTCTCGTCGAGAAAGAACGCCAGGGGCACCTCGAACACGTCGGCCACCTCGCGCGGGTCGGCGCGGGTCGTGAAGCCCGGCGTCACCAGCCCGACCACCGGCGTGATCTCGTAGCCGGTGCCGGTGCGATAGTGATCGACCTGACCGATGACCTCGACAAACTGCCGCGTCAGCCCCACCTCCTCCTCGGCCTCGCGCAGGGCGGTATCGACGGAATCGGCGTCACCGGCCTGCGGTCGGCCGCCGGGAAAGGCGATCTGGCCGGCATGGCTCGGCATATCGTCGGTGCGCTGGGTCAGGAGCACGGTCAGCCCCGCGTCGCGGCGGATGATCGGCACGAGCACCGCGGCCGGCCGGAAGGCGGTGGGCGCCGGCACCACGCCGTTCAACGAAAAGTCGCTGCCGAGCGGGGGCCGGTTCACTGGCAAGCCGGATGCCAAACGTCTGCTGCGTTCGCGTACCCGCTGCACGATTTCGTCAACTGTCATGCCCTTGTTCCGGCCTCAATTCTGGGCTTCCCTGACATCCAATCCCCCTTCGATCACAGGAGTGCCCAAGTGGCTCCCGATACATCCACTGCGACCGACGCCGACGCCCTTGCCGCCCTGGCCGATATCGAACGCCTGGGCGGCCAGCTGCGCGCCGCCCGCGCCGCCATCGGAAGGGTCATTTATGGCCAGCAGGATGTCATCGATCAAACCCTGGTGTCACTCCTGTCGGGCGGCCACCTGTTGCTGATCGGCGTGCCGGGCCTCGCCAAGACCAAGCTGGTCGAGACGCTGGGCATCGTGCTGGGTATGGACGCCAAGCGCATCCAGTTCACGCCCGACCTGATGCCCGCCGACATCCTGGGCTCCGAGGTGCTGGAAGAGAGCGAGGGCGGCCGCCGCTCCTTCCGATTCATCCAGGGGCCCGTGTTCGCCCAGCTGCTGATGGCCGACGAGATCAACCGCGCCAGCCCGCGTACCCAGTCGGCGCTGCTGCAGAGCATGCAGGAGAAGCACGTCACCGTTGCAGGAAAGCGCTACGACCTGCCGGAGCCGTTCCATGTGCTGGCCACCCAGAACCCGCTCGAGCAGGAAGGCACCTATCCGCTGCCGGAAGCCCAGCTGGACCGCTTCTTGCTGCAGGTCGACGTGGGCTACCCCGACGAGGCGGCGGAACGTCAGATCATGATCGGCACGACCGGCGCCAGCGCGCCGACCACCTCGCAGGCGCTGACGCCCGCCGACCTGATGGCGGCGCAGACCTTGGTGCGCCGCCTGCCGATCGGCGAAAGCGTGGTCGATGCCATCCTGAAGCTGGTGCGCGCCGGCCGACCCGAATCGAGCGACCTCGACGTCGTGCGCCAGCGCGTCGCCTGGGGCCCCGGCCCGCGCGCCAGCCAGGCCTTCATGCTGGCCTGCCGCGCCCGTGCGATCATCCAGGGCCGCCTCGCGCCCTCCGTCGACGACGTCGTGGCGCTGGCCGGGCCTATCCTGCGCCATCGCATGGCGGTGAACTTCTCGGCGCGGGCCGAGGGCATCACGGTCGAGACTGTGATCAGCCAGATGTGTGCGCGTCTGGGTTAGATGGCTTCTGCGTCAACCCTCAACCGTTCGCTCGAGCTTGCCGGAGCGCTGCCCGCCCTGATGGTGGCGGCCGACCGGGTCGCCGCGACCGTGATCCAGGGCGTGCATGGCCGCCGGCGGGTCGGGCAGGGCGACGCCTTCTGGCAGTACCGGCCCTATCGCGACGGCGACGCGGCGAGCCAGATCGACTGGCGCCAGAGCGCGCGCAGCCGGCACCTGTTCGTGCGCGAGACCGAATGGGAGGCGGCGGCGAGCGTCTGGCTGTGGCGCGACGCCTCGCCCTCCATGCAGTACGCCTCGCTGCGCAACAGCGATCCCAAGGTGGTGCGCGCCGAGCTGATCACGCTGGCGCTCGCCAGCCTGCTGAGCGACGCCGGCGAGCGCGTGGCCGTGCTCGGCTCCGGCATGCGGCCGATCTCGGGGCGCATCGCCGTGCGTCGCATCGCCGAGACCCTGTTCGACGAGACCCGCGACACCAGTCGCCCGCCGCCCAGCCTGCCACCGCTGGTGCCGCTGCCGGCACATGGCAGCGTGGTGCTGGTGTCCGACTGGCTCGACCCGCTGGACAGGATCGAGGAGGTGGTGCGCCACTACGCCAGCGGCGGCGTGCGCGGCCATATCGTGCAGGTGCTCGATCCCGCGGAAGAGGATCTGCCGTTCGACGGCCACGTGAAGTTCGAGGGTCTCGAGGCCGAAGGCCAGCACACGATCCGCCGCGTCGAGACGGTGCGCACGGCCTATGGCGCGCGGCTGGCCGCGCAGCGCGAAGGCCTGCAGCGCCTCGCCCGGCCGTCCAACTGGACCGTGCACCTGCACCGCACCGACAAGCCGGCGCAGACGGTGCTGCTCTCCCTCTACATGGCCATGGCCGACCTGCGTCGGCTGACGGCGGCGTGATGGCGATGGCCCATCCGATCCGTCGCGTTGCCATCCTTCGAGACGCCGCGCTTGGCGCGGCTCCTCAGGATGAGGCCGTGCGAGCAACCACCAACCTCACCCTGAGGAGGGCGCGCAGCGCCCGTCTCGAATCGGGCGAAGTAACCTTCGCCCTTTGGTGCGAACGAGCACCATGTTAAGTCTCGGCGCCTTCGCCTTTGCCGCACCGGGAATGCTGGCCCTGCTGCTGGCCTTGCCGGTGATCTACTGGCTGCTGCGGCTGATCCCGCCGCTTCCCAAGCTCGTGCGCTTCCCGGCGATCCGCCTGCTGATCGGGCTGGAGCCGTCCGAGCAGACGCCGATGAAGATGCCGTGGTGGCTGCTGCTGCTGCGCCTGCTGCTGGCGACGGCGCTGATCCTGGCGGTGGCGCGGCCGGTCCTCAACCCGCAGGCCGACCTGCCCGGCAGTGGCCCGCTGCTGCTGGTGATCGACGACGGCTGGTCGTCGGCACCCGGCTGGACGACCCGCCTCACCCATGCCGAGCGGCTGATCCAGCGCGCCGAGCGGGCCAATCGCCCGGTGGTCCTCACCGGCACCGCGCCCGTCGCCATCGACGCGCCGGCCCTGCGCCGCGGTGCCCTGCGCGCCGACGAGGCCCGTACCGTGCTACGCGCCTTCCGGCCGAAGCCGTGGCCGACCGATCGGGCCGCCGCCGCCGCGGCGATCGATCAGATGCAGGTCGATCGCGGCGCCTACGCCGTGTGGCTGAGCGACGGGCTGGAGGACGAAGGAGCGGCGACGCTCACCGAACGGCTGCGCCGCTTCGACGGCCTGCAGGTCGTGCTGCCCGACCAGGCGACGACGCCGCTGCTGCTGTTGCCGCCCGCCGCCGGCGGGCGCGATCTCAAGGTGCAGGCGCTGCGTCCGGTGGCCGACGGCCCGCGCAAGGTCGCCATCCAGGCGGCCGACGACCAGGGCCGCGTGGTCGCCCGCATCGATCTCGACTTTGCCGCCACGGCGACCAGGGGCGAAGGCACGCTGCCGGCTCCGGCCGAGCTGCGCAACCGCATGGCGCGGCTCGACATCGAGACCCAGGGCGGTGCCGGCAGCACGGTGTTGCTCGACGAGCGCTCGCGCCGCCGTCCGGTGGCCGTGCTCGGCGAGCGACCGACCGCGACCGGCCAGCCGTTGCTGCAGGAGGTCTACTTCCTCGAGCGCGCGCTCGATCCCTATGTCAGCCTGACCATCGGGGATCGCGAGACCGTGCTGACGCGCAACACCGCGGTGCTGCTGGTTCCCGACGGCGCCGTACCCTCGGCCAACGATCGCGAGGAGATCGCCAAGTGGATCGAGCGCGGCGGCATCGCCGTGCGCTTCGCCGGCCCCAACATCGCCGCCGGCAACGATCCGCTCGTGCCGACCCGGCTGCGCCTCGGCGACCGCGCCCTGGGCGGCGTCATGAGCTGGGGCCAGCCCAGCGCGCTCGCCGAGTTCCCCGCCAACAGCCCCTTCCTCGGCATTCCCATTCCCAAGGACGTGCGCATCTCCCAGCAGGTGCTGGCCGAGCCGACTCCCGACCTCGCCGACAAGACGTGGGCGCGGTTGGCCGACGGCACGCCGCTGGTCACCGCCGAGAAGCGCGGACAAGGTTACCTCGTGCTGATCCACACCACGGCCAACACCGGCTGGAGCAACCTCGCCCTCTCGGGCCTGTTCGTGAACATGCTGCAACGCCTGGTCACCCTGTCGCGCGGCGTCGCCGGCGATGGCGTCAACAAGGCGCTGAAGCCGTGGCGCACGCTCGACGGCTTCGGCCGCCTCGGCGCTCCGCCGGCCGGGGCTCAGATCCTGCCGGCCGATGCCGTGGAAACGTTCAAACCCAGGCCGACGACCCCGCCCGGCCTCTACGGCGACGAGAATGCCCAGGTCGCCTTCAACATCGGCGGCCATGTCGGCGAGCCCAAGCCGCTGGCCCTGCCCGGCGGCGTCAGCACCGACCGGCTGTCCGAGGGCGGCGAGACCGACCTGTCGCGCTGGTTCCTGCTGACGGCGCTGCTGCTGCTGCTGGCCGACATCTTCATCGCCCTGTGGCTGCGCGGCCTGCTGGGGCGCGCCGTGCGCATCGGCCGCGCCGCGCCGGCGGCCGTGGCAGTGCTCGCGGCCGTCGCGGTCATGGCGCCGGCACCGCCGTCCGATGCCCAGCAGCCGGCGCCGCAGGCGCGGCCCCAGCGCGTCGCCGACCAGCCGGCCCGGCCCGGCCCGCCGCCGCTCAGCGAGGAACAGGCGCTGAAGGGCTCGCTCGACATCCGCCTCGCCTACATCGTCACCGGCGACAAGGAAGTCGACGATCTCAGCAAGGCTGGTCTCGAGGGCTTGAGCGAGATCCTGCGCAGCCGGACCTCGGTCGAGCCCGCCGATCCGGTCGGGCTCGATCTCGAGCGTGACGAGCCGCGCCTCTATCCGCTGATCTACTGGCCGATCACCTCGACCCAGCCGGCGCTATCGCCGCGCGCCTCGGCCGCGCTCGACCGCTACCTGCGCACCGGCGGCATCCTGTTCATCGACACGCGCGACCAGCAGATGAGCTTCGATCGTCCGGCCGGCGGCAATCCCGACCTCAAGCGGCTGCTGAGCGGCATCGAGACGCCGCCGCTCGTCACCATGCCGCCGGACCACGTCCTCACCAAGGCGTTCTATCTCCTGTCGGACATGCCGGGCCGCTGGCAGGGCGGCAAGATCTGGATCGAGTCGGGCGGCGGGCGCGTCAATGACGGCGTCACGACGATCGTGATCGGCGCCAACGACTATGTCGGCGCCTGGGCAGTCGATCAGCGAGGCCGCGGCCTGCTACCGGTGTCACCGGGCGCCGAGACCCAGCGCGAGATGGCTTACCGCGTCGGCGTCAATCTCGTGATGCATGCCCTCACCGGCAACTACAAGGACGATCAGGTCCATCTGCAGGACATCATGCAGAGACTGCGCCGATGAGCCCAGGCTCGGCTCGAGGCAGCAACGATAACCTCATCCTGGGGAGGCCGTGGAGCGGCCGTCTCGAAGGATGGGCAACACCGACCGATCGGGTGACCCCCCCTTCGAGACGGCCCTTTGGGCCTCCTCGGGGTGAGGTCTGCTTGGAAAGGCCGACACGGTGAGTACGGTTTCCGCCGTTTCCGTCGTCTTCGATCCGCTGCTGCCGTGGTGGGTGCTGGCGGCGCTGGGTGCCATCGGCCTGCTGCTGGTCGTGCTCAGCCTGCGCGCCGGCGCGCGCGGCGCGCTGCTGCGGCTCGGGGGAATCGTCGTCGTGCTGGCCGCGCTGGCCAACCCGGCATTGATCGAGGAGCAGCGCAAGCCGATTGCCGATGTCGCTCTGATCGTCATCGACGACAGCGATTCGATGTCGATCGGCGAGCGCCGCGCCCAGGTCCAGGCCGCGCGCGATTCGCTGAAACGCCGGCTCGGCCAGCAGGAGGGCCTCGAGATCCGCGAGGTCGTGCTGCCGCCGGCACGCATCCAGCTGGGCAGCGAGCGGCCGGGCGGCACGCGCCTGATCGAGGCGATGCGCTCGGCCCTGGTCGAGGTGCCGCCCGAGCGGCTGGCCGGCGTTGTCCTTCTGAGCGACGGCCAGGTGCACGACGTCCCGGGCATCGAATCGGCTCGCGGCCTGCCGCCGGAGCTGGGCGGCGCCCCCGTGCACGCCCTGATCGCCGGCCGCAAGAACGAGCGCGACCGCCTGATCGTCATGGAGCAGGCGCCTCGCTTCGGCGTCGTCGGTCGCGAGGTGACGGCCAGGTTCAAGATCGAGGATCCCTCGGGCGGCACCGCGCCGGTCACCCTGTCGGTCGGCGGCGAGGTCGTGCGGCGGCTCGACGTGCCGGTCGGCAGAGCGATCGAGCTGCCGATCACGGTCGGCAACCCGGGCGCCAACGTGGTCGAGATCGAGGTCGCGCCGGGCCCGAGCGAGCTCACCCTCGACAACAACCGCGCCCTCTTCACGATCAACGGCGTGCGCGACCGTCTGCGCGTGCTGCTGGTCTCGGGCGAGCCCTATCAGGGCGAGCGCGCGTGGCGGAACCTGCTGCGCAGCGATCCCGCCGTCGACCTTGTGCATTTTACCATCCTGCGCACGCCGTCGAAGGACGACTTCGTGCCGGTGCGCGAGCTCAGCCTGATTCCCTTCCCGATGAAGGAGCTGTTCGAGCAGAAGCTCAAGGAGTTCGATCTCATCATCTTCGACCGCTACGAATCGGGCGGCCTGATCACCCGCGAGTACTTCCGCAACATTGCCGAGTATGTGCGGGCCGGCGGCGCCCTGCTGGTCTCGGTGGGGCCGGTGTTCGCCACCGAGCGCTCGCTCTATCGCACCCCGATCGGCGCCGTGCTGCCGGCGGCGCCTGTCGGCGAGGTGGTGGAAGCGCCCTTCAAGCCCAGGGTCAGCGAGATCGGCCAACGTCATCCTGTCGCCGCCAACCTGCCTCAGGCTGGTGACCCCGGGAAGGAGCCCGACTGGGGTCGCTGGTTTCGGCTGATCAGCTCGCGTGCCGAACGCGGCAATGCCATCCTCTCCGGGCCGGATGACAGGCCGCTGGTCGTGCTCGATCGGGTGGGTGAAGGACGCGTGGCGCAGCTGATGTCGGATCACCTGTGGCTGTGGAATCGCGGCATCGACGGCGGCGGGCCGCAGCCCGAGCTGGTGCGCCGCGTCGCGCACTGGCTGATGAAGGAGCCGGATCTCGAGGAGGAGGCGCTGCGCGCCACCGCGGTCGGCGGCCGCATCGAGATACGGCGCCGCACGCTCGCCGCCACCTTCCCGCCGGTGACCATGACCGCGCCCGACGGCTCGACCCGCACGCTGGCCCTCGCCCAGGCGAGCCCCGGCGTCGGTCTTGCCGTCGTCGACGTCGACAAGCCCGGCCTCTACCGCTTCCACGATGGCGCGCTCGGCACCGTCGCCGCGGTCGGCAGTCCCGACCCGCTCGAATTCTCCGACGTCCGCGCGACGGACGGCAAGCTCAGGCCCCTGGTCGAGGCGTCGGGCGGCACGCTGCTGTGGCTCGCCGACTCGTCGGACCCCGACATCCGTTCGGTACGGCCCGGCCGCGCCGCCGGCGGCTCCGACTGGATCGGGCTGCGCCGCAACGAAGGCTACACGGTCGCCGGCATCAACCAGCTGCCGCTGCTTCCGGGCCTCGTCGTAGCGATCGCCTTCCTGATGGCACTCGGCAGCGCCTGGTGGCGCGAGGGACGGTGAACGGCGTGGCGGGCGAGCTTGTGTCTCTTTCGCCTCCCCCGTCATCGGGGGAGGTGCCCCCGCCAGGGGGCGGAGGGGGAAGGCCCCAGGCGAGATGCCTGAAGTTCCGACGTCAGAACTGGCTAAGCTTCGACTGCGGTCTTCCCCCTCCGGCCCTTCGGGCCACCTCCCCCGATGACGGGGGAGGGACTACTGGCACTCGCCCGAGGCTCGCCCCGTGAACACAACCTCGGCCGTTTCCGTCGTCCTCGACCCGCTGCTGCCGTGGTGGGTGCTTGCGGTGCTGGGCGGCATCGGCCTGGTGCTGGTCGTGCTCGGCCTGCGCGCCGGTGCGCGCGGCACGATGCTGCGGCTCGGGGCGATCATCGTCGTGCTGGCCGCGCTGGCCAACCCGGCGTTGGTCGAGGAGCAGAGAAAGCCGATCGCCGACGTCGCCCTGATCGTGGTCGACGACAGCGATTCGATGGCGATCGGCGAGCGCCGGGCGCAGGTCCAAGCAGCGCGCGAGGCGCTCAAGCGGCGCCTCGGCCTGCAGGAGGGGCTGGAAATCCGCGAGGCGGTGCTGCCGCCGGCGCACATCCAGCTGGGCAGCGAGCGGCCAGGCGGCACCCGGCTGATCGAGACCATGCGTTCGGCTCTGGTCGAGGTGCCGCCCGAGCGGCTGGCCGGCGTGGTGCTGCTGAGCGACGGCCAGGTCCACGACGTGCCCCCCATCGCATCGACCGGCGGCCTGCCGCCGGAGCTCGGCGGCGCGCCCGTGCATGCCCTGATCGCCGGCCGGAAGAACGAGCGCGACCGGCTGATCGTGCTCGAGCAGTCGCCGCGCTTCGGCGTTGTCGGCCGCGAGGTGACCACGAAATTCAAGATCGAGGATCCGTCGGGCGGCACCGCTCCGGTAACCCTGTCGGTCGGCGGCGAGGTCGTCCGACGGATCGACGTCCCGGTCGGCAGGTCGGTGGAGCTGCCGATCACGGTCGGCAATCCCGGCGCCAACGTGATCGAGATCGAGGTCGCCGCCGGCCCCAACGAGCTGACGCTGGACAACAACCGTGCCCTGTTCACCATCAACGGCGTGCGCGACCGGCTGCGCGTGCTGCTGGTCTCGGGCGAGCCCTACCAGGGCGAGCGGGCGTGGCGCAACCTGCTGAAGAGCGACCCGGCGGTGGACCTGGTTCACTTCACCATACTGCGCACGCCGCAGAAGGACGACTTCACGCCGGTGCGCGAGCTCAGCCTGATCGTCTTCCCGATGCGCGAGCTGTTCGAGCAGAAGCTCAAGGAATTCGACCTCATCATCTTCGACCGCTACGAGACCGGCAGCCTGATCACGCGCGAGTACTTCCGCAACATCGCCGAGTACGTGAAGGCGGGTGGCGCCCTCCTGGTCTCGGTCGGGCCGGTGTTCGCGACGCAGCGCTCGCTCTATCGCACGCCGCTCGGCGCCGTCCTGCCGGCCGCCCCGCTCGGCGACGTGCTGGAGACGCCCTACAAGCCCAAGGTCACGGAGATCGGCCAGCGTCATCCCGTCGCCGCCAACCTGCCGCAGGCCGGCGATCCCGGGAAGGAGCCCGACTGGGGCCGCTGGTTCCGCCTGATCACCGCACGCACCGACCGCGGCAACGCCATCCTGTCAGGCGCCGAGGATCGCCCCCTGGTGATCCTCGACCGCGTCGGCGAGGGCCGCGTGGCGCAGATGATGTCGGATCATCTGTGGCTGTGGAACCGCGGCATCGACGGCGGCGGCCCGCAGCCCGAGCTGGTGCGCCGCGTCGCCCACTGGCTGATGAAGGAGCCCGACCTCGAGGAGGAGGCGCTGCGCGCGACCTCGGTCGGCGGCCGGATCGAGGTGACCCGCCGCACGCTCTCGACGACCTTCCCGCCGGTGACGATGACCGCGCCCGACGGCTCGACGCGTACCCTGACCCTGAATCAGGCGAGCCCCGGGCTCGGCCTTGCCGTCGTCGACGTCGACAAGCCTGGCCTCTACCGCTTCGACGACGGCACGCTGCGCACGGTCGCCGCGGTCGGCAGCCCCGACCCGCTCGAGGTCTCCGACGTGCGCGCGACCGAGGCCAGGCTCCGGCCGCTGGTCGACGCGTCGGGCGGCGCGCTGCTGTGGCTCGTCGATGGCGCCGATCCCGACATTCGCGCGGTGCGGCCAGGCCGCGCCGCCGGCGGCTCCGACTGGATCGGGCTGCGCCGCAACGAAGGCTACACCGTCGCCGGAATCAACCAGATCCCGCTGCTTCCGGGCATCCTGGTGGCGCTGGCCTTCCTGCTCGCCGTCGGCAGCGCCTGGTGGCGCGAGGGGCGCTGAAGCCGAGGCATCGCCTCATCGCCGGTCGTCGCGTGTGCCGGTATCCCAGATCAGCACCCGGATGGGCGTCGGGTCGAAGCCATTGCACGGATTGTTGACCTGCGGACAGTTGGAGATCACGCAGAGCACGTCGAGATCGGCCGTGATGTCGACGTGGCTGCCGGCCGTCGAGATGCCGTCGACGACGGAGAAATTTCCCGACGGATCGATCGGCACGTTCATGAAGAAGTTCAGGTTGGCGACGATGTCGCGCTTGCCCAGGCCATGGCGCGAGAGCTCGAGGATGAAATTCTCCCGGCAGGCGTGCTGGTAGCGCGTCGATTCGCCGAAGCGCACGGCATTGCTCTCGCAGGAGCAGCAGCCCGCGGAGGTATCGTGCCGACCGCAGGAATCGCCGGTGATGCGCGCCATCACGCGGCCCTTGTTGGAGATCAGCTGCGTCCCGAGCTCGATGTAAGGCGAGCCTCGGACCCGCATCGTGTCCTGGGCGCTGTAGCGCTCCGCCGGATCCTCGGCGCAATAGAGCAGCGCGTCGACCGCCTGCTGGCCTTCCATGTCGACGATGCGCAAGGTCTGCCCGCGCCTCACCAGCCGCGACCATGCCTGTTCCGCCGGAACATCGTGAGCATATGGCGCGGCCGCCGGATCGAGCGCCTGCTGGGTTGTCATCGTGCATATCCTCTCGGGTTGGACCATCGACGGGATCGCCGGCTTTCAGGCGTAGAGTCGATCGGTGAACAGGAAGGCGCGGGCAATCTCGGGCGACATCGTGCGGCATGGATCGTCGGCCGCGGCAGGCGGCGGGCGATGGCGGACGAGCGTCACCGGTCCGCCGGCGGCGGGCCCCGCAGGATCGAGTGGATGGGGGCAGTTCGACAGCGCCACGACGAGGTCCATCTCGGCGCGCAGGTCGACGAAGTCGCCGGGCCGCTTGCGACCGGCGATCCACGCGAAGCGGCCGTCGGCCGCGACCGACACGGGGGCAAAGAAGCCGACGCAGGACGGGATGTCGCGCAACCCGAGCCCCAGCTTGGCTGCGGCCAGCAGGAAGTTGTCATGGCTGTTGCGCGATGACTCGCCAACGGCCGCACGGGTCGAGGCCGCCGAGGATCCCCCCGCCAGAAGATCGTGCGCGCCGCTCGTATCCTCGATCAGGGACAGAAGGACCCTGCCCATGTCGGTCAAGATCACCCGCCCCTTGGACAGCGCGGCGCTCCACTGAACCTTGGCCGTATCGGCGCAGCTGATGCGCTCCGACGGATCGTCCGCGCGCCAGCCGATCAAGGAGACGCTGGATCGGCCGAGCGGATCGACGATGCGCAGCGCCTCGCCGCGCCGCAGCCGCACCGTGTCGTACCAGCCGGCAGGAACCTCCACGCGGCTGATCACCGCGTCCGACGCGATCGACGCCCCATCGAGCTCGGTCGGTGCCGGCAGGGCCTTCGGCATGGCCTCCTGTCCTGCAGCCCGCAGCGCCTCGTAGCGACGCCGGTTGGCTGCGGCGATCTCCGCCCTCCTGCTCGCCACCATAGAACCCTCCGACTGTCCCACTGCGATCGTGCAGTCTCGACAATGCCGCGCCCGGACAGTGCCGTCACGCCGGACCGCCAACCCGGTCTGGACGCGCCGATCGCGCGAGACGAAGCTCTGTCCGGGACTGTCCCGTCCTTCGAACCGGAACCAGGCCATCATCCATGAAGATCGAGAGCATCACGGCGAGCGCCATCGAGATCCCCCTGCCCCGGCAGTTCGCCGGCAGCGTCTACGCGATGACGACGCGCTGCGCGATCGTGACCCGCATGCGCACATCGGACGGGCTCGAGGCCGAGGTCTACAACGGCGACAATCGCGAGCATGGCGCAGCGCTGGTGAAGATCATCGTCGAGGAGATCGCGCCGCTGGTGCTCGGCGAGGATGCCGCGGCGTATGAGAAGCTGTGGGCGAAGGCCTACGCCGTCACCGTGCCGAACCGCGACCGCAAGCTCGCCATGGAGGCAATCGCCTGCGTCGACACCGCGGTGTGGGACCTGCTCGGCAAGCGCGCCGGCCTGTCGGTGCGCCAGCTGCTGGGTGGCTTCCGCTCCGAGCTGCCGATCATCTCGATCGGCGGCTACTACGCCGAGGGCAAGACCCTGCTCGACCTCGCCAGGGAGATGGAGCAACTCCGCCTGTGGGGCATGGGCGGCTGCAAGGTGAAGGTGGGCGGTCTCTCGCCCGAGCAGGATGCCGAGCGGGTCAAGGCGGCCCTCGACGGCGCGGGACCGGGCTTCACGATCTCGGTCGACGCCAACCGCGGCTGGTCGGTGCCCGACGCCATCCGCTTCGCCCGCCTGATCGAGCCCTTGCCGATCGCCTGGTTCGAGGAGCCGGTACGCTGGGACGACGAGGCGCGCGGCATGGCCGAAGTACGCCGCGCCTGCCGCATCCCGATCAATGCCGGGCAATCGGAGTACAGCGCCCGCGGCGTGCGCCGGCTGATCGATGCCGGCGCCGTCGACATCGTGAACTTCGACGCCTCGGAAGCCGGCGGCATCACCGAATGGCGCCGCGCCGCCGCGGCCTGCGCCCTGGTCGACATCGGCATGGCGCACCACGAGGAGCCGCAGATCGCCGCCCACATGCTGGCCGGCATTCCCCATGGCATCTGCGTGGAGTGCTTCGCCGACCCGGCACGCGACCCGCTGTGGCCGCATCTGCTGCCCGACGCGCCGCGCCCGAAGAGCGGCGTGCTGGCGGTGCCCGACCGGCCGGGCTTCGGCATCGTGCTCGATAAGGCCGCCGTCGAGAAGTACACGATCGCAAGCGCGACGGCGCGGCTGTAGAGCACTTGTCATGTCGTCCTGAGCGTAGCGAAGGACCTCATCGCCGCCTGCGCCGAGGCGTACATTGAAGCTTCTGGCGATGAGATCCTTCGCTTACGGCGCTTGCTTCGCAAGCGCCTTTGCTCAGGATGACATGAGAGAAGCGGCCGCTTGGTCAAAATGCCAGCAGGTTGTCGCGAAAGAGCTTGTGCGCGAAGCCGTCGCGGACCAGGCCGCGGCGCTTCAGCGCCGGTCCCAAGCCATCGGTGATCTCCGAGATCGCCCGGCGCGTCACGTTCTCGGTGATCATGAAGCCGTCGCCGCCCATCTCCTGCGCGGCCTCGCCCATCTCGGCGGCAACGCTGTCAGGCGTTCCGACAAAGTCGATGCCGCCACTGGCCGGGTCGGTCAGCATCTCACGCAAGGTCGTCTTGCCGGTGCCGCTGGTCATCAGCGCAGTCTGGCCGCGCGAGGCGTTGGTCTCGACCTCGGGCAACGGCTCGTCGAGCGCGTACTTCGAGAAATCGAGTCCGCTCAGGAACGACAGCCGGGCGAGGCGGAACTCCATGTTGCGCGCCAGGGCGGCGTCGGCGCGCGCCTTTTTCGACCTCGCGTCCTCCATCGTCTCGCCGAGGACGAGGCTCACCGAGAACATGACCTTGCAATGGTCGGGATTGCGGCCGTGGCGCACCATGCGCTGGCGCACGTCGTCGCGATAGCGCTTCGCCGCCTCGGGGCCACGGCACACCGCAACGATGGTGTCCGCATGCTTTGCGGCGAACTCGCGTCCCGCGGGCGACATGCCGGCCTGGCAGATCACCGGCCGGCGCTGAGGGCCGGGCGGCATGTTGAGCGGACCGCGCGACTTGAAGTGCTTGCCCACGAAATCGATCGGATGGACCTTGCGGACGTCGGCGTACAGTCCGGTCTCGGGATCGGCGACCACGGCGCCAGGCTCCCACGAATTCCACAGCCGGCCGACGACCTCGATCCATTCGTCGGCGATCTCGTAGCGCAGGTCGTGCTCGTGATGGCGCTCGAGGCCGAAATTCTGCGCGGTGCGATCGTTGTGCGCCGTCACGAGGTTGAGACCGACGCGACCGTTGGTGAGATGGTCGAGGGTCGCCCCGAGACGAGCCGCCAGGTAGGGCGGGTAGAAGCCGGTGGTCATGGTGGCGACGATGCCGAGATGGCTGGAGCCCTGGGCCAGCAGCGGGACCAGCGGCATCGGATCGTGCTTGGGCACGGTGTAGGCGTTGTGCAGATACCAATCCGGCGAGCCCTGGTAGGCGTCGGGCACGAAAGAGCCGTCCTCGATCATCACGTAATCGAAGCAGGCGCGCTCCATCGCCTTGACCAGATCGATGTAGAGATCCGGCCGCATGTAGTCGGTGCCGATGCTCCCCGACCATGGCTGGTTCCAGGCGTGCACCGAGTAGCCGCGGCCGATGAACCATCCCATGTGAAACATCGTGTTCCTCCCCTCCCACCGCCTCGCACGCGGCATGCCACGACGCCGTTCAACGCGGATCCTCACGGTGGTGCACGAATCCTTCCGCCGTCCCACGCTGCCGAGTTCACGCATCATGCTGTCCTCCCTGCGCGAAGCGCGGGGAGGTGCCCCCGAAGGGGGCGGAGGGGTCGAGAGCAACACATGCTTTGCCAGAAGGCTCATCATAGTGACGACACTGATCGACGACTCATCCCGAGACCCTTGGCTCATGACCCCTCCGCCCCCTTCGGGGGCACCTCCCCGCGCTTCGCGCAGGGAGGACAACATGAACTCGACAGCCCATCCATGCTCTGGGAGAACGAGCGCACGCCCGAGTCGATCAGTGCGCCGCCATCGGTGCGATTGCCCTACGACCGCAGGGGCAGCAGCGGCGCACGTTACCAACCAGAAACTTGATCCACCCCGTGGCCGGGCCATCTTGGCGGCAAGAGGTAATCCCATGATCGAACTCAGACCTTTCGCCAAACTGGGCAAGTCGAACCACGGCTGGCTCAACGCCAACTTCCATTTCAGCTTCGCCGAGTATCGCGATCCCAAGCGCGTGCACTGGGGCTCGCTGCGCGTGTGGAACAACGACCGCATCGCGCCCGACACCGGATTCCCGCCGCACCCGCACCGGGACATGGAGATCGTGACCTACGTCATCAAAGGCGCGATCACCCACCAGGACCATCTCGGCAACCAGGGCCGCACCGAGGCCGGGCAGATCCAGGTGATGAGCGCCGGGAAGGGCATCCAGCACGCCGAGTACAACCGCGAGCCGGACGAGACCGAGCTGTTCCAGATCTGGATTCTGCCCAACAAGGAGGGCGTCCCGGCGCGCTGGGAGACCGTGCAGTTCCCGGCCGAGGGGCGCGACGGCAAGCTCGTTCCGCTGGCCTCGGGCCGCGGCCACCAGGGCGCCATCCCGCTCCATGCCGATGGCGCGCTCTATGCCGGCACCCTGAAGGCCGGCCAGACCTTGCGCCAGACGCTGGGCGGCAAGCCCGCCTATCTCGTGCCGGCCAAGGGCCGGATCGAGGTTAGCGGTGCCGGCGGCCAGCCGGTGACGGCAAATGCCCGCGACGGCGTGGCGGTGGTCGACCTGCCCGAGATCGAGCTCACGGCGATCGAGGATTCGGAGATTGTGCTGGTCGAAACCGACCAATTGAACTGACCGGGGCTTTCGTGCTCTTGCTCCCGTCTCCGCCGCACCGCGGCAGGGACGGGAGCGACCAGGGAGCACGCACATGGCCTACAAGGGCTTCGATCTGACAGGCAAGGTTTCGCTGGTCACCGGCGGCAATGGCGGCATCGGGCTCGGCATGGCCGACGCCCTGGCGGAAGCCGGCGCCGATGTCTGCATCTGGGGAACCAACCCCCGGAAGAACGAGGCCGCCGCGGCAAAGCTGAAGCGGCATGGCCGCAAGGTCCATACCCAGATCGTCGATGTCGGCGACGAGGCCCAGGTCCAGGCGGGCTTTGCCGAGGCAGTCGAGGTCATGGGCCATGTCGACAATTGCGTCGCCAACTCCGGCGTGTCGGGCCGCGGCAAGGGCTCGATCCTGGAGATGGACTACGAGGAGTGGCGCCGCGTCATGCGCGTCAACCTCGACGGCGTGTTTTTCACCTTCCGGGCCGCCGCCAAACACATGGTCGAGCGCGGCAAGGGCGGCTCGCTGGTGGCGATGGCCAGCACCGCGGCGATCGAGGGCGCAGCGCGCTCCAGCCACTACGGCGCCAGCAAGGGCGGCGTCTGCGCCATGGTGCGGGCACTCGCGGTCGAGCTGGCGCGCTACAAGATCGCGGTCAACTCGATCCTGCCGGGCTGGATCGAGACCGAGATGACCCAGAACGCCTTCAACAACCCGAAATTCGCCGGGAACGTCATGCCCCGCATCCCCGAACGTCGCTGGGGCGTCGGCGCCGACTTCGGGCCGATCGCGGTCTATCTGGCGAGCGAAGCCACCGCCTACACAACGGGGCGCGACTTCGTCATCGATGGCGGCTATACCCTGTTCTAGGCTCAACCACGGTTCCGGCATTCCGCGCGAGACACCAGGGGCGCCAGCACCACGATGCAGATGTCGGGGCGGCTGCCGCCCCGACTTTCGAAGGAGACATCGACATGACCAAGACGTTCGCCGCCTGCCTCGCGCTCGCGCTGATGGCCTCCTCCGCGGCGCCCATGGCGGTCCAGGCCCAGCAGCAGCCGGCCAAGCCGGCGACGCCGGCCGCCACCAAACCTGCCGACGCCTCGACCGAAGATCGCTACATCGGCTACTACTATCCCAAGCCGACCTCGACCGAGGTGTTCGAATCGTCGATGCAGACGATCGCCGGGGCCGAGCGGCCGCAGCGCATCCAGTTCGTGACCGTGGTGTCGCAGGGCACCATCCAGTCGGCCTATCGCGTGCCCTACGCCGTCTTCGCCAAGGGCGGGAAGGGCGACAAGATGATCATCGTCGGCATGCAGCAGGGCGAGCTGAACACGATCTATCGCATGCGCGCCCTACTCGCCAACATGACGACCATGTCGCGCCTGTCGCCGTTCTTCCAGGAGCGCACGGTGGCCGAGGACGCCACCTTCTTCGACCTCCTGAAGCTGCTGGGCTTCAAGGAGCTCACCATCACCGACGGCGAGAAGCTCACCCATCAGGTAACGATCAAGTAGTCATCGCTGGGAGCGCGCCGCTCCGATGGCGCTCTTCTTGTCGATCACAGATCCTATGAGCGCCATCGGAGCAGCGCGCTCCCAGCGATGGCCCCTCCGCTTCATGCTCACGTCCCTCCCCCGTAATCGGGGGAGGTGGCCGCAGTGCCGGAGGGGTAAGGCCGCAGTCTAGCTTCCTCCGACTCCGACGTCGGGATCATAAGAATCTCGGCTGAGGCTCTCCCCCTCCGCCCCGTATGACGGGGCACCTCCCTGGGCACCTCCCCCGACCACGGGGGAGGAAAACACTCACGGCGCTACGCCCGACTCGACCGTCGTCGCCACCTCGTGGTGGTACCAGCCGAGCGCCTTCTCGAACTTGCCGAAGGTCTGGCGCGTGTTGGCGCCGCTCGGGAAGTTGCGTTGGATGGTCTCGCCGATGCCGAAATCCTCGACCAGCGCCGTGGCGAACAGATCGACATTGGCCTTCCAGTAGCTCTCGGGCTTCTTCGCCTTCTCCTCCGGGCTGACCAGCACGGAGAAGTGCATCACCGCCTCGTCGGGCGACACCGGGAAGGCGGTGAATACCCCGCAATGGTCCTGCGTGTAGGTCAGCACCGTGTTGGGGAACAGCTGGTAGAGCACGATGGCGTGGTCGCGGATGTCCCAGCGCTCCTTCGGCGTGCCCTCGAGCTCGCCGAGCGTGCGCTTGGCCGCGGCCATGCGGATGTGGCGGTCCATGCGCTCGTAGGTCGCGATGTTGTCGAGGAAGATCGGGTAGACGCTGTTGGGATGCAGGTAGCGGAAGTGATACAGCTCGAGGAAGGTGTCGATCACCAGCTTCCAGTTCATGCGCGGGCGAATCGGCTCGGAGCTGTGCAGTTCCCAGCCCTGCATGTTCCAGCCGGCAAGATCGGGCTGCAGCGCGCCGAGGTAAGGATCGATGTCGAAGCTCGTGTCCTCGCCGTCCTCGAGCGCCCGCGGCACCGCCCAGATCAGGCCGTACCTCTCGACGACCTTCAGTCGGCGCAGCCCATGCGTGCTCCTGTCGAGGTCGCCGAACATCGCGCCGTCGGTGATGCCGACCAGGCGGCCCGTCAGGTCGTAGGCCCAGCCGTGGTAAGGGCAGACGAAGGCCCGCTTGTTGGAGCCGCACGGCCTGGTCTCGACGCTCGCGCTGCGATGGCGGCAGACATTGAGGAACGCCCGCAGCGCGCCGTCGGTGCCGCGCGCCACCAGGATCGGCTGGCCGGTGTCGTTGTGCACGATGAAGTCGCCCGGCTTGCGCACCTGGCCCGAGAAGCCGACGACGATGGGATAGCGGCGGAACAGGAGATCGACCTCGCTGCGAAAGCGCGCCGGGTCGTAGTACTCCTCGACCGGGGTGTGGCTGAGCCCGGGGCCGTCGTCGCGCGTGTTGGTCCGCACCATGTGCAGCATGCGCTCGAGATAGGCGACCTGGTCGGCGTGTCGCATGATTGTCCTCCCTGGTTCATTCTTCTCGATCAGATCGCGTTCATGCCGCCGTCGATCACCAGCTCGGTGCCGGTGACGAAGCGCGATTCGTCGAAAATCAGGTAGAGGATGCCATAGGCGATGTCCTCGGGCGCGCCGAAAACGCCGATCGGGATGCGCTGGCGGGCCCGCTCGCGCGCCTTGTCGGTCGGCAGGATGCCCTCGCCCATCGGGGTCATGATGACGCCGGGATGGACCGAGTTGCAGCGCACCTTGTAGCCCTTGCGGGCGCAGTCGATCGCCACCGTCTTGGTGAACTGGCGCACCGCGCCCTTGCTGGCGCCATAGGCCGAGAGGTCGGGCGTGCCCAGGAGAGCCGCCAGCGACGACAGGTTGACGATCGAGCCGCCGCCCGACTGGCGCAGCGCCGGCACGCCATACTTGCAGCCCAGGAACACGCCTTCGACGTTGATCGACAGCATGCGCCGCCACTGCTCCAGGGTTTCCGTCTCGAAGGTCGCCGGGAAGGGTCCCGAGATGCCGGCGTTGTTGACTAGCCCGTGCAGGGCGCCCTCGCGCGCCAGGATATCCTCGATGATGCGCTTCCAGTCGGCCTCGCGGGCGGTGTCGTGCTCCTCGAAGCGCGCCTTGCCGCCGATCTGCTGCACCGTTTCCAGCCCGCCAGGGCGGTTGATGTCGGTGACGATCACCGTCGCACCTTCGGCGGCCAGCAACCTGGCCGTGGCGCGGCCGATACCCGATCCGGCGCCCGATACCAGCACCACCTTGCCCGCGACGCGATCCATGCGGTCCTTCCCTGCTCTTTGTTGCCGCAAGGCTAGAAGCAGCCCAGGCTGGCGACAAGCGAGGAGGACACCGCATGGCCCGCATCTTGGAATTCTATTTCGACTATGGCAGCCCCTATTCCTACCTGGCCGACACCCAGGTCGAGACGATCGCCAAGCGCACCGGCGCTTCACTGGCGCGCAAGCCGATGCTGCTGGGCGGCGTGTTCAAGTCGACCGGCAACCAGTCACCGATGACGATCGACCAGAAGGGCAAATGGGCGAGCGGCGATCTGGCGATGTGGGCGCGCTTCTACGGCGTGCCTTTCCAGCGCAACCCGCACTTCCCGGTGAACACGCTCGCCTTGATGCGCGGCGCGGCGGCAGCGCAGATCGATGGCGTCTTCGAGCGCTACCACCCCGCAATGTTCAAGGCGATGTGGGTCGATGGCCGCAATCTAAACGACATGGCCGAGGTGGGCACGGTGCTCGCCGAGGTCGGCATCGATGCGGCCGGGATGGCGGGCCGCATCCAGGACCAGGACGTCAAGGACCGGCTGAAGGCGACGACCGACGAGGCGGTGGCGCGTGGCGTGTTCGGCGCGCCCACGAGCTTCGTCGACGACCTGATGTTCTTCGGCAACGACCGCCTGCCGTTCGTCGAGATGGCGCTGGCAGGGAGCCTCAAATAGGGCTTCCCTCTTTCAATTCCTTCCCCGTAATCGGGGGAGGTGGCCCGTAGGGCCGGAGGGGGAAGGCCCCATGCGAGATTCATGAAGTTCCGACGTCGGAATCGGAATGATCTCGACTGAGGCCTTCCCCCTCCGCCCCGCATGACGGGGCACCTCCCCCGAAAAGGCGCTGTTTACAGTGCCACAGGGGGAGGCGAGTCATTCTCCCATCTCGATCACCGCCTTGCCGACGACCTTGCGGTCGAGCAGCACGCGGAAGGCATCGGCGGCGCGCTCCATCGGGAAGCGGTGCGAGATGTGCGGGCGCATGACGCCGAGGCCGGCGAGCCGGGGCAGTTGCTCGGCATAATCGCGGCCGAGTTCCGGCGCGATGCGGGCAATGGTCTCGCCGGCGCGCACGCCCAGCACGGTGAGGCCCTTGATGAGAATATGGTTGGACATGAGCTTGCTCGGCCCGCCCGAGGTGAAGCCCACGACCAGGAGCCGCGCGCCGTAGGCGGCGGCGCGCACCGATTTTTCCAGCACCTCCCCGCCCACAGGATCGTAGACCACGTCGGCGCCACGCCCGTCGGTCAAGCCTTTGACGGCGGCGACAAAGTCGGCGCTGCGATAGTTCACGACATGATCGGCGCCGAGCCTCTGCACGACAGCGAGGCGCTCGTCGTCACCTCCGGTGGCGATGACCCGCGCGCCGAGATGCTTGCCGAGCTGGACCGCCGCCAGGCCGACGCCGCCCGCCGCGCCGTGCACCAGCAGCACGTCGCCCGCCTTGACGCGCGCGCGATGGATCAGCGAGTGGTAGGCGGTGGTGGCGCCGACGCGAAAGCCGGCCCCCTCGGCGAAGCTCCAGCCGTCGGGCAGGCGCATCGTCACGTTGCGCGGCGCCAGCTTCACGTACTCGGCGAAGGCGCCGGGCCGGATACCGAAGATCACGCGATCGCCCGGCCGCCACGCCGCGACCTCGTCCCCGACGGCATGGACCGTCCCCGCCCCTTCCATGCCCGGCACGAAGGGCAGCTCGGGCTTGTGCTGATACTCGCCGGAGACGGTGAGGATGTCGGGAAAGTTGACCGATGCCGCGCCCACCTCGACGATGATCTCGCTCGGCCCGGGCTCGGGGATCGGCCGCTCCGCGATCTTCAGGACAGACGGATCGCCCAGGCGATCGCAGAGAACGACACGCATCGAGGTACCCCATGCTTTCCTCCCCCTGTGGCGCTGTAAACAGCGCCTTATCGGGGGAGGTGCCCCGTCTTACGGGGCGGAGGGGAAGGCCGCAAACAAGACGCTTCGGATTCCGACGTTCGTAATCAGAGAAGCCCGGACTGGGGCTTGCCCCCCATATGCGCCAACTTTGGTCGAAGACCCGACAATCTCCCCCTCCGCCCCCTGCGGGGGCACCTCCCCCGTAAGGCACCCGTAAGACGGGGGAGGCGGGGAGCTAATCGAGCTCGAAGGCGTTCTTGTAGTCGAGCTTGAGGGCAGGGTCCTGGTCTTCCTTGCGCAGGAAGCAGTTACCGACCACCAGCACCTCGATCTCGCTGCCCATGAAGCAGCGGAAGGCGTCCTCGGGCGTGCAGACGATCGGCTCACCGCGCACGTTGAACGAGGTATTCACCACCACCGAGTACCCGGTCTTGGCCTTGAACGACGCCAGCAGATCGTGGAAGGCCGGGTTGGTTTCCTTGTGCACCGTCTGGATGCGCGCCGAGTAGTCGACATGAGTGACGGCCGGGATGTCGGAGCGCGGCACGTTCAGCTTGTCGATGCCGAACAACGCCTGCTCGGCCTCGTTCATGGCGCGGCGGCGATCCTCGTTCACCGGCGCCACCATCAGCATGTAGGGGCTGTCGCTCTTGATGTCGAAGTAGTCGTCGACATCCTCGCGCAGGACCGCCGGCGCGAAGGGGCGGAACGATTCGCGGTACTTGACCTTGAGGTTCAGCGTCTTCTGCATGCTGGGCGAGCGGGCGTCGCCCAGGATCGAGCGCGCACCCAGCGAGCGCGGCCCGAACTCCATGCGACCCTGCATCCATCCCACCGCCTTCTCGTCGGCCAGCGCCTGGGCGGTCTGCTCGATCGTCTGGTCGCGCGTCAGCACGGTGAACCTAGCACCGGCGGCAGTCAGTCGCTCGGCGATCTCCTCGTCGGTGAATTCCGGGCCGAGGTAGCTGCCGGCCATGCCGTCGAGATGGCCGTTGAGCTTGCGCGCCTGGCCGAGGAAGCCGTGATAGGCGGCGTAGGCCGCGCCGACCGCGCCGCCGGCATCGCCGGCCGCCGGTTGCACCCAGATGCCGTCGAACAGGTTCTCACGCAGCAGCTTGCCGTTGGCGACGCAGTTCAGTGCCACGCCGCCGGCCAGGCAGATGTTCTTCGCCCCGGTGTCGCGCTTCACCGAGCGCGCCAGGCGGATCACGATCTCCTCGGTAACCGCCTGCACCGACGCGGCGAGATCCATGTGATGCTGGGTCAGCAGCTCCTCGGGCTTGCGCACCTTGCCGCCGAACAGCGCCGCGAACTTGTCGTTCGTCATGCGCAGGCCGGTGCAATAGTCGAAGTAGCTCTGGTCGAGGCGGAAGGTGCCGTCCTCCTTGAGGTCGACGATGTTGGACAGGATGGTGTCCTTGAACTTCGGCTCGCCGTAGGGCGCCAGGCCCATGACCTTGTACTCGCCGGAGTTGACCTTGAAGCCTGTGTAGTAGGTGAAGGCCGAGTAGAGCAGCCCCAGCGAATGCGGGAAGTGCAGCTCCTTCGTCATCTCGAGCTTATTGCCCTGGCCCCACCCGAGCGACGTCGTCGCCCATTCGCCGACGCCGTCCATGGTGAGGACGGCGGCTTCCTCGTAGGGCGACGGGAAGAAGGCGGAGGCGGCGTGGCTCTGGTGATGCTCGCCGAACAGCAGGCGCTGCTGCCAGTCGAAGTCGGGCTGCCAGCGCTTCATCTCGTCGCGCAGCAGCATCTTCTGGAAGAGCTTCTCCTTGAGCCACAATGGCATGGCCATGCGGAACGATTTGAACCCGCGCGGCGCGTAGGCGAGGTAGGTCTCGAGCAGCCGCTCGAACTTCAGGAACGGCTTGTCGTAGAAGGCGACATAGTCGACATCGGCCAGCGCGATGCCCGCCCGGTCGAGGCAGAACTGCACGGCATTCTGGGGGAAACCCGAATCGTGCTTCTTGCGCGTGAAGCGCTCCTCCTGCGCGGCCCCGACGAGATGGCCGTCCTCGATCAGCGCCGCGGCACTGTCATGGTAGAAAGCCGAGATCCCGAGGACGCGCATGGCGAGCCGACCCTTCGTCTAGAACAGGGTGTAGATGAACGGCGCGATCGCCGAGCCCTTGGTGAGCACGATCAGGCCGCCGAAGATCACCATCATGATCAGGATGGGAAGCAGCCAGAACTTCTTGCGTTCCCGCATGAACGCCCAGAGTTCGCCGACGATGGAGCCCATGGAGGCAGGTCCTTTCTGGTCAGAACTGATTCTTCATCGATTGCGGGGGCGGGCCGGGCGGCGTGCGATCGATCCAGTAGCTCTTGGCGTTGCGATCGAGCCGCAGGCGGAGGAAATCCTTGCCGAACGCCCGCATGACGAGCCCGATCGGCATGATGGTCACGAAGAACAGGAGCCCCAGGATGAGGGGGTTCATGACCTTGTAGAGCAACAGGCCAAACTTCAGCCACAGCCGGTTGAGCGGCGCCAGCAGGCGCGGCATCGTGTAGGCGACGATCAGGAAGGCCGCGGCGATCGGCAGCAGGTAGTGCCAACCAGTGTGGTCGCGCCACCACGAGATGGCGCTCAGGATGGCGAAGAAGCCGGCGAAGACTAGGCCGAAGCCGCGGTCCGTGCCGGCCTGAATATGCTCCTCGCGGGAGAAATCTTCGTGAAGCTGGCTGGTCGCCATGTCCTGCAGGGTGCCTGTCGCTGGCCGTTTTGGGGCCTTTAAGTCTCTGATCGCCACCGCCGAGTCAACGGCACAGACGGAATAGCGGGGGATTTGCCGCCGGGGAGCATTTCGGTCGGCCGGACCCGACCGGCCCGAAATGCGCCCACTGGATTCGGCATGTCCTTGGCTGCTCCCGCCTAGGCCGCCGCCGCTTCGTCGGCGCGATGGGCCATCAGGGCCGTCAGGGTACGCCGCCAGGCCGCAGCGGCGCGATCGTAACTGAAGCCGTCGCGCCGCCGCAGCACCACCCAGGCCTCCAGGGACAGGGCACCGCCGATGGCATCGGCCAACTCTTCCCGCGCCTTTTCGTCGAGGATGGCGAATTCCGGGGCAAACAGCTCGGCAACCCGTCGGCGCACTTTCTGGCGCAAGCCATTGGACCGCTCGATGAGGGCGGGATGGTGGGCAAACTGGCCGGCAGCCACCCGCAACGGGATGATCTTGTCGAACAGCCGGGCCAGATTCTCGACCGCCGTGGCGATCCGGAGCTCGAGCGCCAGGCCGTGCGATGCCGGCGGCGGGACAACCAGATCCTCGCCAATGCTGTCCACTGTAGTCACAAAAAGTGACTCGACATCGCCAAAGTGCTGGAAGACCGACCGAACCGAGACGTCGGCCCGCTTGGCAACGGCCACCACCGTCGGCGCCGTGCTGGTCTCGGCAATCATCTCCTTGGCTGCAGCCAGGATCCGGCGACGGGTCTCGGCCGCCCGCCGATTGCGCCCGTCGGACCGGGCAGCCCGGACCGTCAGGTCGCCCGAAGGCGACTGGCCCGAAAGAACCATTGCATCGCCGCGCGTCAAAGCCGCTGCTTCATTCATCATCCATCTTCCTAACGTGATCGTGGGCGAACGGTGGCCAACGCCGAACCCGTCGCCTATGGAAGGCGGTGAAATAGTCGCCCACCGTGGCAGGAACAAGGTGAACACCGTCGCACCCACCATGAATACGAGCCATGCGTCACAACCCCTCGCCGTCCTGTGGGATTTCGGCGGGGTCATCCTCAGCAGCCCGTTCGAAGCCTTCAATCGCTATGAAAGCGAGGCGGGACTGCCCAAAGATTTCATTCGCAGCCTCAATGCGCGCGATCCCGACACCAATGCCTGGGCAAAAATGGAACGAAGCGAGGTGAGCCTCGAAGGCTTCGTCCGCCTGTTCGAGGAGGAGGCGCGCCAGAACGGCCACAGGCTGGACGGCTGGCGGATCCTGAAATCGCTGAGCGGCGACATTCGGCCGCAGATGGTGGAGGCGCTGCGGCGCTGCAAGGCGGCGTTCCGGGTTGCCTGCATCACCAACAACATGAAGTCGGGCGACGGCCCCGGCATGGCGCGCAGCGCCGACAAGGCGGCGGCCATCGCCGAGATCATGACCCTGTTCGAGCATGTCGTGGAATCGAGCAAGCTCGGCTGGCGCAAGCCGGATCCGCGAATCTATCGCCATGCCTGCGACCTCCTGGGCGTGGCGCCGGAGCATTGCATCTATCTCGACGACCTCGGCATCAACCTCAAGCCGGCACGCGCCATGGGCATGCGCACCATCAAGGTCGGCGACCCCGACGTCGCCATCGCCGAGCTCGAGGCGATGGTGGGGATACCGCTGCGGGGATGAGTCATGGTCTTGCGGACCGCGAGCGTCTCGCTCGCTCAGGCTCATGAGCGAGCGAGACGCTCGCGGTCCGCAAGACCATGAAGCGCATCGCACGTCCCATCACGGCGAAGTACCTGGAGAATGCCGCGAGGTTCTATCTCGAGCGTTACCCGGCCACCGCCGACGGCCTGCGCCGCGTGCTGGCACGGCGCGTCCTTCGTGCCGCAAGGACCGATGCGCCGGTGATGGACAATGTCGAGCAGGCGATCGACGCCATCGTCGCCCGCTTCGTCGCGTCGGGCGTGATCGACGATGCGGCTTTCGCGCAGACCAAGGCACGGGCGCTGCATCGCCGCGGCGTGTCGACCCGGATGACGCACCAGAAGCTCCGCCTCGCCGGCGTCGGTCGCGAGACGCTCGACAAGGCGATGGCCTCGCTCGACGAGGAGCTCGCCACCGATCCCGAGAGCCGCGAGCGTCGGGCCGCCATCGCGCTGGCGCGGCGGCGCCGGCTCGGACCGTTCCGGGCGAGCGAGCAGCGCAAGCAGCACCGCCTGCGCGACCTGGCGGCGATGGCCCGCGCCGGCTTCGGCGGCGACGTCGCGCGAAAGGTGATCGATGCCACCGACCCGGACGCGCTGGACGAAGCCTGACGCTGGACGACGCTCCATACTGGACGACGCTCGATCGGGCGGCCATGGTTCGGGTATGAGCCTTACGATCTGGCACAACCCGCGCTGCGCGAAGTCGCGGCAAACGCTCGAGCTGCTGCGCAGCCGCGGCATCGAGCCGACCATCCGAGAGTACCTCAAGCAGCCACCCAGCCGGGCCGAGGTCGAGACCTTGATCGGGCAGCTGGGCGGCGACCCGACGGCGCTGATCCGCGATGGCGAGCCCGAGTTCAAGAAGCTCGGGAAGAAGAAGGCCGATATCGCAAAGGCCGATATCGCGACGGTGATCGCCGCGGCGCCGATCCTGCTGCAGCGGCCCGTCGTCGTAGCCGGCAAGCGCGCCATCATCGGCCGACCTCCCGAAGCCGTGCTGGCGCTCGTGAAGTAGCGGGCGCGTCGTGGTCGGCCGGATCCGTCTCTGGTCGGGCTACGTCCTCTTCATCTATGTCGTCACGCACCTGCTCAATCATGCGCTCGGGTTGATCTCGCTGCGCGTGCTCGAGATGGGCCGGCTGTGGTTCGCCTACCTTTGGCAGAACCCGCTCGGTCTGACGGCGCTCTACGGAGCGCTGCTCACGCATTTCTGCCTCGCCCTGTGGTCGCTGTATCGACGTCGCGCCCTGCGACTCTCGGCCTGGGAATGGACACAGTGGGGCCTCGGCGCCTCGATCGTCCCGCTCGGCGCCCTGCACGTGGTGGGAACGCGTCTCGCCCACGAGCTCTACGGGGTCGAGATCGGCTATTCCTGGGTCCTGGCGTCGCTGGTCGTCTCGCCCTGGACGCAGGTTGCCATCCAGTTCTCGCTGCCCTTGGTGGTCTGGTTGCATGCCTGCATCGGCCTGCACTTCGCGTGGCGATTGCGCCCATGGTATCGCACCTGGCTGCCGGTGCTCTACGCCGTCGCCCTGCTTGTGCCGGTGGCCAGCCTGGCCGGTGCCTCGATCGCGCTGCGCGATGTCGCCGAGCTCGCCAGGACGCCCGGCTTTCTCGACGAGCTGTTCAGGCGCGTCCACGTCCCCTCGACCGCCGACATCGCGACGCTCCACCAGATTTCCGATGCCCTCCGCGTGGGGGCCCTGGTCATCCTGCTCGGCGTCCTGGCGGCACGGCCGGCGCGCGACTTCTGGCAGCGCCGGGCCGGCGTGGTGCGCCTCGACTACGGCGAGCGACGCACCACGACGCAACCGACGGGTCTGTCCATCCTCGAGATGAGCCGGCTGGCCGGGATTCCGCACGCCTCAGTGTGCGGTGGCCGCGGCCGCTGCTCGACCTGTCGGGTACGCATCGGCGGACCCGATCGCACCATGCTGCCGCCGCCCTCTGCCGAGGAGCAGAAAGTGCTGCAGCGTGTGGGCGTGCCGGCGAACGTGCGGCTCGCCTGCCAGCTGCGCCCGCCACCGGGCCGATACCAGGTGGCGACGCTGTTGCCGCCGGCGGCTGGGCCCGTCGAAGCCTATCGCCGGCAACCGCAAGCGCATGGTGGCGAGCGCTACGTCGCCATCCTGTTCGCCGACATTCGCGGCTTCACCTCGATCTCGGAAGGCAAGCTGCCCTACGATGTCGTCTTCCTGCTCAACCGATACTTCCGGGCGACCGGACAGGCGATCGAGGCAGCAGGAGGCAGGCTCGACAAGTTCATCGGCGACGGCGTGATGGCGATCTTCGGCCTCGCCGACGAGCCGCAGACGGCCTGCCGGCAGGCCCTCGATGCCGCCCGGCGCATGGCCGAATCCCTCGACGACCTCAACAGGTCACTCGCCGGCGACCTCGACCGGCCGCTGCGCATCGGCATCGGCCTCCATTCCGGACCGACCATCGTCGGCGAGATGGGCTACCAGCGCGCTACCCAGCTCACCGCCATCGGCGACACGGTCAACACCGCAAGCCGCCTGGAAGCCCTGACCAAGGACTTCGCGGCCGAGCTCGTCGTCTCCCAGGAACTCGTCGACCAGGCAGGCATCGATCTCGCCGCCCATGAACGGCACGAGGTCGAGATTCGCGGCCGGCAAGGCCGGCTCGCCGTGCGCGCGGTCAAGCACGCCGCGGAACTCACGGCAATGTCATGATTTTTTCGTTGCCGATTCCCGAGGCTGGACAACAATCCGGCGTCACCCGGAGGTGGACCATGCGCCCGACCCTGCTCGCCACTGCAACCGCCCTCACGCTCGCCCTGGCCCCGCTCGCCCTGGCACCGACGGCCTTTTCCGCCGGCGGCGGCGCCGATGCGCCCACGGTACGGCAGCAGCCCGCCGCCCAGCCCGCCGATCCCAACTTCGCGCGTGCCAAGGCGATGATCGAGGCGCGCGACTATCGCGGCGCCCTGCCGCTCCTGCAGCAGGTTGTCGCCAAGGATCCCAAGAACGCCGACGCCTACAACCTCCTGGGCTTCGCGACGCGGTCGTCGGGCGATCCCAACGGTTCGCTGCAATACTACCAGTACGCACTGTCGCTCGATCCCCGGCACCTCGGCGCCCATGAGTATATCGGCGAGGCCTACCTGATGCTGGGCCGCCTCCAGGAAGCCGAGCAGCATCTCGCCCGCCTCGATTCGCTCTGCGTCTTCGGCTGCAGCGAGTACCGCCTGCTCAAGGCCGCGGTCGCCAACTACAAGGCCGGCAAGCGCCCGACGAATTGAGCGCGCCGTCATGACTTTTCTCCTCTCCAGCAAGGCTGCTGCGGAGTGGACGCATCTGTATTCCTTCCCCGTCTTGCGGGGGAGGTGCCCCCGCAGGGGGCGGAGGGGGAAGGCCTCAAGCGAGGTCGATGAGATTTCGACGTCGGACTCGGAGGCATCCTGAGTGCGGCATTCCCCCTCCGCCCCGTAGGACGGGGCACCTCCCCCGGTTACGGGGGAGGGATTCGAGATGTGTCCGCTCCGTAGCAGCAGAGCTGGGGAGGCGAATGAAAGCCGCGCCCCTATGAGAACGCCTGCCATTGCCTGAGCAGGATCATGCACCCCATGCGAAATTGAGTTCCCACGCCGCGTTCCGCAGCGTTCCCCGCGGCGCCACGGCCCGCTATGCTCCGGGCGCATAAATGCCCGTTCACGCTGCCGCCTCCGGAGGGCCTTCCGCGATGAGCCTCACCCCCGTTCCACTCGTTTTCGGCGACTACGCGCTGGAAGACCGCTATCGGCTCGACAAGGGCCGCGTCTATCTGACCGGCATCCAGGCCCTGGTGAGACTGCCGATGATGCAGCGCCAGCGCGACCTGGCAGCCGGGCTCAACACAGGCGGCTTCATCTCGGGCTATCGCGGCTCGCCGCTCGGCATGTACGACCACGCGCTGTGGACGGCGAAGCGCTACCTCGCGGACAACAACATCCACTTCCAGCCCGGCCTCAACGAGGACCTGGCAGCGACCTCGGTGTGGGGCTCCCAGCAGGTCAACCTGTTCCCCGGCGCCAAGGTCGATGGCGTGTTCGGCATCTGGTACGGCAAGGGTCCGGGCGTCGACCGCTCGATGGACGTGCTGAAGCACGGCAATGCCGCCGGCACTTCGCCGCACGGCGGCGTCATCGCGCTCGCCGGCGACGATCACGGCTGCCAGTCGTCGACCCTGCCGCACCAGAGCGAGCAGGTGTTCGCCGCCGCGATGATCCCGGTGGTCAACCCGGCGACCGTCCAGGAGTATCTCGATTTCGGCCTGCTGGGCTTCGCGCTGTCGCGCTACTCGGGCTGCTGGATCGGCTTCAAGGCGATCTCCGAGACCGTCGAGTCGGGCTCCTCGGTTTGGGTCGACCCCGAGCGCATCCGCATCGTCATGCCGACCGACTTCCAGCTCCCGCCCGGCGGGCTCGGCATCCGCAATCCCGATCCGCCGCTCGAGGCGGAGAGGCGCCTGCACGGGCCGAAGATGGACGCGGTCAAGGCGTTCGTGCGCGCCAACGGCTTCGACAAGATGGTGATCGACCCGCCGCGCGCGCGCATCGGCATCATGACCACCGGCAAGGCCTACCTCGACACCCGCCAGGCGCTGGAAGATCTCGGCATCGACGAGGAGCGCGCCCGAACCCTCGGCATCCGGCTCTACAAGGTCGGCATGACCTGGCCGCTCGAGCCGGAGGGCGCGCGCCGCTTCGCCGAGGGCCTGCAGGAGGTCATCGTCGTCGAGGAGAAGCGCTCCAATCTCGAGGACCAGCTCGTCCGCATCCTCTACAACGCCCCGGCCGATCGCCGGCCGCTGGTCATCGGCAAGGCCGACGAGACCGGCCGCATCATCCTGCCGAGCGATGGCGAGCTGACGCCGACCGGCGTCGCCCTGGTGATCGCCAACCGGCTGATGAAGCACACCGGCGAATCACCAGAGCTCCGCCAGCGCCTCGCCCGCCTCGAGGCCAAGGAGAAGCTTCTCGCCGCGCCGCCGCCCAAGGTGGCGCGCACGCCGTTCTTCTGCTCGGGCTGCCCGCACAACACGTCGACGCGCGTGCCGGAAGGCAGCCGTGCCATGGCCGGCATCGGCTGCCACGGCATGGCGATCTGGATGCCCGAACGGCGCACCGCCCTGATCAGCCACATGGGTGGCGAAGGCGTCACCTGGGTCGGCCAGGCACCGTTCAGCTCCGACAAGCACATCTTCCAGAACCTGGGCGACGGCACCTACTACCATTCCGGCCTGATGGCGATCCGCCAGGCTGCCGCCGCGGGCGTCAACATCACCTACAAGATCCTGTTCAACGACGCGGTCGCCATGACCGGCGGCCAGCCGCACGACGGGCCGCTGACGGTGCCCGAGATCACCAAGCAGGTCGCGGCCGAGGGGGCGAAGAAGGTCGTCGTCGTCACCGACGAGCCGGACAAGTATCCGATCGGCACCGAGTTCGCGCACGGCGTCACCATCCGCCATCGCGACGAGCTCGACGCCGTGCAGCGCGAGCTGCGCGACATCCCCGGCCTCACCGTGCTGGTCTACGACCAGACCTGCGCCGCCGAGAAGCGCCGCCGCCGCAAGCGCGGCACGTTCCCCGATCCGGCCAAGCGCGTGTTCATCAACGACGCGGTGTGCGAGGGCTGCGGCGACTGCTCCGACAAGAGCAACTGCGTGTCGGTGAAGCCGCTCGAGACCGAGCTCGGGCGCAAGCGCCAGATCGACCAGAGCAATTGCAACAAGGACTTCTCCTGCCTGAACGGCTTCTGCCCGAGCTTCGTGTCGGTGCATGGCGGCACGCCGGCCAAGGCGCGCCGGCCGAAGCTCGAGCTGGTGAAGGAGGATCCGTTCGCCAGCCTGCCGATGCCGACCCTGCGGCCGCTCGACGAGGCCTACGGCATCCTGGTGACCGGCATCGGCGGCACCGGCGTGATCACGGTCGGTGCGCTGATCGGCATGGCGGCACATCTCGAAGGCAAGGGCTGCACCGTGCTCGACTTCACGGGGCTGGCCCAGAAGAACGGCGCGGTGATGAGCCACGTCCGTCTCGCTCCCAAGCCGGAGGATCTGCATGCGGTGCGCATCGCCGCCGGTGGCGCAAACCTGGTGCTGGGGTGCGACATGGTGGTGGCGGCCTCGCCGGCTGCGCTGTCGCGCATCGAGCAGGGCGTCACCAAGGCAGTGATCAACGGCTACGTCCAACCGGTCGCTGCGTTCGTCATGAACGGCGACATGGACCTCGGCGCCGAAGCCATGATGAAGACGATCCGCGACGCCGCCGGAGAGGAGGCGACGTCGTTCATAGACGGCACCGGGCTGGCCACGGCAATCCTGGGCGATTCGATTGCCACCAACCTCTTCATGCTGGGTCACGCCTGGCAGAAGGGCCTGGTGCCGCTGTCGCTCGATGCGATCGAGCGCGCCATCGAGCTGAACGGCGTGGCGGTCGAGACCAGCAAGCGCACCTTCGCCTGGGGCCGCCTCGCCGCCCACAACCTCGCCGCCGTTCAGGCCGCCGCCAAGCCGACCCTGCGGGTCGAGAAGAAGGTCGCGCGCACCTTGCCGGAGATCGTCGCCAAGCGCTTCGAGCTGCTCGAGGCCTACCAGGACCGCAACTACGCCGAGCGCTATCGCGCCTTCGTCGACAAGGTCGCCAAGGCGGAGAAGGAACGGGCGCGCGGCCGGTCCGGCCTCGCCGAAGCCGTCGCCAGGTCGCTCTACAAGCTGATGGCCTACAAGGACGAGTACGAGGTTGCGCGGCTCTACACCGACGGCGAGTTCCACAAGAAATTGGCGACGCAGTTCGAGGGCGACTACAAGGTCACCTTCCATCTCGCGCCGCCCTTGTTCGCCGATCGCGATCCGACGACCGGCCAGCTGCAGAAGCGCGAGTACGGCGCCTGGGTGATGCCGATGTTCCGCATCCTGGCGTCGCTCAAGCGCCTGCGCGGTACGCGTCTCGATCCGTTCGGTTACACCGAGGAGCGCCGCACGGAGCGCCGCCTGATCGACGAGTACCGGGCGACGGTCGAGACGCTGCTCGCCACGCTCGACCAGGGCAACCATGCGCTGGCGGTCCAGATCGCCGAGGTGCCCGAGAGCATGCGCGGCTTCGGGCATGTGAAGGAGAAGAACGTCCGGCTGGCCAGGCAGCGCGAGGCGAGCCTGCTCGCCAGCTACCGCAATCCCGCAGCGCAGGCGGCGGCCGCGGAATAGAGGCAAAGAGCGGGACGCCCACGCTTCAGATGGATTGGGGGAGCGAAGCGAGGGCGTCCCGGATACGCGTACCGCGGCGAAGGGAGGGTCGCGGCGGCACGTCCGCGCTATAGGCCGAATTGGCTCCGAAGATAAGCGCGATCAGTTGCGAAAATTGCACACCTGAACCACCCTGGAGGGATGGCGGGAGCTTACGCGCGACCCGACTGATGCGAGAAGGAGGCCGGGTCGAACCGGCCGCCGAAACTGCCAAGGCGATCGAGGGCGCGCTGCCACTTGGCGGGAAAATCCGTGTCGAACACCAGCGCGGCATCGCCATCGACCACCAGCCAAGCATTGTCCTGCAGCTCGTGATCGAGCTGGCCGGGTTGCCAACCGGCATGCCCCAGGGCCAGCCAGGCCTGCTTCGGGCCGGCGCCGCCCGCCATGTCCTTCAGGATCTCCATCGATGCGGTAAGCGCCACGCCGCCGCCGATCACCAGCGTGTCGTCGCGCTTGTAGTCGGCCGAATGCAACACGAGACCGCGCGAGGGCTCGACAGGGCCGCCGAACAACACGGGCCGTTCCGCCGCCGCCGCCGGCACCTCGATGCCGAGCTGCTTGTAGACCTGGCCCAGGGGCAGGTCCTCGACCCGGTTGTTGACGATGATGCCCAATGCCCCGTCCTCGTCGTGCTTGCAGATGAACACGACGCTCTTCTGAAACCGCTCGTCCGGCATGGAGGGTGCGGCGACCAGGAAGCGGCCGGCCAAAGTGGCGGAGGGAGAGCCTGACCCGGACATGATGTGATGATCCTCCAGATTCATGGGGATTGTCCGAGCAAACATCAAGCCGGTCCACCCATTGGACAAAGGCCCACCCCTCGCCTAGGGTCCGCCGGTTCGTGAGGCTGCCCGGACCGGGCGGCAATTGAAGGAGCAAATAATGGCGAAAGTCGGCGACAAGGTGCCCAGCGCCACGTTGCGCATGTTGGGCCCCGAGGGACCCAAAGCGGTCACCACCGAGGAGCTTTTCGCGCCCGGCAAGAAGGTGGTGGCCTTCGCCCTGCCGGGTGCCTTTACCCCCACTTGTTCGGCAAAGCACGTGCCCGGTTTCGTGGCCGAAGCTGCTGCGCTGAAGGCGAAGGGTGTCGACACCATCGCCTGCATCTCCGTCAACGACGCGTTCGTGATGGGCGCCTGGGGCAAGGACCAGAAGGCGGGCGACAAGGTCATGATGCTGGGTGACGGCAACGCCGAGTTCACCACGGCGATGGGGCTCACCATGGACGGTTCCAAGTTCGGCCTCGGCACGCGCAGCCAGCGCTATGCCATGGTCGTCGAGGACGGCGTCATCAAGCATCTGTTCGTCGAGAAGCCGGGAGCCTTCGAGGTGTCCGCGGCCGAGCACGTGCTGAAGAACCTCTAGCGCCGCGCGTCGCGCGGGGCCAAGATCGACGGCGGGGCGCAATGCCCCGCCGTTGTCGTCTCTGGACCGCCATGAACGCGCAACTTCCTGCCCTCTTCACCGGCCAGTTCTCCGTGAACGGGGCGACCCGACTCTACGGCACGGTCGGCGACCCGATCCGCCAGCTGCGGCTCACGGCGATGATGCCGCAGATCTTTGCGGCGGCCGGCATCAATGCGGTGTGGCTGCCGTTCGAAGGCGGCGCCGATCTGCTGCCGCTGTTGCTCGACGGTCTCGGCAAGCTGCGCAACTTCGCCGGTCTCGCCGTCACGACGCCGCATGAAGCGGCCGCCCTGCGCCTGCTCGGGCGCGCGACCCGGCGTGCCGAGGCCGCCGGCAGCGCCAACCTGGTGCGGCGCGAGCACGGCGGGATGCTGGTGGGAGACAACGTCGAGGGTACGGGTTTCGTGCGCGGTCTCGAGGCGCAAGGCCCCCGGCTGCGCGGCGCCAGCGTCTGGGTGGTCGGCCTCGGCGCGGTCGGGGGTGCCATTGCGGCGGCGCTCTGCGAGGCTGGCGTCGGCCGGCTGCTGCTCACGGAGATCCAACGGGCGCGGATGGATGCCACGATCGACCGGCTGTCGCGACATTATCCGGACGTGCCGGTGGCCGAGGTGGCGACGCCGCCCAAGGGCATCCATGTCGCGATCAATGCCACGACACTTGGCCTGCGTCCCGAAGACCCGCTGTCGTTCGACCCCCTCGTGCTTTCACCCGACGTCGTCGTCGCCGACGTCATCATGACCCCGGCCGAGACGCCGCTGCTGCATCATGCCCGTACGCACGGCCGGCGCATCCATCACGGCCGCCACATGCTCGACCACCAAGTGCCGCTCATCCTCGACTGGTTCGACATCGACGCCAAGGACCTCGACGTCATCGCGCTGGCCCGCTCGATCGGGCGCTGAATCCTACAGAGTCACGCCGCCGTTGACGTGGATGGTCTGGCCGGTGACGTAGCCGGCCGCCGGCGAGCACAGGAAGGCGATCACGGCGGCGATCTCGTCGGGCTTGCCGTAGCGGCCCATCGGGATCGAGCGACTCACCTCGGCCATGCGCTCGCGCGGCACCGCGGCATGGGCGGAAGCATCCTTCTCGACGAAGCCCGGCGCCACGCAGTTGACGGTGACCCCGGCGGGCGCCAGATCGACAGCGAGTGCCCGCGCGAAAGCCTCCATGCCGGCCTTCGCGGCCGCCGAAGCCGGAAAGGTCATGAGGCCGCGCGCGAAGGCATGGGCCACGAAGGACGACACGCCGACGAGGCGCCCGCTCGCGCCGGACTCGATCAGCAACGGCTTGGCGGCCGTCGCCAGCTCGAAGAACGCCGAGGTCATGGCTGCGAGGCTCGCGTCCCAGGCAGCTCGGTCGAGCTCGCCGACCGGGCGACGGTCGGCGAAGCCGGCATTGCTCACCACGATGTCGAGCCGGCCGAAACGCGCGGCAGTCTCGTGGACCAGGCGCGCCGCCGTGCCCGGCTGGGCGAGATCGCCCTCGACGATCAACGTCTCGGCGCCAGCGCCCCGCAACTGGCCGGCGATGGTCTCGGCGCCGGCACGGTTGCGACGCGCATGCAGGGCGATCGCCGTATCGGCGGCCGCGAGGGCGAGTGCCGTCGCGGCGCCGATGCCCGACGACGCACCGGTGATCAGGGCAACTCTGGACATCATCGAGGCTCCGGCTGGCGACAGCAGACACAGAGCTCGTTGCCGTCGGGATCGCGAGAAGAATGCGAGATCATCGCGGTCAGGTTAGCATCGCCTACCGGCACGCGTCGCCTACGACCGGCGTGAGAAACTCGGCGAAGCGCTGGGCGCCAGCGGTGGAGAAATGGCCGTTGTCGACGAAGTCCTTGTCCGAGAAGTCGTCGATCGGCACGTCGACATAGAGGTCGCCCAGCGCCTTCGCCGTTCGCGCCAGCACCTCGTTCAGGCGCTGCTGCATCGGCCACAGGTCGCGATCTCGCACCAGCGGCAGCCAGCCGTAGCGGCCGTCGCCCCGGAGCTGCGCCCGGTTCAGGAGCTGGCCGACCCAGATCGTGACGACGCCACGTTCGCGATTGATCGCCGAGATCGAGCGCACGTTGCGCTCGAACAGCTTCTCGACTGCCGGATCGTCGCCCTCTCCCGGTGGCCGGCCATAGGGATCGGCGAAGTAGCGCACCGTGTCGACGCTGGCACTCAGGGCGCGCAAGACGACGGTGAGGAGCGGCGAGATCGTGACGTGCGCGCCGCCAATGCGGCGCGTCCTCAGTGAATCGACCTGGCTCGGCAGATGAAAGTCGGCATAGCCGGGGTCGAGCTTCGGGATGTGCGCGTTGCGCAGGTCGTTCCAGCCGACGTAGTAGACGGCGCAGCGTGGCGTCTTGCCGAACTTCTGCTGGTAGAGCGCCGTCTGGATCAGGTGCTCGACGGTCGAGTAGCCGGGCACGCCGTTGTTGACCACCAGGAAGCGCCCAGCACCCTTGTCGCGCTCGAGCGCCAGCGCGAGGCGATCGCTCCAGGTGTCGCCCTCGCCGGCGGCGATGTCGTAGGTCGTCGAGCCGCCATAAGTCGCCACCATGGTGCGCGCCGCCAGGGCCTGCGGCCCAGGTTCCCGCCCGCGCGTGCCTTCCGAGGTGTGGCTGATGGCAAGCCCAGTCGTGCTGGTGAGCCGCAGCGACGGGATCGGCACCGCCTGCAGCAGGGCATGCCATTGGAAGCGCTGCGGCTCGTCCTTGTCGGCCGGCAACAGCGAAACGACCGCCATCCCGGCCCGTCGCAGGGCGTAGGCACCGGCGCCCCAGGTGAAGTCGACGATCGCCAGGATCAGCAGCGCACCGGCGACCCACGGCCAGCGCACCAGCGCGACAGCCGAGCCCAGCAGCACCAGCAGATAAAGGAAGTAATCGGCTCGCGGTCCACCGGCATGCAGCTCGTCGATGCCGGCGAGCCAGCCTGCCGCTGCCGCGACCGCAGCGCTCACCGCGATGGCGACGGCGGCGATGATCGTCCGCTCGAACCGGTAGGGACGGACGAGACCGAGATGGGCGCGCAGGCGGTTCGGCATGGCGGCGGGCGCTCGTGCCGGTCTGCGCCCGCTCGAGGCTACTCCAGGGTCAGCTTGGCGGCCCTGGCGATGGCCCCCCATCGGGTGATCTCCTGGTCGACAAAGCGGGCGAACTCGGCGCGGCTCTCGAGCTCGACGCGGGCGCCCCGCTTGTCCCATTGCGCCTCGATCTGCGGCTCCGCCAGCGCCGCCTGCACGGCGCCGTGCATGATATCGAGCACCGGCCCGGGCGTGCCGCGCGGCGCGAACAGGCCGAACCACTGGCTGACGCGGAAATCGGCCAGGCCGGCCTCGCCGAAGGTCGGCACCTCGGGCAGCACGGGATCGCGACGCCGGCCGGCTACCGCCAGCGCACGGGTCTTGCCGGCATTGGCCGCCGCGATGTGCGGCGGCAGGAAGGCCGCATCGACCCGCCTCGCAAGCAGGGGATCGAGCGCCTGGGCACCACCGCGGAACGGCACCTGGGTGAACTGCAGGCCAGCCCGTTCCTCGAGCAGCTCGAGCGCGAGATGAGAGATGGTGCCCGGCGCGTCGTAGCCGACCTCGATCGACTTGGGCTTGGCCTTGGCGGCCGCGATGAACTGCTGCAGGTCGGTGACCTCGAGCCGCGTCGGATTGATCGCCAGGACCAGAGGCTCACGGGCGAAGGCGCTGATCGGCACGAAATCGCGCCCGAAGTCGAAGCCCGCGCCGGTCTTGGGATAGATGATCGGGGCGTAGGTCAGGCCGGTATAGCCGACCATCAGCGTGTAGCCGTTCGCCTCGGCGCGCCCGAACAGGGTCGCGGCCATGGTGCCGCCGCCGCCGGTGCGATTGTCGATGGTCATCGGCTGGCCGAGCCGCTTGCTCACCAGCTCGGCGAGCGGGCGGGCGTAGAGATCGGCACTGGTGTCGCGCGAGAAGGGCACGATCCAGGTGACCGGCCGCTCCGGCCATGTCGCCGCGAGGACCCGTGGCGCAGCCGCGGCCGAAAGCAGACCCCCCAGCGCAGCTCGACGAAACAGACCGACCATGCTCAACCCCATCTTCGCGCCGGAACCTAACGGCAAGCGACGCCAAGCTCTAGTCCGCCGTGCTTGCCGGTCGCCTGCGTCGCACCCCGCCCCCAAGGGGCAGGGCATTCGCACCCCTGATTACCCATCAAGCTCGGCGACGCAAAAAGCTGTGCCCTCAGTGTGCCAAAGCGTCATCAAAAGGCGCAGTAGAGGGGCCAACCCACCACTTTTCTATGGCACCACCGTGCGGGCGAACGCATCTGGGTAATCAGGTATGCGAATGCCCTGCCCCAAAGGCAGGAGCCCGCGCCAACGGCGTAGCCACTCCGCCAACGGCGCAGTCTGCTGCGCCATTGTCGGAGTCTGCTGCGGCAACGGCGTCCGCTGCTACGCCAGGCGCGCGATCAGCTCTGCCAGGTTCGGGGTGCCGATGCCGGTCACGAGATCGAAGCCCACGGCCGCCCGATAGCCGTTGTTGTCGCCGCCCGTGATGTCGCGAAAGCAGGAGCTCCCGACCAGGGGATAGAGATGAGGGTTCAGGAAGGGAACCGGTCCCCGCCCCGCGGCAAGCCGGGCCTCGTTGAGGATGGCGCACAGGCCGGCCCACACCGGCGCGCTCCAGCTGGTGCCGCCGATCGTCCCGCGCTTGCCGCCGAAGATCACCAGCGCGCCGTGGCGAGGATCCGCGGCGATGCTGACATCGGGCACCAGCCGGCCCGGCCGGGAGCGACGCTTGACGTCCTCCTGCCAGCGTGGCCGGGCGAAGCGCTTGCTGACGCCGCCGCCGCTCCCGGTCCAGCCGGTCTCGCTGATCACCGAGCCGTCGGTGGCGAGCACCAGGGTCGTCCCGCCGACGGCGATGACGTGCGGATCCGATGCCGGATACTGCGTCTGCAGGCGTCGCGGGGCGAACGGCATCGCTCCCTGCGGCCGGGCGCCCTCATCGCCGCTCGACACGAAGACATTGACGCCGAGCGCCGCCAGCTTGAAGAACTTGCGGCGCAGGATCTCGAGGTCGTGCGGCTGATGCCTGACAAGGTCGGCCTCGCCGAGGCCGAAGCTGATCGACATCTGGCGGAGCTGCGGACGGACGCGCGCATCGGCGATCACCGCATCGAGGGCGCGGGCAAAGTCCGGGAGGTCGAGCGAGCCGGTCGCATAGACCCGCACGGTCGCGCCCGGCGCAATGCCGCTCGCCCATTCGACGTCGATCGACTCCTCGCCATGCGGCTTGGGCAGCTTCGTGCCGGTGGCGCGGATCCTGACGACCCGGCGATGATCGACCGGTTGACCGTTGGCCTTCCAGAAGTCCGCGAGGTCGCGGCGGCGCGGCAGCGTGTCAGTGATCACCGCAATCTCCTGGCCGCGCCCGGTGAACGGCAGCCTCGCGCCATAGGTCGCCAGGACGTCGTCGACCAGGAGCGCCCGCCTGCGCACCTTCGGCTGCTTTGCCGGCCGGCTTTCCATCGTGTGCGCGCTCTGGAAGTGACAGCCGAGAACGAGACCGCCGCTGCGACGCACCGAAGCGGCAACCCCGCGGGGCAGGGAAGCCTCGCGGCCGACCTCTCGATACGGTGGCCTGGCGCCCGTCACCGCTGGCCGACCCAGGCCGAGCGTGCGCGCGACCAGTTCGGCGGGGCCAACGGCCTGGAGGTCTTGGCCATCGGCCGAGCGGTAGGTGATGTCGAAGCCTCTCGACGTCAGCCAGGAGTCGAGGCGGCTCGCGGACTTCCGGCCGGCTGCGCAATCCCGATCCAGATGAGCGCGCGAGATCGTCTCGCCCCGGGCTACGCGCTGCTCGAGCTCGGCAAGGTGCCGGCCGGCCGGCTCGACCATGAATTGAACGCCGATCCGATCTCGCGATCGGTCCGTGCTTGCATGTCTCGCCTGCGACCGGACCGACACCGGCTCCCGCCGGTTCGCCGCACGCAGCTTGCACTTGGCCATCGATTTCCCTTTCCCGAAGGGCAGCGCCCACGCTGCCGTCGGGCGGAAACCTGGGGGGAAAGGGATTCGTCGGTCGGTGTCGTTTGCCACACGCGCGGGCGATTCCGGCGGGGCGAAATGGAATTCCGGTCTTCGCTGCGCATCCGGACAGGGTCACGATCTCTTGTCGCCTCCGCCCAAACTCTCCACACTCGGCAATGGGAGGTACCGGGGGGTGCCAAGTCGGAAGGTCATTCCGTCGATGGTGCGGTGCCAGGCATGCGGCACGAGCGCAATGCCCGACGCCAACTATTGCAGCCAGTGCGGACGACCGCTCGGAGCGGCGGTCGATTGGCCGTCAGGTGCGCACGCCACGGACTTGCGCCCGCTCACCGTCCTGTTCTGCGATCTCGTCGATTCCACCGCCATGGCCAGCCGTCTCGACCCGGAAGTCTGGCAGGATATCTTGGTCGACTATCAGCGGACCGTGCGGACGGCGATCGCGCGCTTCGGCGGCCATGTCGCCCGCATCGTCGGCGACGGCATCCTGGCCTATTTCGGCTGGCCCATCCCGCACGACGACGACGGCGAGCGCGCCATTCGCGCCGGCCTGCAGATCGTCCAGGAGCTTCGGCGGCCGGGCCGGGCCAGCCTGCAAGGCGGCGGCGTGGATCTCCATGTCCGGCTCGCTGCCCACTCCGCCACGACCCTGGTCGACAGTTCAGGCGAAGCCTTCGGCGAGGGACCCCATCTGGCGGCGCACGCCCAGGCCGCGGCGCCGCTCGACACGGTGGTCGTCACCGACGCTCTGAGAGCGGGGACGGCGGGGCGTTATCCGGCCGTCGATCTCGGGTTGCACGACCTCAAGGGACTTTCCCGGCCCGTCCGGCTTTTCGCGATCGGCATGCAGCCGGTCGTTCCGGGATCGGGCGGAATCGGGCTTGGTGACCTCGATGGGGCTCCCCGCATTCCCCTGTTCGGCCGCGACCGGCAGATGGCGGCCCTCGATCGCCTGTGGTCGGCAGCCGTCACCGGCCGCGGCCAGGCGGCGCTCGTGCTGGGCGAGCCCGGCATCGGCAAGACGCGCCTGGTCGCCGAGTTCCGCCACGCCATCGCATCGCAGCCCCATCGCTGGATCGAGGCCGCGGCCAGCGTGTTTCGGCAACGATCGCCCTACTTTCCCGTGATCGGCGCGCTGAAAGAGGCGATCGGGCTCGGCGACGGCGATCCGCAACCAGGCTCTGTCGGCCGGCTGGAACGGATGCTCGCCGGGGCGGGCATTCCGGGATTGGAAGCAACCGCCCTGATCGCCGACCTGCTCGGCCTCGAGGGGGTCGACCTCGATGTCACGCGCCTCCTGTCGATGGAGGAACGGCGGCAACGGCAGAACGATGTCCTGGCCCGGTGGATTGCCGGCAATGACGACATGCCGCCCACCGTCTTCGTGCTCGAGGACATCCATTGGTGCGATTCCTCGACTCTCGAGCTGATCGCCGAGGTGCAACGACGCCAGGCCCGGTCACGCCTCCTCGTCGTCCTGACCGGTCGTCCCGAGGCCTCGGCCGCATCGCTGGCGGCCAATGCCGAGACGATCGCCCTGCCGCGGCTGGAGGAAGAGGAAACTGTCGGGCTTCTGAGCGCGGCGACAGGGGCCAGAACGCTGTCGGCCGCGACTCGCCGGGCGATTGTCCGTCGCTCCGAGGGCGTGCCGTTGTTCGTCGAGGAGTTTGCGCGGCTCTCGCTGCAAAGCGCCGACGCCGACCTCGCTCAGATTCCGACCACGCTCGCCGCCTCCGTGGTGAGCCGGCTTGCCCGGCTGGGCGAGGCCCAGCAGGTTGCCCAGGTGTGCGCCGTCGTCGGTGCTCCGGTGCGCCTCGACTTCCTCGGGCGGCTGCTCGGCCTGCCCGAGCCCGAGCTGCTCGAGGCGCTCGACCGGCTGGTCGGCGCGCGGATTCTCGTCGCCGACGGCGGGCCGGCGTCGGGCAGCTATCGATTTGGCCATGCGCTCCTGCAGGACGTCGCCTACGGGAGCCTGCTGCCCAGCCGACGGCGAGTGCTGCACCGCCGGGTGGCAAACCTTCTGCAACAGCATCTGCCCCGGATATCGGAGCTGCAGCCGGAGACCATGGCGCGCCACTGGGCTGGCGCCGCCGAGCCCGAGCTGGCGGTGACCGCCTGGAGCTCGGCCGGATCCCTCGCCGTCCAGCGCCGCGCCTTTGCCGAGGCCCGCGACTGCTACCAGGCCGCGCTCGATCTGCTCATGGCGCTGCCGGAGGGCACCGAACGCGACAGCCGGGAGCTCGAGATCCGCTATGCCCTGCTCGCCGCCCTGCAGATCACCGCGGGCTACAGCGCCGACGCGCTGTCGCACAACACGGCGCGGGCGCGACAGCTCACCGAGCGCAGCGGCGATGGCGTCAAGCTGATCAGCCTCGCCACCGGCGCCTGGGCGTCCCTGTCGAGCGCGGGCGATTACGACGCGGCCTGCCGTATCGCCGACGAGGTATCCGCGCTGGCAGCGCGCGACGGCGGCCCGGAAAATCTCGCTCACGGCCATATGGTGCAGATCACCGCGCGCAGCCGCATCGGCGATCTCGCCGGCGCCGAGGCGTCGTTCGTCGCAGGCCGGCGATACTTCGAGACCACTGGCTTTCGCCGCAAGACCGGCGCCATCGCCCAGACCTACGGCAACGCCGCGCTGGTCGCCGCCCTGCAGGGCGCGCAGGGACCTGCCGTCGAAAGGGCCGAATGGGCGCTCCAGGTCGCAGCCGACAACGCCAACCCCTACGACGCCGCCTTCGCCAGCCACATGGCGGCAAGCACATTCCTGATCGTGCGGGCGCTCGAGCCGGCGCGCGAGGCGGCGAATCGCTCGGTCACCCTGTCGGACGAGCACGCCTATCCGCAATTCTCCGCCATCGCGCGGATCGCCCTCGGCCGGGCCGTTTCGGAGCTGGAGGATGCCACGGCAGGCGTCGCCCACATACACCAGGGCCTCGAGGCCATGACGCGGACCGGGTCGCGGGCCGGGTTGACGATGTACCTCACCTGGCTCGCCGAGGCCCAGAATCTCGCCCGGTCGCCGGGCAACGCCCTGGCGACGCTCGAGAAGGCCCTGACGATCAACCCGCAAGAGCGTCTCTACCGAGCCGAGGCGCTCAAGCTTCGCGGGTGGCTGGGCTTTCACAAGGGCGACTTCGAGATGGGCGAGCGCGACCTCGGCGCCGCCCTGCGCCAGGCGCAGGAGATCGGCGCCCATCGCTTCGCCTTACGGGCCGCGCACGCGCTCGCCGAGCTTCACGTCAGCCGGGGCCGGCCCGAGAGAGCTGTCGAGCATCTGCGGGAAGCGCTCGCCGCGGCGCCGGGCGCGCCGGACGACCCGGACGTCGCGCCGGCACGGCTGCTGCTGGAACAGCTGCTCGCGCGCACCGCCGGCGCGCGGCGCTGACCTGAGAGCGGAATCGCGAGGCTGGCCGCCGTCGCCGCTCGCGCACGGGACGTGTCAAAACTCACAGATCGACCGTGAGCCCCGATGACACGCTGTCGCCCGCTTGCATGCCGTTTCCGGCCAAGCAGACGACGAGGGGAAATCATCATGGCCAAGACAACCAGCAAAGAGACGAGCAAGTCGAAGTGCCCGGTGGGCACGCTGAAGATGAGGCCGATGTGCCTGCATCCCAAGAATCAACCCAAGCACCTGGTCCTGACGGCCGCCGAGGAAACCGCGCTGCACCAGTTCGCCGCACGCGTCGTCAAGGCCGGCGAGATTCTCTACACGAAGGTTCCGCGCGAGAAGGCCGAGCCGGTCCTCCGCCGCAAGTGGTTGTACATCGCCGGTCAGATTCGCTGAGCCCGGGCCGGCGACGACAAGGATAAAGACAGCCTCTTCGGCTGGGAGTGCGCCACTCCGATGGCGCACCTGTTAGCGACAAGGCGTCTCATGAACGCCGCTGGACTAGCGCGCCCGTAGGCGCCAACCTTTCGGCTTTCCTCCCCAGCTTCGCTGCTACGGAGTGGACACAACTCATGTTCCTCTCCCCCGCTAGGGGGAGAGGCCAGATGAGGGGGCTGCGAAGGTTGTGAGATCACCTGCAACCCCCTCACCCAACCTCTCCCCCTATCGGGGGAGAGGAGCATGAAAATGAGGCGTGTCCACTCTGAAGCGGCTTCGCTGGGGAGGAGAGCAGAAAAGTGAGCGCCACTGGAGTGGCGCGCTCCCAGCACATGAACGCCCACAGGGAGGCAGCCAGCACCGACGCATCGGCGGCGCCCTCCTTCATCGCGTCATCGACGCCGCTGGCGGTGACCGGGATACAGCGCGCGACCGGAGTTCACGGCCGCCGCAATCGTGCGCGCCAGGACTTTCTCGAGGGCGTACACGCCGACCAGCAGAGCGATCCTGGCGTACATCCCCGCCAGCACGACAATGTGCCAGCCTTGGCTGAGCCGATACTGGATCTTGGTCATGATGCAAGGTCCCCGGTTTCAGGTTCTCCGGATGAGATCGAAGCCCTCGACGGAACGCTGACGCAGCCAGCCTGCAACGGTCGCCACCAGGGCAACGCCATGGAAAGCAGCTGCCGCGACGATCCAGCCGGCGGGCCAGGAGGCTCCCACGAGGGTCGCCGCCAGCATGAGGCTGCAGAAATAGAGAGTGGCCAAGGCGCTGTAGGCAAGCAGGCCCCGGAGCACTGAAACATCCGGCGCCGGCAGCAAGCCGATGCCGACAGAAAAGACGCCGATCCCGGCCATCCGGATGATCGCCAGCGCCTCGATGCTCGGCGCGAGCGGGCTGGCGAGCACGCTGCCGATCAGCCCGCCTGTGGCGATTACCGTGGCGCCGACTGCCAGCAGTCCGGCAGCCGGCATCAGTGCTCGATAATCGGCCTTCAAGACCTTCGCAGGCGGCACGGCGGCGCGCAGGGCGCGCGCACGATTGGCGTTGTGCATTGTTCCCGTTCCCAACCTATCGGGCGACTCCCCAGCCGCACGACTTCCCTATTCCCGACCGGCAGTAGAGTTCAAACCGGCGACGGGCGCAAGCACTTCGCCGGCCGGCGCGACAACCCACGGTCGTGTGCCATTCCCGGGACGACCTCGCCAGAACGGGGCACCGGCGCCGGCGAGGGCGCCCGGCGGCAGGTCGCGGGTCGACGCCAGGACGAGGCGCCTTACTGACTGGTTCGGAGGCGGCCGTTCTGCACGACGATGACGACCGCCAGCGGAATCGCGACGCCGAGGATGGCGACGACCATCAGCAGCCAGCCGAGCTCGCCGTAGTCGGCGGCCACCGTGATGGCGCCTGTCGCCGGATCGCGGACCTCGCGCGTCACGACGAAGACCTGATTGAGGTACTTGGTGAACAGCGCGCTGGCCGAGAGGGCGAGATTCGTGAAGGACGCCATCACGGCAAAGAATGTCGCCTTGAGGTTCGTCGGTGCATTGCGGGCGATCCAGGCCAGCATCGGGATCATCGCGACCTGGCCGAGCGGCGATTCCAGCGCCGTGTCCATGAGCGCGATAAAGCGCGCGTCGACGACGCCGCCGGTCCAGGCCGCCGTCCAGTGCTGCAGGCCGTAATACAAACCAATGTTCGGCAGCGACAGCACGCCGGCGGCGATCGTCAGCAGGACGACGATATAGGCGATCGACCGGTGCGCCATGAGCGGCCGCAGCACCACCAGGCCGACCAGAGTCAGCACCGAGGTGATGAGCGACAGCACCGAGATGAACTGCTGGTCGAAGCCGAGCGCGTCGATCTGGAACCAGGTGGCGGCGGGTCCCGGAAGGGGTGTCGCGCGGAACACGAAGATGATGATCGCGGTGCCGACCAGGGGGCCGCGCAAGTCGGGGGCAAGTTCCGGCAGGAGGCTCCGGATCAGGAAAACGACGATCGCCATGGAGCCGAGGAAGATGATCTCCTGCGCATAGGGCAGCCCGCCCACCCCGGTGGCCAGGCTGAAGACGACGAAGGCGGCGCTGCCGCCGAGGATCATCCAGTTCGGCTCGACCTTCCCCGGCGCGGCGAGGAGCTCCGCCTCGATCCTCTCCTTCTCGACGCCGTGCGCCCGCAACCGTCTGGCGCGCCGATGCCGCGTCAGCGACGCGAGCGTGACTCCGGCGACCGATACAGCCGGGATGATCAGCGCCAGCAGGTAGATGTCGGCATAGATCGCGGCCTTCTCCGCTGCGCCCAGGGTCTCGACGCCATCGAACATAACGACATTCACCAGCGCGACGGCCACCGTGCCGCTGATGATGGCGAAGCGGCCGAGCGTCTGCATCGTGGTGTGCATGGCCTTGATGTCGGCTTCGTCGAACGGCTTTCCGTTCGCGTCGAGCCGCGGCACCGCCTCGACCGTCATCGCGTCCGCCACCACGTCCTGGACGACGTAGCCGCTGGGTGCCAGCAGGGTCGCCATGACGTACCAGGCGCTGGCCGGCATGATCGCGGTCATCGCGTCGGTGTGCGCGATCAGGGCGTACATGATGGCGACGCTGGCCGCGATCAGGCCGGCCCCCAGCCAGACCAGCAGCGCCTTCCATCGCCAGATCAGGTCGACCAGATGGCCGAGCGGCATCTTGAGCGCCCACGGGATGCCGGCCCAAAAGGCGAGCCCGGCGAGGAAGGCTGCCGAGAGGCCCAGATAATCCTTGACGAAGAAGGTGCCGACGATCGCCGTCAGGCTGGAGATGCCGGCCGCGAGATAGACCATCAGCGGCGGCAGGTAGGACCAGCGAAGCTGCCGGACCAGATCGACGAAGGTCACGCGGAACCACAGGCCGATGCCGGCAGCGACGGCCTTGGCGGTCACGACGAGCGAGGTGACGGCGCGACGATGCTTCGGTCGAGCAGGAGCCTCGGGCGCATCCATGACGAACTTCCTCCTGGGCCTGTTGCCAGATCATCGATCAAGGATCGCTGTCATCCCGAGGTCGACGTTTACTCGATCGGAGAGGATCGCTCGAGGTGCAGGCACAAGTTCCCTCGCTTTCGGCATTTGCTTGGCAACCGCCTTACTCGGGAGGACGACGGTGCCGCAACAACAGGAGCAGTTGCTTCGCGACGGCCGCTGCTCCGCTTCAGGTCACTTGCGGCTCCCGACCCTGCGTCGCGCCGCGCCGGGCGGACCGGTCCATCGCGGAAAGGCCTTGGTGTCGAGACCGAACAGGTCGAGGGCGCGTGACACCGAATGGGTGACGATCTCGTCGACCGTGCGCGGACGCGCATAGAAGGCGGGGACCGGCATGGCGACGATGGCGCCCATCTCCGTGACAGCCAGCATGCTCCTGATGTGGCCGGCATGCAGCGGCGTCTCGCGGACCATCAGGACGACCCGGCGGCGTTCCTTCAAGCAAACGTCGGCGGCACGCGCGACGAGGCCCGAGGTGACGCCAGTCGCGATCTCTCCCAGGGTGCGGACGGAGCACGGTGCGACGATCATGCCCATCGTCTGGAACGAGCCGCTCGCGATGGCCGAGGCGATGTCGCCCGGCGCATGGACCTCGTCGGCGAGGGCGCGCAGTGCGGTGGCCGACAGGTCGGTCTCGAGCGACCGCGTCTGGTCGCCGGCCTTGGTGACCACGAGATGGCTCTCGATCTCGAGGATCCGCAGCATCTCCAGCACACGGATGCCGTAGACCGTCCCGGAGGCGCCGGTGATGCCGACGATCATGCGCCGGACGGGCGGGGCCGCTGCCACCGGCCTGCTCAGCCCGCGGTCTCGGCGTGCCGCAGGCCGTGCAGCCCCTCCAAGGTCGCGAGCGCGCCATGCACCCTGGCAAAGTGGCCGACGATGTCGACTGCGTGATGCAGGGCATGACCTGACACGGACGCACCTCCCCGACCGACCGGACAATCAGCAGCGCACCCGCCGAGTTGCATACGATTCACGCCCGAACGATAACAGCCCGGCCCGAGGGGCTCAACGACGGAAGGCAGAGTCGTGTGCCGGGCTGCCTGATCCACTCGATGAGCCGAGCGGCGTGACGCGGCCAGTATCCCGGAAAGACAGCGCTCGGGCGGATCGCGATGACATCGTCGCCGCGGCTTCCGGCGAGACTCAGTTTCCGATCAACCTGGTCCGCACTGCCTTCACGACCGTCTCGGCGTTCCCTCGGGCAGCTTCCGCGTTCGACGCAACCGAGCGGATCGTCAGGAGATCGCCGCCCCGCAGGATGACGGCCGTCGACCCGAACAGGGCCCCCATCGAATAGGTGCTGATCCAGCCGACGGCGGGAGCGACGTCCAGGCCGGTGAGGCGGCACGATGGGCTTCTCTCCTGGCAAAGCTGCTCCAGCCTGGAGATTGGCGTCTGACCCGATCGCACACGATCTTCAGTGCCATCCGTCTGCCGCCCCAGCTGAAGGTCGACGATAGGCTCGCCAGCGCACGTGGGGCAGCTGAGCGTCAGGCGCTGTGCCTCGCCCGTGTGGCTGAACCCGCTGCCGAGAGCCGTGCTGACCTCGGGAGCGATGGCCGAAAGATCGCGAGCACCGAAGCCTTCGGCGTGAACCTCGGTCGCGAAGGAGACGAGAACGACCATGGCCAGGATGCGCATGTACTGTCCCTCGATCCTGATTGCGCGTAGCGCCCCCTCGGTGCGTCACCAGGCCTTGGTCGGCTGACGCTGGGCCACGGCTCTGGCGTACTCGATGGGCCAGCGCGACTTGGACTCCAGCCGCTCGGAGGCCCGCTGCGGCCAGTAGGGATCCCGCAGCAACGCACGCGCCAGGAAGATCAGGTCGGCGTCGCCGTCGGCAAGGATCCGCTCCGCCTGCTCCGGCTCGGTGATCACCCCGACGGCCGCCGTGGCGATGCCGGCGTCGCGGCGAATGCGGGCGGCGAACGGCACCTGGTAGCCGGGCGCGACGGGGATCTGCTCACGCGGGACGACGGCGCCGCTCGAGCAATCGACCAGATCAACGCCGCAGTCGCGCAGCCATCCGGCAAGGCGCACGGACTCGTCGAGCGTAACGCCACCCTCCTGCCAATCGACGGCGGAGATTCGGACAAACACCGGCAGGTGCGAGGGCCATGCCTCGCGCAGCGCCCGTGCCACCATCAGTGGAAACCGCGCCCGGTTCTCGAGCGTGCCGCCGAACCGGTCGGTGCGCTTGTTGCTGAGCGGCGACAGGAAGGAGTGCAGCAGGTAGCCGTGCGCGAAATGCCCCTCGACAATGTCGAAGCCTGCATCGCGCGCGCGCCGCGCGGCGTCCCGGAATGCCTCGACGGTGCGGGCGATGTCGGCCTCTCCCATCTCGGCCGGAACCTGCCAACCCTCGTCGAAGGCAATCGCGCTCGGCGCCAGGAGGGGCCAGCCACGTCCATCCTCGAGCGGGCCATTGCCCTCCCATGGCCGTTGCCGCGCACTCTTGCGCCCGCCGTGCGCGAGCTGGATGCCCGCCACCGCACCCCTGCTCCGGATGAGATCGGTGACGGGCCGCAGCGCCTCGGCGTGGCGGTCCGACCAGATGCCGAGATCTTCGGGGCTGAGGCGTCCCTCGGGCGCGACCGCCGTCGCCTCCGTCATGACGATGCCAGCGCCGCCGACGGCCCGGGCGCCGAGATGCACCATATGCCACGGCTGGGCCAGCCCGTCGGCCGCAGCGTACTGGCACATCGGCGACATCACGACGCGATTGGGCACGACGAGGTCGCGCAGCTTCAAGGGCGAGAACAGAAAGCTCATCTGGTCACAGTTCCTTCGAGGGGCGCGAGCGAGGCGATCTCCGCCGCGACCCGTCGCGACCCTGGATGGCGCCCTTCTGCCCGGGCACAGCCATCAGCGCCTGCCAATGCCGCCAGCCCTTCTTCGTCAGCAGGCCGTGCAGGAAGAGATCGAGACCCTCGCGGATGTACTCCTCGAGGGTCGTGGTCCGCTTGAAATGCCAGGCCTTGAGCGCCCAGCCATGGGCCAACAGGACGATGCGATAGGTCACCAGATCGACATTGACCTGACGGAAGTACCCCGCCTCGATGCAGGCCTGGAGGCAATCGGAAATCATGCCGTTCGAGTTGAGCTCGAGCTGCATCAGCACCTTCCGTCGGGCCAGCGACAGCGACTTCGTCTCCCGATAAGCGAGCACCGTCGCATCGACGTTGCGACCGACGGCATGACAGTACGCCGCGACGGCGGCGCAGAAGCGGTTCAGCGGATCGTGCACGGACTCGAGCGTGTCCGGAATTTCCCGCGCGTAGTTCTCCAGCAGCGAGACGATCACCAGGAAGAGGACGTCCTCCTTCTCCTTGACGTAGGTGTAGACGAGGCCCGGGCTGAAGCCCGCGACCTCGGCGATGTCCTTGATGGTCGTGCGATGGTAGCCGTTGACGCCGAAGCACTTGGCGGCGGCAGCGACGAGCTGCGCGCGCCGCCGCTCGATCAGCTCGGCGTCGTCGGTCTGGCTCACGATCCGGACGGGCGAGGAAGCGAGCGAGCCTGCGGTTCGCCTCATCACGGCGCCTCCCTGAGCTGGTCGCGAAGCGTGCGCTTGAGGACCTTGCCGGCGCCGCTGCGAGGCAGCGGCTCGTCCGTCAAGGTGAAGGTCTCCGGCACCTTGTAGTCGGCGAGCCGGCCGGCGCAGAAATCGACGATCTGCCCGGCCGACAGGTCCGGGGTCAGCCGGCTGACATAGGCGTGCACGCGCTCGCCGAGGACGGGGCAGCTTCGGGCCACCACGGCGCACTCGAGCACCGCGGGATGCTGGGCGAGCACGTTCTCGACCTCGACGCTGTAGATCTTGTAGCCGCCGCGATTGATCATGTCCTTCTTGCGGTCGATCAGCCGCAGGTATCCGTCGGCGTCGATCGAGCCGATGTCACCCGAATGCCAGTATCCCGCCGTGAAGGAAGCGGCGGTGGATGCCGCATCCCGCCAGTAGCCGGGCACGACCATCGGGCCGCGGATCCAGATCTCCCCCGCCGCGCCGCGCGGCAGCTCCCGGCCATCGTCGTCGACCACCAGGACATCCGCGCAGGGTACCGGCTTGCCCACCGTGTCGCGACGCGCCAAGCCCTCGCCGATCGGCGTCAGGCTGGTCGGTGAGGCCGTCTCGGTCGCGCCGTAGCCGTTCACGAGGGAAAGCCGCGGCAGCCACTCGCCCAGGGCGACGATCACCGCTTCCGGCATCGGCGCACCGCCGTAGCTGCCCAGGCGCCAGGTCGACAGGTCGAACGCCGCGCGGTCGGAATCGCGCAGCACGAGGTTGTACATCGCCGGGACCAGCACGGCGTGCGTCATGCGCTCGCGCGCGGCGACCTCGAGAAACGTCCGCGCCTTGAACGCCGGAAGCATGACGACGGTGCCGCCGACATTGATCATGGAAAGCACGATGGCGATCAGGCCGGTCACATGGGTAGCAGGCACTGCCAGCAGCGAGCGCTCGTTCTCGCCCAACCGATGCCCCAGGGCGAAGTGCCGGAGCGAGTGCCACACGTTGAGATGCGTGAGCATCGCTCCCTTGGGCAGCCCGGTCGTCCCGGACGTGTAGAGCAGGAACGCCGTTTCCTCCTCGCCGGGGACCGGCCGGTCGGGCAACGGCGATGCGCCGCCGGGAAGATCGCCGAAGGAGAGTGCGCCCGGCGCGCCGCCGCAACGGATGGCCGCTCGCAGGCCGTGCAGGCCCTGGATGCCGGCCGCAGCTCCCGCCGCTTCGTCGTCGAACATCAGGAGGCGCGCCTCGCAATGCTCGACGATGTACCTCACCTCGCCGGCGGAAAGTCGTGTGCCGATGGGAACCGCGACGGCGCCGAGACGCAGGGCTGCGAGGACGGCGACCACGAACTCGGGCCTGTTGCCCATCAGCACGCCGACCCGCTCACCGGCGCCGAGGCCAAGCCGATGCAGGCCAGCTGCGACGCGCTCGACGGCGGCATTGAGATCGCGATAGGTCAGCCGAAGCCCCCCCTCGACCACGGCCTCGGCATCGGGCCGGCGCGCCACCGCGCGCTCGAACACGCTGTAGGTGTCGGCGTCGCGCTCGCGGAAACACCTGACGACGCGATCACCGAAATGCGCCTCGTACCGCATGTCCAAGCTTCCTTCGGGTCGCCAGCTCATGTTCCCGCCTCCCCCGCGCTCGCAGCCGACGGTCGAGCTGCCGACAGACTCATGCGGTCACCCCCGTCGGGGATGAGCCCGCACCGTCGCGCTCGTCGAAGAAGACGATCTCGCGCACGGCGAGCGCCGCCGTCTCCGCGTCGGCGAGCGCCGGGTCGAGCGCGCCGAGCGCGCCGCGATCGCGACAGGCCTGCTCGCGCTCGGCCGGCGAGGTAAACCAGATCTCCCACAGCGCGCGCCATGGCGCCGTCGCCGCGCCGACGCCGAGCGCGCTCGCCGAGCCTGCGTCGAGGCGGTTGCAGACGGCACTGCGGACAGCGGGCGGCGCTGCCTCGCCGTCGACCGCGACATCGGTGCCGTCGCGGCGGACCAGGAAGATCGCCTTCGCGCCGCCGTCGCCGCGCCAGCAGACGATGCGCTCCCACCCGAGCATCGACACCGTGCCAGCCATGTCGAACAGGTAGGCTTCATCGGCGCGGACGTTGGCGTAATCGGGATGCTGGAAGAAGCCCTGGCGGTAGTCCGCCCTGGGCTTTTGGTAGGTGACGGAGATGCCGTCGATGGCAGGCTCCGTCGCGGCGTCACGACCGGCCAGCACGTGGTTCTGGACGTACCGGAAGGCAAATTGCCGGAAGCCGTCCTGCGCCGCGGCCAGCGGCCCGTGGACCTGCTCGTAGTGCGCGAGGAAGCGCTCGCGATCCATCGGGCTGCGGCGGCGCAGCAGCGAGAAGCGCTTGACGACCTCCGGCATCGTTTCCTCCCCCGGCTCGGGCCGGCTCAGCCTTTGCCCTTCTTCTCGGCGAACTCCTTCTTGCCCTTCAGGATCTCGCCGAAGAGCTCCTGGGCGCCCGGCCCCATCGTCTTGACGAGCTCGGGCAAGCCCGGCTCGACGAGCTTTTGCCACTCGGCCCGCTGGGCATCGTTCAGGATCGCAACCTTGCCGCCTGCGGCGCTGAAGGCGTCGAGCTTCTTCTTCTCGTCGGCGAACCAGCGGTCGCGCACCTCGTTCGATGCCGGCAGGCCGGCGACGATGGCCTTGCGCTGGTCCTCGGGCAGCGCGTCCCACTGCGCCTTGTTCACGAAGTAAAGCCAAGGGTGGTGCAGATGCTGGGTCGTCACGAAGTTGGGCGCTGACTTGGCGCCGGGCGTCGTCGCGTAGAACGGGAACGGCAGGTCGCCGGCCACGACCAGGTTCTGCTCGAGGCCGGGCCACAGCTCGCTGATCGGCAGGGCGACGCCGTTGGCGCCGAGCGACTGCCAGAACAGCTTCGACGCGGCGGCGGGCGAGACCCTGGCCTTGATCCCCTTGATGGCGGCGGGGCTGGCGCACGGCGCCTTGCAGAACACGCCGTTGTAGCCAGCCTCGTTGATGGCCAGCAGCTCGAGCCCCTTCTCGGCGAACATCTTCTTCATGAGGGGAAACACGAACTTGTCGGTCACGTAGCGGCGCTCGGCGTCGGAGGACCAGACATAGGGCAGGCTGACGACGGTCGCGTCGGGGACCGCCACGCCGGCGCCGAAAGCCGACGTCGCTCCCATCTGCAGGCGGCCCCGAGCGACCTGCTGCACCATCTCCTGCTCGTTGCCGACGAACTGGCGCTCGACCGACAGCTTGCCGCCTGTCGACTTGCCGATGGTGGCGAGCAGCTCGTCGTCCTGGGTCGCCCCGAAGGTCGGTGGCTGCATGAGGCTGCCCATTTTCCACTGCTGCTGGGCGCCCGCCGGGACGGCGGCCGCGGTGGCGAGCATGGCGAGCGAAAGGCTTACGATTGATCGACGCAACATGATGTTTCCTCCTCTTCCTTGACGCTTGGTTGTCACTTTCCGACCAGGTACAGCGCGAGCGGCGGCCAGGCACAGACCACGACCAGCCAGCCGAGCATGAGGGCGACGAAGGGCAGGACCGCGCGGCAGATGAAGGCGAAGTTCTCGCGGAACGCGGCCATGGCGACGATCAGGTTGAGCCCGACCGGCGGCGTCAGGTAGCCGATCTCGAGGTTGGCCGTCATGATGATGCCCAGGTGGACCGGATCGATGCCGGCGCCCTTGGCGATCGGCAGGATGAGCGGCGCGAAGATCAGGATCGCCGACCCGACATCCATCAGGCAGCCCACGATCAGGAGCAGCACGTTGATGCCGGTCATCACCGTGACCGGGCTGCTGACATTGGCCTGGACGAGCTGCACCCAGCTCTTGGCGATGCCCTCGTAGTCCAGGATGGTGTTCAGGCTGTTCGCCACGGCGATCAGCGGCAGCAACGTGCCGAGCATCTTCACCGTGTCCAGGAGCACGGTGCCGTAGTCGGCCAGCCTGAGCTCGCGGTGCACCAGCAGCTCGACCGCGAAGGCATAGGCGAGCGACACGGCGGCCGATTCGGTAGGCGAGAAGTAGCCGGAGTAGATGCCGCCGAGCAGCAGCACGGGCAGGAACATCGCCAGCAGGCCGCGCCGCAGGGCCAGGGCGATCGCCGCCGCGTCGAGCCGCTGCGTCGCCCGCCGCCGGTTGACCGCCCAGCAATAGACCGAGAAAATCGCCGTGAGCATCAGTCCCGGGCCGATCCCCGCGATGAAGAGGTTGGAGATCGACGTCTCGGTGGCGAGACCGAACAGGATCATCGGGATCGACGGCGGGATCATGATGCCGAGCGTGCCGGCCGAGCAGATGACCCCGATCGCGAACGATCGTCCGTAGCCCGCCTTGAGGAGCCCGGGATACATGATCGTGCCGATCGCCAGCATGGTGACGATCGAGGATCCGGAGATGGCCGCGAAGATCGCACAGGCCAGCACCGCGGCGATCGCCAGCCCGCCGGGAATCGGCCCCGTGAAGGCGACCATGACGTCGATCAGGCGCTGGGCGATCGAGCCCCGCGTCATCAGCGCGCCGGCGAGCACGAACATCGGGATCGCCAGCAGGACCTCGCGGTCGGCCGTGAACCACATGTCCTGGATGAGGTACTCGACGCTGCTGTTGCGCGCGAACCAGGCGTGCGTGAAGGCGGTCGCCACCGCGAGCAGGAGGACGACCGGCTGGCGCAGGAACAGCAGCGCCAGCATCAGCACGGTGAAAATGGTCACGGCCGGCGACAGCACGCCGGCGAGGCCCACCGCAGCGACCGCCGCCATGATGCCGGCGGGGACGGCAGCCAGGCGCGCCCTGCCCGAACGTCCCATCAATGCCGCTCCATGACCGGGCGTTCCATCACTGGGCCTCCGGCTCGGCAGGCCGCAGGCGGGGGAACAGGGCGAAGCTCCCGTAGCGCAGGGCCGAGGCGAGGAAGATGTAAGGCAGGACGACTTGGAAAGGCCAGAGCTTGGCGTAGAACAGCAGGTCCGTCTCGCCGAGCCGCGCGCTGCTGCGCACGTAGGCAACGGCGTAGCTGCCCAGGACGACGCAGATCACGCCCGAGACGACGTCGCCGATGCGCGTCATGGGCCCCTGCCACTCGTCGGGAAACAGGCGGTCGACCAGCGAGATGCGTAGATGCCCGCCGGAATGCACGACGACGACGAAGCCGAGCAGCCCGGCGATGGCGTTGTTGTACACGGCGAATTTCTGGGCGCCGAAGATGCCGAAGCCGAATATCTCGCGCGCGACCACGTCGGCGAACAGCGACGTCGCGACGAGCAGCAGGGCGGCGCAGGTGACGACGACTTCCGACAGGTAGAGCCAACGCAGAGCCTCCCTCAGGAAGCCTTCCGCCCGCCCCGCCGGCCCCAGGAGGCGATCGGTCCCCAACTCCATGACGCCCCCACCGAACCGGCGACATTGATTGAACAGTCATTCAATAGCGATGGCGGGCACGAGCGTCAACCGCCGGCCCGTCGTTGCCGGGAACGACGGCCGGTGCGTCTCGTCGGTGCCCGAGACGGCTTCCTCCGACGAAAGCCAATGCCGCTTTCAGGGCGATGACGGAGTCACACCCTGGCGACCTGGCGCAGCGCGTCGCACAGCCGCCGCCGCGCCGCGTCGTCGAGCACCTGCGAGATGGCGCGCTCGACCTCGGCGTCGATCCGGTGCAGCCGGCCGACGAAGGTCGCTCCCTTGGACGTCAGGAACAGGGCGTGCAGGCGGCGGTCGCCTTTCGCCGGCGCGCGGCGCGCCAACCCGCGCGCCTCCAGCCCGTCGATGAGCGCGACGAGGTTAGTCTTCTTGATGCCGAGCGCCTCGGCGAGCCGGGTCTGGCTGAGGCCAGGATTGCGCTCGATCACCGTCAGCGCCGAGTACTGCGCCGGCCGGATGTCGACCTCGGCAAACAGATCGAAGAACCTCTGGAAGACCGCGACCTGGGCGCGGCGCAGCAGGTAGCCGACGCTGTCGCCCAGGCGTCCGAGGTCGATCGGCGCTTCCGGCGCGATCTCGCGCGCCGTCCGGTGGGTCGTCCCGTTGGCCAAGCTCACGTGCGGTGCCTCTCGCGATGGTGTCCCAGCATAGTCTCCCGCCGCGCCGGCTATTGACAACCCCGGATGGTTATCCACCATAACGATCAGCCCTCCGCATAGGGAGGAAGAGGAGGAAACATCATGCTGAAGCACAGCCGCCGCAGCCTCGTTCGCGCGTCGGGCGCCGCCGTCGCCGTCTCCACGCTGGGCATCTTCGCAAGCCGCGCCGGCGCCCAGGGGGCGCCGCTCGAGACCGTCCGCATCGTCACCGGGTTCCCGCCGGGCGGGACGTCGGACACGCTGTGTCGCCGCGTCGCCGAAGGCATCAAGAACACGGCCTATACCAAGTCGGCGATCGTCGAGAACAAGGCGGGCGCCGGCGGCCAGATCGCCGTGCAGTCGATGAAGGGAGCCGCGACCGACGGCAGCGTCATCCTGCAGACGCCAGCCTCGATGCTGATGATCTACCCGCACATCTACAAGAGCCTGGCCTACAACGCCTTCACCGACGTCACGGCGGTCTCGCTCGCCTGCACCTTCGACTTCGGATTCTGCGTCGGCCCGGCCGTGCCCGACAGCGTCAAGGACATCCCGGGCTTCCTCGCCTGGTGCAAGGCCAACCCCGACAAGGCCAACTACGGCTCGCCGGCGGCCGGCTCGGTCCCGCACTTCATAGGCGTGCTGCTGGGCCAGGCCGGCGGGGTCGAGCTGAAGCACGTCGCCTATCGCGGCTCGGCGCCGGCGGTGCAGGATCTGGTCGCGGGGCAAATCCAGGCCGTGTCCGCCCCCGTGGGCGAGTTCACGCAGCAGGCGAACGCCGGCAAGATCCGCTTCCTCGGCGTGTCGGGCGCCCAGCGCAGCCGCTTCGCTCCCAACGTGCCAACCTTCGCCGAGCAGGGCTACAAGGACCTGGTGTTCTCCGAGTGGTTCGGCTTCTTCGCGCCGGGCGGCACGCCGGCACCGGCGGTGCTGCGGGCGAACACCGCGTTGCGCGCCGCGCTGGCGCAGAAGGACGTGATCGACGGCCTCGCCGTGATGGGCCTCGAGGCGAAGTCCTCGACGCCCGAGGAACTCGCCACCCTGCTCAAGACGAGCTACGACCGATGGGGCCCGATCGTGAAGAAGATCGGCTTCACCGCGGACTCCTGAAACCGCACGGGTCGGCTGAACCCCTCTCGGCCGTCGGGCACCCCGGCGGCCGAGTACGACTCTACTGGGGAAAGTGCTCGACGTGCGTGTCGGCCGTCCGGCCGAAGTAAAGGACCCGTCTGCCCAGGAACGAAACGATGTAGCCGGCGCAGCCGAGCGCCTTCACGTTCCTGCAGAATGCGGCGTAGGAATACTCCGACGGGTTGGCCTGGGCCCACTTTATCTGCGCGGCCACGCCGGGCTTGTCGAACTGCGCCGCAACCTTTCCCTCCGATGGCCGGTTCGCCAGCACGACGCTGTCTCCATCGGGCAGGAAATAGGTGGTCGTGTTGCAGCGATAGTCGACGGTGTAGCCTTCGAAGCCAGCCTCGATCAGCGTCCCCACGATCTCGGGGAAAGCCATTGTCTTGTCGTAGGCGGCGTTCAGGCAAGTCCTGGCGATCGTCGTCATGTGCGCGTCCATGCGCATTCCTTTCCGGGTGGGGTGTGGGCCGTTCACATCGGGTCAGTCGACCAGGACGTTCGTCAGTTGATTGTCCTGGACGATCTTTCGCAGAAGCTGCCCCAGGTCGCGAACGTTTCCCCGGCGCGAGAGCGCGGAAAGGCGCCGCGTCGTTCCTTGCCGCGAGTGCGGCCAGGCGGAGCACTGGCTTCCGGCCAGCCGGCTTCAATGCGACGGCGTGGGCTCGCTTGTCATCGCGGCTCAGGAGATCAGCGAGCCGGTGCGCCGATCCGTGACCTCCTTGCGGCCGGTCTTGGCGGCCCGCTCGGCAGCGTGCTTGTCGATCATGCGCTGGGCGGCTTCCTGGCGCTGCCGCGATAGCGTGTCGCGGTTGCGCGTCACCCAGTCGTACGACTCGTCGCGCGCGACGTTGCTGCCGTCGAAGACCGGCATGACGTAGCGCGCATAGAGCTCGTAGGAGCGCCTGGTCGCCTCCCAGTCCGCGATGTTGTTGGCCATGTGCAGCATGACCCCGAAATCGCCCTGCTTGGCCTGCAGCTTGCGGATCTGGCCGATGGCATCGTCCGGCGTGCCGACCACGCCGATCTTCACCCGCATCCAGTAATCGACGATGTCCTCGCCCGGCGGCACATTGAACCGTGGCATGTTGTTGTTGATGTAGTCGATGTAGGCCTGCATGCCGAAGCGCACGTTCTCGCGCGCCTTGTCGCGCGTCTCGGCGATGTGGAACGGCGCCACCAGGCGCAGCCGCCGCGGATCCATGGTGCGGCCGTGCTCGGCGGCGATCTCGCAAGCGGTCTGCCAGTTGGTGGTGAGCGCGTCGAAGCCGGTGGTCTCGGCCGCGGCGACGCACAGCATGCCGAGGTCGTAGCGGCCGGCCAGCCGGCCGCCCGACGGCGTGACGGCGCTGGCGACCGCGACCTCGGGGAACGGGTCGCTATAGGGAAGCAGGTGCAGGCGGGCCTCCTTCAGCGAGTACCAGTCGGTCTTCTCGGTGACGACCTCGCCGCGGAACAGGCGCAGGATGAGGTCGAGCGCCTGCTCCATGCGGTCGCGCTGGGTGTTGGGATCGATGTCGAGCATCATGGCATCCGACGCCAGCAGCCCGGGCCCGGCACCGAACATGACGCGGCCGCGCGTCTGGTGGTCGAGCTGGATGATGCGGTTCGCGACCATCAGGGGGTTGTGGTAGGGCAACGAGATGACGCCGGTGCCGAGCCGGATATGCTTGGTGCGCTCGGCCGCCGCGGCGATGAACAGCTCGGGCGAGGAGATGGTCTCGAAGCCCGCCGAGTGATGCTCGCCGATCCAGGCCTCGTGGTAGCCGAGCCGGTCGAGCCATTCGATCAGCTCGAGGTCGCGATGCAGCACGTTGTGCGGGTTCTCGTTCAGGGCGTGGAACGGCGGCAGGAATATCCCGTGTCTCATGCGCATGGCTTCCTCCGTTCGCTGGCGCCAACGTCCAGTCTATCGTGTAGCAGTGCCCATCGGTATCGTGGATGCACGTTTCGCAATGCAATGGACGGAGGCGGACATGGGAAGGATCGACGGCAAGGTCGCGGCGGTGACGGGAGGCGCATCGGGGATCGGCGAGGCGACGGTCAGGCGCTTCGTCGCCGAGGGCGCGAGCGTGGCCTTCTGCGATAGGGACGGCGAGCGCGGCCAGCGCATCGCAGCCGAGTTGGCGGCCGCCGGCGCCAAGGTCGTCTTCACCCGGGCCGACGTGGGGACCGAGGCCGCCTGCCTCGCCTTCGTCGATGGTGCCGCGCAGAAATTCGGGCACCTCGACATCCTCGTCAACAACGCCGGCATCCGCAAATACGAGAAGATCGACGAGGCGAGCGCGGCGAGCTGGAACGAGATCCTGAACGTCAACCTGATGAGCTACGCCTTCTGCGCCAAGGCGGCGGTGCCGCTGATGCGCCGCGCCAAGGGCGGCGCCATCGTCAACGTCGCCTCTGTCCGCTCCGTCGTCGCCGGCGGCGGCAACCTGCAGTACGACACCACCAAGGCCGCGATCGCGGGCCTGACGCGGGCGCTCGCCGCCGACCACTCGCCCGAGGGCATTCGCGTGAACGCCGTCGGCCCGGGCCCGATCTTCACGCCGTTCCATCAGCGCCGTCTCGAGGCGGCCGGCGAGTCCGTCGCGCAGTACAACGAGCGCGCCGCGCAGGGCACCATGCTGAAGCGTCCGGGCCGGGCCGACGAGGTCGCCGCCGCCATCCTGTTCCTCGCCTCCGACGACGCCTCCTACGTCACCGGCGCCCTGCTGTTCGTGGACGGCGGCATGACGGCCATGTGAGGAACTCCAGATGACCCGCATCCGTTTCGGCAGCTTCCTGGCGCCGCATCACCCGGTCGGCGAGCACCCGGCGCTGCAGTTCCAGCGCGACCTGAGGCTGGTCGAGCATCTCGACAGGTTGGGCTTCGACGAGTTCTGGTGCGGCGAGCATCATTCCTCCGGCTGGGAGATGATCGCGTCGCCAGAGCTGTTCCTCGCCGTGGCGGCCGAGCGCACCAGGCGCATCAGGCTCGGCACGGGCGTCGTCTCGCTGCCGTACCACCACCCGTTCAACGTCGCGCAGCGCATCGTGCAGCTCGACCACATGACCCTCGGGCGCGTCATCTTCGGTACCGGCCCGGGCGCCCTGCCCTCCGACGCGCGGACCTTCGGCATCGACTACATGCTCCTGCGCGATCGCCAGGACGAGGCCATCGGCATCCTCAAGAGGCTTTTCGCGGGCGAGCGCATCACCTGCAAGAGCGACTGGTTCCAGCTGAACGACGCGCAGCTCCAGATCCTGCCCTACCAGGAAGAGCTGCCGATGGCGGCGGCGTCCGCGATCAGCCCCTCCGGCATGCAGCTCGCCGGCAAGTACGGCATGGGCGTCCTGTCGATCGCCTCGACCTCCGAGGAGGGCCTGCAGGCCCTGCCGATCCAGTGGTCGTTCGCCGAGGAGGCGGCGAAGAAGCATGGCCAAACCGTCGAGCGGAAGAACTGGCGCGTGGTGATGGCCTGGCACCTGGCCGAGTCGAGGAAGCAGGCCGAGCAGGAGGCGGTGGACGGCCTCCACCACTGGCACAACGAGTACAATGTCCGCGTTCTCGGCCGGCCCGGCTCCTTCCATGTGGCGGACAAGTGGGAGCTGCTGGCGCGCGTGACCGGCATCGGCAACGCGGTGGGCACGTCGGTGATCGGCACGCCCGACGAGATGGTGAAGACGATCCGCGCCCTGCAGGAGGTCACCGGCGGGTTTGGCGTCGTGCTGGGCTTCGCGCACGACTGGGCCAATCCCGAGGCGACCTTGCGCTCGTGGGACCTGTTCGCCCGCTACGTCGTTCCCGAGATCAACGGGCATACCCGCAACCTCAAGGCCTCGGCCGAGTACCTGGCGGCGAACAAGGTCGAGCTGATGGCCGGCTTGAACGCCGCGATCATGGCCAAGGTCCAGGGCAACAAGGTCGCCGAGGAGGCCATGGCGGTGACCCGGCGGCGGATGGCGGCGCAGGCCCAGGGCGGTGGCGGGCGATCGGGGTCTGGCGTCGCATCGACCGATGCGCACAAAGGCGAGCCTGAACGTCGGTGACAGAGCCCGCACCGCTGTTGCGATGGCTGCGGTTCGCGGCCGGACATCGCCTCGCTCGGGGTCATGCGCGCTCGACGCAATCGAGGAAGCCCGCGGCATCGCATCACGGCTATCGTTGAGTTGGCCGCGATCCTCACCGGCAGGGAAAATCATGGCCGGGTGGCTTCCTGGGCAAGGACGGGACGAGCGCTTGCATGGTATTGCCTCAAAATCGCCTCACGATGCCATCAACATCGGTAACGAAATCAGGAGCGAATTCGCTCGAATGCATAGAGGAGCCTGACCGATGGGTGCCTCATCGCTCGGGGTTATGGGCAATTGTTGCAATCGTTCTGATGAGGGAATGTCGATGCTGAAGAAAGTTGCCGCAGCCACGGTGGCCACCCTGCTTCTTGCCAGCCCGGCGCTTGCCGAGCCGGCTATCTTCACCTGGACGGGATATGGCCTGAACGTCCCCGGAAGCGGCAAATGCCCGACCTACAAGATGACTATCGACGTTACGGTTGTCGGCACGGATGTACAGGGCCGCTTTCAGCAGGAAGGCCGCCCGGAGCGGAACTTCAAGGCGACTTTGGCTGCCGATATGAAGTTCAAGACGACAGCCATCGTCGGCGGCGGCAACAAGATGGACGTCGTCGGCTCCCTCAAGGAGGGCGCCTCGACGATCATGCTCGACGGTTACTGCCTCTTCGAGGGCAAGCTCACCAAGAAGTAGCCGGACCGCGCCGGGCGAATGAAGCCGAGTCCAGCTTGGTGCGTGGCGCAGCGGCCGCAGCGACCATTGCCCGGCGTGGCGGGCTGCAACGACTGCCAGAAGACGGTCAAATAGTGAGGCTGGTGATGAAGAGACGTCTGCTGACGCAGGTTCTGCTGCTTGGCTTGGCTGGGGCACCGGCCTTTGCCGCGGATCCACTGCCGGCGATGCAGGAGACGCCGAGCCTGGTGCAGCAGGTCAAGTCGGGCGCGTTGCCGCCTGTGGACAAGCGCATTCCTCAGCAGCCCCAGATCGTCACCCGGTTCGCCGGCGGCGACGGCCCAGGTAAGCACGGCGGTCAGCTCAACATGCTGATCTCGGGCTCACGCGACACCCGTCTGATGACGGTCTACAGCTACACCCGCCTGATCGTCTACGACGACAAATTCAAGCTGCACCCCGACATCCTCGAGAGCTACGAGATCAAGGAGGGTCGCGAGTTCACCCTGAAGCTGCGCGCGGGCCACAGATGGTCGGATGGCCACCCCTTCACCACCGAGGACTTCCGCTTCTTTTGGGAGGATGTCGCCAACAACAGCGAGCTGTCGCCTTCCGGCCCGTCCGTCGAGTTACTCGTCGACGGCAAGCCGCCCAAGGTCGACATCATCGACGAGCGGACGATCCGCTACACCTGGGACAAGCCCAACCCCTACTTCATCGAAAGCCAGGCGCGCGCCGCGCCGCTCTTCCTGTTCCGGCCGGCGCACTACCTCAAGAAGCTCCACGGCAAGTACACGCCCGAGGAGGAGATTCTGAAGCTGCACAAAGGCAGCCGGTGGGCCAACATCTACCGGCGCCAGGACGTGATGTACGGCAACAGCAATGTCGACATGCCCACGCTCAACCCGTGGGTGCTCACCACGGTCCCGCCGGCCCAGCGCTTCGTCTTCGTGCGCAATCCCTACTATCACCGCATCGACCAGAAGGGACAGCAGCTCCCCTACATCGACGACGTGATCATGACGGTGGCTGCAGCCAACTTGATTCCCGCCAAGGCGGGCCTCGGCGAAGCCGACCTGCAGCCGCGCTATATCAACATGCGTGACTACACTTTCCTGCAGACGAGCGCCAAGACATCGGGCGTCAAGGTCTTCTTGTGGAAATCCGGCTCCGGCTCGCAGTTGGCTCTCTACCCCAACCTCACCGCGAGCGACGACGCATGGCGCAAGCTGATGCGCGACGTCCGGTTCCGCCGCGCGCTGTCGCTGGCGATCGACCGGGAGGAGCTAAACCAGGCCGTCTACCTGGGCTTGGCCAAGCCTTCGAACAACACGGTCATGGAGGGGACGGAGCTGTTCAAGCCCGAGCTTGCGACGAAGTGGGCGAACTACGATCCGAAGCTCGCGAGCAAGCTCCTCGACGAGGTTGGCCTGGACAAGCGTGGCCCCGACGGTATCCGCCTGCTGCCCGACGGTCGACCGGCAACTATCGTCGTCGAGCATGCGAGCGAGGAGACCGAGGACGCAGATGCCCTGCAACTGATCAGCGAGTTCTGGAAGAAGGTCGGCATCAGGATGCTGACCAAGCCTCAGGCCCGCGAGAATTTTCGGCTGAGAGCCTTCTCGGGCGACGCGATCATGACTGCCTTCGCTGGTGCCGTGACGGCTGCGCCGACGGTCAACACTAGCCCAAAGGAATTCGCGCCGACCATGCAGGGCGGCCTTCAGTGGTCACGCTGGGGCATGTTCGTGGAATCCAAAGGCACGAAGGGCGAGAAGTGCGATATGCCGTCGGCCTGCAGGCTCCTCGACCACCTCAAGGAGTGGGAGACGTCGGCCGACCCTGCCGTGCGCCGCAAGGCATGGGACCAGATCCTGACCACGAGCGCCGACGAAGTCTTCTCCATCGGGACGGTGAACGGGATTCGCCAACCCATCGTCGTTGGACCAAAGATCCGAAACGTCCCCAAGGAAGGGTATCACGCCTGGGATCCGGGCGGATATATCGGGCTCTACCAGCCAGACACGTTCTGGATCGGCCAGTAGGCAACCATCGCCGATTATTGGTCAGGTGTGCACCAATGGCTGGGCGGCGGGATTCTCCGTGTTCATCCTCTTTACGGCTCACAGCAGAGCGACCCGAAGGCGTTCGCCCGCTACCTGTTTCACGGGGCCCGTTTGCGCAGCGCAAGTGCCGAGCGGTAGCGGTGGATAGCGCCATACGCCGGCATTAGACTGGCCCGACCACTCCCAGGGACCGGCCATGTCGAAGCATCATGCACAGAAGCGCGCGGCTAAGGCTGCCCGCAGGAAGAAGCTCTCTGCCGAGCGACGCAAGGCCGCCCTGGCCGAGAGCCAGGTGTCGCTGGCGACGCGGGTGCGGCGGATGGCGGCGGCGCCGATTCACGCCTGCCTGACAAGCGAAGGACTTTCGGAGATCGGCAGCGGCTACCTGGTCGTTGCCCGCAAGGCTGCAGACGGAACTGTCGCGATGGCCACCTTCCTGCTCGACACCTACTGCGTCGGCGTGAAGGACGTCATCCTGCGCGTGGACTCGGCCAGACAGATCGACCGCTTCCTGGAGGCGTTGGGCGACGCGCAGCCGATGGTCGCGACCGAGCCCGCGCGTGCCCGCAAGCTGCTGCGCGATCTCGTTGCCTGGTCGCGCTCGATCGGCCTGGCGCCCCCTCCCGACTACGCCGTCGCGGAGCCGCTGTTCGGCGACGTCCCGGCCGATGCCTGCGACGAAAGCTTCAGCTTCGGCAAGGACGGCAAGCCGTTGCTGATCCCGGGCCCGAGCGATACGCCCGCTCGCATCCGGAAGCGGGTCGAGGCGCTGCGACGCACGGTCGGCGACGACGGGTTCGACTACATCCTGGAAGTCGGCTCGGAAGACGACGACGACATGTTCGACGATGACGACGACACCGACGATCTGGCCGAGATCGACGACGCCGTCGAGTCGGAAACGGGCATGCGGTACGACCCGCTCGAGGCGCCCGACCCAACCAGCTGGGCCGAGATCGGCGAGGACGAGCGGATCATGCTGGTGGAGGCGTATCATCGTCGAGCCGGAGACCAGGTGCCGAACGCGAAGGTACACGCGATCGCGCACGTCCTCGTCGAGAACCAGGCAGCGATGGGCGACGAGCTCCCCGTGCGCCGCGCGATCGAGCGGCTGATGGGCGAGGGCCTGGATCGCCACGACGCGGTGCATGCCGTCGGCAGCGTGCTGGCAGCACACATCAACGATACCTTGAAGGCCAAGGCTGCGAACAACGAGGCCTACTTCGCGGCAGTCGAGCGGCTGACCGCAGACAGCTGGCGGGCCGAGTTCGGATCGATCGACGAGGACGAAGACGCATGAGCACCACCGAGCCGGCGGACGCGATCCTTCCCGAGTGCCCATGACATGACATCTCCCGTTGCAGGTATCTTCCGGTCCCTGCGCGGGTTCAACTATCGGGTCTGGGTCGCCGGCGCCTTCGTCTCCAACGTCGGCACGTGGGTGCAGCGGACGGCGCAGGACTGGCTGGTGCTCACGCAGTTGACCGACCATGACGCCATGGCCGTCGGCCTGGTGATGGCGCTGCAGTTCGGGCCGCAGCTTCTCCTGCTGCCATTGACCGGCTTCGCCGCCGACCACCTCAACCAGCGCAAGCTCCTGATCGTCACCCAGGCGACGATGGGAGCGCTCGCCCTGGCCCTGGGCGCGCTGACCGTCGCCGGGGTCGTCGAGCTCTGGCACGTGTGCGTCTTCGCCTTCCTGTTCGGCAGCACCGCGGCCTTCGATGCGCCGGTGCGCCAGACCTTCGTCGCCGAGCTGGTCGGCGAGGAGAGCCTGCACAACGCCGTCGCCCTCAACTCCGCCTCGTTCAACAGTGCGCGGATGATCGGCCCGGCGGTCGCGGGCCTGCTCATCGCCACCCTAGGCACCGGCTGGGCCTTCCTGATGAACGGCGCCTCCTTCGTCGCGGTGCTGATCTCGCTGGCCTGCCTGCGCACTGCCGAGCTTCGCTCGAATGCCCGGGCGCAGCGGGCCAGGGGCAGCTTCACCGAGGGCTTCCGCTACGTGTGGGGTCGCCCGGACCTCAAGGCGATCCTGGTCATGCTGTTCCTGATCGGGACGTTCGGCCTCAATTTCCCGATCTTCATCTCGACCATGGCCGTCGGCGTCTTCCACACCGACGCCCAGGGATACGGCCTGCTGTCGTCGAGCATGGCGATCGGCACGGTGGCCGGCTCCCTGCTCAGCGCCTGGCGCGAGAAGCCGCGCTTCCAGCTGCTGATGACCGGCGCCGCGGTGTTCGGGCTCGGCTGCACGCTGGCCGCCATCGCGCCGGGCTACTGGTTCTTCGCCGCGGCGCTCGTCGTCACCGGCGCGGCGGCGCTCACCTTCACCAACACGTCGAACAGCCTGATGCAGCTTTCGACCGAGCCCGCCATGCGCGGGCGGGTGATGGCGCTCCGCGTCGCGATCGCGCTCGGCGGCACGCCGATCGGAGCGCCGATCGTCGGCTGGGTGGCGAGCGAGTACGGGCCGCGCTGGGCCCTCGGCATCGGTGCGGCCGCCGGCATCGCCGCGGCGCTCGTCGCGGTCTATGTCCTGGCGCGCCGGCGGTGAGGCGAAGAGGGGAATGGACCGCGGAGATGAAGCAGGCCGCCGGGCGGCAGCGCGTGTCTCGCGCCGACAACCAGGCTGGCCGACGCCGCCCAAGATGCCATGCGGATCATGTTGCTGCAGAACAATGCTCTTGAGTGTGTTCCCGTGTAGAATATCGCGCCTTTAAGATGCGAGATAATTCTTGCCGATTGAAGCGGCCCGAGGGAAGATCGCGCCCCTGAAACGCGCGGTAATTCGATGGGCCTGCACCTTGTCGGAGAGACACTGGACGCCAAGCGCGCGCATCTACGCGCTCAGGCCGGCGAACTTATACAACTCGTACGGGGCGTCTATGTCGATAGCGCCTTGGATGTCGAGACAACGGTCCTGGACCATGCGGTCCGTATCGCGCGTTACCTCTACCCGAAGGCCTACCTGTCATCTGCAAGCGCCGTCCTGCTCGGGCCCACGTCGGACGGAAGGCTGTACATCAGCGGGCGTCGAAACCAGCGCACCCGCCTACGCACGCTCGAGATCATCCAGAACGAGGCGCCCGCCCATCCATCGACGGCGAGCGCCATCGTCGGAGACGACATGGGCGAACTGCGGGTCGAAGTGTCGTCACCGCGGCAGCGCTTCCTCGAAGCCTTCCGGCTCCGCAGCGAACACTCGGCCGCAATCACCGAACCGATGCGGGCGCAGATGGCGATGCGTCTGATCGAAGAGCACAAGTCACCCCAAATGGCTGCGGATGCAGTTTGGGCGCTCGCCCGGGAGAATGGATGGTACAAAGAGGGAGAGCGTGCTGAACGCTATCTCCTGGCTCGCGCGAAAGGCGACAAGGTTCCCGTCAACAAAGCCGCATTGGACTTTCTTGTCGCCTGGCACGGCACGCGACTCGGACACCTGACCCACGATGGATTTGAATGGCGGTGGAAACCTGTCGAGCGACGTGTCCCACCACTCATTCGCCAGACGGTGCCGGGTAAATTGCCGGCCTTCATCGAGTCGCTCTTGCCCGAAGGTTGGCTGGCCGAAGTTCTGCATCAACGCGGTGAACGCGACGCGTTGCGGCACGGCAAGCGCTACATGTCCAACATCGCCATCGTCAGAAGCCGTTCAGAACTCTTGGCACTCCCAGCCGACGTGTTGCAGGCGGAACTCAACTCATTCTCGGAAGACGGCCGCTTCACCGGCCGCTATGCCGGCCCCGGGCGAGGAGAGCTGGAACAGACTTTCGAGCAGAACCTCGCACGACTGTTTGAACGCAACGAGACGCCCCGTCTATCAGGTGTCCAGATCAAGGCACCCATGTGCCTGACAGTCGAGGGACTTCTCGTACCGGCGGTGGAGCAACCGTTCACCCACATCTTGAAACCCGCTGGTACGGCAGGGTTCGAGACTCTGCCTGTTGTCGAGTGGCTCTGCCTGGAGCTCGGCCGCGCGGCCGGATTCGAGGTTCCTCCTGCTGCACTGATCGAAATGCCCCACGGCATGCCGCCCGCCCTTGTCGTCGAACGCTTCGATATTCGCCGCGGCCCGCACGACCATCGCATGCTGGCCATGGAGGACTTCTGCTCCGTCCTCGACTTGCCGACATCGGCAAAATACGACGGTACGATCGAGCGCATAGCACGGGGGTTACGTCCGCTTTCGACAAATCCGGTGGCTGATCTGGAAGTCCTGTTCAAACGCGCCCTGCTCGCCTGGCTCATTGCCGACGGTGACATGCATCTGAAGAATTTGGCGCTTCTAAAGTCTGCCGAAGCGGGTGTGCGTCAGTTCTCGACGGTACGGTTTGCACCCCTCTACGACGCGGTGACGACACGAGTGTTTCCCAATCTCGCTGGCGACCGCATGGCGCTGAAACTCAATGGCAAGGACGATCGCTTAACCCGCAGAGACTTCATCTCACTCGCCCGCACGATCGATCTCCCTGTCAGCCGAGCTGAGGCGTTGATGTCGGAAACGACCGCGCGCCTCGGCGAAGCCGCGCCCAACCTCGCACTGCCAAGATTCTCTCGGCAGAAAACAGCAAGAACCGCAGCGAACTCCATTCGCAGTATTCTTAAGGAGCGCATCGAGCCACTACTGTGACTGGTACCATCCTGCGTGCTTTCAGTTCATCGCGACCGTGGACGCTCAGGGCTGTGTGCACCTTGCGAACTGCGTACGTGGCCGATACTTGGCCGAGCATATCACCGGGGAACTGGATATGAACCTACGGCGCTCTCGCGCACTCCGTCGCAGATTGACATGCCAGATCGGGACAAACGACGGTTGCGGGGGCTCGCCTCCGCCACCAAAACGCATTCGGTGCCGGGAAGACAAGCGAAGACTGCAATAAGGCAGGCGCAAAGAACGAGCCCGTTTTGGACCCCTGGTCACCTCGCGCCGCTGAGGATCGCTCGGATCGTCGCTTCATCCACATAGCCAAGGACATCGAGCGCGGGCCCAAATTAACCCCCTAACGTCTAGGGGGATAAGACACGGTCTTGGCGTTCGGGTCCGCGTGTGGACTTGAACATGCCAAAAGAAAGGACAGACAGAACGACGCCGATCTCGATCCGGCTGTCGGCAGACGAGCGTTCTCGTCTGGAAGGCGAAGCGGGAAAGCGCTCGCTGAGCGAGTACATCCGCACCCGACTGTTCGGGGATGATCGCCGCGCCCGGGCAATTCCGGCGCCCAAGATCGAGGCCCGGCAGTTGGCGCATGTTCTGGCCGTGCTGGGCCAATCCGAACTCGCCCCGAGCCTGCGCGAGTTGCTTCGGGCCGTCCAGATCGGGGACCTGCCCGCGCCCGAGGAGATCGAGGTCCGGCTGACCACCGCCTGCGCGGCCACCATGGAAATCCGTCGTCACTTGATGGTCGCCCTGGGCCTGGTTGAGGGGGCGCCCGATGATCCTTAAGGCCAGCCAGCGCGCCGGAGCCAAGCAGCTCGCCCAGCATCTGCTTCGCCTCGACGAGAACGATCATGTCGAGGTCCATGAAGTCCGGGGCTTCATGGCCGACGATCTTGTTGGCGCGCTGCGCGAGGCTTACGCGGTCAGCCGGGGGACGAAGTGCCCTCAGTACCTGTTCTCGGTCAGCCTCAATCCGCCCCAGAACGAGTCCGCCAGCGTCGCGGCATTCGAGAAGGCGATCGATACGATCGAGGAACGCGTCGGCCTCGCCGGGCAGCCCCGCGTGATCGTCTTTCACGAGAAGAACGGGCGACGCCACGCTCATTGCGTCTGGAGCCGGATCAAGGCCGGGGAGATGCGGGCGGTCAACCTGCCCTACTTCAAGCGCCGACTGCAGGAGGTTTCGAGAGAACTCTACCTCAAGCACGGCTGGACCATGCCGCGCGGCTTCATCACCAGCGAGGAGCGCGACCCGATGAATTTTACCCGGGAAGAATGGCAGCAGGCCAAACGGATCAACCGCGATCCCAAATCCATCAAGCAGGTCTTCCAGGATTGCTGGGCCATGTCAGACTCCCTGCCTGCCTTTCAGCAGGCCCTGGCGGCACGGGGCTATCACCTGGCTCAGGGCGATCGGCGCGCCTTCGTCGCCGTCGACTACCTTGGCGAAATCTACGCCGTCGCCCGCTGGATCGGGATCAAGACGAAGCAGGTGATCGAGCGGCTGGGCGATCCTTCCGTCCTGCCGCCGGTGAGCGAAGTCAAGGCCGAGCTGCACGAAAAGCTCGACGCCAAGCTCGCCGGGTTTCGGGGCGAGGCCCGCAAAGAATTCGAGGGCGCGCGCACGGGGCTTCTTGAGAAGAAGCGCTCGCTCGTTACCCATCAGCGGGACGAGCGCCAGTTCCTGCTCGAAATGCAGGCGGCGCGCTGGTCCGAGGAGAATAGACGCCGCCAGTCCCGCTTCCGAAGAGGCTGGCTCGCAAGCATCTGGGATTGGGCAACGGGAAAGTCCGCTGCCATCCGGCGTCAGAACGAGCAGGAGTGGGAGGCGTGCCGTCTGCGCGATGAGCAGGAACGCCAAATGCTTGCCGAGCGCCAACTAATCGACCGGCGTTCGCTCCATGCGCAGATCAAGGAACACGAGACGCGGCTCGATCGCGAACTCGCCCGCCTCCAGATCGGCGAGAGCCCGGCGAGGCCCGCGCCGTCCCGCGATCACCAGCCAAAAGAAGACAACGCCATCCGCAACCGCCGGCGCACAGCCGGGCCGAGCTCCCCTTCCTGGAGGATAAGTTGATGAAAGTGACGATCGAACTGCCCGATTGGGTCGCTGCCGCGATTCTTCTGGCAAAAATTCCGCTCAAGAGATGCGGACCTACAATCGAAGAGCGAGTGGCGCACTGCGCCGAGGGCATGGCGATGGCGGTTATTCACAACCTTTCCCAGGAGATGGATCGCATCGCGGATGCAAGCCGTTACCACGGAATACGCTACACCGACGAACAGGACGACGACATCCCCTTCTGACCTACCCTTGGTCTATTCCTTTGTTCGATCCCGCCGGAGGCGATGCGAACATTCCTTCGTCCCGAACAAGTCCGAAGGCATCGCTCCCGGAGAGCGAAGGTCAAGCCCCGAAGCCGAAGGGCGCGGGTAACCCTGCGCGGGCTTGACCGAAGCGACGGAGCGATACAGTGGGCGCTTGTTTTACGACACTGTAGGGGATACGGCGCCAACCCAGCACAGTTGCCCGCGCCGGCGCGCGATCTTACGATCGGCCGAAATGAGAAAGGGGAGGGCGGTTCCGGTGGAACGCGAGCAGCGTAGATTGGTGGCGATCGTTGGCACGGGCGTTGTCAGCCGCTCGCGACAAATAGGCCGTGAAGCATGACGAGTATCCCGCATTGGCTCGAGGGGCTCGGGCTCGGCAAGTATTCGGCGACGTTCGCGGAAGCCGAGATTGAGTTCGACGTCTTGCCGGACTTGACCGATGGCGAATTGGAAAAGCTCGGCATTCCGCTCGGCCCACGCAAGAGATTGCTGCGTGCCATCGCAAGCCTGGGTACCGGTGATAGCGCGCCGAAGACACCACATCTACCAAGTGCTCCCCACGCCGAAGCCGGGCGCCGACAGCTCTCAGTCCTGTTTGCGGACTTGGTCGGTTCAACGGAACTTTCCCAGAAGCTGGACCCCGAAGACCTGCGCGAGGTGATGCAGGCTTATCAAAGCGGCGTGACGGCCGCGGTCCGCGACGCGGGCGGCTTCCTTGCAAAGTATATGGGCGATGGCGTGCTGGCGTATTTCGGCTACCCGCAGGCGCGTGAGGACGCGGCCGAGCGCGCCGTCCACGCTGGCTTGGCCGTGGTCACGGCCACGAAAGGTCTCGCCCTGGTAAATGGGCAAAGCCTTGCAGTGCGCGTCGGTGTGGCCACAGGGGCCGTCGTAGTGGGCGATGTCATCGGCGACGATCTGGCACGCGAAGTCAATGTGGTAGGCGAGACGCCGAACCTCGCTGCCCGGCTGCTCGGGATCGCGGCGCCCAACCAGGTGGTGATCGCGGATTCGACGCGACACCTCGTAGGCGATCTGTTCCGGCTTGATGCGCTCGGAGCCCAGGCCCTTAAGGGCATTAATGCGCCAATTTTGGCTTGGTCGGTTCTCGGCATAAGGCCAGTGATCAGCCGGTTCGAGGCGGTCCGCAAGGCCAGGCAGAGCCAATTCGTCGGCCGCGGCCAGGAGGTCGGACTCCTGCAAGACCGCTGGGATCATGCCGCTTCCGGGGAAGGCCAACTGGTCCTGCTGTCGGGCGAAGCCGGCATTGGAAAGTCGCGCATCATCGATGCATTTTTCGAGCGGCTCGCCACCAAGCCACATTATCGCATCCGCTATCAGTGCTCGCCGCAGCATGTGAACTCGCCGCTTTACCCAGTGATCACCCAACTGACCTATGCGGCCGGAATCGCACCCGAGGACGACGCGGCAGACCGGGCCGCAAAGATCGCTGCCCTGCTCGGCGCCGCAAGCAGCGACCACGTCGCACTCATCGCCAACCTCGTGGGCGTACCTTTGCCCGAAGGCTCGCATCTGGGCGAGCTCGAACCAGCACGTCGTCGCCAAGCAACACTGGAGGCGCTGGTTGACCAGTTGGATACTCTCGCATGCCATCGGCCCGTACTGTTGCTCCTGGAGGATGCGCATTGGATTGATCCCTCAACCCAGGACCTCATCGCAATCGCTGTTGATCGAGCCGCCCGGCTGCCCTTGCTGATCGTGGTAACCTTTCGCCCGGAGTACGAGGCACCGTGGGTGGCAGATCCGATCGCCACGCAACTAGCACTGAACCGACTGCCGCGAGCGCAGGTGACAGCCCTGCTGGCATCACTGGCGCCAGGCAAGGCACTGCCACCGGAAGCGATCGAGCACATCGCGGCACGCTCGGACGGGATACCGCTCTACGTCGAAGAGATGTTCGGGGCGCTGCGCGACTCGGGAGTGCTGGCAGAGACTGAAAGCGACTACCACTTGGCCCGACCGCTCCATGACGCCGCGGTGCCGGCAACGTTGCAGGACTCGCTGATGGCGCGGTTGGACCGCGTGGCGCCAGCCAAGCTCGTCGCGCAGGTCGGGGCAGTGATCGGGCGCGAGTTCGAGCACAGCCTTCTAGTTGCCGCGGCCGGCGTAGAAGTCGAAGCCCTGCAGAAGGGCATCGCCGACTTGATAGCCTCAGGATTGGTCTTCGCACGCGGTAAGCCACCCGAAGCCACATACAGCTTCAAGCACGCTCTTGTGCAGGACGCGGCCTATGGCAGCCTGCTGCGTTCGCACCGGCAAAGGCTGCACGCACGCATCGGCGAGGCGCTGGAAGCGGCCGCGTCGACTGGGAGACCATCAGAACCGGAACTGCTGGCGCGTCATTTCGAGGCGGCAGCTGACAACGGCAAGGCCGCCGACTATTGGACCCGAGCTGGCACCAAGGCTGCCAGCCAATCGGCCGATCCGGAAGCGGCAGCGCACTATCGGTCGGCGCTGAAGGCCGTGGCCGAGTTGCCGGATACGACAGCGCGGCTCGATCGGACCATCCAGCTCGAGCTGGCGCTCGGTGCAGCACTGATGGCTGCGGAAGGATTCGCCGGCACAGGCGTGGGCGAAGCTTACGGCCGCGCTCGTAAGCTTGTCGCTGGCCTGCCGGACATTCCCAAGCGCATCGCTATCCTCAACGGCCTGTGGAAGTGGTCCATGGTGCGGGGCGACATGCGGGCAAGCCAGGCGCTGGCGCGGGAATGTCTCGACCTGGCCGAAAGAACCAAAGACAACGGCCTGCTACTCGAGGGATACAACGCCGTCGGCGTTGCGGCGGTCAAGGTCGGCGAGTGGGAAACCGCAAGCTCATATTTGAGACGCAGCCTGCAGCTCTATGATCGCGAGCGCTACCGTTCGCACCTCATCACCTTCGCCCGTGATCCGGGCGTGAACGCCAGGGGTTACCTCGCCAACGCGGAATTGATGATGGGCTTCCCCGATTGTGGCCGCCGTGGCGTGGAAGCCAATCTGGCCGATGCCTATGAGATAAACCACGCAATGAGCATCGGGATTGCGCAGTTCCAAGCCTTGGACGTCTATCAAAGACTTCGCGACTTCACAGCGACGGCGGCAGAGGCCGCTCGCATGCAAGAATTTGGCATACGGTACAGCCAGCCGTTCTGGCTGGCCCGAGCACGAGTAAGTGCAGCCTGGGCCAATGGTATCGCCAATTCCGCACCCGATGCCGTGGCCGAATTGCAGGCGAGCATAGCGGCATGGCGTGGCACCGGTGCCGGCCTTGCCATGCCGCAATTTCACACCATGCTCGGCGAGCTCCTAATGCACCGTGGCCGCTTGGATGAAGCACGCGAGCTTCTTGAAGATTCAATCGCGGAGATTGATCTCAGCCTTGAGGCAGAGTCAAAGTCGGAGCTGCTATGCGTGTTAGGCGATGTTGCGCGGCGGCAGCAGGACGATGGCGGCGCAGAACTCTGGTATGCGCAAGCGCGCGCCACTGCACTGCAACAGAAAGCTCGCTTCTTCGAGCTGCGGGCAGCCACCAAGATCGCCAGCCTTTGGGGCGAGCAAGGTCGAGGTGACGCGGCGCGCGATCTTCTCACCCCCATCTGCGGCTCGTTCACTGAAGGGTTCGACACGCCAGACCTAAGGGCAGCACGAACTTTGCTAAACGAACTCGCCTGAAGCAGGTGCAGATTCACGAAACAGTGCATTCCATCGCTTCCGGGTACTTCGGCGCCAACGCAGGGAGAGGTCACAATGAAAAGATGATTTGAGCGGCAAGGTCTGCAATCGCAACGGGAGGAAACCGTGGCATCGGCGCAGGGATTGCGTGCGGCCTACTCGAGTGCGGCGCCGTTGTGGTAATCGCCGACCGCGATGCTGCAAAGAACGGGAAGATGGTCGACGCGTTGAGCAAAGTGGGCCCCCCGGTACGCGTTCGCATTGGATGTCACCGCTGAGAAGCATTGCCAAGCCGTAGTGCAGGAGACCGTACGGCGACATGGCTCGACATCCTCGTGAACAACGCCGACATCGTTATTGGCAAAGCGCCGCACGATATCTCTCTTAACGAGCGGCAACAGGTCCTCGACACCAACCTCACGAGCACTCCAAGCTGCCTATCCGGGAATGAAGAGAGTTGGCGATGGAAAAATTATCAACGTCGGCTCGATGGCATCTTATCTGTCGAGTAGCTCTATGTCAGCCTATGGAGCGAGCGAAGCGGGTATCATCCAGCTTGGACGCGCTTGCGCTTCCGCTTGAGCGAAGGACAACATGCAGGTGGACGCCAGCTTTTGTCCGGATACATCGACACCGCGATGGCCAAGCCGCGTCAAGCAAACCCAGCACTGCACCAAAGTGTGCTATCGCGGACGGCGGTTGGCGGGCTGGGTACGCCCAATGATTTCGCCGGAATCGCCGCGTTCCTGGCAAGCTCCGCATCGGACTACACCACCGGCGCCGACATTCCAGTGGATGGCGGCTTCCTGTAGGGCGTCTGAGATCGAGTTGCAGAACCTCGCAGGTCGAACCGGTCTCGCCATCACGATCTCTTACTCTGGCAAAGTTGTCGCATTCGACGGGCTTGGTCGGGCTCGATACCACGAAGCGAGCACTGAGGCACTCGCAGCCAGGCTCTCCGCGCTCTCGCCGGCGTAGCAGTAAGATGCATCGGCTAGTCGCCGACGGCTAAAGAGACGCCCTTGACGGCAACGGCGCGAATGCTTGCGTGAGGCGCCCGATTGAACCAGAGCTGCGTGCTACAGAGCCATTCATGGTTGCACTGTTTGGCGGCAGCACGCATACTAAGTGTCGGATAGTGCGCGAGGAGAGCTCTAATGACGGTTATCTTTGCATCGGGCATCAATACCTTCTCCAACGTTGATATCGCGGCGAATGCCGACGGAAGCTTCACGGTTGTTTGGGAAGGCCAGAATCGTGAACTGGTCACCACAACCCTCCCCAACGGCACCGAGTTCCAGAGCAAAGTAATCGTATCCGCGGGCGTCTACGTTCAGAGATTCGATGCCTCCGGAACCGCCCTGTCCGATCCGACCGAGCTTTTTCTGGAGACTGGCGTCGGCTTCAATGTAACGGAAAGGTCCACAAGCGTCGCAGCTCTCCTAGGCGGGGGCACCATTGTCGCCTATCTTACCGCACCGGATTCCGCAAGTACTCCAAACCGGATCGTTGTCCGCGAGTTTTCCTCGACCGGAGTGGAGACTTCGCCGGCAGTGACGATTGAGGCTTTTGGTATAAACACGTTCTCCGATGTTGATATCGCGGCGAATGCCGACGGAAGCTTCACGGTTGTTTGGGAAGGCCAGAATCGTGAACTGGTCACCACAACCCTCCCCAACGGCACCGAGTTCCAGAGCAAAGTAATCGTATCCGCGGGCGTCTACGTTCAGAGATTCGATGCCTCCGGAACCGCCCTGTCCGATCCGACCGAGCTTTTTCTGGAGACTGGCGTCGGCTTCAATGTAACGGAAAGGTCCACAAGCGTCGCAGCTCTCCTAGGCGGGGGCACCATTGTCGCCTATCTTACCGCACCGGATTCCGCAAGTACTCCAAACCGGATCGTTGTCCGCGAGTTTTCCTCGACCGGAGTGGAGACTTCGCCGGCAGTGACGATTGAGGCTTTTGGTATAAACACGTTCTCCGATGTTGATATCGCGGCGAATGCCGACGGAAGCTTCACGGTTGTTTGGGAAGGCCAGAATCGTGAACTGGTCACCACAACCCTCCCCAACGGCACCGAGTTCCAGAGCAAAGTGATCGTATCTGAAGGCGTGTACGCGCAGAGGTTCGATGCCGCCGGTACCGCCTTGTCTGATCCGAGTGTACTTTACCTGAAAGCTGGTACCATGGAACAGTCCGTGAGCAGCACGGTACTGCCGGATGGGACCAACGTTGTTGCCTATCTCGCATCACCAAGTGCCACAAGCGGATCTCCAACTCAAATCGTCTTGATCAACGCGGGCGAGAATACAGCCCCACTTGTCATATCGGATGGGGGCGGTGATACGGCTTCGGTTTCGATAGTTGAAAATACCACCGCGGTGACGACGGTAACTGCAACCGATGCGGACTCTGGCCAAGCGCTGACGTACTCGATCCTTGGCGGCGATGACGCGGCGTTGTTTACAATCGAAGGGACGACGGGCGTGTTGACGTTCGTGACCGCTCCGGATTTCGAGACGCCAATAGATGATGGCGGTGACAGTGCCTACGAGGTCGTCGTCGAGGTGTCGGACGGCGTGGGAGGCACCGATACACAGGCGCTGACCGTCACAGTGATTAACGTCGCCGGAACTACCTTGGCTGGAGGAAATGGCAACCAGACGCTTACCGGTACCAACGAGGAAGACGTCATCTCGGGTGGTAATGGAAACGAAGTTCTGAACGGTGGGGGCGGCAATGACACCATTTTGGGCGGCAACGGCAATGATATCTTGAACGGCGGCGACGGAAACGACGCGGGCTCGGGCGGTAACGGAAACGATGTCCTGAACGGCGGGGGTGGCGACGACACCGATTCAGGTGGCAACGGCGACGACATTCTCAATGGCGGCAGCGGCGACGACATGGGTATCGGTGGCAATGGCAATGACATTCTTGATGGCGGCGAAGGCGATGACATTCTAAATGGCGGTAACGGGATAGATATCCTGATCGGAGGCACTGGCAACGACACCGTGACCGGCAGCAATGGGGTCGACATAATCGTGTTTGGACCAGACTTCGGACACGATGTCATTACCGATTTTGCCAATGATCTGATTCGGTTTGATCATGTGCTATTTGCGAACTTCGCAGCTGTTAAGGCCAAGTCGGCTCAGTTGGGAGCGGATACCATCATCACCTTCGATGCTGCAAATACTGTCACTCTAGTCGGTATTTCACTTGCAAGCCTCGACGCCACAGATTTTCAGTTTGTGTGAATAGGGCTAGAATGTGTCGATCCAAGGGCTCCCGTGACAGGGCGGGTGTGAACCGGAAAGCACTGAACGCCCCGGCTAGAACTAGGAGTGCCGTAGCGACCGGCAGCAACAGATTCGAGTGTGACAATCCCGCCGTAACCTGTTCGGGGGTCGCTGCTGGACCGAGCGAAGTAGACGACGGCATCGTGTGGTCAGCAAGGACGATCTCATCGCCAAGGTCTGGGGGTAGACGGGTCGTCTCGGACTTCGCCTTGACTCGTGCCATCAATGCAGCGCGGAACGCAATTGGGGACGATGGCAAGTCCCAACGGTTCATCCGCGCCAGCTCCCGCAAAGGCTACACCGGTTCGTCGGGGACGTCAGCAGCAGTCCGCCAACGGGGCCCGAGGTCACCCCAGGCCAACCCGTCGAGGCAATTTCTCCAGTAGAACCGGCTCTCCCCTTACCCGATAGACCTTCGATAGCGATCTTGCCTTTTCACAGCAAAGGCGACGAACCCGATCAGGAGTACTTTGCTGACGGGATGGTCGAGGACATCATCACCGCCCTGTCACGATTCAAGGCGCTGTTCGTGATCGCCCGTAATTCGTCGTTCACATACAACGGCCGGGCAGTCGACATCAAGAAGGTCGGGAACGAGCTCGGCGTGCGCTACGTGCTCCAAGGTAGCGTGCGCAAGGCGGGCAACCGACTTCGCATCACCGGCCAGCTGATCGAAGCGGCGACCGGTACGCACTTGTGGGCCGACCGGTTCGAGGGCTCGCTAGAGGATATATTCGAGCTGCAGGACAGCGTGACGCTCGGCACTGTCGGCGTTCTCGACCAGTCAATCGTCTCCAGCGAGATCACGCGAGCCCTTCGCAAGTCGACGAACAATCTCGGCGCCACCGACTACTACTACCGTGCGTTCGCAGCATTGCGCAGATACACCGCCGAGAGTGTCGACGAAGCCGAAGCGCTGTTCGCGAAGGCGGCGGCAACGGCCCCCGGATTTGCGGCGGCCTACGGCATCGCGACTTGGTGCCATATTGGCCGCAAGTCACGGGGTTGGCCAAAGTACGCGGCGGCGGCCGTTTCGGAAACCCGACGTCTCGCGAACTTGGCGTGGGCCGCGGACAGAGATGACGCTTACGCAATCGGCGTCGCGGGTTACGCGGTTGCCTTCGTGGTGCGCGACATCGAGACAGGCAAGGCGTGGTTAGACAGGTCGATATCGATCAACCCGAACATCGCCGGTGTCCTGGCGTTTGCCGGCCAAGTGAGTGTCTTCCATGGCCTCTACGAAGAGGCCATAGAATATGCGCAACGGGCGATGCGGCTCAATCCGAGAGACCCTGGAATCACGATGATGCGCACTGTCACTGCTCACAGCCATAATTTTTCGCGGCGGTTCGGCGAAGCCGCACGATGGGCGCTTGTGGACCTTGGTGAGACACCCGATAATGCAGTTGCCCTGCGGATCGGCGCAGCAAGCCTCGCCATGAGCGGGGCTGTTGGTCGAGCTCAAGAACTGGTGGCGCTCCTCGGCAAGGTCGACCCGATTTTGCGGATGTCGACCTTGACCGACCGGATGGGCCCACGCCCAAACGGATCGTCTGACGCGATGGACCTCTACATCGAAGGTTTGCGTCTCGCCGGGCTTCCTGAATGAGAGTGCAGCGACGCCTCACTACGTCGTTTCGGAAAACGCCCGGTCATGATTACCCTCTGCCTGGCCCTTGCAGCGAGGCAGGACCACCACGCCTTTCGGATTTCGGGAGACTGTCGGGCGAGAGATCAGTCGTCTCTTGTGAAGGCGTGTCTTTACCCATCTCTGGCTGCTGCGCGTCGTTGCGTTGCACGATGTCGCGGACGGTCTTTGGCATGGACTTCTCGAGGTCCTTATCCATACGGTCGAGATCGTCCTTGGTGAGATTGCCCTCATTGACCCTGGTGCGGGCGTCATCGAGCTTCTGTTGGTACTCAAGAAGCTCCCTACGCTCGTACTCAAGTCTGGCCTTCGAATCGCGCAGGTCACGAAAGTCTTCCCACACTGGCTTCTCCCGATCGATGTCGTCTGCATTGATGACATCTGGCCCGAGTTCCCTTCCAGATTCGTCGAACACCTGCTTGCCGTCACGTGTCCGGAAGACGCGGCGACCATCGGGCAGGACATGGGCTTCGAGAAGCATATTCTGAATGCGCTCGCGAACTTCTCCAAGCTGACGGTCATTGTTCATCAACGCCTCGACAGTTGCCGTGTCGTAGGTGTCGAGACGCGCCGTGAATATCGTGAGCTGCGTCGCCGTGGCCAGAGCGACTTCGAATTGCTCGGCACGCTCTCGCTCTCTGCGCCTCTGCTCCGGAGCCTCGATCCGCCTGCGAAGTTCGGCGTTGTATCGGCGTTCGCGCTCGATACGCTCGAGCATCGCGCTCCGGGTGAATTCGGCTTTAAGCTCGTATGTCGCTTGCTTCACATCCATCTTAGCTTCCGCACTCCTTCGCGACCATGGCCGCCACAACGGCGCCCGGCAGGTGCTCTTTGAAACGGTTGAACGCCTGGTAGATGTCGTCGATGCGGTCCTTCTTGTCGTAGAACCAACGATACACGCAGCCCATGCCTTCCGTCTTCTTGCCGTCCTTGGCATAGCGGGCATAGGCCAACCCCTCGACGATACCCGCCACAAAGGCTAGCCGTTCAAGGGCAGGCATCTTCTCCATGACCACGCCTGCCGTCATGGCGGTCTGCGCTGTCCCTGCTCCCGGCAAAGCGATCGCGAAGGGTACGCAGATGGCCAAGCATATCAGCTTCCTCCGCACCTTCCGCGCTACTACCTCGTTCAACATAAGCGACCGCTTTTGTTGAAATTTCCATAAGTTGGTAACGATGTGTTATTCTTGATGCATTACAATCGGAAAGCCGCAGAGAACCGCCATTGTTGAGACGTTAGGGTTCCCTCGGCACCAGGCTCACAGAAAGGGTCCATTGTGTGAAACGCCGCATCTGCGGCCGAAGTCATTTAACTGATTGATCTAGATGAAGAAAATTGGCTATCTGAGAATCTCGACCCTGGAACAACGCCCTGACCGACAGGTTCTTGGCCTTGAGCCAATGTGTGATGAGCTCCACATAGAGCGACTTTCGGCGGTCCGTCGGCGGAGGCCGATCTACGAGAGCATCATAGCCCGATTGAACCCCGGAGATGCTTTCGTCGTTTGGGACCTCGACCGGGCGTGGCGGTCTCTGCGCGACGCCCTGAACGAGATCGATAAGCTGCAATCTCGGGGTGTCGAGCTTCGCATTGTGGGCTTACAGCTCGACTTCAGCAGTCCTGGGGGAATGCTCGCGTACTCAGTCCTGAGCGCTTGCGCGGAATTCGAACGTCGCATGCTGGCGCAGCGCACCCGAGAGGGCCTCGCGGCCGCTCGACAACGGGGAGTCCGGCTTGGTCGCCCCCGAAAGCTGACCGATGGCGAGCTGGCGCAAGCGAGTATCATGCTGCGTAGTCCCGGCACGACGATCACCAATGTTGCAAAGCAATTTGACGTCGCACCGTGGTCCCTCACCCGATCGATGCGTAGGTCCGCTGCAGCTGAGGCCGACCAATCCCCCGATCCTTCCACCGATGAGCCTTGAAGCATACTCACAGGGAGCGCGAAGATAGCTTCGCCGACATCCTCATCGGGTCCAGAAGGCGCCCCCAATCCGACCTAAGATTGGGGTGAGCAGACCGCTGAATGCAGTTGCCGTGTTCGAACCGCCGGCATTGGGGCTTTTCACCCGCACAAGCGCAGTGATTTCCTTCCGGCGCAAGGCTTCCCCTTGTCCGGCTTGCTCACGAGGCCAGCGGCGCGCACAGGGTTCGCGGTGCCGCGGCCAACGGCAAGGGTTGGCGGCGACTCGTTGTCGACAAACTTGTCGCCGCCCTTGCTCCGGGACTGAGCCTACTTCGGGGCCGCTGGTTGCAGAATTCCGGTCATCATCCGGACCTTCCACTTCCCAGCCTCGCGTACGTACGTCGCAGCCCAGATGCCGCCGCCCTCGATAGGAGCACCGCTCTGGTTCTTACCGGTTACGCGGAACTTGCCCGTCCCGATGCCCGTATCGGGTCCCAAGGCCGACGCCTGATCGACAGTAAGGTCCAGTTTATTGAAGCCTGCCTTGAACGATCCGTCGTAGAACTGCGCGATATCAGGGTGCGTCCCCATCGCATTCACAATAATGCCGCCGGTCGCATACAGCGCAGCTATGCCGGCTGCATTCTGCTTGCCGAAGTTCATGCTGTACTCGGAGGATAGCTGCTCCGCCTGCTTCTTGAACTCAGCATCGTTGGCAAACGAAGGTGCCGCAAAGGCGAGGATCACGCAAAGCAACGCGGACGCTAGACTGGTTTTCATAACAAGCATTTCTACCCCCCTTCATCATCGCATATAGCCTACACCCTTTAAACGAGAGAGCAAATGACTTCTATCCCTCCCGTAGGGCGATCCGGGAAGTTATGATGCTTCCCGAACCGAACGCGACATTGGCGGCGATCTTGAGGCCGAGGACGCCCCGGCCATTGGCGCGGGGGATGCAACGGGGGCGCGCAGGCCCCCTTGCCGGTGGCGCCGCCAGGCGCCCCGCTGCCGTGCTGTCATACAGCACACATCTTGCGCAAAGCGTCTTTCTTCCTCTTTTCCATAGTCATGACCCTCATGATCTCAGGCTCATGACGTCAAGCCTCATGGCATTTCCTTGTCATGGTCATCTCGGGACCGTTCATGTCAGGCGTCATCGTCATGCCAGGCTCAAAGCTCAAATCGGCCTCATCCCGTCATACATCCCTCTTCTCATCTCAGGGCATCAGGACCTCAAAGCTCGCGCATTTCAGGGCCGTCATCTCAGGCGTCATGCTCATGTCGGGGCCATTCATGCGATCAGGCGTCAGTGTCATACAGCTCATGGGCCATGTCGGGTCATGCCGCGTTCGTGACGGGGGGCATGTCCCCCGCCTGGCACTGCCCACCCAGCATGGGCGGCGTGCCTTTCGCGCGAGGGATCGTCACCGAACGGCGAAGACGCCCCCTCCCCGATCTTCGACCGAGGGGCGGCTTCGTGAGGCGGCCAATCATCCCCAAGCCGCCGAATAGAGCCCGGTCCGGCCGGAGCCGGACACGCCCATCCTGGGTCCGAAGCTCGAGCCGTTCACGTTCGCAAGCCCTCATAGGCCCCCTACCATCCGGGAAAAAGTCGCTGAATGCGGGTGCTGTGAGAGCTGGTGGCCTGCTCGCGCAGGCCACCAGCGAAAGGCGGCTATTCCGCCGCGTCGTCGTTGCCGAGCGGCACGAGGAAGAGAACGCCCTGACGCTGGGCGAGTTCGACCGGGATGATGTCGAGAGCGACGATCCCGCCTGCCTTGCCCCCTTTCCGGGCCCACACGGCGCCGATCTCCTTCGGTCGGGCGAGGATGTCTCGGCCTTGCTCATCCTTGCCGGTGATGCGGGAGAAGGTGACGCGGAACATCGGGCGTTCTGATTTGGTGTTGGTAGTCATGGTCTGTCCTTTCGTTTGCTAAGGGCTGGCCGATCCAGCCGATGCGCGCGAAACGACCGCGAGGGCTTCCCCTTCGATCCGGTCATGGACAACACGGGAGGGACGCGAAGCGGACCGAATGGAGCGGGCCGGACATTGACCGGATCAAGCCCTGCGGTAGAAGCGCTATCGGACAAGGCTGGATCGAGGCAGCGCGTCACACGAACGGGCGACCAGGCCGAACCCAAATCTGCCGCCCCCAATATGCCCGCACCTGGCCGCAGCGGTCGCCATGACGATGGCTCAGCGCCTCGCCCGCCGGGGGATTCCGGCGGACCCGCGAATTCGCAAGAAGGCGGGAGCTGGCGACAGCTCGCCTCCGACCCGGCTATATACCTGCACACGTCATGCATATATGATTGACGTATAGCGTCAATCCTGCTACGATGATCCATGATTCTGAGCTACCGGGACAGACGCACCAGACAATTCGCTGACGGCGAGTTCGTGCGTCCGTTCCAGGGCTTTGCCCGGCAAGGCTGGAAGCGTCTGGAAATCCTGAACGCCGCCATGTCGCTGGCCGATTTGCGGGCTCTGCCCAGCAACCGGCTGGAGGCGCTCGGCGGCGATCGGCGAGGACAATATTCGATCCGGATCAACCAGCAATGGCGCATCTGCTTCGAATGGCCGGCGGATGCCACCGGCCCCTCGAATGTTGAGATTGTGGACTACCACTGAAAAGGAGATTGAACATGGCAAGACCACCCATCCACCCCGGCGAGATTCTCGCCGACGAGCTTAAGGAGCTTGGCGTAACGCCGACCGAGCTTTCGCGGCAGATCGACGTACCGCCCAACCGCGTCTCTCAGATCATTCAGGGCAAGCGCGCGATCACGGGCGATACGGCGCTCCGGCTCGGCCACTGGTTCAAGACGAGCGCCGAATTCTGGCTCAACCTGCAAACGGCCTATGATCTGCGCATCGCCTCGAAGGAAGTGGGCGGCATCGTCGCCAAGCTTCCGACGAAGCCGGACAGCGCGAACCAGAGCCGCCCGACCTGATGCGGCTCGGTCTTTGAGGCCGCGCGTGTCCAGCGCGGCCTCAATGCGAGACGCGATCACCACCACGAGTCATAGAAGATTTTCATCCCGGCAGAGATCGCCTCGCGTGCTTTCGCGATGAAGACGAGATCGTCATCGAGATCGGTCGCCTCCGATTCACCGAAGAAGAAGCCGGTCGTGTAGGGAAGGCGTCTTGCCTTGACGTCGGCTTCGAGCCGGTCGAGGTCGTGCTTCGTGAGTGCGACGGGAACGCAGTTGAACTGTTCCGCCGATCCGCCCTTTTCGAAGTAGAGCTTTTCCATCCAGCCATGCAGGTCGGGATGCTTTCGCCAGTAGTGAATCTCGCTGGCGTCACTGACCTTGAAATCAACCGCGCCCGGCAGTTCTTCTCTCGTCGTGTAAGCGTACATATCCAGTCCCATGATTGTTTTTCCTTTCATTGTTGGGCTGGCCCCGTGCCACCCGTCGCCCGCCGGTGGGCGCGGCGTCGGGCCGGGCGCAACGCATTCCTGGGGGGACCGCGCGCATGCGCGGGGGAGCCAGGAAAGCAAGTTGCGCCCGCGAGGCGCGACGCTGTGCCAGGCTGGGCTCAAAGGCTGGCCCTGCGGGGTCCGGCCCGGCGAGCAAAGGAAGGGCGCCGGGACTGGCGTTCGCGCGGCTTTACGCCGGAGGGGCGCGCCGGTACCGGGGCGCGATCATGCGAAGCTTGCCCTTGAGTGCGCGCACCACATGGGCCTCGATGATCGCGGCGCAAAAGCTGTCCGGCGTGTGGCCGGGCTCGAGCGCGCCACCGACGCCCAGAAAGCTGCGATAGCCGGTTTCGGAGAGGAAGGGCTTGCCCCAATCCACGGCATGGGCGCTGAAACCCGGCCATGCCATGAAGCTCGATCCAATGCCGAACAACCCCTCCAATTCGATGCGCACGCGCATTGCGCCCCGCGTGACGATGAACGAGCCTTCCTGCCCCCAGAGCGGAATTGCGCCGTCAGGCGCACGCGTCTCTCTGGCCAGCACGCATCCCGGCGCGTTCTCGTCTGCCAAGATACCGGGCTCGTAGTTGTTGAGCTTGAGGGCGAGGTCGTGCGCTTCGTCCCGAATGCGCTGCACAGCGTCACCATCGCCCACCAGCATCGCGGCGTGATGTCTTTCGATAAGCACGCGGTAGAAGGGCAACGCCTCGTCCATGGTGCCGGGCAGGTGCGCGCACTCCTTTTCCTGCCGCCTCTTTTCGTTGTCGGCATCGCTTGCCGACAACAGTGAATCGAAACCAAGCTGGGCTTGATCGGAGGTCATGCGGCCTCCGCTTCTTGCGAGGGCTGCAACGCGTTGAGAAAATCCGCCGCGCGCTGCGCGTGGGATGCTGCCGTAAAGATCGCCCGCTTGTCGTCTTTGAGGACCTTGATCCATGAGGCGATGTATCCGGCGTGATCGGCCCGCACTTCCTGCGATAGGCCAAGATCGGAGGAGAGGAAGGCCGCGCCCAGCTCGGCGACAAGCTCTTCCATGGCGTAACCTTCGTCGCCCCAGCGCTTGCGCCCAAGATCGCGGTCCAGCCTTTTCTCGTGGCGCGTCCAGTGGGTGCATTCATGCGCCAGCGTCTCGTAGTAGCTCTCCGGATCGCGGAAGCTCTCGAAAGGCGGCATCTGCACGAAGTCTTCGCTGACATTGTAATAGGCGCGGTTCCCGCCATGGCGAATGTCGGCACCGATCGCGGCGAAGAACTCTTCCGCGTGTGCGATGCGCTGGATCGGCTCCAAAGGCTGCTGCGCACTCTGGTAGAAATGCGCGGGCAGTCCCTCGACCTGCTCGACATTGAAGACGGTGTAGCCCTTCAGAAACGCAATCTCGCGCTCGGCTTCCGCCCCGGTCGCGGCGTCGGTCTCCGTCCGGCTGGCCTTCGAAGCGAAGACGACGAGAGAGCCCTTCTCGCCTTTCCGGACATGCGCGCCAAGCTCGAATGCCTGCTTGTAGGTGATCCAGATCGGCGCGGCGTAGCCCTTGGCCTCGGCCTCCATCCAGAGGGACAAGACATTGATCCCGCGATAGGGGATGCCGTTCGCCCGGAGCGGCCTTGTGATCCGCCCGGCGGCATGCTCTGCATTCCACGGCTTGGACCATGGCCGGACGCCCTGCTCCAGTTGGGCAACAATGCTGTTCGTGATGCGGGTGTAGATGTCCTCTTTCATTGCTAATCTCTTTGGCTAAGGGTTGCGCATGCAACCGACTAGCCACGCGGCAATGAGCGGGGGAGCTGGCGTCCAGGCCGAAAAGCGAAGGGCTTGGTGCGGGCCGGAGCGTAGCGACTACACGGCCTTCGCTTTTCGCCCGAAGGGCTTGGCCTTGACGCGGCGGGACCGCAGGTCCCTCAAGATAAACAAAGTCAGCCGTCAGGCTGTCCGCAATTCTTTTCGCGCGAGGGATCGTCACCGAAAGGCGAAGACGCCCCTCCCCGATCTTCAACCGAGGGGCGGCTTCGTGAGGCCCCCAACCATCGAACGGCTACGCCGTTCGCGGGGCCGAATAGAGCCCGGTCCGGCGGAAGCCGGGCGCGCCAGGATCAAGAAACGAGCGAGCGGAAGATCGTCGTGATGGTATGGCGCAGAAAACTCCATACGGGCATGAGAGAGCTGCGATCCGCACATAGCTAATCGGAACCGCTTCACTCCAGACCGGCCTTGCGCATGCCTTCAATTACCCGCGCCATGGGTACGGGTTTGTACGGGACATACTGCTCCATCCAGCCGATGGAAATGTCCGGCTGCAACCTTCTCAATTGCGAAAGAGCGCTGCGCGCGGCCTCGATCTGCCCAGTCTGCGCCAGAGACGCGCAGTAGATGCGGTGGCTGCCGGCGATGCCTGGGCGAAGCTGTATCGCCTTGCGCGCGTAGCGTACCGCTTCGGCGTAGCGCTCATCCAGATAGTACGCTGCCGCAAGAGCGGAATTGAACATGGCATTCTGCGGGTCGTGTGGGCTGAGTCTGATCGCCTGATTCAAGTGTTCGATCGCCGCATCCGCCTGTCCATCGAAAGCCAATGCCCACCCGAGATACCCGTGCGCCGCCGCGAAATTCGGATTGAGGGTGAGCGCTCGCTGAAATGCGTCGATCGCTTCTTCCGTCTTTCGCACGGTGAACGAATGGTAACCCCGCGCCAGATGGGCCCAGGGATCGCTGTCGTCGAGTTCCACCGCCCTTGCCGCGTGACTGGCCGCCTCGTCTATACGGCCGGTAATGTCATCAACACCGAAATACAAGGAGAAGAGGAGACAGAACGATAACATGCTATGAGCCGGTCCGTACTCCGGATGCTGGGCCGTCGCAATACGCAACGCGGCGATGGCCGCGTCCACATCGGAGCGGTTCAGGCGCCAGAAGCGCGAATTGGCGCCGATAACCATGTCCCACGCGCTGATGTTGTCCGACGATCGTCCCTGCAGGCGCAGCCCCTCTGCTTCGAGCATCTTGGGCTCAATCACGGCGACGACCCTGGTCGAGATTTCGTCCTGCAGCGCGAACACGTCGCTGACACTGCCATCGTAGCGATCCGCCCAGATGTGGTTGCCGGTCGCCGCATCGATCAGCTGTGCGGTGATCCGCAGCCGGGTGTCACTCTTGCGAACCGAGCCCTCCAACACATATCGAACCGCAAGCTCGCGAGCGACGGCCCGGACGTCCACGGCCTTTCCGCGATAGACAAACGATGAATTGCGGGCCACGACGAAGAACCAGCGCAGCTTCGAGAGCGCGGTAATGATGTCTTCGGAGATGCCGTCGGCGAAGTAGTCCTGATCCGCATCGCCACTCATGTTGGCGAATGGCAGCACGGCAATCGATGGCCGCGAGACCTCGGAAGCGACCGTCGGAGGCAGCGGCTGGACATCGGGCGCAAGAGTGACGGTGGCGCGGTCATCCAGTTGAATCCGGTGAATCTTGATCGGCCGCGAGATGTTCTTGACACTCTGTTCGCCCAAATCCTCGAAATTGAAGGAGAGCTTGTCACGAACTTGATCCCGCACGACCCGGCTAACGCATATGCCGCCAGGCTCAGCCAGCGCCTCCAACCGGGCCGCGACATTGACTCCGTCGCCATAGATATCGTTCGCGTCGATGATGATGTCACCGACATTGATGCCGATTCGGAACTCGATACGGGACGCCGGCGGGACGTCGGCGTTGCGCTCCGGCATCGCCCGCTGGATTTCGACCGAGCAGCGAACGGCATCAACCACGCTCGCGAACTCTACCAGCATCCCATCTCCCGTTGTCTTGACGATACGTCCCCGGTGTTCCTTGATCTTGGGGTCCACGAGCTCGCGCCTGTGCGACTTCAATTGACGAAGGGTACCTTCTTCATCACTCCCCATGAGGCGGCTATAGCCTGCAATGTCTGCTGCCAGAATGGCTGCAAGCCTTCTCTGGACTCGATCCTCTTCGTCGGCGGCCATAGGACCACTCTCCCCCAAGGCGCATTTGCGCAATCGTCATACGTGCTTGCGCCGTTGTCGATTGGAAGGCCGCAACATAGCCTATGGCGGCTACGCCGAAAACCGAGGGGTTCTCGCCCTCAGAAAGGGTAGCCTTCGACCAGGCTATCTGGGATCGTTCGCGCGAGGGATCGTCACCGGATGGCGAAGACGCCCCTCCCCGATCTTCCTCCGAGGGGCGGCTTCGTGAGGCCCCCGACCATCGAACGGCTACGCCGTTCGCGGGGCCGAGTAGAACCCCGTCCGGCACAGCCGGACGCGCGCCACCATATCCCAGGCTCAGGCAGATCGCGTTCGCGACCCCCCATTCGCCTTACCTCAGGCGACTTCCTCCAGATTCACTGGGCTTCGAGCGCATCAAGCGTGCGCCTCGACGAGAAGCTCGGCATTCCTGACCCCCAGCAGTACCGTCAGGGCATCGCTGGTCACCGGCTGCAGGAGATGGGTGGCAGCGGCGATGTCAGCGGCGCCGGCCCAGGGCATGCCCAGCTCCTCCTGCTCCCGCACATAGGCCAGGCTGACCGCCACCTTGCCCATCAAGGTCGTGATGTCCTGACCGGCCGCCGTGTCCTGCGCCCCGTTCATGATATTGACCAGCGCCGAGCCCACGAACTGGCCGGCCTGCAGCGTCGCCTTGACCTGGCCCGTCCAGTAGTCCAGCCCCGCCGCATCGGGTGCCCGGTCGAACAGGTTGCCGTACACGCTGTCCAGAAACGACGCGATCTCGGCGTCGGTCGCCCAGAAGGGGTTGGCCAGGAACGGATACAGTCCCTTGGCCTCGTCACTGATGCCGAACGAGCTGGCGATGTTGGCGAACAGCGTCGCGGCGCCTTGCGCCGGTAGCCCCTGCACGAACTGGTCGGTCCAGAACGCGAACCCGGCCGCGTCGGCGGCCCGGCCAAAGAAGGCGGCGTAGGTCGCCGCGATCTGCTCCTCCGCTGTCAGGGCCAGAAGATCGAGCGTCGTCGTCGCGCCGACCTGCACCGGCACGACGTGGATGGTCACCTGCGCCTCGGCCACGGTGGAACCGCTGTTGCCGGCCAGGTAGGTGAACGTGTCGATGCCGAAGAAGTCGGTATCCGGGACATAGGTGAAGGTGCCGTTACCGACCAGTTGCAGCGTGCCGTGGCCGGGTTCGCTCACCAGAGAGGCCGTCGACGCGCGCTCGTCGTTCACGAGCAGACCGGCCGATAACGATGGTGCGAGGGCCTGACCCTGGCGCAGGACGTAGGCGTCAGCGTGCGCGCCAACCGGCCCGTCGTCGTCGCGGATCGTTGCCGTCGCGACCGCCGCGCCCAGCGCCAGTCCGGGTGATACGTCCGACAGGAACACCGAGAAGCCCTCGTCCGCCTCGCCTTCGGTGTCGCCCAGCACGTCGACCGTCACGAGCTTGAAAGTCTCCCCGGCAGCGAAGGTCACGCTGCCCAAGGGCAGCACACCACCGACGAAGTCGGTAGCCTCGGCTGGCGTACCGCCGCGGCCGCCAACCGACCAGCTCACTGTCTTTTCCGAGCCCGATGGCTCGGAAAGCGTCACCAAAAACATGAACGGTGTCGTTGTCGAATCGCCCTCGGCCAGATCGGCGGCGAGCCCTGCGATCGACACTACCGGACCGGCTGGCGGCGTGACGAACGCGATGGATGTGTCGGTCCCATCGCCCGCCGGCAGCACCGCGAGTTGCAAGCCCGCCAGGATCAGGTCATCCGGGGAGACGTCCAGCGTCACGGATGCTTCAGCAATGCCGTCACCTGTCACGTCGATTCCGACCACGTTGGAGCCCTTGCCCCACAACACTGTTACATCGCCAAAGGCGACCCCCTTGACGACGATCTTCTCGCCCGCCTGATAGTCGCTTATGCGATCGGCGTCGAGTTCCGCCAAGGTACCCTCGAACGTGTCCACACCATCGCCGCCGAACATCACATCCGCGCCGAACCCGCCGGCGAGCGTGTCATCGCCGCTGGCGAACCCCTCGGGCGGCGCCGCCGCATCGACCGACACCTGAAGCTCAAAGCTATCGCCCGGCTGCAGGATCGAGGCCCATTGCTCGCCGATGTTCGGATCGCCGGTCTTGGTGGTGACCCGCCCCACCACAATGTAGTGAACGCCGGCGGATGCTGCCGTGTACTGCACGAACGGATCGAGGGTCGACGTGCTGCCGCCCGCGCCCTGGCTGATCGCCGAATCGTTGCCGCTCGCCAGCACGCTGGCATCGGCGGCGATCACGGAAAGCAAGGTGTTGGCGCCCTTGCCGCGATCGATGTCGAGCGTCAGCACGTCGCCGACGTCCAGCCCGACCGCGAAGTAGTGCAGCGTGCCGTAGCCCGTGCCCGTGATCGAGACATGCGGAACCGTCGTCGCGTCGAGGATGTCGGGGTCGGCCGCCAGGCTGAGCAGGTTCGTGAGTTCGATCGCCGCGCCGATGCTGTCATTGCCGGCCCCGACGTCCAGAACCAGCTGCCCGGGACCCTGGCCTGGCAACGGCTGCCCGCCGAACAGCACATCGTCGCCATCGCCGCCCAGCAGGACGTCGTTCCCGGCAAGCCCAAGGATGACGTCGTTGCCCGAGCCGCCGCTCAGCACATTGGCCAGATCATTCGCGGTGAGGATGGCTCCGCCGCCGCCGGAGAAAGCGCCGTTCTCGACCTCATCGGGCAGGACATAGAGTGTCAGGGACGTCACGACGCTGTCGGTCCCCTCTTCGGGCAGCTCGACGACACTGTCCTTCGGATGGTCGACAAAGTACGTGTCATTGCCCAGGCCGCCGATCATAGTGTCGGCATTGGCGCCACCATCGAGGATGTCGTCGCCCTCCAGGCCGGTGAGCTTGTCGATATGGACACCGCCCGTGAGCGTGTCGACATCGGGCGTGCCGACGAGGACGAGGCCGCCGATGATGTTGAGCAGCACTGTAGCCACGTCGTCACCGGCCGCTGCCGTGAGCAGCGCCCCCCCGGTGCCTTGCGACAGAGCGTCGAAGGCTTGCGTGTCGACCACGTTCGGGCCTGTGAAGATCGTGTAGATCTCGATCGTCGCCAGGGTCGTATCGGGCACGGTCGGGTCGTCGCGCGGCGTGAAGACGGGCAGGGTCTCGTCATCCTCGAACACTCCCGCGCCGGCGCTGACAGGCTCGCCGCGGTGAAGAGCGACCTTGAACGTTGCCAGCGAGCCGCCGGCCCCGGTCAGCACGGAGCCGGTTTCGACTACCACCCCGCCGACATTGTCGGCCCAGGCTTTCACCGTCGCCGCCCTGTGTTGGTCCTTGGGCGGAGCGTCGGTGAACAGGACAATGCGACGAACTCCGGCGCCGACACGCCACTCCCCAACGTCGCCGTTGACGGCCGCCCACAGTCCGTCGAAGGAGGTCTCGGCCACATCGGGCCCACCGCCTTCGGCGGCAAGACCGCGAATCTTGTTGACGGCCTCGAGCCTTCTGGCAGCAAAACTGTCGTGATCCGTGAACGGCAACAGCACAGTTGTCGGATCGCCGTAATCGGTGTCCTTGAAGCTTACCGCGGCGATGCGGGCATCGGTATTGCCGTCGTTGAACAGAGCGTCGAAAATGGCATCAATGTGCTGCAGCACGCTGAAGATCGAGTCGTCCATGCTGCCGGTCGTGTCGATCACGAGGGCAAGATCGGTCTGAAAGGTCATCCCGCCTGCCTTCAGGTCGTAGACCTCGTTATCGAACCGCAATTTTTCCATGTTGATGAGATGGTCGGCGCCTTCGTCCTTGGCGCCACGCACGTGGCGAACAACCCACGTGCCATCGAGGACGCGGCGGATGTCGTAGTCGGTCGGATGGCCGAAGTACAAGGCCGTGTCCGTGCCGGCGCCTCCGTTCAAGACGTCGTCGCCACCTCCGCCCACGAGAAAGTCGTCTCCCCCACCGGATTGCAGGATGTTCCTCGACTTGCCGCCTATCAGAAGGTCGATGGTATCCCCCGAGACGATCAGGCCCTCGTCGAGGGAGATCGCACCATCGATGGCCGTTCCGTTGGTGTACTCGTATCCTGTACGATGACGGCCATCCTTGAAGATCACATCTTCCGCCTGCCCGAGATAGGAGACCATGAGCGGCAGGCCGAGCTCCTCATGGATCACGTTGACGAACTTGACGTTGTCGCCCATGAAATAGCCCGCCTCGACATCGTAGTTGTCGCGCCTTGCCGTCAGGGCATGACCAAGCTCATGCATCAGACCCGCGATCTGGGGGTCCTCAACCGCCGTACCGTGGGGTGTGATGTAGGTATGGCCCTCGAGACGGGCTGGATCGATCTCGATCTTCCCGGTACCTACGAAACCTCCGGATTCATCTTTCATGAGCAAGGCTTTGTATTCGCCCTGCACATAGCTTATCTCGATCGTGTTTCCGGGGACTGCGATCCAGTCATCGAACATCTTTCTCGCCGTATCGGATTCGACATAGGCGAGTTCCAGGTCGGCCCAGATCGAATCCCCTTGGGCCTCGGTAAATCCGGTCACCTGCAGCTTCGCGGCAACGGCGACGAACGTCATGATCTCCTCCCGATCAGCGGATTGAGCCGTCCGGCTCGCCAAATCGGCCACATCGAACTGTGTGGCGCACCCATCACGCGCGATTGAAGCGATCGAGGAGGATCAACCTTGGCTTCCCACACCGGATTGCATCCCCTGTGCGAGATTGGGGTTCGCGCTCTGCGCCGTCAACCGCCCGTCGTCCAGTCGAGCGGGCAATGAACGGGCGAACCCTCTTGCTTCCAGAACGGGATTGCGCCGTCAGCGTCCCCGTGTCTTCCGGGCGAGCGCGCGGCCCGGCGCGCCTTCGTCTGCCAAGGCGCCGGGCTCGTCGTCGTTGAGCCTGCGGGCGAGCCTCGTTTCGAAATTTTCTGCACGCCCGCTATCGCCCGCGAGCATTACCGCCCGGTGCTTTTCGACGGGAGCGCGGTATAGGGCAGAGCCTCTTCCATGGAGGGCTGCCCATTCAAAGAAGGCGAACGTCAGATGGAAGGCTGTCCGCACGTCTTCGCGCGAGGGATCGTCACCGGATTGGCGAAGACGCCGCTCCCCGTCCTTGAACCGAGCGGCATCTCCAAGGGGCCGCGTAGAGCCCCGGTCGGAGGCGCCCAAAGCACTCGCAACGCCACCATGACCGGCGCCGCGAAAAAGCCGCTTGCCGCATCATGTCGAGGAAGGTCGGCCACAAAGCCGCCTGTATTGCAGTGTTTACGCCGACGCTCAGAAACACTGCTGACGGGTGGGACGGGGGAACGTATGCGCAGGGCTTTCTTGGCGGCGTGCCTTTCGGCGGTCGCGCTTCGCTCGACGAGCGGACTCGCTCAGCGAGCCCGTACCGCACTTACGACGATTTCACAGGTCGCAGGAGAGTGGAAGGGCTTGGCCACGCCGGGCGACCTGGCGGTCTCAATCGTGATAGACGAGCTGGGCGTCTGCACGATCGCGACACCGGCGAGTGTCGACAGGGGAGCAGCCCGCATAGAAGGCGGCTTTCTTCTTGTCCGTTTCACCAGCGAACGAGGGCAACTCAAGCTGGAATTGATCGATCGTCACCTCGAGGGCGTAATGGTCGTTGCGACCCGGACCAGCGCCATAAAGTTGACGAGGCCCTAACAAGGACGGCCAACCGAAGCACGCACAGAACGCGCGGGCCCGGCCCGCCCGCGCGGCCGAGAACGAGCGCCGCGATGGCGGCCTCCCATCTTCGGGGCGACTACGCAAATGAATTCAGCCCACCAGGCTGCCCGAAACTCTTCGCGCGAGGGGATCGCGACCGAACGGCGAAGACGCCGCTCCCTGATCCTCCACGAAAGGGAGTGGCTACGTGAGGCCCGTAACGATCTTCTACGGGGCCGAGTAGAGCCCGGTGCGGCGCAGCCGGACGCGCCAGCTCATCGGCTCCCAACTTGCCTCGGCGGAGGCGGCCTGCCCAATCTGTCAAGCCCGTCGCCTGCGGAACAGCCGCCGACAGGCGTCGCGCAGGCCGTATAGACAGACGAGCGCCGCGACCCGCGCGTAGACGGCAACGAGCGCAAGAGCCTCCCGCGTCTGCCCAAGGCGATGCCTGAAACCTCGTAAGTGGATCATACTTGGCTCATCCTTTGCCCGGCGGCAGGTACGGAATCCCACGAGAGTGCTCATTCTCCAGCACGGCGGCAGGTATGGAATCCCACGAGAGTGCTCATTCTCCAGCACGGCGGACCGAGCCGTGGCCTCGACATCGGCGTCCTGGAATGGCTTCTGCCCCGGGCGATGACGGACACCCCATGACCACCCGGCGCACTCATTCATTGAATAAGGGTCGCGGTCGATCCTATGGGGGTGCGTGTACCATAGCCTGGATTTACTAGCATGGCCTGGCATGCCAGGATGGCTTCGGGTCGAACCCAGAGGACGAGCCAGTGAATCTCTCGGCGCTTGCCAACAATCTGCGGCGAGACAGGCCCGCCGCCACCGACACCGAGGTCCGCGCTGCACTCGTCGAGATGATCAGGCGTGGGCTTGCCGAGGACGATCCAGCATATGTCGACCTGCTGCACAACATGATCGCGGCCAGGTGGTTCGAGGATGGGCAGTGATGGCCGTCACATCGGGCCACTATCCCGGGTCCCCTTGTCGGTCTTGAGCGCGTCGGCTTCCACGGTCCCCGTTCGGCACGAGATGCATCGCCACACGACACGCTCGGGGACGCGTCCGCCGGCCTCCATAAGAGGCTCGAGCCGGAAGCGAGTGCCTCCGCAGCTTGGGCAGGCATCCATCGATGGGTCACTCCATGCTCGATCGGGGAGCTTGGCGCCAAGCGCTGGCTCGCCAATGTGATATTCCGCACACATTGCGTCATTGACGGGTTGAGGCACACGGTAGAAGCTCACCCGCGGTGTGAGAAGACAAATGCGCATTGTGGCGGTAGTGCTCGCGAGCCTGACGCTCGCGGCGACCGCTCTTGCCGACGTCATCGTCGTTGACGGCGACACGCTCAAGATCGACGGCGTGACGTATGGCTTGTATGGCGTTGACGCGCCTGAATATGCCCAAGTCTGCGCCGATGGCTTGCCCGCCGGCGTGATGGCGTCCGACGTGCTCCGCAACCTGATCGCAGGGAAGGCAGTCATTTGTGATGCACGAGCCACCGACCGCTATGGCCGGATGATCGGCGTATGCCGGGCGAACGGTCTCGACCTTGGCGCCCTGATGGTGCGCTCCGGATGGGCCTGGGCGTTCATTCGCTACAGCAGCGAGTATGCGCGTCAGGAGGCCGAGGCGCGGGCCGTCAAGGCCGGCGTCCACGACCACAATTGTCAAAAGCCGTGGGACTGGCGCCGCAGGCAGGGGACAGGCGATCCGTCCGACTTTCCGAAGGATAGTTCGCGCTGGAAGTTGAAGCTCGACATGTGCGCAGAGGACTGCGGTCTAACAAGAGTGCGGATCAGCCCCTCGGAGCGAACGCGCTGAAAGTACATCCCCTCAGCCTGGCCCTTGCCATCGTCCTCCTGGACCTGGTGGCCATCACCATCGCACTTCTGCTCGACGCCAGGCGGCCCGAACTGGTTCTGCTCGTTCTGAACGTCTTCGTGCTGCTCGTGCTGTACTTCGTGCACGCCTCGGGCGGGATCAGATTCAGGGATGACGATTGATATCACCAAGCCCGCGCGAGCACGGTTCGAACGAAAAGAGCCGCCGGACAAATGCCGGCGGCTCCCTGCCTTTGGTGGGCCGGAATTCATGGGTGTGAAATCGACGCTCGCAGGCACACGAACGCTACCTGACCGATTCTCCTGGAGCAACCACTCCAGGAGGCAGCCCTATGGCATGCAGCCTTGTCCTGTCCGCATGGCTTGATGCGACGGACCGTTCGGAGGCGCCATCTGCTCTTGGCCTCGCCACGAAAAGCAGTGGGAGTATCGCGCAAGCTTTCAGAGAGAGTTGAGCCACTGTCATGCCACCTCCCCCAAAGCTGGGCGGTTGCACAGAACAAGGGACAAACCTGAGGGCCTCAAGTCGACGCAGAAGTGTGCCCGACGCTATCCAGTTCAGGAGGTCGCCTTGGCGTCGTAGATGTAGTTCCGCTCACTGTAGTCGTGGAGCGCCTGCGCTCCCTCGGGGCCACTCTCGGCGGCCCGTCCGAATCTCCCGGCGAAGGCTCGCAACCCTGCGGTACCCCCACAGGCAGTCGACTCGACCCTCCTTTTGGATGGAGAACGGGCGCAAATTATGCGCGGCCGCCGCATTTTTTGGCTCAGCGCGCCGCCCATTGACATTGAGACACTCTCTCCGCAGTTTCTCGCTAGGTGGTATTGCGAGAGTGGCTTCCCGTCATGGGAATTGCTTCGCCATGATTAGGAGGCTTCGATGGCAATCAAGATCGGCAAGCTCTTTGGCACCGACAAGCTGGTCGGCACCGACGACGATGACCTGCTCATCGCTCTGGGCGCCAAGACCACGCTCATCGGAGGGCTGGGCAACGACATCCTGCTGGGCGGCCTGAACAATGACATCCTGATTGGCGGCAAGGGCGCCGACTTCCTGAGTGGCGGGCTTGGCACCGATACCGTGGACTACTCCGGTTCCGACGCCGGCGTGACGGTGAACCTGACGACGGGTAAGGGCTCCGGCGGGGATGCCGAGGGCGACACCATCGTGCTGGTCGAGAACGTGATCGGCTCCGCCTTTGATGACGTGCTCACCGGGGACAAGGGCAACAATGTCCTGACTGGCGGTGACGGCGAGGACATCTTCGTCGTAACGAAGGGTAAGGATGTCATCACGGATTTCATACCTGGGACAGCCGGAACGCCGGGCACAGAGGTCCTCATCGATTTCCAAGAGCCGACCTTGGCACCTGATCAATACACCGTCGTACCAGTAGGCTACCTCGCATTGGACTGGTCGCTAGCTTTCCGCGTCGTCAATCCCACTGGCTCGCAAAACCTTGTCATTCTGCAGGATGGCTCTGACGACCAAGTCGGGTTCGTCGAAGGTGGAGGGGTGACCGGTTCCCCCCCGCCGGTAGGTTTTTCATCTTCTACGGGCGATTTCGACCTCAAGTCGATGGACCTTAGCGGTGGAAACATACCTAATGTGAACGTCCGAGTGGAGGCATCCGATGATGGCGTTGTCGTGGGTACCTTCACGTTGATTGCTGCCTCGGGTCGCTTCGCAGTCGACTTTGCAACTGCCAGTGTTGCCGGCGGCACGGCAACGACGACCGCGTTCACGGGGCGCTTCACATCGGTCGACAAGGTAGTGATTGTTCCGCAGTCCTTGAACACTTTTGGCGTCGACGACATCAGGATTGCTTATCCCGGCATACCTGGTGGCGGCGACAGGATCGACGTGGCCGATGGCACCGACATTGCTGCCGTGGTCGCCAGCGCTGTAAGCAATGGCAACGGCGGCACGATGCTCACGCACTCTCAGGGCACGCTCGAACTGCTAGGCATCGACCCTGGCTCAGTGTCGGCGGACTGGTTCGTGTAGAGCCCATGGGCCGACCCCGGCGATAGCGGCACACCATCTATCTGGGAACTGCCTCGGCGATCGAAAGCATCGCGATCTCTGCGAAGCCCTCGATGTTTTGGCAGGCCCATTCGATGAACCACCAGAGCGCCGCAATACGACGGGCATTGTCGGCTTCGTCAGGCTCACGCAACGCCACGAGGGAAAGCCGTACCAGCGACCCGAGGATGGGCAGAGCCAAGGCCTCGAATTCGTCGTCGGCAATGTCGGTCAGCCAATGTCGTTCTTGTGTATCAACAGCAGACACAGGAACTGAGCGCGTGTGATCGCGCCCTGCCCGGCGGTCCGGAAGCTTCCATTTAAGGTTCCCCACACGCTTTCCAATCGGACGTCTCGGGTTCGCTGTCCACATTGCGGACCTCACGCTACGCAGGAAGGTTGACCGGTGTGACGCCACACTCCTCGCTCTCCCTGAGCCACCGCCGGACAGATTCAAAAGTCATCTGCGCGATGTTGCCGCCCACCGGTCGATTGAAAGTCCTGTTCGTTCCGAATCGTCTTTGTGCCGTTCGTGTCGTACTTCGCACGCCTCCGGCGGGATCAGATTGAGGGATGACGATTGCTGTCACACAGGCCCGCGCGAGTGCGGCTTGAAAAGTGATTCAAGGTGAACCGAGGGCGGTCACGGCCGGGTGAACCAGTTGCGCCTTGTACGACAGCGACTATGAAAGACTGATACAAATTATGCGCGCCTGCTTAGACTTCCGGGGGGCGGTCAACGGTGGGGGGATTGTGGGATTGACACTCCGGTCTGCTTTTCTCACATTGCAGACTGGGTGAATCAGGGAGTGCACCACTCCCAGGGAGGAGTCGATGGCGATCAAGATCGGCAAGCTCTTTGGCACCGACAAGCTGGTCGGTACGGACGACGATGATCTGCTCATCGCTCTGGGCGCCAAGACCACCCTCATCGGGGGGTTGGGCAACGACATCCTGCTAGGCGGCCTGAACAACGACATCCTGATTGGGGGCAAGGGTGCCGACTTCCTGAGCGGCGGGCTTGGCACCGATACCGTGGATTACTCCGGCTCCGATGCCGGCGTGACGGTGAACCTGACGACGGGTAAGGGCTCCGGCGGGGATGCCGAGGGCGACATCATCGTGCTGGTCGAGAACGTGATCGGCTCTGCCTTCGATGACGTGCTCACTGGCGACAAGGGCAACAATGTCCTGACCGGGGGAGACGGCGACGATATCTTCGTCGTGACGAAGGGCAAGGATGTCATCACGGATTTTACACCAGTAACCACCACGTTGATAACCTTCAACGAGCTCACCGGCGCCATCACACCCATACCGGATGGCTACGGTGGTCTGATCTGGGGCTCCACCGTACAGGCCGGGGACCATACCCCTGCAGGCTCAGGCTTCGATATTGTCGGACTGGGGTCTCAGGTCGCGTTCGACGCTACCGGACTTGGTGGGACGGTTGTAACGGCTGGAGAGGACTTCACCCTGATTTCTGCCTATATGGGCGCAGCGTATAATGATGGTTTGGAGGTTACCATCGAAGGATGGGATGACGGCGAACTCAAGGTGACTCAGACGTTGACGCTCGATGTCGAGCGGACGTTGGTTACTTTTGTGGGTTTCCACAGTATCGACCAGTTCAAGTTTGATGCTGTAGGGGGCCAGGGGACTCACGTCGTCTGGGACGACATCACGTTGGCTTTTGGCGACACTGCCGGCGACAGGATCGACATGGCGGACGGCGCTGACATTGTTGCCCTGGTCGCCAGCGCCGTGAGCAACGGGAACGGTGGTGCGATTCTGACGCACGCTCAGGGCAAGCTTGAGTTGCTCGGAGTCGACCCCGGTTCGATCACGACCGACTGGTTCGTGTAACCCAGGTCAGGTCGATACTTACTCCATAAGCCGCGCTGTTTGCAGCGCATGCCCTTGATCATCTGGCTCTACTTGGTGCGTTTGACACACTGGCCGGTCTCTCTTCCCAGTGCCATTGGGTGACTGTGGCAAGAGCAGACTTCTTCGCGGGGAGAGTTTAATGGCAATCAAGATCGGCAAGCTCTTTGGCACCGACAAGCTGGTCGGTACGGACGACGACGACCTGCTCATTGCTCTGGGCGCAAAGACCACGCTCATCGGCGGCCTGGGCAATGACGTTCTCCTCGGTGGCCTGAACAATGACATCCTGATTGGCGGCAAGGGCGCCGACTTCCTGAGCGGCGGGCTCGGCACCGATACCGTGGACTACTCCGGCTCCGACGCCGGCGTGACGGTGAGCCTGACGACGGGTAAGGGCTCCGGCGGGGACGCCGAGGGCGACACCATCGTGCTGGTCGAGAACGTGATCGGCTCCGCCTTCGATGACGTGCTCACCGGGGACAAGGGCAACAATATCCTGACTGGTGGTGACGGCGACGACATCTTCGTCCTGACGAAGGGCAAGGATGTCATCACGGATTTCACGCCTGGAATAGCTGGAACACCGAGCACGGAGGTGCTCATCGATTTCCAAGACCGGCCACTCAATCAAACAGTTTTATTCGACGTTTACCAAGGTCTGAACTGGAATTGGGGCGTTACACACGGTCTGAACGCACCAAATGGCTACCAGTTGCTGTATGACTTCGATGGCGATATTGGTTTCAGAACAGTAGACGATGACTTTGATGGTCTCGTTAATGCGACGCTGCACTCTACTTCGACTGACTTCGACCTGCAATCGCTAGAGATCTCCGGGGGTGGAGCCATTCTTCTCGATGTCCGAATTGAAGCTTATGACGATAGTATCTTGGTAGGATCAGTGGAACTGTCTTCCGTCGAACGTGTCTCAGTTGATTTCGTGAACAAGATTGAGATAGGGGCTGTCGGAACGCCTGTGTTCTCCGGTCACTTCACGTCGATCGACGCGGTCCGGTTCGTGCATCTGGCCAACAACAACATTGCGATCGACGATATCAAGATCGTCTATCCCGGCATCCCAGGCGATGGCGGCGACAGGATCGATGTGGCCGATGGAACCGACATCGCTGCCCTGGTCGCCAGCGCCGTAAGCAACGGCAAGGGAGGCACGATGCTCACGCACTCTCAGGGCAAGCTCGAGCTGCTGGGCGTCGACCCCAGCTCAGTGTCGGCGGACTGGTTCGTGTAGAGCCATGGGCGGCCGTCAGTGCCGGTAAGCTTATCTGGGGTAATCGCCTCAGCGATCGAAAGCATCGCGATCTCCGCGAAACCTTCGATACTTTGACTCGCCCATTCGATGAACCACCAAAGCGCCACAACACGAGTGGCATTGTCGGCTTCATCGGGATCACGCAACGCCATTAGCGACAAGCGCACCAACGAGCCGAGGATGGCCGGAGCCAGCGCCTCCAACTCGTCGTCGGCAATGTCGGTCATGCCAATGTCGCTCTTGTGTATCAACAGCAGACACAGGAACTGAGCGCGTGTGATCGCGCCCTGCCCGACGGTCCCGGAAGCTTCCATCCCAAGGTTCCCCACACGCTTTCCAATCGGACGTCTCAGGTTCGCTACCCACATTTGCGAACCGGCCCGACTTTACGCTACGCAGGATGGTGGCCCAGGGCTTGCCGACGTGAAAGTGGCAAATGTCACACTGCGCACCCCGCGATGGCCTTGGTCCATTGCCGTGGTGGCAACGAGAACGTGAAGCCGGCACAACACCAACATATGGAGTTAGACGTCACCCGACCCATGTCGTAGCAAAGCTAGACCGCGAAGTCCTCGAGCTTCTTGCCGCCCTTCATGGCCGCGACGAGCCATCTCGGGCGAAGCCCCCTGCCCGTCCACGTCTCGCCTTTATCAGCCGGATTCCGGTATTTCGGCTTGACCTTCACGCCCTTCAGACTGGCTCCTCGCCTCGAACGCTGCCCGTTCAAGGCTTCGGAAACATCGCCTGGTGACAAACGATACTTCTGGATCACCGCCCTGAGCTGTTTCATTCCCGGCTTCTCGGCATTCTTCAGAGCTTGCGCCTTGGCTTCGAGCTCTCTGATCTTGGCCTCGATTGTCTTGAGCGATGCGCGCCGGGGCATTCTTTCATCCTTTGTGGTTTCAAGCGAAAGGTTACTGCACTCGGTCATGCTGTGATGTCAATTCACATCGGCGGTGACATTTGAGCGACCTTTCTCCTATCCACCGGCCGGAGAGACACGCATTCGTATGAAAGGCGAGACACATTTCGAGTGGGAGTTGATTCCTGTGCTAGTCTTTTGCGCGCCGAACCGGGAGACCACGAATGAAGGTGAGCAAGCGCCAATTGCCGATCTCGACCATCTGCAGCTGGCGTGACCGCATCGAGGATTCGCCTCACTTTCAAAGACCCGCCGCGTGGAGCCGGTCTCAAAAGCAGCTCCTGATCGATTCGATCCTGCGCGGATATGAACTCCCGAAGATGTACTGGCGCATGCTGCCGCCTGGTCAACAGGTGCGCTACAAAGTGATCGACGGCCAGCAGCGATTGCACGCGATCTGGGAGTTCAGGAACGGGGCATTGACGCTTCCGCTGGACTCTGCACCGATCAACTGCACTTCGATTGGCGGTATGAGATACGCCGACTTGCCACTCGACCTGGCGTCCATGTTCGACACCTATGCCATCGACGTCGTAGTGGTCGAGGATGCGATCCAGACGGATCAGGAAGACGAGGTCCGGGAAATGTTCTTGCGGTTGCAGAACGGCACCGGGCTCAAGGCGCAGGAGAAGCGGAACGCCATGCGGGGCGCAATGCGCGACTTCGTCAAGGAGCTGGGGCAGCATCCGTTCTTTCTGAGCTGCCGCTTTGGAGCGGGGCGATACGTGTTCGACCACATAGCGGCGCAGACCACGCTAATCGAACTGTCCGATGGGCCTACGAATGTCCGCGATGACGACCTCAACCGCATGTACGGCTCCCACGTACGCTTCGATCTCAAAGGGATGAAAGCAAGCAAGATTCGCCGGACCTACGCCTTCCTCCTAGAGACGTTCCCCGACAAGACACCGGAGCTGTCGCGCCATTGCGTCATCGCGCTCTACTGCCTCGCCTCAGAGCTGATCGAGCGATACGTGGCGGATGACCTCCCCCAAAAGCTCCATCGCTGGTTCATCGACTTCGAAGCCGGGCGGCGCGCGCAGGAGTCGCTGCCAGGCCACCGGCGCGACCATCGGCTCAGCACGTATCGCCAGCTGACGGGGCAGGCCACGGACGCTAGCGAGAACATCCGGGCCCGCCTCGAGATTCTGCAGGAGCGCTTCCTCGCCACCCATCCCGAGCTTGAACCACTCGATGCCGTGAGAAGGTTCGACTACGAACAAAGGCTCGCCGTGTACCGCCGCGACGAGGGCGCCTGCCAGCTCCGCCTGAAATGCAATGGAGAGAAAGTCCCCTGGCCGGACTGGCACGCCGACCACAGGCTGCCCCACAGCAAGGGCGGTCGTACGATAGTCGACAACGGACAGGTGGCCTGCCGGGCCTGCAATCTCGCCAAGGGTGCGAGCCTCATCTGCCTCGGCGCGCACTGGAAAGTGGCCATCGAGGCGCCTACTCGCAGGATAGCGTGAACGGGCACAATGGCGCGGTTCAAACCGCGGCCTTACCCTTCAGCGTCATCGCATTAGCTTGTTGGAAAAACAAGACGATGGCCGGATCACGGAGGGCTTCCCCGGCTGCACGGCCTCAACGGCGGGCCTCAAGTGCGTCGAGACGGGCACCTAGATCGGCGTTGGCATCCTTCAGGTCGTCGTTTGCGGCCTTCAAGTTGTCGTTTGCGGCTTTCAACTCCTCGATCTGCCCCTGCTGCTGTTGCACGGCCTTGATGAGGGGGACGACAAAGTTGGCATAGGACAGGGTTCGAACATCGGTGATCTTCTCTTTGGTGCCGTCATCCCTGACTGTCTCCACATCCAGACCTTTGCCGACCAGTTCGGGTAAAACCTTCTCTACATCCTGCGCGATGAAGCCAAGTTCGGTCTTCGTCGTATCGCCCGTGCGCCAGTGGTAAGTGACCGGTCGCAGTCGCATGATGGTTTCCAGACCCATCGACGGGTCGAGATCGGCGATGTCCTTTTTCAACCGCATGTCTGAGGAGTTGTACCAGGCCCGGTTGCCGCCGCAGCCGTTGGTATTGCCGCTCCAGCAGTAAACGCCGTAGCCACCAGACGCGGTGCCGCCAGACCCGTAAACGCCAATGCCTGTCAAGTGCGATATCGAAGCATCGCCGAAAACAGCGACCCCCGGCCCCGTGGTTCCGCTATTGGTGAAGTAACCGCCGTAGCTTGAGCCGTTTGTGGAATTGCCCCGGACCCCCGCCTGACTCGACACACTGCCCGTGCTGCCAAAAACCCCCGTGCCAGTGGTGGATATCCCACGGACTCCCGTTCCAGGGCCAGAGCTCCCAGTAATGGCGAAGCCATTAATAACCTCTGAAAGGATGCCATAGCCGCCGGGCGACATACTGGCGTTCGTCCCTTGCACATGCAGAATGGCGCCGCTGGTAATCGACGAGGATCTAAGATTCAAGCCTACACCCGTGGTCAAAGAGTTCCAGTCCCATGTCTGCACATGGCCTGCGTTATTTATCGTGTTAGCGCCAGTCGCTGCGGTCAGCCCGGAAAAGGATGCACCGCCGCCGAGCGCGGCCCAGCTTCCGCCGCTGTTCTTGACCTTGATCACGCCCGCATCATCCCAGATGCCGTAACCGCCGGAGCCACGCGTCGTACCCCAGTTAAGGTACTTGCCCGCAGTGAGTCCAACATCGCCGCCGAGTACACGCCCCAACCGTTATTGGTGTTGTCAAAGTAACCCGCGTAGCCAGTCGCGCTCGCCGCGCTGCCATAAACGCCATAGATAGTACCGCTTGGAGCCGCCGCATTTCCATAGACGCCGATCGTCGCGGCCGAGTGAGCGATGCCATACAGCGCCACGCCGTTACTCCCGCTGTGATTGGCCGAAACGCTGTAAGTGCCAGAAGTACTTACTGCGCTTAGCATTTGACCGTTCCATGTCAGGTTGGCGCTGGCGCCGAACGCGCCGCTGTTGTTGAACTGAAGTTGCGTGTTGGCGCCTGCGGGAGTTCCGCCCCCGCCGCCCGGAGCGGCCCACGAGCCGCCGCTGTTCTTGATCTCGATCGTGCCAGCATTGTCGCGAATGCCGTAGCCGCTAGAGCCGCGTGTAGCACCGAAGTTCATGTATTTGCCAGCGCCGACGCCAAGATCATCCGGAGTATATACACCCCAGCCGCCGCCCGCATTCATGTTGTCAAAATAGCCTGCGTAGCCAGTCGCACTCCATGTTTCGCCACGCACAGCATATTGGCCCATTCCATAAACGCCCGTACCGCTGGGACTAAGTGATTGACCATGCACTCCAGTGGCGTCCCCAGAACCGGAGCCTGCGGCACCGTAGACACCAATACCATTCGGACTGGATGTGACGCCAGAAACTCCCTTAGCATTGCCGCTGCCTCCACCAGCCCATCCATGTACACCGGCGGCGCCTGAGCCTGTGTTGGTAGTGGTCCCGGAGATTATGGACGTAGCACTACCCGTCGCGGTAAGGGTCGAGCCATCCCATGTCAGGTTGGCGCTGCCGCCGAACGCGCCGGAGTTGTTGAACTGGATTTGCGTGTTGGAACCACCCGGCGAACCACCACCCCCGCCGCCCGCGCAGGCGGCCCATGCGCCGCCGGAATTCTTGCATTCAATCGTGCCCGCGTTGTCGCGGATGCCGTAGCCAGTGGAGCCCCGCGTCGTGCCCCAGTTCAGGTACATGCCCGCGGCAAGCCCGATATCGTCCGCCGAGTACACGCCCCAGCCGCCGCTGCCGTTCGTGTTGGTGAAGTAACCGCCATAACCGGAAGAACTCGCCGACGAGCCATAGATACCGTAATTCGCACCGGATGACGCGCCCGCCGTCCCAGACACGGCTATGCCGCTGGTGCTGCTTACCTGAGCAGAAACGGCTATGTTGCCTCCGGACGCTCCTGTGGCGATCGCTCTGAGCGCGCCACCGCCGCTGGTGCTGGTGGTCTGGAGCGTAAGAGCATGGCCGGTGCTGGCGGTGTTGCTGACGTTGACGTTTACAAGACCGAGATTCGCCAGCGATGTCGATCCTATGATGAGGCCATAGTCCGACGTGACAGAATTCCAGTTCCATACCTGGGTGTGCGCGGCATTGTTGATCGTGTTAGCACCTGTCGCCGCCGTGAGCGCGGAGATTGCGCCGCCGCCACCGCCGCCCGCGCAGGCGGCCCATGCACCGCCCGAGTTCTTGCACTCTATCGTGCCCGCGTTGTCGCGGATGCCGTAGCCACCGGAGCCCCGCGTAGCGCCCCAGTTCAGGTACATGCCTGCGCCGATGCCAAGATCGTTCGCAGTATATAGGCCCCAGCCGCCACCCGCGTTCGTGTTGTCGAAGTAGCCGGCGTAGCCCGATGCGCTCGCCGATGTGCCATGAACGCCATACGTCGTGCCAGTACCAGCGCTCGCAATGCCGTAAACGCCGCGACCACTGGTGCTAGCGGATACGCCGCTCACGCCATACGTACCGCCGCCCGCCGCGCTGGCATAACCGTGCACGCCGCGACCACTAGAACTGGCCGTGTCGCCGATCACACCCGTGGTCGAACCGGACGACGCGCTGGCATAACCGTACACGCCGTAACCGCCGGTGCTGGTTATATGAGCATACACGGCGCGACCGGATGGGCTATCCGATTGGAAATAGCCGCCATAGGTGAAACCGCTGGTCCCGGTCGCCGTACCCCTGATCGCGGTGGCGTTGCTCGCTGTCGCGTTCGTGGTCGCAAATAGTGCGCTACCACTGCTGCTGGCGTTCGAAGCCGTGACAGAAAGAATGCTACCGCTGGTCAGAGAGGACGAACTTAGCGCAAGGCCGGTTCCCGTCGTCACCGAGTTCCAATGCCATGTCTGCGTATGACCCGCATTGTTGATCGTGTTGGTGCCGCCCGCCGCCGTTATGCCGGACATGGCCGTACCGCCGCCGCCCGGAGCGTCGCTGGTGCAATCGATGACCGTGCCGTTCGTCGTGCACCATTTGCCGTTGGTCAGCGTGCCGACCTGCGGGTCCGTTTCCGCGCCGCCCGCGATCGCCGTCCACGAACCGCCGCTGTTCTTGACCTTCATCACGCCCGCGTCATCCCAGATGCCGTAGCCCGTTGTGCCCCGCGTCGTGCCCCAGTTCAGGTACTTGCCTGCGGCGATGCCGGAATCCATCGCCGTGTAAAGTCCCCAGCCGCTGCCGGTGTTGGTAAAGTAGCCGCCATAACCCGATGCGCTGGACGTCGTGCCCGTAACGCCAAAATTCACGCCGGCTCCAGTCGCGCTGCCTGTAACGCCATACGTGCCGCCGGTCCCGGCAACGCCCGTGCCTGAGCTGCTTTGCGAGGTGCCGACGACGCCATAGGTCGTGCCGGTCGCCGTCGTCGCTTCCGCGTACAGGCCGGTGCCGCTCGTGCTGTCGTTCGCGAACAGGCCCGCATAGGTCGAACCCGTCGTCGCCGTCGCGTTGCCTCGGATCGTCTGGGCGGATGTGCTCGAAGATACGCCGTAGATGGCGCGCGCCGAGCACGACGCGCAGGTCGTCTCGCCGTACACGCCATAGCCGGACGTGCCGGTAACCTGGCCCCATACGCCGGTGACCGGGCTTACCCCGAATACGCCGGTGCCGCTGGTGCTGCTCGATGTAAAATGTCCGCCATAGGTTGTGCCGGTGCCGCCGCCAGCCGTGCCTTTAACAGCCGCCGCGTTGTTGGTGGTGCTCGAAGTTGCGCCAAGCACGCCCGTCGCGGCGCCCGTGTTGGCAACGCCATACACGCCTGTTCCGGCGGTGGCGGTGCTTGTGCCCGCCACGCCAAAGCCTGTCGCGCTCGCACTGCTGCCGAGGACGCCATAGGTTAGGCCGGATGCGCCGCTGGCCGTACCCCTGATCGCCGCCGCGTTGTTGGTGGTGCTGGACGTCGATCCCAGAACGCCCGTCGCGGCGCCGCTGGCGGCCTCGCCCATGACTCCGGTTCCGCCGGAAGCCGCGTTGGCGCCATACGCGCCGTAGCCCGAGGGGCTGGATGATAGGCCGTACACGCCATAAGTTGTGCCCGAGGCCGCGGTGGCGAGCCCTGCCACCCCCGTGCCGCTCGTGCTCATAACCTGGGTGTAAACCCCCGTGTTGACTCCCGTCCCCCCGGAGGCAACCACCTGAAGAACGCTACCACCGGCAGTGCTGTTTTTTTGAAGCATGAGAGCCGTGCCGGTGCTGGCGGCATTGCTCACATTGATGTCTACAAGGCTACCGCTGGTCAAGGAGTTCGAGCCCAGCGCAAGGCCCGATCCCGTCGTAGCCGAGTTCCAGTTCCAGGTCTGAAGATGCGCAAGGTTGTTGATCGTGTTGGGGGCCGTCGCCGCCGTGAGGCCCGAGATCGCGCCCGCGCCGCCCATCGGCACCCATGCGCCAGGACCGCCGCCCCAGACGCAGATTTCCAGAGACGGGCCGCTCGTGTTGCGGCGAAGTTGCTGGTCGTTCGCTTCCGCGCACGCGCCGGACGTCGTCTGATCCGGAAGCAGCAGACCGCCGCCCAGAATGAGCGAGCCGCCAAACGACGCGTCGCCGTCAACCTCGATGTCCTTGGCGATCGTCGCCGTGTCCGGCGCGCCCGATTTTAAACCCCAGAGGCCGCCCAGCGCCGCGCTCGCCTCGGCATAGGTGTGGCCCAGCACGATATCGTCGCTCCCGCCCGGCTTGTTCACCAGCGGCACATCCGGCACGTTATCCGTGTTGGCGTCGACAAACGCGTTACATTGCGTCTGGAAAGTCATGTCAGGACCGGCGCTGATGATCGCGACCGCCATCTGCGTGTCGCTCGGCGCGCCCTCAAGACGGTTGGCGCCAGAACCGCCGCAGCCCGCATCGTTGTCCGACACCGTCACCGCGCCGTGGTCCCACGCGCAATAACCGTATTGGATCTGCCACGGGTCCGTCATGCTCGCGCCGATCGTGGTCGGAATGTAGCCGCCCCCGGCCGGGTGCGGCGATCCGCCCGCGTCGCGGAAGGGAATGGGCTCCACGAACGAATCCGCATCGCAATCCCCGGAATCCGGCTGCTGCGTCGCCGCCGAAACGATGGCGAGCTTGCCGGACGCAATGACATTATTCTCTGCAATCGTGCGCTTCGTCACCGTCGCCATCGACGTGACCGGCCCGCGCATGACGGTACTCATCCCCGCGCCCAGCACGCCCACCATGCCGACGGCGGCGAACAGCGCGAAAAACACGTTGCCTGATTGCGAAGAGCGGGACTTTGCCTGGGGAGCGTCTTTGCGCTTCTGCCAGATGCTCAGAGCGCATGCACCTACGATTACGCCTAGGGCAAAGACGAGGAGGAGCGATAGATTGACAATCGTCATCACATCGAAACAGGCGGAGACTTCGGTCCCCGCGTTCAGAAAACAGAAATGATCACTCCCCGCCGCCATCAATCCCCACTTCATTACGTGCCCGCCGGAGCTAATCTCCAGAAGACCGGGTATTCCAAGCTGTCACAAAGAATGGACAGCGTTTAAGCCTTCGGACCAGAAGGCTCTGACGTAGCGACACTGCCGCCTTGTCAAATTCACTTCCATAACGCCCTCCCGAGACTCCCGAGGAAAGGATCATGCGTCAGTTGATACCCGGCTCACTATGAGAAGCCTTGACCCACTGTTGTGTACGAACCAGCCGATAGGTACTCTTCGAGGATACACAACGATTCGGCACGACGCAATTATATTGCCGCTCCATAGAATAATATGCACCGGAATCTGTTAACAATCTCTTACCGCACATATTGGGTGCCGACCTGGGAATGTTCTGGGCGACTTTTCATCCCCCGAAATGGCACTCCACGGGCGGCATACTGGCCGCGATGACCCGTTTCGCGGTCGAAGTTTGTTACCTTGGCTCGCCGCGCCGAGAAGCGAGAGGCGCAGCCACATATGGCGCTGCTTCCGTGAATGGGAGCCTGTCCTCGGGGTGTGTGCGAATCCATCTCCGATAGGCCGCCCGAAGCTTCGGATCGGGATCAAAGTCTGCCATCGTAAGGCCTTGTGGCTCCCATGCTCCATCGCGCCACGCTCCGTAGTGCTCGCGGATGAAGTCGACCGGAGACTGACCGGCACTTCTCAGGTGCCAGCGCGACTTCGGTAATTTATGAATCTCGGCCTGAACAATATCCCAGACATGGCGAAGTGGCCGTCCGCGGAGGAAGCCTATCTGGTGCTCTATTTCTGCTCGCCTTCTCGAATCCGACATTCTCAGGACGAGAGTATACTATACCATCGGCAAATGTGCAATTCTGGCCTTATCAGACATAGCTGAATGGCGCAGTCGCGGTACGTACCATCTCGATATTTCGTTCAGTATCCTCGAGCTTGTCCTGAAAGTCCCTTGATCCAAAGTCGCGCAGCAAGTCCGACGTCCTCATCATTCCGGGGACAGCCTTCTCCAGGCACGCGAACTCGGCAAGAACCTCGTGAAATATGGCAGGCGTTTCGACATACTCGTCGGTCAAGTGTGAGGCGATGGTCCTGACAAGATTATGCAGCCTGATCTCGGCGGAAGGATGGAACAGGGAGGGCGTTCGTGCTCTGCGATTGCTTTCTGAAAAGAAGTGCGTGATCAGAAAAGCCGAGAACAAGACCATCTTCATGCGAAGCCGCACGTCGAGCCGGTCAAGACCGATTATGTTTTCATCGCCGGCGAGCTGGAGCTTGGCGGATGCCCAAAGCGCCGATCGGTCAGCATCCATCTCCAGGCAATGCGCTATCTGCTGAACCGTAAGTGCAGGTACCGGCGGCTCTTTCGTGTCTGTGAACGTCCCATGGACATCATCGCCCACTTCGCAAAGTGCGCTTGCGATCCCAGCGCCTCTCACGAGACCTATGTGACCATTAACGCAGTGATAGAACTCGTGATACCAGGTGAACCGTAACAGCAGCAAAGTCATCAACTGGGCATGTAAGTAGCGGGTCCCGTCCCTTGGCGTGATCCGGTTGCCAAGTGTGCGTAGACTCTTTTCATCCGCTCGCCTGACAAAGCCTGTCACCATGAATGATAGAGGGGAGTGCGGTGGCAGCGGGGGAGAGCGCTCCTTTGCGGCATTGCCCACCTCGGGAAAGAGCGAGGCCTGGGAGTACAGATAAAGCGATATCTCCAGCATGGCCCCGACAAGGCCCGTATGCATGCCGATGAGATGCGTTCCCTCCGAAGCGGTCGCAAAGGCGCCGGGCGAGAGAATGTCAACAAAGCCTGCCGCTATGTGGAACGGCCGGCCATCCCGACGGCCGCGTGGCGTCGTCCCCGCAAGATGATCCCAGCAACTCAGAAGACTGGTGCGGAAGACGCTCCAGTCGTCGCCCTCCTCGCTCAATGAGGGTGTATACCGCTCGCGCTTCAGCTCACTGGAGAAATAGTCGTCGAGACGCTGCTCATCGATAGTTCTGAATGGCGAACGCTGCATCATCAGGCCTCAGTGACAGCGAAGTGAAGGATGTGCAGTTCCCGCGCGGTTTTGGACACTTTCACGAAGTGCGATGCCAGCTCATTCAGCCCCAACCAGTCGAGGGTTGCCTTGCTTCGATGAACATCGAAGACGATCTGCGGGAAGGGCCTTGCGGAGACCATCGTGACGATGCGATGGGGTCCGACTGTCGTTCCTTCCCGGATGTACGCAAAGCCGAAGTTCTTGTTTCCCGGCACGATGACAGTGCCTGCCGAATGCTTCGGCGACAGGCTCCCATCCGCGAAGCCGATGGTGCCCCACATCCTCCCGGCGTTGTGCAACACCAATATGTGTCCGGCACGCTTCGTGCGCACCTCGATCATGAACGGCTCACGAAGCTTGACGGAAGGCAGCGCGCTATCCTCCGGCTCATCCGGTTCTGCCAGACGCGCTGCCGGGCTGCGGTGAAGCCAGGACGTCTCTAGCTGGCCCTCTCCGGCGATAAGCTCCTCCAGAAGCGGGTGGATGTCGGGCCGAAGGGCGCGCTCGAGTCCGGGCGCCGCACCCAGAACCAGCCTTTCGATTTCTGCGGGAGGCAGTTCCTTAGGGATCGCCAGCGCGAACTGATGCAAGAGCGCGCTCCATCGGGAGTTCGGTACCCATTCAGGTTCGGTCTTCGCGGTGCCGCTGATCCACCCGTTGAGGGTGGAAACACTAACGTCGAGACGTTGCGCCAGGTCCTTCTTACGCTGCACGGGTCCAAATCGCAGCAGCAGGCGGATCTTGGCTCGCAGGTCAGGAACGTGCATCGGCGGCTATGGGGTGTTTCCGGCAATCTACCGGAAAGCCGCCGGACCGCATACGGTCAAAGAGGTCTATAGCGCACGGGATGCTCCGAGGTGCGCCGATGGCCGACAACACACTCACATTCTCCAGCGAAAAGGCCCAAGCGGTCGGCTCACCCGAATTCGCTGCACAGCCCAATTCGTGGGCTTCGATGCCGACGGTGGAAGCCTACGGCCTGCTCCAGAATTCGTTCGTCCACTTCAACCAGCGTCTGTTCGGCGGCGTGCTACCGGACTGCATGATCACCCTCAACAGCAAGCGGCGGGCACTGGGCTCCTTTTGCGCCGGTGCCTTCGAGAACCGCAGCAGCGAGGTAGCACACGAGATTTCGATGAACGCGCGCTATCTCGGGACGCGTGATGACGCCGAGAGCTTCTCGACCTTGGTGCATGAGATGAGCCATATGGCGCGCCACGCATCGGATCGTCTCAATCGTAAGGGCGGCAAGGGCCGGGGCGGATACCACGACCGCGTGTGGGCCGACATCATGGAGTCGGTCGGCCTGATGCCGTCCTCGACCGGGGCGCCGGGCGGCAGGCGCACGGGCTATGCGATGTCGCACTACATCGTCCCGGGCGGGCGCTTCGATGTCGCTTGCCGCGAACTGTTGGAATCCGGCCTCTTTATCGACTGGCGCGCTTCGCGGGGGCTTAGCGCGGGCGACCCTAACGGCGGCGAGGAGCCGGAGCCGCAGCCCCGCAACACCCGCACGTGCTTTGTCTGCGCTGGCTGCGATCTCAAAGCCTGGTCGCGCCGAACGGCCAAGCTCAGCTGCAATGACTGCAGCGAGCCTTTGGTGCCGAGATGAGCACGCAGAACCCAGAGCCTTTCCGGGAATCCCCCGGCCTCTTGAGCGAGGCGAGTGTTACGACCCGCCGAAGTGAAAACAGGCACCCGACGGCTCGCACAGCCCTGCACGTTCGGTCACCGACTGAATCCGCCGTCTGCTCAACGCTCCAACCCGTCGGTTAGGTGTCCAATGCCACTCGATGAAATCTCTCAGGCCGATGGCGTCGCCGAAGTGTCTGCCGCCAGCAGCAAGGCCAAGACGCCAGTGCGCGCCAAGGGCGGCAAGAAGGCCGCCGCGGAGCGGGTGGAGCCTATTGCGGCTGCCACGCTCGAGCATCAGGCGCCAGGAGAGGCGCGCGCCGGTCGGCCGGCACTGGCTGCACCGTCGCCTCTCACACCTGCGAAGGATAGCAGTGGTCCGGCCTATGCCGCCGAGACTACAAAACCCGCCGCTCAACTGCCGGCGGCCGAGCCGGCGTCGCCGCGTGCTGCTGGCAGCAGCGCCGCAGCCATGGCGATCAAGTCGCTGGTAGCGCGGTCAAAGGATGCACTTTCGGGCGCGGTTCGCAGCCCGGCGTTACGGTCCCCGATGCCGGGCCCGCGCGCGCGTGCGCGCGCCCTGCTCATGTTCACCCTGCGCAATGCCGCGACATGGATCAGGCCACGCCCTCCCGCCGCCATCAGGCCGAGGGCTACGCTGAAGCGTCGGCTCGAGAGCCATGAAGTGGTCACGGCGATCCTCAGCCTCACCCTGAGCGGAACAACGGTGCTGCTCACCGCAAAGGGGGCGGCCATCCCCATGAGCGAGGTGGGTGGCGGCGCGATCGATCGCGCCGAAGCGCTGGTCTTTGCGATCGGCGTGGGCACGGCCTCCTTTCTCGGCTTCCTGTGGGGGTTTGGTGTCGTCACCAGACTAACCGGCAAGCGACTGGCTGTAGGCTCGCTCGTCATCGGCACCTACCTTTCGGCGATCGCGTGGATCGACGCGCCCTTCAACATGCTCGCGCTGGCCGGCGGCTCCGCCGTCCAGATGAGCCTCGTCGATACGACCGCCTGCTACGAGACGCGGCCCGCGGCCGTCACCGCTGACGCAACCGCTGTGCGGCGCGTTCTGCCATTCATCGCGGGCCAGGTCGCCCAGTTTGAAGACTATGCGAGGCAGGAGAGCAAGGGCGGCCACACCGGCGCACCGGGTGCAGGAAAGGTTTCCGCTACGGCATCCCGGCTCGGATCGCAGCTCAAGACTCTGCACGACCATCTGACGGCCGGCCTGGTAAGGGTCGACGCGATCGGAGCAGGCATAACTGCCGAGCTTGCCACCATGAAGAAGCAAGCCTTCACGCAGGGCCCGATAAATCCGCGCGCCCAGGCGGTTTCCACCGCAGGCGATCGCATCAACGAGCTTCTGGGCCAGATGAAGCAGTTCGACTTCTCAGTGAGCATCAAGGCCGCGAGAATCGCTCTGGAAGAAGCCGTGGTGGTTCCCACGAAGGCCGCGACGCCTCTCGAAGCCCGGCAAAACGCCCAACTGGCGGAACTTGCTGGCATGGCCAAAGCGGCGGCCAGGGCGCTCTCGGCGTTCTCGAGTGAGACCACCTCGTCTGCGCCGGGGTTCGAGGCGTGCCCGCGCCCGGCCAACGCTATGGACGCCATCAAGACCTATTGGAAGCCGCTGCTTCCCCAGTGGTTGGCGGCTCTGTTCCTGAGCCTGTCTCAGGCGCTGCTCATCGCGCTGGCTGTGGTTGTGCGGCGTGAACCGGATGGTCCCGACGAGAACAAGGCAGGTAACCAATGATTGGCAGGTCTATCGGATATGCGGCCGCGACGGCTTTCTCCGCCTGCGTGCTCACCGGCATCGGAGCACTCATCGTTGCCGACCTGTTCGGCGAAGAGCTGAAGCTCTGGCGCGGCGCGCGCGCTGAGCCCTCCACGCCCGGCGGGGCGAACCCACTGTTGGAGAGCACCCGGGACATCACCTTCTTCACCACTATCGAAGCCAAAGAGCACGGCATCGCGGTCACGACCGGCGTCTCGTTCGCGACCATCGCCGACCTGCTCGCGGCGAAGCAGAAGAACCGCTGGTGCTACGTGCATATCAGCCCTCGAGATGGCCTCATCCGCCAGATCAACCTGGGCACGCAGTCGGGGGCGGCCCCGCCGGTCTATGCCGACTTATCAGGTTATCCCAAGGAAGAGCTTGCCGTGGTCGGCCTCTCGGCGGGCACGTTGCAATCGTTGGCAAAGACCCATTGCCGTTTCGCGAAGAGCACGACGAGGGCGCCGTCCCGGAGGGGCGAGGGTCAGACATGACGAGTTCGACCTGGCGACAGAAGCGCCGCACTGTCCGTCCCAAAATCCGTAGCGGCCCGATCAATCGCCCGATGCTGTTCGCCTGCACGCTCGGCGGGTTCGCCTATGCGACCTATCCGGCGGACGGCAGCGATGCAGTCTCGCTGAGCTATTCGGGCGCTGCCGCCATCGGCGCGGCCATCTCGGTCATCCGGGCGACGAAAGAAGCGATCAAGGACTATCGCCTGCGCCGGGGTCTCGCGATTGCGGAAAGTGAGACCATCGACCATGGCTCCGCCCGCGAGGCGAGCCTCGAAGAGCGCGCCGCAGCCGGTATGGACGATCCGATGAGCGGCGAGTTGTTCGGCACCGACCTCGAAGGCAATCCGGTTTTCCGGCCGAACGGCGCTCCCTTTGCACTCATTGAGATGCCACCCGGCGTCGGCAAGACCGTCAACCTCGTCATCGGCAGCATTCTGCATCGCACGCTGCTGGGCTACTCGCTCATCGTGCCCGACGTGAAGTGCGAGCTTTCGGTGATGCTTGCCTCGGTGTTGCGCAAGCTCGGCTTCGAGGTGTGGTGCATCAACCCGGCCAAGCTCTTCTTAGACAAGCTTGGCGATGTCGAACTGAATCCGTACCAGGCGTTGATCGACGCCGTCTACGATGAGGGCGCCGGAAAGCGCGACGCCGTCAAGATCGCAACCGACATCGCGGCGCTGCATCTGCCGGTCATCAAGGATGAGAGGAACCCCTACTTCACCCACGGTTCCCGCCGCGCGATCCTCGTCGCGCTCCTCTATCTGGTCCTTCTCGACCCGGCCAACTGCACGCCCACGCAGCTCTATCGCTTGCTGGCAGACCCGGCGCGGTTCCTGAAGTGCTGCGCCGAGCTGCAGAGCTTGGAAACAAGCAAGGCCAATGATCCTGTCCTCCAGGTTGCCCGGCTCGAAGCGCGCAACATGATGCATCGCGCGGAGAAGAATGAAGAGAACTTCTCGTCCTTCCTTGAGGGCGCGACGCAGCGCCTGATCAGCTTCAATCCGGCAGGCCATCTCGGCGACTACGGCGCGAACGCCGTACACAATCTCAGCGCGCTCCGCGACCGGCAGATCATCGTGTTCATCGTCGCGCCGCTCTCGCACTTGCGGGAGTTCAGCGATTTCATTTCGCTTCTGACCCACAATGTGATCGCCGCCTGCAAGGCGAAGCCCAATGGGCATCCCGTGCATATCGTCGGCGAGGAAGCGCTCAACTTCCGCTTCCATGACCTGGTCGGCGACCTCGAGACAATGCGAGGCCTCGGCGTCACGGCGGATTTGTACATCCAATCCTTCGCAGGCCTCGAGCGCCACTACGGCAAGGAAGCGGCTGCCGCGATCGAGTCTTACGCCGATGTGCGCATCTATGCCGGGCTCAACTCCTATGCGCGTGCCAAGCATGTGAGCGACATGCTCGCCGAGCAGACCATCCGAAAACAAGATGGCTCGTACCACACGGTTGAGATGGATGAGCTGAACATCTCCTCCAAAGAAGCCGGGCGGCGCATCATGACGCCCGACGAAGTGATGTCGATGCCGAAGGGCCAGGCCTGGATGTTCGCGCGCAACATGCGGCCCATCCGGCTTCAGATGCTCTCGTATGCGGAAGTCTCGCCGTGGCGTGACTGGGTGGGCAACAGCCCGATCACCGGCACGCGGCTGCACGCGCCGGCGAAGATCGCAATCGACTACGAAGAGCTTCAGGAGAAGAAGCGATGAGCAAGTCCGGCAAGGCCCCGTTTGTGGCGCCTATTCGCTTGAGCAAGCTCGCTTGGCTGCCGATCGCGCTGGGCGTCCTCTGGGCGGGCTACCATTACGGCACGCCGCACTTACGCATTGTCTATGTGTGGTCGGGCTCAAGGGCCCATCCCACCTATCACGAGTGCCAATACTGGGGCCTGCATCCGTTCAAGGTGCGCCCGGTCTATGGCGAATGCCCGATCGTCGTGCTGGCGCGTCCGGGAAAGGAGCGGTGATGGCAAAGGGCACTGGCGGCCCGAAGCAGGGTCTGACGTCGTCGTTTAGCGCTCCCTCATCACGCGCCATGACCAAGGTTGCGGGCTCGGTTCCGGCGACTTTGATGGTCACGAAAATCCAGGAGAAGGGCGATCGGATCAAGGAGCGGGCAAAACAGCACCACAAGAACTTCGAGGACCGCTGGGTCGCTAACGAGACGATCCGTCTCTGGCAACGTCATCTCGACGTGTCGGCGAAGTTTCCGGTTCCCAAAGGCGTGACGCCGAAGGTGACGGTGGCGTCTTTTTCCAACACGGCTTCGCACAACGTGCAGGCCCGCACCAACAGGCGCCTGGCCAAGATCAATGCGATCACCGCCCGTATGAGCAACGCGGTGGCGCGCAATCTCCCGGCGGCCAGCCTCAAGCGAAGTTTCAACGAGGCGGCGCCGATGGAGCGCGTGATCAAAAGCCCGACGATGAAGAGGTAGCCATGATCGAGCTGATTGAAAAACTGCCCGACTCATTGACCGGCACCGCGGTGGCGGCGCTCGCCTGGTTCGGCTTCAACTACATGACGTTAGCCGAGCGGGCGATCGAGAAGGCGCATGCGAGGGCGATCGTCCCACACTGCGCGCAGGTGCTCGAAGCACGGACAAAGTTCTCGCCGCCGGTACCGACGGGGATAGGCCGGGAACTTGGCATCCCCCAGATGGACCGGATCGAGCGGCTGGTTCTCGAAAGCGTGAAGCCGCGCATCCTCACCCTCATCGAGCGCGAGGACAGATGCACCTGCGCGGCGCGCCGGGCGGCGCAGAAGCTGCGCTTCGACTATGCCGTGCACACGGCATCATTCCGCCTGATCGCCCCGGAGGCCGTCAGCGCGTTTGCCGACGAGACGGCGGCGATCGCGCTCTCGGGCACCTGCGGTGACATCCCCACCCCGTTCAAGGGAGGCTCGCGATGAGCGATACGATCTATGACGATGGCCGCTACGTCGTCTCCAGCTCGATCGTCGCGACGCCGACGCGCTTCTACCCCGTCTTCAACACGACAGCCGCGATCAGGCGCGATCCGCTCTGGTTGGGCCTCGCCATCGCGGGTTTCGTCGCCGGCTGCGTCCTGACCTATGGCGATCTGCTCTATCCGGGCGAGCTGATGGTCTTGGCGGGCGTCGCGGCCCTCTCGCTTCTCACCGGCTGGCAGGTGCTGATCTTGCGCCTCGACGCGCCCGGTCATCGGCGGGCGCTTATCGTCGGCCCTAGGGCAAGAATCTGGAAAATCTTCCACGCCATCCGCGCCGTCCGGGCCGGTCAGGCGGACGGACCTTTTCCTTTGATCACGGAGGATTAGGAAAACTATCCCAAAATATGTTCCCTTTTTGTTCTCTATCTGATATAACACTTAGTTCTTGTGAATTAATCCGCTAAGGAGGCGGGATCACGTTGACGAAAGGCAGGGACAAGAGCGAGGTTGGAAAGGAAGGAGCGCCCGCAAAGCCGGCGCGTCCGGACCCTCGCCTCGCCGCCTTCGTCCGGATGCTTGGTCGGCGTGCCGCCGAGCAAGACTACGCCCGTCTCCTGGAGACGCATGGCAGGGCCCTCGAACAAGAAACGAGAAAGGAATAGCCCCCATGCCACGCGTTGCCATCTACGCCAGATATTCATCCGATAACCAGCGGGACGCCTCGATCGAGGATCAGGTCCGGCTTTGCCGCGAGCGCGCGGACAAGGAAGGCTGGACGATCACCAACGTCTATACCGACCATGCGATCTCCGGCGCCTCGCTCATGCGCCCGGGCATCCAGCAACTGATCCATGACTGCCTGGCCGGAAAGGCCGAGGTCGTCCTGGCCGAGGCGCTGGATCGGATTTCACGGGACCAGGAGGACATCGCCGGAATCTACAAGCGCATGCAGTTCGCGGGCGTGTCCATCGTCACGCTCTCCGAAGGGGAGATCTCGAATCTGCATATCGGCCTCAAGGGGACGATGAACGCGATTTTCCTCAAGGACCTCGCGGACAAGACCCGCCGGGGCCTGCGCGGCAGGGTCGAGAAGGGAAAGTCTGGCGGCGGCAACGCGTATGGCTACGACGTCGTCAAGCGGGTCGGCGAGGAAGGCGACTATGCCCGCGGCGAGCGCAGCATCAATGAGACCGAAGCCGAGATCGTCCGGCGCATCTTCGCCGACTACACCAAGGGGATTTCACCCAAGGCGATTGCCAACGCGCTGAACAAGGAGGGCATCGCCGCGCCGACCGGCGGCACCTGGGGCGCCAGCACGATCTACGGCAATCGCGAGCGCGGCACCGGCATCCTCAATAACGAGCTCTACATCGGCAAGCTGGTCTGGAACCGCCTGCGCTACGTGAAGGACCCGGATACCGGCAAGCGCATCTCGCGTCCCAATCCCGAGAGCGCGGTCATCCGGCAGGATGTGCCGGAGTTGCGTATCATCGATCAGCCGCTCTGGGACCGGGTGAAGGCGATGCAGGGCGAGTACAACAAGAAGGAGATGCCGCTCTGGAAGAAGAACCGGCCACAAAGCCTGCTGTCCGGCCTGACCAAGTGCGGCTGCTGCGGCGGCGGTTACACGATCATCAACCTTGACCGGATGGGCTGCGCCGCCGCCCGGAACAAGGGGACCTGCGATAACAAGCGCACGATCAAGCGTGTCGAGCTGGAGGCTCTGGTCCTCGATGCCTTGCGGGCGCATTTGATGGACGAGGAACTCTGCAAGGAGTTCTGCCAGGCCTACACGGGCCGGATCAATGAGCTGCGCACGAAACACAACGCGTCACTGGCTGGCTATCGTGCCGAGATGTCAAAGCTCGAACGCGAGCGTCAGCAGATCATCAAATCCATCGCCGACGGCGTGCCCGGCTCGCTCCTCAAGGATCGGGCGGTCATCGTGCAGAAGCGACGCGAAGAACTCGAGGTCCTTCTCGAGACGACGGAGGAAGCGCCTATCCTGTTCCATCCGAACATGGCGGACCACTATCACAAGGAGGTAAGAAACCTGATCGGGTCGATAAGCAATCCGGATGCCCGATCGGAAGCGGGAACGATCCTTCGTTCCCTGATCGACAGGATCATCCTGTCGCCACGGGAAGGCTCGGACGGCCTTTCGGTGGACCTGGTTGGCGATCTCGCAGGCATCCTGTCGATCGCCTCCAATCGCGGCAGACTCGTTGTGACCAACGAGCTGTCAAAACTTCAACAAGTGGATGAAGCGAACGACGACGGCGACAACGCCCCCGGCGGGGCAGAAGGTCCCGGATTTGTGGAACCTTCAGCGATGGTTGCGGGAGACCGATCTGGTCACCAGGAACCGATGGCGATGGTTGCGGGAGGGCGATTTCGCCACGCGGAAGGGCCCAACGCAAAAGGCCCCGCGAATGCGGGGCCTTCAGCGATGGTTGCGGGGGCAGGATTTGAACCTACGACCTTCGAGTATGCAGCTGATTCTGCAGCGGGATTGGCTCGCAAAGACTCATTGCCTCCGAACGAAGCATGCGGCGATGGCCAACCGAATTCTTTCCTACGGTATCCGGCTCTACTGCCCTCCTAGATTTCCTCTTCCATCCCTTACCTACCGGCGCCAGTCTTGGAGTTGAGCGAAGATGAACAACCGATCCAGCGAACTCTACGGGGTTCCGTCATTCGGTTGATCGAGGGAGCTGACCGTGGCTGCATCTGCCTACATCGGTTCGGTGGTCGATACATCAGGGCCACTTACGGCGGCCGACGTCGAGACGACCTGCCGCAAGCCTGCTGGCCGGCTCGGCCGTAAACGTGTCCGCAAGCGTCCCTACGCCAAGGAATTCCCGCATCCTTTTGAACGTGGGCTGTGGTCCGCCAAGGCTGTGGCCGACTGGCTAGCGAGCGCGGGCGGCGCGGAGCGCAGGAGTCTCACGTCTCAACGCCTGCGACAGATTTCCCCTGTTCGTTCTCTCAGTAGACCGCAACAGAGCAGCCCTAAAGTGCTGACTAGCTCGAAACAAACGAGCTTGTGAGAATGGCGCGCCTTGAGAGTGCCACTTCGAACAAAGTTATAGAAACCCTCGCCGACTGGAACACCACGCTGAAGCACCTGAACCGACCCGAGCGGCAGGTGCATCATGGTCCCAAGCCCTAGACCTCTCTTCACGCATGGCCTGACACGCCCAAGCGTCCGCCCATATCCCTATCTGATTAGACATCAGACCAATCTGCTCGCTGTGCGGAACGCACCATGACGGCGGGCAGAAAGGAGAAGACGACGCCGGTCTCCATCCGGCTGTCGGCAGACGAGCGTTCTCGTCTGGAAAGCGAAGCCGGCAAGCTCTCGCTCAGCGAGTACATTCGCGCGCGCGTGTTCGGGGACGAACGGCGCACGCGACGGGTGCCGGCGCCGAAGATCGAGGCCCGGCAGTTGGCCCACGTCCTGGCCGTGCTGGGCCAGTCGGAACTTGCTCCAAGTCTTCGCGACCTGCTTCGGGCCGTCCAGATCGGGGACCTTCCCTCTTCTGAGAAGACGGAAGCCCGGCTTGCCGCCGCCTGCGAGGCGACCCTGGAAATCCGCCATCACCTGATGACCGCCCTGGGCCTGGTCGAGGGGGCGTCCGATGATCCTTAAGGCCAGCCAGCGCGCCGGCGCCAAGCAGCTGGCCAAACACCTGCTTCGAACCGACGAGAACGACCATATCGAGGTCCACGAGGTCCGGGGCTTTATGGCGGACGATCTCGTCGGCGCCCTTCGCGAAGCCTATGCGGTCAGCCGTGGCACGAAGTGCTCGCAGTACCTCTTCTCGGTGAGCTTGAACCCGCCCAAGAACGAGACCGCGACCGTAGGCGCCTTCGAAAGAGCCATCGAGACCATCGAGGAGCGCGTCGGCCTGTCCGGCCAGCCTCGCGTCATTGTCTTTCACGAAAAGGACGGCCGTCGCCACGCCCATTGCGTCTGGAGCCGGATCAAGGCCGACGAGATGCGGGCGGTCAACCTGCCCTACTTCAAGCGACACCTGCAGGACATCTCGCGGGAACTCTACATCGAGCACGGCTGGACGATGCCGCGCGGCTTCGTGAACAGCGAGGAACGAGACCCGATGAATTTCACCCGGGAGGAATGGCAGCAGGCCAAGAGGATCAACCGCGACCCCAGGTCCATCAAGGAAGTCTTCCAGGACTGCTGGGCGACGTCGGACTCGCTGCGTGCCTTCCAACAGGCTTTGGCGGCCCGGGGCTACCACCTGGCCCAAGGCGATCGGCGCGCCTTCGTGGCCGTCGATTACTTAGGCGAAATCTACGCCGTCGCCCGCTGGATCGGCATCAAGACCAAGCAAGTCATCGAGCGGCTGGGTGATCCCACAGCCCTTCCCCCTGTCAACGAGGTCAAGGCCGAGCTGCGCGAAAAGCTCGACGCCAAGATCGCCGGGTTTCGCAAAGAAGCCCGGACAGAATTCGAAGGCGCACGCACTGGTCTTCTCGCCAAAAAGCGCTCGCTCGTCACTCATCAGCGCGACGAACGCCAGGACCTTCTCGATCTGCAGGCGGCTCGCTTCTCGGAGGAGAACAGACGACGCCAGGCCAGGTTTCGGAAAGGCTTGAGGGGTGTGTGGGATTGGTTCACCGGCAGGACCGCCGAGATTCGCCGACAGAATGAACAAGAGTGGGAGGCCTGTCGTCTTCGCGACGAAGCGGAGCGGCAGGCACTGAGAGACCGTCAGCTCGGCGACCGGCTTTCCCTCCATGCCCAGATCAAAGAGCACGGAAAGCGGCTCGATAAGGAGCTTGCCCGGCTCCAGATGGGACAGTCACCGAGCCGACAGGTGAGCGTCAACATCCTACACCCGAAGCCGCGCCTGGAGGTTCGGCGGCACCACCGCCGTTCCGGCATGAACCCGGCCCCGTGATTTCACCCGCAGCAATGAGGAGAAAAGCTATGAAAGTGACCGTAGAGCTAGAAGCCTGGGTTGTTGAAATGCTTCTACGCGCCAAAATGCAGGACAAGGGTTTGGTTACGATCGAAGGACGCCTAGCCTATTGGGCTGAGGAACTTGCGGACAGGGTATGGGAAGACAAAGCGATTGCGCAGGACAAAATAGCCGATAGCAGCGAATTCAACATATTGGACGAACCGCCACCCATCGTCACTGACGACGACGACATTCCGTTCTAAAGTTCGGGGCCGCTATCGCTGGGGTCTTTTCAAGCCAGGGCCGCCCAGTCACTTGATCACCCCCTGCCGGGGCCCGGTGAGGCAAAACCACCGCGTCTATCGGATTTCGGGGGACTGTCGGGCGATAGGTCCGTTGCATCCTGAGAAGGCGTCTCCGTGCCAATCTGCTGATGCTGGGCCTCGTTGCGTTGCACGATGTCGCGCACGGCCTTGGGCATGGATTTCTCGAGCTCCTTGTCCATGCGGTCGAGATCGTCATTGGTGAGATTGCCCTCATTGGCCTTTGTGCGGGCATCGTCGAGCTTCTGTTGGTAGTCTTGAAGCTGCTTGCGCTCGTCTTCAAGCTTGACTTCGGTCTCCTGCAATCCGCGAAAGTCTTCCCAGGCTGGCTTCCGTCCGTCGATGTCACCAGCCCGAATGGTGTCTGGACCAAGTTCTTTCCCGAACTCGTCGAACACCTGTTTCCCGTCGCGTGTGCGGAACACTCGGCGACCATCGGGCAGCACATGCGCCTCCAGAAGCATGTTCTGGATGCGCTCGCGAACGTCGCGAAGCTGATGCTCGTTGTTCATCAGCGCCTCGACCGTCGCCGTGTCGTAGGTGTCGAGACGCGCCTTGAATGCTGTGATCTGCACAGGCGTGGCAAGAGCGGCTTCGAATTGCTCGGCACGCTCCCGATCCCTGCGCCGCTCCTCTGGAATCTCAATCCGCCTGCGAAGTTCCGCGTGGTAGCGGCGGTCACGCTCGATGCGATCAAGCATCGCGTGCCGGGCAAATTCGGCTTTGAGCTCGTATGCTGCCTGCTTCACATCCATTCTAGTTGCCGCACTCCTTCGCCACCATGGCCGCCACAATGGCGCCCGGCATGTGTTCCTTGAAGCGATTGAAAGCTTGGTAGACGTCCTGAATGCGGTCCTTCTTGTCGTAGAACCAACTGTATATGCAGCTCATACCGGCAGTTTGCTTGCCGTCTTTTGAGTAGCGGGCGTAAGCCAGCCCTTCCACAACACCGGCAACAAAGGCGATCCGCTCGAGAGCGGGCATCTTCTCCATGACAACACCGGCTGTCATCGTCGTTTGCGCCGTAGCGGCGTCGGGCACACTCAAGGCCATGGGGATGCAAGTGGCCAAGCATGCCAGCTTCCTCCGCACCTTCCACGCTACTACCCCGTTCAACATAAGCGACCGCTTTTGTTGAAATTTCCATAAGTTGGTAACGATGTGTTATTCTTGATGCATTACAATCGGAAAGCCGCAGAGAACCGCCATTGTTGAGGCGTTAGGGTTCCCTCGGCACCAGGCTCACAGAAAGGGTCCATTGTGTGAAACGCCGCGGATGCGGCTGAACGTTGTTTAAGTGACTGATACAGATGAAGAAAATTGGATATTTGCGGATTTCGACCCTGGAGCAGCGCCCCGACCGACAGGTTCTTGGCCTCGAGCCGATGTGCGATGAGCTCCACATAGAGCGGCTTTCGGCGGTTCGGCGTCGGCGGCCGATCTACGAAAACATCATGGCGCGACTGAACCCGGGTGACGCTTTCGTCGTCTGGGACCTGGACCGGGCATGGCGGTCACTGCGCGACGCCCTGAACGAGATCGACAAGCTGCAATCTCGGGGCATTGAACTTCGGATTGTGGGCCTGCAACTCGACTTCAGCAGTCCCGGCGGCATGCTTGCCTACTCCGTCTTGAGCGCCTGCGCGGAATTCGAGCGGCGCATGCTAGCGCAGCGGACCAGAGAGGGCCTCGCTGCCGCTCGGCAACGGGGAGTGCGCCTAGGTCGCCCTCGAAAGCTAACCGACGGCGAGCTGACGCAGGCAAGCATCATGCTCCGCAATCCCGGCACGACGATCACCAGTGTGGCGAAGCAATTCGATGTGGCCCCGTGGTCCCTCACCAGGTCGATGCGAAGGCGCACGACAACAGAACACCAGCAGCCCCCAAACCCGTCCAGCGCCGAACTTCAAACACATCCGGCAACAGGCGCTCCAGGATCGCCTGCGACGACATCCCCTTCCGACCGCTAAGTCTCCGATCTGCGTCCGGCTTACCACCTCCATTCCTTTGTTCGAATCCGCCGGAAGGCAAAGCGAACATTCCTTCGTCCCGAACAAAGCCAGCGCATCGCTCCCGGAGAGCGAAGGTCAAGCCCCGAAGCCGAAGGGCGCGCAACGCGCGCGGGCTTGACCGCCGCGACGGAGCGATACGATGGCCACACCGAAGCGCATGCAGAAGGACCCAGCATGCATTGACTCTCTTGTGGATTATTTTGCATGCAACCCTGTTTTCTATAGTCGCCGCCGCTTCAATCCTTCAGCCTTAGATGGAACAAGACTGAGACCTTCTCCAATTCGTCCACGGGCATAAGCTCGATGAGAGACAATAGCAATAATGCGTGTTTTCGTTACATCAATCTTTTCGCATGTGATAGTGTCAAAACTTATATTCTATATTTTATTGTTCCCGACCTTGCTTCTGGGGCTCTCTTACTGGTTAGAGTTCATTAAACTTATCGGCGCCGACGAAACTGTCCTCTCTCAATATCCCTTTGGGAATACTCAAGGACCCGCCTATTGCTCCTCACAAACCTATATATCATTTGTCATGTTGTGGTCCTATTTGTGCTTGGTTGCAATACTGTCTTCATGCGCCTTCGCGTATCTAAAACAATATCTCTTAGGTGATATTATGTTTCTATCGTTGCTCTGTGTTTATGCGTATTTCTGGACAACACAGGGTCACTTTTAGCATAGAGAGAATTCAATGGGCATTATCACGCTTACTTTTGACGGAACGTATGTACGTGCTTTTGATGGGTCAACTGAAGTAGAGTCTTGGCTCGCGATTTCAGGTAGCACCTTGGGCGAACAAACCTTTCTTGATCCATCCTATGTCGATTTAGTCGATAAGGGCCCAATTCCCGAAGGCACTTACACATTCAACCCTTCAAACATTCAAGCTATCAATTCCATTTCAGACACAGAGTACGTACAAAGTCTTTCGGGCGTCAGTGGCGAATGGCCGCGTGTCGAAACTGCTTGGGGAGAACGACGTGTAGAGCTTTTTGCAGACGTCGGAACTAACACTTATGGAAGAGATGGCTTTTTCATTCATGGCGGCACTTTTCCTGGATCAGCGGGTTGCATCGATCTTGTAAATGAATCTGACTTTATGGATTTTATATCCGGCTTAGGTTATCCGGTATCACTAGATGTCGGTTACTCTTCCGGCTTCACCGGAGAAGAGCATCCGTTGCTAGCTACGAATTATCCTTATGATGCATCCGACTATGCAGCCGACATGCTATCAAAGGCAACAGATCGTCTGGGAGAGGCGCTAGCCCCATGGATAGTCCCTCCAATAATAGACTTTTTGGCACCCAAAATATTGCCAGACTGGCTTATCCCCGGAATCGGAATGTTCGATCGTAGTCCAGTAGGGTTCAATTCACCCTTGGTATTAGACTTGGACGGCGATGGAATCGAAACTACTAAACTTGGCTTTACAAGCGCAACATCCTCGGCGGTCTATTTTGACCTAGACAATGATGGGTTTGCCGAAAGAACTGGATGGGTAGCGGGCGGGGATGGACTCTTGGTCTGGGACAAGAATAGTAATGACGTCATTGACAACCAAAGCGAACTTTTCGGAGATTCCTCAACCTACGCCGACGGATTCGCCTACCTCGATTCTCTAGATAGTAACAATGATGGCAAAATTACATCATCTGACACCAACTGGGTCAACCTAAGTGTATGGATTGACGCAAACATCGATGGTATTACAGATGATGGTGAATTAACGACCTTGTCCTCATTGAATATTACCGAATTTGATTTGAGCGTTACTCCACTCACAAACACTTACAATAATGAAAATCTAGTTTCTGCGACATCTACTTTCAAAATTAACGGAGTAGATAGAGCTATCTCCGATGTTTGGTTTAGGAATGATAGTGTAGACTCACGTTACCTGGGTAACGTGACATTAAATTCGGATATTTTCTTTCTGCCAACCCTAAAAGGGTATGGTGAAATGAAAGACTTGCATGTCGCAATGAGCGAGGATGGCGATCTACTAAGCCTAGTAGAGGACTTTGTTGATAATTGGTCAACTGAGAGGTTTGGCGATAAACCTGCCCTAGACGACGAAATAAGGGATATTCTTTTCGCGTGGGCCGGTGTCGAAAATGTGAACCCTACGTCGAGAGGCACTTACTGCGACGCCCGAGAGCTGGCGTTTTTGGAGAATTATCTTGGCAAGCGCTATAAGAGTCCCTCCAATAACGATTACCCGGATACCTCGCCGCAAGGTCAGAATGTGGACGTGACATTTGATTACTTTCTAGCCAACTTAGGAGCGCAACTCATCGCCCAGTCCGGATTGAGCGATTTGTATTCAGATGTTCCAATTTACAACTACGTATATGGTGAACTGAGGGGTGGAACCCTTTCGACATCTGCGCTCAGTGACTTAAGTTCTGTCGCCACGGCATCTGGAGATGCTGATGATTATTGGACGGCAGTCGCGGCAACATTAATAAACGTTAAAGATGTCGACAACTTTACTTCAGCAGAAATAGCGGCTTTAGACGCGGCCATACAATCTTCCTTACCCACTTCTTCGTGGACCACTATTCTAAGCCAGGCGATCGTTCCGTTTTCAATATATTGGTGGAGCAGCGCATTCTCGGACCTAATAGGGGGCGGCAACGGTGCAGATTTCGTTTCGTCCGGAGCCGGTGACGATGTAGTGAAGACCTTTGAGGGCAACGACGGCGTTAACGGCGGCGACGGTGACGATGAAATTTATGGTGGGATAGGAAACGACAATATTAATGGAAACTCCGGTAATGACTTTTTATCGGGAGGCGCAGGAAACGACACTTTATCTGGAGAAACAGGTGATGATCAGATTTATGCAGGAGAAGGTAACGATTTAATTTATGGCGGCGATGACAACGATGACGTTTACGGCGAAGGCGGAATAGACGAAATATACGCGGGCGCAGGCAATGATTACATTAGTGGTGGAGCGGGAAACGACACCCTAAGTGGTGGGGCAGGAGACGACATATTTCATTTTGAAATCGGGTTCGGAGTGGATGTAGTTTCACAGTATAATGATGAGAGCGGCACCGACATTCTGCAGTTAGGTGAAGGAATAACGATAAGCGACCTACGTTTTTACAGACCTACAGGTTCCAGCGACATCGTGATTGGCGTAGGTGCTTCTGATAGCATAAGGTTAACGAATCATTTGGCCGATTTAAGATACAGTACGAATGATTACGACGAGATTGACTCTATTCGCTTATTCGATACCACCACAATTAGCTTACTTCAAAACTTGGTCCTCACGGGTACAACTTCTTCTGAGTACTTCTATGGATCAAATGGATCTGATACTATTATTGGTCTCGCTGGGAATGATTATTTATACGGGGAGAATGGCGACGACACTTATGTGTTTGATGCAGGGTTTGGGCAAGATATAGTTCAAGACGATTCCGGTACGGATGAAATAAGATTTGGCACAGGCATCGGCCTAAATGATCTACGATTCTATCGTGGCGGCAACAGTGGATCGTTAGAACTTTTTGTCGGCAGCAGCGACAAGATCACAATCTACAATCAATTTTACGACATCCAGTTTGGCGGCAATGCGTATGACGAAGTAGAATTCATTCGTTTTGCGGATGACAGCGTCTTTAATTTGATGGGAAGCCTCACCTTTTCCGGCACAAGTTCTTCCGAATACGTATACGGCACAAAAGCCAATGACACTTTGAAAGGATTGGCCGGGGACGATTATCTATATGCAGAAGATGGTAATGATACGATTGAAGGTGGAGATGGTGGTGATTTCATGAGTGGGGACGCCGGCAACGACACTTACATCTATGCTCTCGGAGATGGGAGCGATACAATAGCGGAGACCTCTGGAACCGATGGATTAATGTTCGGGGCTGGCATAACAACGGAAAACCTCACGTTGGCCGATTATTCCATAGCCGACACGAGGATCACGTTTTCCTCTAACGCAAACGTACTAACGCTTAGTAACAATCGCCTTTCAGGCTATGAAATAGAAGCGCTTGAGTTTGAAGATGGCTTCCGGGCTAATCTCCTCACCTATCAAAGTTGGGTATGGGGCACGAGCAGCGGCCAGACCACTAATGGCACAAGCGGCGTCGATACGATCTTCGGACGCGAAGGTGACGACACCATCAATGGCCTCGCCGGGGCCGACGCTATCCATGGCGGATCGGGCGGCGACACCATAAACGGCGGCGATGGGAACGACCAGCTCTTCGGGGGCGATGGCAACGACACCCTCTCGGGCGATGCCAACGACGACTTCTTGAACGGCGGCGCCGGAAACGACAACTACCACTTCGCAAGCGGCACCGACACGATCGTCGATACGGGCGGCACCGACAAAATCTACCTGCCTACCAGCATCGACATTTCAGAAGTGTTCCTCCTGCGCTTTTCAGATGCGCAGAACGACCTGCGCATTCGGGTCGGACACTCCGATAGCGCCAATGGCGCCTGGCTAGGCGACATCATCGTGACCAATCAGTTCGCGGGCGCAACGACGCACGTCGAAACGCTCCGCATTCAAGATGGGGCCGGATACGATGTCAGTCTGACGAGTGCCTACGTCCAGACCCTCGGAACCGGCGGCAGCGATGTGATCTACGGGGTTGGCTACGGCGCGAGCCCGGACGATCAGATCACCGACCTGGTCGGCACGAACGATGTGATCTCGAGCGGCGCAGGCTCAGACGTCGTCTATGCAGGCGCAGGCAACGACACCGTGTCCGCAGGAGCGGACGGCGATGCGGTATTCGGCATGCAAGGCGACGATGCCATCAGCGGCGATGGCGGCTCCGACTACCTCTATGGAGACTATGACGGAACCGAGGGCTATGGCGGGGCCGACACGTTGTATGGAGGTGCAGGCTCCGACTGGATGTTCGGCGGAGCAGGCAACGATGCCCTTTCCGGGGAGGCGGACGCCGATCTGCTCTATGGGCAGGCGGGCAACGACACCCTCTACGGCGGGGATGGCGACGACTACCTGTACGGCGACTACGATGGGACGGAAGTCTACACCGGCGGCAGCGACGTTGTGTATGGCGGCGCGGGTGCCGACTGGATCGAAGGGGGAGACGCGTCCGATACGCTCTACGGAGACGGCGGCGCCGATGTCATTCAGGGTCAGGACGGCGACGACTACATCATCGGCGGCGACGGCCTGGACAGTGTGAGCGGCGGGAGCGGCGCGGATACCTTCATCTTCAAAGCGGCCTCGGCCTTCAACAACATCGATGTGATCTACGATTTCAGCACAGCGCAGGGCGACAAGCTGCACCTAACGGACGTTCTGCAAGGGTTCGACCCGCTGACGGATGCCATCACGGACTTTGTCGAGATCACGACGAGCGGTTCGAACAGCCTCTTAAAGATCGATGCGGACGGCGGCGGGAACGCGTTCGTTCAGGTCGCCACCCTCATCGGCGTGACCGGACTGACCGACGAAGGCGCCCTGCTCACCAATGGAAATCTGATCGCGGCTTAGCCGCACACGCCAAGGCCGAATTTGCGTTGATCGGGAAAGGCCATGGCGTCGTCCACCCCTGGGGTCCACTCGATCGGGATCAAAGCCCAACCAGGTCAAGCTCCGGGCGAGCAGCTGCCCCCTGCTCTCGATCAGGCTGCGAGGCCCGAATCGGTGGCAATCCGCCGGATTGTGAGATTGCGCCGACGTTCAAGTAATCCGCAATGCGGTCCATCTTGACATTGTCGGACTTTTTGTTCTATATATCTGACATGAGCGATGGACCTCACAAAAGCCTCCCCATGAAGAGGCACTGGAAGCGATTTGCAGAACGAGCGGGGAACCCCTCGTTTTCGGCCAAGGCCGTGAGCGAAGAAGTGCCATACGTCCTGCGTCGCGAACTGCCTGAGGTGCCTCTGTCAAAATTGCGAGACGTTCTCACCGGTCGTAAGCAAAACTCGCTGTTCGTAGGCGAGCAGATCAAGGACTTGGAGGCGATCCGCCCTGGCATTCGCGGGCAGGCCTTCGCAAACACCGCGCTCGATTGCATGATTGACGCCGTAAGCCGGGGCCTTCGGGGAGACGCGGCGCTCGCCGATGGCATGATAAGCGCCTGTGACAGTCATCTGCGCGCTGAATCAAAGAGCGTGGAAGAACATTACCGGCGTAAACAAGGCGCCAAGACCGGGCTAGCCATTCGTGATCGCTTAGACGGTGCGCGCAGACAAGCCGATATCAACAAGGTCGTAAGCGACTACCTGGCCCCGAAACGTCCTCGCGTTTCGCGACCCTCGAAGCACACCGGTCTAGATGAGGGGCCCGCACTATGAGCGCAGGCGGGAACCAGCTTCGGATGCCGGAAAGATCGATCGATGTCGTCGAACCGGGACGCAAGGCGCGTCGCGACCATCTTGCCTTCGATCTCGGGCGCGACGTTCGCTTCTCCACGGCCGCTCTCGAATCCTATGCGTTTGCGCGGTGGGAGCCCGTCGTACACGACCTGATGATTGTCGCCGCTGCCATTGAGTACGCGGACAAGATAGTCAAACGTCGCGCGAGCGCGTGGGCAAGGCGCATCGCGCTGCGCATCCCGGTCCATGAGCCGGCGCGCTGGAATGCTCCAGCCGTCGCCGAAGCTTTGCGCGATGCGGCCGAGTTTCTGACGGGTGACTATTGGGATCTTAGCTTTGTGCGGCGTGGGAAAGACGAGTCTGGCCCTCCGACGGAGCCTCTGAATCTCGGCATATCAGTCGATGCCGTTCTGCCGTTCAGCGACGGGATGGATTCTCGCGCGGTGGCCGGAATCGAAACCGCCAGGCTGGGAAACAGGCTCGTGCCCGTCCGTGTCGGCAGTAAGACTTCCGACCGGCCACGCAACTCCGCGCAACGCGTTCCTTTCACGTCCATCCCCTATGACGTGGTCTCTAACATGCCGAACCGAGAGGCTAGCGCGCGAAGCCGGGGCTTCAAGTTCGCGGTCATTAGCGGGATTGCGGCCTACCTGACCGACGCCCCGAACATCATAGTTCCAGAAAGTGGCCAGGGCGCGATCGGCCCGGCAATCTTGCGCGTTGGCCACGGATGCGGATTCCGATGAATTCGGCCGGGGATTCCGACTGATGTCGGCCACCTGATTCCGATTGAAGCCGGCCGTCGATTCCGCTCGATGTCGGCCGGGGTGGCGAACGCCCGCTGGCAGTCGTCGTTTG
>Ga0268299_1000305_pt1 | contig 173210 bp, 258 predicted proteins | sample NOBtaG_FD_193484 | JGI IMG/M metagenome (GOLD analysis project Ga0268299, IMG submission 193484) | Activated sludge microbial communities from bioreactor in Nijmegen, Gelderland, Netherland - NOB reactor | ecosystem: Engineered > Bioreactor > Aerobic > Activated sludge | place: Netherlands... | reverse complement strand
CGCTCCCGATTTCCCCGCATTTCGAAGGCCGGAAAATCGCCGCCGCCAAGGCTCGTGGACCGAGCGCCAATGCTTTCCAAGTAGCCTTCAAACTCCTCGTTGTTGTTCACGCCGATTGCCTCTCTTGTCGTAGGTTGATCCCGTAGTAGTCGCACAGCGCCTCTATCACCGAGCACGGGGCTTGTACAACGCACTCTTGTAGCAGCTGGCCCTGCCATTCACCCGCGTAGGGGCCTGCTGTCGGAGAACAGGCCAGACAGCCCGCCTCGGCGGCCGGGCATGATTCGCCCTCATGGGCGTCATCGAAACCGTCGCCGCCGCATTCATCGCAAACCAATACCCGCGGAAGATGTTGCGCGGCCAGCGCAAGGAGATCCGTGCGGTGAGACCGACTCAACTTCCCCACCAACGAGCCCGCGATGTCGGGGTCGTCGACAATCGCCTGTAGAAGCCGCTCGCCCACCGCACTGTCCCCCAGCGCGGTGGCCACGGTCTGCTCATGCCGCTTCTCAACTCGCGTATCCGCTAACTGCGCGGCCAGCTCTCCGCGAGCGGCCGCCACTATCCACACACACCGGTGACATACATCTGCACGTTGCAGGTACCGCGAATCACGCTCGTACGCACCCCATCCGGCGGCTAACCCAACCATCTCTCCACACACGGAAATCGCCGTGGCGGCGTAGATCGGCCCCTCGCCAATCGCGTCAACCGCCGCCGCGCGAGTAACCGCATGACACAAGTTACTGCCGAGACCGAACAGAATCTCGGCATCCGGCAACGGGAACCAATCTACCGGCGGCTCGTCGACACTCACGTCCATCAGTCAATCTCCTACGTCTGCTTGGTTTTATAGCTGTACGTTGAAGCCGTCAGGCGAGGCTGCCGATGTTGAGTCGGGCTGCTTCGGCTACCGCGCGGATAGCCCATCGAGCGCCGCGGGCGGCGTCTTCCACTGCGCATCACGGCTCTGCCTCTGCTGGGCACCTCAATCACCACCCGCCGCCTGTATTCGGTATCCCCGTGATCTCGGCAATGATTGCGTCTTGGTTGAGGCCGCCTGCCTCATCCATACGCGACTCGTCGTTTCGGAAAACGACCAACTCGCCGTCCATGCTCGCCAACAGCAGGGACTTTGGCCACCGCGATGCAATGCGGCGCAGGCCCGCGATCGCCTTCGACTCCTCTGAGGTAAGGGCGTCTTTATTCTCGGGTGTGTGGCCGTTATAGCCAGCGCCGGCGGTGTACTGGTCCATTACCAAAACACTCCTCTATCACTTCCGATTACCGGACTGTTCAGTGTCTAGATACTGGACAGTCCGGTGTTGCGGGAAGCTCGGAACCCAATCTGCGAGATGTGCCGGTTTCCCTAACACGACGGTGGCTAGCCACCACTATAGAGTGCTCGCTGCGGTGGTGGCAAGCCACCCAGCCCCAAGACGCGGTGGAACCGCGCACCGTCGCAACACGCCCTGTAGGTTGCACTACGCAGTCGGCCCATCACTGGGATGCCAAAGAATCGTCAATGGCCCACGCAGATACTTCGATTCCCAAAGAAACGCACGCGCCTCCCCGAACACAACGCCGTGAGTCTCGTCGTACCGTGCAACGATTGAGCCATCGGCATGGTTGTATGCCACGGCCGTGATCGGAACTTCTGCAGCCGATCCCACAGTCCTGGCCATGCGAAGGGCCTTGAGTGCGGTTCTCGCCAACGCCGTGTGATCAAGCGCCGCATCGGAATAGGACTGCTCAAGCAGGCCATCCCTGATCGCGGCTGACACCGCCTCTAGTCCTGTATCGAATATGGCCTCAGATCGAAGCCGCCCATCGGCATACTCCACGGCCATATCCTCGCTGTGTGATTCAGGCATTGCACCACCTCCTGTTACCTATGCGTACTGCTTGTCGACAAGCTCCTCGCGCAAGCTCGCGGGTTCTGGGCCGGATCGCAGGGTCGCAGTTAGCGGCTGTAGAGCGCACCGCAGTCGACACAGCGATATCCATCATCGGATGGCACCACCGAACAGTTCAGGCCGTTATCGAGGCATTCTCGGCTGGATTCGCCCCACCAGATTTTCGGCAGATTGAACACTGCCCCCGTCCGCGGGTCGATGTCGGTGTGATCCCATTCCGTATCCACGACTTAGCCTTTACTCGCGGCCGTCGTTGGCATCGTTGTGCCAGCCCTCTTCGGCAGACCAGATCACCGAACCGGGGTTTCGATCACGCGCTTCCCGGGTGATGCGCTGCAAGAGCTTCGCGTTGGGCGAGTCGTATGTCATTACCGTTCTCCTACTTGTGCGTGGCCTCTAGGCAGGTAGCCGGGTAAGCTCCAGCGGCGAATCGCCAATGCCCAGATCCCTTGTCACCGAACCTTTTTCCTTTTCAGACTGTCAGTCACCGTTCAACACTTCGGGCGCCCAGATCGCGATACCAATGCCGTGGAGCTCGCCGAAGTGTCGATCGAGCTGGTCGGCGAACTGATTCAGCTCTGCAGCGCGAGGCGACTGACACTCGCCCACCACCCGCCTGATCAAGGCGACAGCATCCCGAATATCTGAAGCACGTTCTGCAAGAGCGACCTCCTCTGCCGGGTATCGTCCGACGGGCTCGGCGTCCCCCATTCAAAAACACCCCCTCCCAATGCTGGCCAGTGCGAATGAACTGGCCGCAACTGTCCAGCAGCTGTCGCACGACATAGGCCTCTTGGCTTCTGCGGCGGCTATGGCATTCAATACGCACCCCCTTGGGGCACCATTATTGCCGCTAGGGCCGACAACTTGGGCGATGTTGACGCACCGTCACCGCCGGTGTTTCGCAAGCTTCGCCCCAGGAACTTAGGAGTTCGCGAACTCCATCACCCTGGCCGCGGCGGCCGCGGCGAAATCCAACGGATCTTCTCGTGCCTGCATCCAACCCAAGAATCGGCTGCTCCAGATTCTGCTGGTGCAGGCGGTAGTCATCCCACGCGAGCCGACGGCCGATGAACAGCCACTTCCAGAGCGCGCCGAGCTTGGCGAGCAGGTTCGCGTTACTGAGCGAAACCGAGGTCTGATCGAGTGATGATCACCCAATCATCGTTGTCGTTGATGATCTGCACACCAGCGAGCTCGGGCGTCTTGGCGACCATGCCTACGACGGCATTCCAACTCATCCCGCCGTAGACGTACCCTGATCGGCTTCTTGTGGTGTACGCCTGCACTAGCCCGTCGATACCGCCGGCCGATGAAGTGATCAGTGCGGGCTGACCCGATCCTGATGATTGAGGCGCCAATCGCACGAATAACTCTCTGTCGTTCAACCCGTGCCGTAATGCCGAGAACCACTCCGCCCAGGGGCGATCCGCCGCCTCGGCGATCAGCGATTCAACTGCATCGGCCGGCTTGTTCATGCTCGGTAAGAGATTCAGGATCGCGGCGATCTGACCTTTCCGGATCGGAACCAGATCACCCTGGGTGTTCTTGACGATCAGCCACTCAACGGGCGGCATCTTCGACGCCAGATCCAAGACAGTTCGCCACGGTGCTCCCGCAAACCGGTTCCGTAGTGCAGGATTCGTTCTCGACGGATATGCCACCAATGCGTACGTTCCGTCAGCCATCTCCAGCAGAGGGGTACTGATCTGTTCCTGCCCGTCAACGTCCTGGACGTCAACGGCATAGAAGATTTCGTGATCATCGAGCGCAAGGAACAACTCGCTGGCCAACTGCTGGTCGCGGGTTGCGGCAGCTCGCGCGACCAGCTGCTCCATGTCGTTCGTTTGGCCCACCTCAATTACCTCCCAGCATCCAAGAACATTGGCAAGCCGATTACCGGCAGAGGAAAACCGGTATTGGTTACGCAATCAGTCGCCGCCGCCACTATCGCACCCTCCACCGCCATCGCTGAATCCGCCGCTGTCACAGAACGCGCCACCGCCCTGGTCTGCACCCAACCCCCCGAAGAAGCCCGCTGTTCCAGCATCGGTCCCGGCACCCGCTCCGTATCCAGGCGAACTGGGTGAATCTACGCGGCGAAGACGCCGCGGCACCGGACCAGCACTACGGCCGACTTTCCGGACCACCCGCCAAGATAGGTAAGCCAGCAACACCGCAATCGGCGCTAGCGAGATCATCCCAAGACTCACAACATCTCCCCTCCACCCCGGCCGCTGATTTGCTGGCGACTCTCACATATTGAACCACTGACGCACCGTTGCCGGAGTCGGCCGCCAGAAGATACGAGCCAGATACCTACGCCCAGATTGTCGAATAGTCCGCGGACGTGACGATCTCCGATTTTGTCCCATCTACCTTCCAGGCGCTGAGACACTTGAGCACCAGCCCTGACCGCCCAATGAACGGCTATGTGAACCAGCGCGTGCGCATACGAGTCAGGAATGCAGCGGTGACCGGATATCCCGAGGCCCTCGGGAGAACACTGTCTATCCCGCAATTAGGACACAAAGCGGAGTCGTCGCAATCAGTCCACTCGGCGATCGCACTCGGTGAGTAGATCGCCAGACAGTAGAAGCAGCCGCAGATATCCGACCTGCCCAGTGCGGCACGGTTGTTCGTAGAGTGGGCGTGGGCCTTCTCGACCACGTTTTGCCGTTGCCTTTTGGTGAGCGAATGTGAGTTCGCTTGTGCATTAGGCAGCCTCGCCTTGCGGTGAGGCGGTCCCTGTCTGATCCACCGACCGGTGGTGCGGGGTTGACGTTTCACAGCCTGCTGCGTCGCCCGCTGGCGCGGGTTCGGTCTCACGCGTGGCTCCACGTCCTGCCACCGGGCCACTCCCGGCGGAACTCTGTTCACCCACACCTGCGGGTTCGCCGAGTCGAGCGAGGTTGATCGCAGCACCCAGATCACGATCGATCCGCATACCGCAGCCGTCACATGCGAAGACTCGGTCGGCGAGGGTGAGGTTTGGCTTTCGCCTCCCACACGCCACACACGTCTTCGACGACGGGAAGTACCGGTCTGCTTCCAGCAGGTGAGAGCCGTACCAGCGAGTCTTGTAGCCGAGCATGCGGCGGATCTCGGCCAGGGCGGCATCAGCGAGGGCACGGTTGAGGCCCCGCTTGCGGGACCCGCCGGCTGAGCGCATACCGGCGGCGTTCAACGTCTCCACTACGACGATCTGATGCTGCTGGGCCAACACCGTGGTGGCCTTGTGCAGCACGTTCCGGCGCACCGCCGCGGCGTGGGCATGGGTGCGCCCGATGCGGGCCTGGGTTTTGCGCCACCGCTTCGACGGCACCTGCCGGGTCTTGGTGGCCGGATCGTAGGGTCCGTGCTGGCGAGCCGCGCGACGCTGCAAGGCCCGCAGTCGGGATTGAGCCGCCGTGAGCGACTTCGGGGCCGGGATGCGATCAACCTCGGTGCCATCGGGGGTTGCCACGACCAGCAGGGCATCTGCTTTGACCCCGACATCAACACCGACCACTGGATGCGCCGATCGGCGTGCGTGGGTGGGACGTGTCTTGGCTTCGACGATGGTCTGCAACGCGCAGTACCACCGCCCGGCACTGTCCTGGGCGGCGGTGGCCGCCAAGACCCGCGCCGTGCCGGCCTCGATGCGGCGGGCCAGCTTGCGGGTCGATTCGTGGGTGCGGACCGCACCCAGCCGCGGCAAGGTGATGCGGTGGCGATCGGCCTCGATGCGGATCGTCCCGGTGGTGAACCGCACCGATCGCCGGGCACGGGCGGTTTTGAACTTGGGAAACCCAACCGGCTTCCCGGCGCGCTGGCCCGTGCGGGATTTCGACCACCCATCCAGGGCGCGGGCCAACCCATCCAGGCCGGTGTTGTATGCCTCTTTCGAGTTCTCGGCCCACCACGGCGCCACCTGATCCTTGCGGGCGTTCCACGTCTTGCGCAGCGCCGGCAGCGACCACCCCAACGCCTGGGTCAACTGGTCCTGGGCGACACCGTAACTACGTTCCGCTGCGCGCTGATCCATCACGGCCTTGACCAAGGTCAGCATGTGGTTGTGGGCGAACCTGGCCGCTCCGGCATGAGAGGCCAACGCTCGCACCTGTTTTGGTGTCGGGTCCAGCGCGAACCGGTACGCCTGCGCGGTCCAGCCCTCAGGGATCTCGAACCTAGCCATCGGCCACCGGTCCTTGCTCTTTGGTGGCGGTCACCGCACGCATCGCCCGGTTCCGCGCACCCCGGCGGCCATATAGTCGCGCGCACATCGAGGTCAAGACCTCGATCATGTCCCGAACCAGATCATCGTCGGTTTCCCCGACGTCGGCGACCACGATGCGTCGACCCTGCGCCGACAGTGCAGCTTCCAGATCCTCAACCCCGAACCGCGCCAACCGATCACGATGCTCCACAACCACCACTGAAGCAGACGGGTCCGACAGAACCCGCCGGATCTTCGGGCGCTTGCCGTTGAGGCCCGACCCGACTTCGGTGACCACCTCGCCGATCACGTAGCCATTCTCGGTCGCCCACTGAGTCAGTCGCGCAACCTGCCGGTCAAGGTCGCTGCGCTGATCACGCGAGGACACCCGCGCGTAGACCACAACCCGGCCAGCAGCCGACGTTTCGGCCACGTCAACCCAGATCGTTCCCGAGTCCAATCGGCGAGCAGGCACCGGCATCCGGTCCTCCCGGAACCACCGATACGCAGTCTGCGGGTGCACACCCTGCGTCCGCGCCCACTCAGCCAACTTCACACGCTCAGTAAAACACACATTCGATCACGTTTAATCACATTCAGGCGAGCAGTTCAGAACCCCAACATGAAGAGATCATTACACGCGCAGGCGGCGATCACCTCGAACCTTGCCTACCAGGCTAAGCTCTAGTTGTACCATTCAGCTTATTAAGCCCTGTTGCTCTATTAGTACTGTTGTCGTATCCTATACTGCATGTCCACAGTCCATCAGATACCCGTCGCGGAGCTGCGTAACACCCTCGGCGACCACGTGGCGCGGACCGCCTATACCGGTGAGCGCCTAGTCATCACCCGCCGCGGAAAGCCCGCGGCGGCACTGGTCTCCACCGAAGATCTCGCCCGCCTCGAAGCGCTGGAGATGGCCCAAGATGTCGCCGACTTCGACAAGGCAGTTGCAGAAGACGACGGCGGCCGCGTCCCACTGGCCAAGCTCCTGTCCGAGCGGAACAAGAAATCCGAACGGTGAATCAATAAGCGACAACACATCTACACACTCTCGGGAAACCCTGGCCGATCCGATAAGTTGAGGCGGCACCCCAAATGACAGGTGCACTGACAGTTGATCCGCTTCAGTGCCGTTACGCCAATCCGCTTGTGGTTCAGCCATTTTCGGCTTGTTCTGTATCACCTTGGAAGACTTTGGCCGGAGCCGAGTCAATGCGCCCAAATCTAGTCCCAAAATTGTCCGGCGGACATGAACAGTCCCCAGCTGAACCCGGCGCCGTAGTCGCGCGTCTGGCCGTACTTGTCGACCCACTCGAATTGGTGCTCTTCGTAGGCCGGTAGAAACTCGTGAAACAAGGGCAGCTGTTCAACCAGTTTCACGGGGCCGAAGTGTTCGGCGAATTCTTCGAGATCCATGCTCCAGTGCGCCACATCGTTCGGGGAATCCAGCTGCGAAGGCGGCGCGGGTTTTCGGGTGTGCCAGTACCGGGCGGACCTAATCTGGCCGTCGTCATTGGAGTTGGCCTTGAACTCGAACTCCGGCCACAGCCCGCTAGCGAAGACCACTTCCTTGGCATCCGTTTGTGTCCCAAGGAGTTTCTTTAGATTCGTGAAAAATGAGTCTTCATCGACCAGGGCCTCGAGCACCTGGCCGTGGATGCGCTTGCCGTCCTCTGTAGTGAGCCCATGTTCCGCCAGCTTGTGTTGCAGCCGGAGCTTCTTGGCAGGGTCGCTGGCCATCCCGAGCCGTAGCTCCATGCTCATAAGGACATAGACCTCGAAGTCGAACACGGCAGCGCCGCCAAGCTCGTCTCTAGGTGTCGAGTGCTTCAATGACCACACCTCCGAAACGAGCCTCATCAATGCTGCACGGGCGCCCATCAATCCAGCACCGATTACTGGCGGTGACCTCCTGACAGACCTGCTCCTCCGCATCCGCGAAGTGAGCAACGAATCCGCCACTGAAATCAGTGTTGAATCCGACGATCCGCCGGCCCGCACTGTCGGCGGCACGGACGCGGCAGGCATCACACACCGAACGCGGATATCGGGCCATGTGCAGCGTGGCAGCGCCGCACAGCGGACAAGGATGCGTATAAGTCTTGGATTCAGGCGGTTTCAACATCCAGTCACGCTGGGCAAGCGTCCGAAGCGGATCGCCGGACACGCGCTGCAACGTGATCATCAGGAACTGCACATAATCGAGGTCCTGGGCGCTCAGGTCGAGCCCGAGTTCCGCCGCAGACGTGTTCTCCTGTAGGGCGCGTACGGCCGCCTGCTGCCAGATTCCTAGCTGGTCGAGGTTCATGTCGCGGTAGATGTGGCGGCGCTGGGCAAGGGCCTCAGAAAGGATGTCCTGCGCGGCACGGTCCTTGCCGAGTGCGTAGCCGCTCGAGCCGCCGTTGTAGTACAAGATTTCCAAGGTTTGCGGGCCGCTCAGGAATGCGCAGCCACCGATGCGTGGCTCGTCTTCTAGTTCCCGGTTCGGGTAGTGGCGCCATTGCTGCCGCGCTCCGTGGGCGAGCAGTTCATCACGCAGATATCCCATCCACACACGATGACATACGCGATGACCGGCGCCTACCGCGATGCGATGGCTCACAACACTTTCACCGCCACCGAAGTGCGGGGTGGCCTATTTGGGCCGCATTAGGACGTGCGGAAGCCCGGCGGTGGCGCACTATTCTGATCGGGAGATACACAGCTTCTCGAACCCCGATTTCACTTCAGCCCAGCCACTTTCAGTGCTCGGGTCGCCAAGAATATCTTCGGAGTCCAGGAAGGGCGCGACGATGTTCGGTCTGCCACGCACCATGTATGCGAGCGTGTCACCGAGCCAGTCCTCCCGCAGACCCAAAAAGCGCTCGAGGTTCGCACAGTTGGAGTGATGCGGCAAGGTCCGGCCATGTTCGAGGGCCCGCACCGTCGAAGCGGCCACGCCTATGGCGCGCGCTAATCCGGCGGAAGTCATCGCCGGGCGGCGGGAGCGGCGCATGATGGTGACGAGTTCGCCGAGCCGTACCAGCGCGGCATGGCGGGCGGCGCCGAGCTCGAGCGCATCGAACTCGTCTCTTGCCCGGGGCGGTATGGGAACCAGGTACTCGGCGCCGCAGCTGCAGTCCACGATGAATTTTCCATGCTTCGGTGGGTCATGGAGATCGCCGGGTGTCGTTGTCTCTCGAACGTGGCCCGCATAGCTCTTCCCGAGGGTCGGTGTGCTCTCTGGTGTGTCGGAGCGTGTGATGTTCAGTCGTGACAACGGAAGTTCGGTGGGGATGAACAGAGCCAGCTCTTCGACGCGGAGGTCTTTTAGCTTGGCGTCTTGCGGGTAGTCCTCGAAGTCGATGTACAACTCGATTGCCGCGGAGAGTTGGTCGACGAACTCTGTGTGGGTGAGTGGGTCGGGCTTGGAGGGAAGGTCTGGAGCTTGTACCTGGCGGTATCCGTATGCTGCGCAGAATCGTTCGAGGCGCACGCGGCTACTGCCGCTTTCGATGGTCAGCACTGTTGCGTGTGTGGGATCCACTTCGAGAATGCGTAAACGTTGCGGCCGGTTACGCTGGCCCCTTTCCCAGACCTGACCTTCTGCAACGCTATACAGATTCGCGTCCTCGAGCATCGTCTGCCTTTCCCTCATTTAGTCCCCACAACACAAGGTGGCTAGCCACCACTGTAACGCATCCCTCCGCCACCATCAAGCAGCTGGCCCACCGCACACAAGACACCGCCACCCTCTTCGCGCGCACACAGAACTCCGACACTGCCGCAGCCAGCCCCCCACAGACCCACCCGGCGGACGGACCGGCCCCACGAGCCGCAATACGTCGACTCTCACGGCGATGACGCCAACCGCCGGGAAGTCCCCCGCGGGGACAGGCCAGGCGGTGACACACTGCTGTTAACGTGGAGAAATGACCTCAGCCAGAGCCCTGGGATGTATCGCAACACTGGCGATCACCGGCTCATCATTGGCGCCGACAGCAAGCGCAGAGCCGCAATTACCAGATCTAGATCGATACACCGAGGTCAACGCCGCCGACTACACGGTCGCAATCCCGACCAGCGGCTACAACGGCGCCGTAAGCAGCGTGCAGTTCAGCACCCCCGCCGGCCAAAACTGCAGCGTGGTCATCAACACCCGCGGCGAATGGGACACCGCCACCTGCACCGGGCCGATCCCAGGCAACAGCCACAGCAGCGTGACCGCAAGCTACACAGAAGCCGGCAAGTTCGGCGACACCCCACCCAAACCCACACAGGCAAAACTCCTGCCAGCTGGCAGCAAAGTTGTGTTCACCCGCTGGATCTGGAGGGGCACATGCGCGGTTGAACAGGCGATGACCGCATGCGTCGTCGACACCACCCCAGCGGCTGGCGACTCAACCCCAAGAACCCCACACGGATTCATACTCGGCCCACACGACAGTTCAACGTTTTAGTCAACTCCTCGCGAAAATCTAGTGCGGGTTACTGGCGCGTTCTTCGGAATCATCTGGGTACGGCCACCAACCTGCGTGAAGCCCTTCCCACCACACTCTCACCCGCGCACTAGGAGGGTCGCTGCGAAGGTCTAGATGTGTTATCTCATGAGGTTGGTACCACGGACGACGACGGGTACGCACACCCGCCGGACCTACGTGTCGGCCATACCTATGACGGACCACTGCGGCGCTGCGGCACCAGTGCCCAGGCGCGGGGAAGCGAGAGCTGTGGCGCCTTCGGGGCATTGAGGTCGTAACGCTCCATTGCCGTCTGCATGTTTTCGCCCGTAGCGTCGAGAGCCTTCTGCGCCTCAGAAGCGGAAGGATGGATCGATGACAGCTAAGAAGGCGCGACAGAAAGAGGATGGTCATCATGATGACCATCATGATGACCATCATGATGACCATCCGACTAAGTGGCTAAGCGATGACTTCCGTGGACCTGACTGACATCGTGGCGCAGACGTCGAAGCAAAGAATGGCGCTCGGATGATGCACTAGGTATCCGACATCACGAGGGGTACTTTCACCGAATTCGATCAACAAGGACACGCACCGTGTCAATCAAGATTTCCGGTACATCCAGATCGTTGCCCTCATCATCCAGAGGGCCGACGATCACCGCCGGGCCAACAACGGTGATCCGTTTCTCAGGGCTGTGAAGACGCACGACCTCGGACGCCAAATCATTGACCGGAAGTCTTTTCAGGATGCCGCGCTCATCCACGTACATCGATCCGTGATCTCCGATGTTGAACGCCTCAACATCGCCACCAACTGCTGCCTGCAACGCATCCAAGATGTCTGGTTCTTGACACTCAAGCCACGTGGCCTGGCGCTCGTGAAGTCTGATGGCCTTCATACCCGTTCTCCTGGTCTCGCTTCGTTTTACCTACTGCGGACTGCGGCCACCGTCATGGCATCGATCACCGATGCTATTCATAGCCTACGATCATCCCGCCGGGATGCAGCCCGTACCTGCCCCCATTGCGGCGGCGTGGACCGATTTTCACTACCTGGATTTGATAGGTGACGCCGTCGTCATACTCAGTTTCAAGCGCACCGTCGAAGGCATGGATGACGTACTCGGCAACGGCTCGAACCGCAGTATCGGTGACGTCATCCGCGTCTCCGATTAGAGAATCTTGCGCCGCGTTGATACGACCAGCGACAACTCGTTTCGATCTGCCGAGGAACTGGACGTCGAATTCTCTTCTCGCTCGATCGCTCACTATTGGATCAGGCTCGACCGAATGCGCCATGTCACCGTCCCCCATCGACCTGGCGAAGACAAAGGCATTTCTCGTCACCAAAGGCGTAGTAGGACATTTCAAACCCCTTATCTCTCAGTGCTTACCTCTACCGGACTTGGGTCCAGGTGATGCGACCGGACAATAGCTGTGGCCAGCGATGAGGCTCGGTAGGTGCCTGCTGCTGGGCCAATTCACTAAGCTCGATGAAACGCCTCCTGGCAGTCTCCTCATCTGGCATCGAGGTGACCTCGGGGATTGAGTCGAGCTGTTGCAAGATGGCCCACTGAACAACTGCGTCTTGGAATCTTGTCGGGCTACTAATGCTCGGAGCTGGTGGCATCGCAACGCCAGCGCCCAAAGCAGTGGAGTTTCCACCCATAGGCGTTCCCTCTGAAACCGATGGCATAGATGGTGGGTTCATAGTGTTCATAGTGCCTTTCTGCTCGTTGCGTCTAACGGACTAACCACTCTCCGATACCCCACACCGCGCCCGCGATGCCCGCCGCAGAGAGGGCCGAAGGCGCACCGAGCCAACGGGGCGAAAATTCCAGTTTGAGTGCGCACCACGGGCGCACTCAAACTGTCAAACACTTCATCTCAGAATGATCTCTCCTACCACCGACACCGGTTAGGTTATGTGGACCTGCGGGCGTTCAAATCGGATGGTTTTAATCCGGGAATCGGCTGGCTCGTCGCCATGTGCCGCTCCATCATCTCGCGCATACGGTCTTGGACCTCATGCTGGACGCAAGCTCTCAACTCAGACGATGCGAGTGCCGCCTCTGCGAGCTGGTCGGCTTTGGCATCAGCAGCCTCGTCGGTCAGGAACTGGCTACAGGCCATCCCTGCACCCGATGTGAACCCGTCGAACCAGACGTTCATGAGCAGTTCTTGAAGCGGGAGCCCAAAAACAGGCGGCTCCGAGTCGCGGTCAGGTGCCGACATCTACCCCAATCTCCTTCTATCTCTTGGTATTTACGATTACCGGACTGCTTGTAAGTGGCGTCGATTTGCGCCGCTGACCTTTGTCTTGCCAGCATCGACTGAGATTCCCGATTTAGCCCTGTGGCGGCGCCGTCCTTCACACATCAGCTGTATGGCCCCGTCCAGATTTGGGTCCATCCGCCGGTACCGAGCCAGTCCTTCATCAACGAGGCGCACGACAAGCTGGTGTGGCCGCAAGCCAAGCGCAGCACACATCGCCGAAAACTCATCGACTCGTTCGACGCCAACAATGCGGCACGACGTCTTCAACTCATTCCAGTCCACCGGTATGGCTTCACATGCCGTTGTTCTGCGCATCCAGCCCCCGTAAGGCACGTCGCCTTTGACGGGGAGTCGGTAGACGACTGGGGCCCGGCCGAATTGTTCGGCCGCCGGCCTAGCGTTCATCGCCGTGTGAACACTCAGCATGTAACTGCGCATACTCAAGGCAGTTAGCGTCCTCGTACGCTTGGGCAGCAGCTTTCGCGGCCTCACGGCCGGGGAACACCTGCCCAAGAGCGACGCCACCGGTCGTTATCTCATCACCGGCCTCATTGTTTTGAATCAACTCCGCAGACCAGAGCTCACCAGCCAGGTCTTGGGGGCCAATCGCCCAGTAACCATGTCCCACTACGGCTGTCTCGCCGTGTTGATCGCCCTCGACATTGTGTGGCTCATCCCAGCGGATCTCGTTCGCCATTCTCTCACTTGCCTTCCTGTAATTGCGTTTACGCGCAGCGGGTTCCGCTTGGCTCGTGAGCGAAGCGGGCCGCATCACCTACGTCTCTGCCAACCAAGTACCCCCAGGGATTCCCTCGTTGACCCAGATTGTCGCCTGTGGCGACCTGCAACTGCGTGAGGTTGGCCGTATCGTCCGCCGTCTTCGGTGTTTCCTTCGCGAAAGCGGCTAGCCATCCCTGTTACACGCGTGCGCCAGTTGGCGCCACTGTATGCGGATTACTTGCCGACCCGCCGCCAGCAATCGTATGCTTGGCGACATGAATGATTGGTCGCGGCTTGCAACTGAAGTTCACGCACGGCGGCTGGCGCTAGATATGACGCAATCTGACGTTTCCGCCGCTGGCGGTCCATCGGCGACGAAAATTCGAGAGATCGAGAACCTACGAGCAACAGTTCTCTCAACGAGTAAGCGCCGCGGACTCGAACGTGCATTGCAGTGGGCGATCGGTGGCGTCGACGTGGCCCTGGCCGGAGGCACTCCTAAAGTTCTAGGCATAGAGGCCTCCTCACAAGCCGATCGGGAGGCAGACGTTGACCAGCACCTCAAAGTCGCAACCGAGATCCAAACTGCGATCAAAGCCCTGCATGAAGGCTTGCCTACTGCGTCCGGGGCGCGCCTACACCTGCTCGATTCCCTTGTTGCGGTGGAACGAGCCGTCCGAGAGCTCGACACCGCAGAACAATCAAGCCGCACTGATCAGCCAGCGTAAGTACACCCGAAGTGAGGGAAAGAGATGACACAACCCGATTCTGTAGCTGACACAGCGGCTATTCCCGGAGTTTCGAAAATTCCAGAGTCGTTGTTGACGACAATAATCGGGTGCTCTGTATCTGCTCACTCCACGGGCGCGGAACCTGATACCCGTGGTTCGCTTGCCGCCGAGATAGTGAACGCTCAGCAAGCGCACGCGGAGGCCTTCGGCGTTGCATTGTCCGGTCTGTTAACCGCGCGACAGCAGCAAGATCGTCTGCGGGCACTAGATGCTCGCTTGAGTTCGACGACGCTTGATCCCGACTACCCGTCCGATTAGGCGTGGCGAACAAATGGGGATTGATACGGCCAGGGAGGGCTTCGTTGACGACGAAATCCTATGGGCCGCTTTCATGCCGGACGTCGCCATGAGGCCGCAAATGCGTATCAACCGCCGAATCAACGGCGCCTTCCAGGTCCAACCTCTACGGCTGCAGCACGAAAACACCAACTGCTGATCACGCAATCGCAAATTGCCATCTATAGAACCTGGAGTCCACATGTCCTACGAGAATCACGTGTACGTAGAAACCGCACCTGGTTTCGTTGACGCGACCACAATCCGGCAAGGAATCGAACGAAGCGAACTCGACGACGACTGGAAGCGCTCCGCCCTAGCTGAGCTACACGACTCAGACGTGGGGTTCACTGTGGGCGATGATGGCGGCGATGTCACCGTCTACGGAAGCAGAGACAAGGTGCTGGCCTGGTTTGAGGCGGGTGTGCGCGAGCTCCAGGGCCGAAAGTAGCAGGCGCACACATGGTGCGGCGTGCGGTGGTGCCGCAGCTCTGGATCGATGCGTTCCGGCCGGCATGCCGGGCCCGCGGGCTGCGATACGTCGGTCAGGAAGGCTTCGTCGTCGACGACGTCTATATCAGCTCTATCCTGCCGTCGGTGTTCCACCCGGACAAAGACACCACTCGGCTGCGCATCAGCTGGGAGATCAGAATCAAACCGTTGGCTGTCGACGAAATCCTATGGGCCGCTTTCATGCCGGATGTCGCCATGGGGCCGCAGATGCGTATCAATCGCCGAATCAACGGCGCCTTCCAGGTCCAACCTCTACAGCTGCAGCACGCAAGCACCGAGCGCTCCGCAGACGATGAGCCCAACTGGGGACCGATACTCGACGAATTCGACGCAGCCCGCACCGAATTCATCCACACCCATCCCACACTCAACGATTACGTCCACGCACTACAGAATCCGCCCGACCGCATCGCCGCCAACCGAAACCGAACACGCATGATCACCGCACTCATGGCCGCCGGCCGCAACACCGACGCCGCACACATGGCCCAAGAAGCGATCGACCGCGGCGAACAAGGGTCGATGTCATCGACAACGGATGTCCTCAAATACCTTGCGGCCTATGCCAAAGGCCCCGAAGCCTACTCAGCGTTCACCGCCACTTTGCTACCGACACATGATTACCAAGTGCTCTACAACTCGCAGCGCGCCGATGTCTCAGGGAATCTGACCCGCCATCATCATGCAGGCAGGATGGCGCACTACCTGGCCAGTATGGACGGTGCAGATCCGTGGGCGGTGGTCCTGAGCGCCAGGCCCACACCTGGGGCGCTGCAAGACCATTCCACGTTGCGCTACCTGCAAGCCGCGGGCCGCGCCGAGGCGATGGTGATCGAATACTGCCAGCCCGATGGCCACCTGGGCGGCTGCGCTGTGCGGTCAGTTGTGGGCCACCCCGGCCACGCAGGCTCGGGTGTATGCGACGTCGAGATTGTATTGCCGCGCAGCACCGAAAAGATCTCCCGTCACGAGGTTTTCACCGCGCACGAAGCCGCCACGCTATTCGAAACCTTCTACCGCACGGACACCATCGGCGAGGAATACGTGCTGCGTCCCGTCGAGACATACCGCCAGTAACCGCCACTTGGAAACACGCCGCGCCGAGATAGCCAGGACGGGCCAACTACGCCACGGCCCCGGGGGCGGCGGACCCCGCACGCGGAGCCGAATACGTCAATGACCTGCAGCTCACGCAGACACGAACTGACTCGGCAGAAGGCGAAGCACAGGTCTAGCATCATCAGCGTGATGATACGAACTTTGCAGGCCGTAGCGGTGGTGTCTGTTGTGCTGCTTGCGGGGTGCGTAAAACCAGTGGATGGGCACGCTGACAGAACTGCGCGCACGGCCGCCGAGGAAGCATTGCCGACTTCTGCCGAGCTGTCCCAGGCCCTGGGAATGCAGATGCGTCAAGATGCCGCGCCGCGAATCGGCGGCCCCGACATCCTTAGAGACAGTGCGCGCGCGGCCCCGCAGGCGTGTTCGGGGGTAGCCCATTCTGGCGATCGGCAGACCTACCACGCTGCTCACTTGAACGCAGCCGCGCAGGGCTCGTGGATAACCTCCGGTGATGGTGACCAGACACACGTGATTATCACGGTCACCGAGTTCAGCTCTCCCCAGGACATCCACACGTGGTACTCCGGACTAACCTCTGATTGGCAACGCTGCCAAGGCATCACGGTCACAGAACACCAAGACACCATCACCTTCAGCGACAGCATCGAGCACGTGGAAAACTCCGCGGGCATGCTCAACGCCGACCTGATGCTTTCGACCAAAGAGGGCTACTTCTCGATGCCAATGCCACACGGCAGAGCCCTCACCACCGCGGAGCGCTACGGCGTCGACGTCGAGGTTTTAGGCCGCACCCGTCCAGGAGCCGACACATTGGCCGCCGACACCGCAGCCACCGCCCGTTTGGTCGCAGACAAGCTCACATCAGCAGCCTGAAAGAGAGGAACGAAACGGATGAAGAGCGCCTATACGCCGCTCACTTTCCTCGTTCTCGCGGCACTGACGTCATCGGTATCGACACCGATTGCCTTGGCTGAGCCGCCCGGCTTCCCCGACCTCAACACCTTCGCAGAGGTACCTGCAAGTCAATATATCACCGCTGGGAGTAGAGGTATGACATTTATTGGCTTCTCCACGGCAGAGGGCATCAATTGTGGTTTCAGCAACCCTGAAAGCCCTGATGGCCAAAATCAACTGATTCATTGCGCTGGCCCTCTGCCTGGGCTTCAGGATGTTCCCGCAACCGGTTCAGGACCATGTGAGACCGGCGTTGCGAGTCAAGTTGCAATTACGCATTCCAAGGGTTCATGCGCGAATGTCAAGCCCACGCGAAAGATCCTCGGCCCGGGGCAGAAAATTACTCATGGCATGGTGGCTTGCGCAGTGGGCAACGGCCCATTAGTTGCATGTATTGATCGCTTCGGGCCGGAGCGAGGTTTTGTTTTACAGCCGTCCGGCTCGTTTGTTTTCTGACCACTGAGCAAAGGCGCTCACTCGGTCAGGTTTCAGGCCAGCAGGCCGTTTAAGCGCTTAGGCCAGCGGCTCGGATTCGGTCCTGGATACGCTCCAAGCTGACGGTGTGATCGTCTATCCGAGCCCATGTCTGCCAGTCATCGAGTGCTTGTTCTACCGCACGGAACGACACCCCCGGCTTGCTGATCGCTAAGCGGTGGCCGTTGTCGGGTCTGCCACCGGAAGCGATTACGGCGATGAGTTGTCCAGGACCATCTGCGGTGTTGAGATCACCGAACAGAGGCGCATCGGGGTGAAATCGGAGTTGATAGGGGCGCTGATCTCCCCCATCGTCGATGAAATTCAGCGCTAATCCATAGTCAATTTCCATCGTGACGTTTCAGCCCCCTTGTCCGTTGCCTTGACGATCTCCCCAGTCAGTCCGAGGCCTTCCAGAATACCCGGTCGCCATCACATCAGCTGTGCGGCTGGCGTCGCCGCAAACGCACCTCCCTGGTCTTAACTGCCGCCCTGTTAGTCGCTCTCGACGGAACGGCCGCGGTGATCCTCAGTTCGAACGAGCGATGCCCGCCGCGTAGAACTGCGCGCACAAGTCGCGACCAGCATGTGACCGACTGGTCTTAATGAACCACATGTCGAATAGTGGGGCAACGAACAAAGGACAGCTCGTGAGCCTGTGGAGGGCGACGTCGACCGGTCTGGGTTTCATGGCCGTCGGTATTGGCCTCATCGTCTGGGGTCTTGTTGCATGGCTGCCCGGCCAGGTCCATTGCGATGGCGGCGACGTGATCAAGCCCGGGCAGTCTTGCGTTTCGGATGACGGGAGGAAGATTCGGACCTATGACGAAGTCAAGGCCAATCAGGGGTTTCCGTGGACCTTCCTCGCCTCGACAGGGGCGGGGGCCGTCTTGATCGTGGCCGGAGGCGTGTGGGTCGTAAGGGATGGGCGCAAGACGCTTCAAGCAGACCGACCGACCTGATCAGCCGCGGGCGATCGGCCCGCAGGTCACTCCCTGAAACTGCCAGGTTGCGCATTGACGAGACAGATCACGGACATCGCGGAAGCCCGGCAGGAAAGTCTGGACCGAACCTGCCGCGAAATACACCCCCGAGGCCAACGGGATCCGCCGATCATCGTTGGGAAAGAACACCGAGAAGTTGTCACCGTCCGAGACATACCGCGTCTCTTCGAAACTCACGGATTTGCTCCCTGCCGGCAATCCGCTCCCAGTCACAGCGGCGACAAACGTCAGAGGCGCCGTGCCTAGGTTCGTGCGGCAGTCCCGGGCATCAATCCGCACACCCACGTAGTCCGCGCCCTCAGCGGAATAGATGTACGGGCGCGTCAACGAAAAATTGCATTGCACGAAACCATCGGCGTGAGCCGGCGGCGGGAGCGCAGCGGCACTCAGCATTACGACCGCAAGCACGCCCATCACGCGAATTGCGCAACAGATACCCCTCATCGGACAAATACTGCCAGGCCAACAGGACACACACAATGCAGACATTTGCCCGCGATGTAATGCGGCTGGGTCGACTGTTGTTAGGCTTCGATCCTGGTCACGCGGCAGCGAAGCGCTGCGGCGCGCGGGCATTCGGTATAGACGGATCTCGACTATGCGGTGCCGGTTCCACTTTCGCGGCGCGACGTATCCTGGATCGAGGGTCGAGTTGGTGGCGCCTTGGCATGGGCGCTACCTCTTGCCTGGAGTTCGTCTGGCGATAGCGTCCTTGAATTCCAACACGATTGCAGGCGCAGCACCAGCGCGAAGGGCCGCAACATCGTCGGCTGAGAGCTCGATGTCGCCGTAGTTGGATGCCGCCACGAAATGCTTGTCGATGTTCTTGGAGTACACCGTGGTGAAAAGGTAAGACTTTCCGGGGTTGAGGATTTCGTCGTCATTTTGTAGGCATTCACGGCCCTTGAACACCCCGCCGACCTGGCTGACAGTGATCTGGCCAGACAGTTGGCCCTTGAGGTTTGTCAGCACCTGGACCTTGAACAGCGAGAAGATGTCCCTGCCTTCGATGTGTTGCCCGTCGGGTGCCTCGACTGTGCCGACAAAGACGTTGTCCGCCAAATCCACAAAGGTGCCCCTGTTGTGAACTTGGGCCGTGTACTCGGCGATCCGCATGCAGCTCGGGTTGGTGCCCCGCAGGTCGCCGTAGAGCCGCGTGAGGCTCTGGCATCCTGAATCACCCAAACCAACCATCAGGAACAGGACCGCGAGCGGTGCGGCATTCGTGATGCGCATGTGCGTTCTATCGCCAGTGGAAGCTGAACGTGCTCAACGAGCATCCGACCTGGCCGTCAGAGCGGGTGTTCTCGCTGAGCAACTTGCCTTGATACCGGATCCGGACGGTCACCGTGCCCGAGCTTGACTGCTCGACCGGCCAGCTCGCCAGGACCTCTGCATGATTGGTGGTTGCGGCGTTACTGGTCAAATCCCCGACGGATACCTCGATGGTCCACGGCAACGACACCTGCTTAAGGTGCTGGTAGTTGCTGCCATCGAAATAGGTGACATCGGCGGCCGGAATCGCTTCGGAGGAAACCTCATACACGGCAGGATCATTCGTGTCGGCAGAGGCCGGCTCCACACCCAACATCGCCGACGCCACGACAGCGCCCGCGAGCCCCGCCGCGGACCTTCTGGCAGTCGGCATGTCAGCGATCGGTGTGATAGCGCACCGATCCCAGATCCCCAACCTTGAGCGCACTGGGATCACCGAACAGGCTCGCTACCCCGCCTGACCACCAGTCACACAGATCGCTACAGCCGATACTCACCAACACAGCCGATGCCGGGTCACCCACGTCGGCATAGTTTTTCGTACCGCGCACATCACCCTGAATGAAGCGTGGATGACCTCCGATATGTGCGCCCGACCATATGAGCCCTTCATCGCGCAGTTTGTAGAAGACGTGTTCCCTCCACGCGATCGACAATCCGTAGTACGGGGCCGGCTCGTTCAGCAGATCCTCCTCATCACCGAGCCCCGCGTCCTGCAGCGCAGCCCGAAGAGTCTGGCGCTGCTGCTCAGTGAACCGATCCGCACCATCAGGAAGCGCTCTAACGCGTTCGAACACAATGCGATACGGCAACGGATTGAGCTCTTCGAAACTCAGTGGTGCATCGTATCCGGGGCAGCGGCCGACAACACCGAACAGCTCCTGCCCGCAGTCGCCGTAGGGCGGCGTCGGATAGGAGACGTAGCGTGTCGATGGCGCGCTCAGGTCGGTGATCCATCTGACTTCGAACCCTTGAGTGCCTTGGGTGTCGTCGAATGTCATGCCCGCCACGTCATCGCTGGCGACGAACCATTGCAGCAGTCCCTCAGCCGGGAAGCCCGGCAAGGGTGGGACTTCAGCAAAGTTGATCTGGCACACGAACGACATGGGCTCGTCGCGGTAGTTCGGCCACTGGCTGCCCTCTGGCCAGTACGGATGCCCTCCGAGGTACGACGACCGAATGTCCGGGTCGCCAGGCACAGGCCCAAGGCTGACAGCATCAGCACCCAGCTCGGAAAGCAACTCATCTAACCCCGCAGGAATCCCCATAACCACGCACTATAGCCCTATCCAGCAACCCTGCGCCACAGCGACCGCCGCACTGGCCATATCCCCGGACCCGGAGCTGGGACCGCGCCGGCGAAACCCGCATCCACGATCCGCAGCACCCACGCCGCGACAGGCCCCCTCTTCACCACCGCACAGTAGCTACCGCAGCCGTAGTTATCGTTAGCGGCATGTCCGACTCATTCCTCATCGGTACGCAGCTCCTTGTTACGGCCGTTCTCCCGGTGATCGTTGTGTCCGTGACGTGGCGCGCAGCCACAGGCCGTTTGCCACGCAGTCAGACGGTGGGCATCCGCACCCCGGCCACTTTAGCCAGCGAGAAGGCGTGGCGGGCCGGGCATCGTGCGGCGCTACCTGTGATGTCGTTGCTTGTGCTGATCGCCGTAGCCGCTGATGTCGCGGCACGTGGCGGCGTGTCAGGCATGCTCACCATGTCGATGTGGGCCAGCGTGTCGGTGTTGGTGTGCGTTGTCGCCGCCGGCATAGCAGCACGCGCGGCCCGTAAAATCAGTGAATAGCCTGGTTGGCGGCGTGACCTGGCCGCCGAGCTCAGCTCGGCTTCGCGCGGCGCCACCACGCCCGCTTGCGGGCGCTGGGTGCTAAGTGAAGGGCTGTGACTGTGATGAGGGGTCGGCCCCAGCTGGTGAGGATCTCGTTGGCGATCGCGACCGTTGTCAAGGTGTCGGCGCCTTCGATGTGGGCGGCCATCAATCTTCGGGGTACCTGCTGGGAGTCCAGCAGTACGCGCCAGTCTGCTGATTTCATGGACAAGTATTCCAGGGCTGGAAAGCTGTTGACTTGAGCTGGGTCAGCCAATCCGCGGGGGCCCGCATCGATGGTGCGCACTTTCTGTTGAGCTGCCAGTGGCTCCAAATCGACTGCGGTGTCTCCTATTCCGAGGCACACAACTTCGAGATCGGCGTGGGCGGCGGCCTCGGCGATCGGTACCCGATTCAAGTAGACGGTGGCGCCGCCTCTGATCGGTCCAGCACTCGGGCACAGCCGTTGATGAACCAGCAGATCAGTGAGCGAGTCAGCGACGAGTTCAGCGCCGGCGCCCGATTCGTGATCGAGGAATATCACCTGGCCGCGGCGCCCGTTCTGTGCGGGCGCCAGGTCGGCGCAGTACACATTGCCCCCGCCGTCGGTGCCGATCGGAAACCACAGGGCCGTGCCCGCTAATGGCTGTACTCTGCCGGTGGGGTCAGCGGTCAATGACTCTGTTGCGCCGTATCTCCATGCTGTGAAACGGTTTTCAGGGAGATACGCCTGGCGGCGGATGTCATCACCCAATGCGATGATGTCCATGCCATAGAACTCGGCGCTGGCGGGATCCTCGTGCAAGATCAGCTCTCCGCTACCGGCCGCCAGATACAGCGCTTTAACCTCTTCGGGCAACCCAACCCCGAGTCTGGCCTCAACAACCGAGATTTCTTCCACGGTGGCTGGCTCGGCTTCAGGCATCTTCTGTGAGACGAGCGCAGCCAAAGCGGCGGGGTCAGCGCCCGGCGCGGGCACAACACCCGGGTTCGGCTCCGGTTGCCGCCGAAACAGCGCCGGCAGTGCGCCATCCTCACGCACGAGGTCCCCCACGATGTTCCCGCCTATGCCGTGGGAAACATTCTGGGGCACTTGGACAATGTAGACCTCGCGGAGCCCAGCGCGGCTCGCCCGCAGCACCGCACCAACAGGCTCCCCGAGGCCTTGATGGATGCGGTAGATGGCATCGCGGAAGTGGCCGGTACCCGGGGATCCTGTACGGCTGGCGCCGTCATCGGTGATCGACCACCCGAAGCTGTGTTCGGCAAGCGTCACGGCCCCCTCAATTAAGCCGGCATGCGGCGGCGCATCCGCCAGCATGGCATCAAGAGCTGGAGACCAGGATTGGATATCGGCGAGCACCGTCACCAGCTGAGCGTAACCGCCCATCAGGGCCAGTCTGATATCCCGGGCAAACGTGCCACCACCACATAGACTTTGGGAATGCTGATTCCCAACGCGACATTCGCCTCCATCGATCAGGTCGCCGCGAATCTTCCCGACCTCATTGCCGCGGCCGCGCAGGGAACCACCATTGTGGTACTTGACGACGACGCGAACAAGCCAGCCGCGGCGCTGGTGAGCCTGGACGATCTACGACTTATCGGCGAACACCACGACCAGAGCGCAGATTCCGAACCCAACTTGATCGCAGCAGCAGCCCACTCCAACTTCCCGGTCCTACTGCAGCAGACCCAGCCAGGCAGCACACCGATCGGCGTCTACGCCGACTCAACACCCGCAACGATCAAGATCCGCGGACACCACATTCTGATGGCGCGCGACAGCGACGGCCGCGACCAACTGATCGCGTCGGCGCTCGCCGGCGCGATGGCATCCACCTCACCCAAAGACCTGGGCTTCGTACTGGTAACCCCGGCCGGGACACTGGGGTTACCCGAGGAACTCTTGGCCTCCCCCGCGATCGTCTCGTGCCAAAGCTGCGTAGCCACCGACGAGCAGGTCACGCGTTTCATCGGACAGTTCCGCGCCGAGATACGTGCACGGCAGGAAGCACTACGGGCCTTCGGCGTCCGCTCAGTCGCCGAGCTGCGCCGCAACCAAGCCAGCAACACACAAGGCGAACCGAAACTCGCGGACCTGGTGGTGCTCCTCGATCGCGCTAACGAGCTGATGAGCGCCAACAGCGACCTCGGCGCCCTGGTGTCGGAGGTTGCCTGCGCCGAAGAGGCTCTGGGACTTTATTTGTGGCTGGTCAGCCCGGTCCCGCTGAACACAATCGCGATGAACTCGATTCCGTTACCGATACCCTTGATGAACCTTCTGCCCAGCCGTGTCGCGTTGCAGACTCTGTCGGCTGCGTACTCGCGAGAAGCCGTCGGAACAACGCAAGCGGCCACGATCAGTAACTCTACGATCGGGTTCGCCAAACCGGACAACCTCACGCCCGCACGCAAATTCCACGTCTGCGCGCCTAGCAGTGATCAGGTCGCGCAGATCATCGAACGCAGCGGACCCCGAAGCATGCCCGCGTGGGCTCAGTCTCTGCCGAAGTCTCTCGATCTGGCTGAGGCGATCGCACACTGGCAAGCCGCGGGCGGACAACTCAACACCGCCACAGTGCCGATCGGTTTAGTCGATGACGCTAAACATCACCAAATAGTTCCGCATTCAATAACATTCGACACCAAACTGCGGGCCTTGAAGATCACCGGCTCCGATACAGAACACCTCACCAGCGCCGTCGAGGTGATTGTTCTGGCCGCGGCCCAAACCAACGACACCTCCACGCTACGTTTCATCTACGTCGGGCCACAACCAACTGGTTTCCGCGCGATGTGGCTCTCCGACAACGTCAAAACCGTGCGCATGGACGACACCGAAGCCCTGGGCGAACAAGTCGGCGAACTCATGAAACGCCTCGACGAAGGCGGCGACGACCACATCGTCCTGATCATCGACGGCCTCAAACAGTGGCAACAAAGCACGATCGGTGACGGCCGCAGACTCCGCTCCTCCGAGGTCCTCGACGAACTCGCCCGCCGAGGACCCGCCGCCGGCATGCATGTCATCGCAACGACCAAAGACAACTACAGCTACCAGCTGGGCGGCCTCGTCGACGACACCATCGAACTCCGCCTGGCCGCGGCCTTCCAGAGCGAACTCGACAAAAATCTCGCCGCACACATACCCGACGACCCCCATCATGGCCTCGTCAGCCGCGGCCACCTCCTACTGGCGACCGTCGACGCTTAACCGCCAATGCACGAGGCCTACTTTGAAGCCATGAAGCGAAGCCATGTAAACGCCACGGAACTGCGCGAACTTCTTCGTCTTGGGCTCACCAACAAAACTGATGACCGTGACGTCTTCGTTAAAGGCATAGAGCAGTCGTATTACTACGAGGATCCCGACAATCACAAAGGCTGACGACTCTCAATCAGCTAAGCCTCAGGACCGGGAAACGGGCCGAGCCCTGAATCGGCAGCGCGCACCCCGCCGCCCACCTTCCCTCACGGTCTTCGATCAAGAGATATGTGGAATGGCCACCAATCAGGAATTCCGTTCTCGCACAACCCACTTGAAGGATCAGGTTCGTAGACGTGGCCTACCCCGACTGGCACCGCCGCAGCGGCGACAAATACAGCCGCCCCGATTGCGACGTACACAGACCAATCACGCTTGACCAGCAACACGGTCAAAGCGAACACCACACCGGCAGCCACGCCCGTCCCGACAAGAATGAAGGGCGCCGCGATCAAAAGCCCCAACCCATCGCCAACATTTGAATAGACAACACATTCCCTACGCATGGCCGCCGCAACCCTCGCAACGGCAGCCACCGCGGACAGACCAAGTGCCCCACAAGTCAGGCAACCAACAGCAACCTTCTGCGACCTCGGCATCATCTACCCGCCCCGCGCCCACTTCACGAAAGCAATCCTTCCACCTACGCGGCCTGCAAAACGTGGGCTCGGCACTCGGCACTCGGCACGCCGGTCACCGGCGCGGCGGCGGCCCCCAGCGCCTCCACCACCCCCGACAAATTCCCTGTATCATTATGTGACAGCAGTTCATGGGCTATTCAAGGAGACCGCATGACAGCACCGGTAGATCGTCCGACACGGGTTGCTTCGGACCTTCTGGACAGCGCAGCAGCCGAAGGCGCCCGGCAGAGCCGTTCAGCCAAGCAGCAGCTGGACCACTGGGCCCGGATAGGCCGCGAAGTGAGCAGCCAAGACACGGTTTCACGCCGCCGCGTCGAGTCGGCACTGGCTGGCCGGCTAAGCATGCGTGCACTCACCGCAGAGGAGGGCGTGGTGTTCAATGCGGAGATCGAAGTCGAGCTAGAGCGGCGGATCGCCTCGACGAATCTGCAAGAAGAACTCAGGTCCGAGGGCGTACGGGTCGTAGTACTCAACGGTGACGGCGAGATCGTCGAGTACCCGACGGCGTGAAACGGCTCGATCTGATCGTCGGACCGAACGGTTCAGGCAAGACAACCTTTGTCGCGAAGTTCCTCGCGCCACTGCTGCGTGAATCAGTGTTTGTCAATGCCGATGAGATCGCCAAGAGACTCTGGCCCGACGAGGACCCTGCCCCACGGGCATACGAGGCCGCGCGCATCGCAGAGCGGACCCGGCAGGAATTGATCGAACAGGGACGTTCGTTCATCGCCGAAACAGTGTTCTCGCATCCCTCAAAGCTGGACCTGATTCGAACAGCCCAGGCCGCCGGCTACACGGTACGGCTGCGGGTGCTTCTGGTACCCGAGGAGTTGACCGTGGCACGTGTAGCGGCCCGGGTGCAAGCAGGCGGCCACAGCGTTCCGATCGAGAAGATCCGGACCCGCTATCACCGGTTGTGGCCGCTCGTTGTGGAAGCGATAGAGCTAGCGGACACGACCGTGGTCTATGACAACAGCTCTGAGCCGGGCCCACGTGTTGTAGCCCGCATGACGCACGGCCAAGTCGTCGGAACGCTGACTTGGCCGCAGTGGACACCCGCTCCGCTAAGCCAGCGGTAAGGCCAGCCCGCGTCATGCGGGCTATCCGTCACAAGACAAAGGCCGCCGGTCAGTGTGGGCACCATGACTACGCCGAACAAGCTCCAAGGCGCGCGCACATCCCCGAATCTGTCTGTCGCTTACCTACAATCTGGGCATGAGCACACCGTCTGGCACGCTCCATCCAGCTGTGGACGCGCTCCTGGAGCGTGCCAGAACGTGCGGCATCAAGGTTCGCCGCTCATTGGACCTGATCGTGCTGGCCAGCTCCGGACGCCCACCTCGTAGGTTCCGGCCCGAGTTTGGCGCATTCACCCACAAGCAACAGCGCAAGCTGATCACCGAACTCGTCGAACGCGGAATGCGAATCAGTCTCGATGAGGTTCCCGAAGAACTGCATTCCGATCATCTCCGCGAACGCCTATCGTCCGTCCACACGGAGAACAAAGCCCGCCAATGCCCCAACCCGCAGAAACTCCGATTCCCCGACAGTGTGGCAGCAGCCCTGGCTATGGACCGGATTGAAAACCGGCACGGACAGCATTTCTCGAAAAACCTTGAGCGCGTTTATCGTTGCCGCTGCGGCGGATGGCACATCAGGACCACCCGCCCCAGAACTAAACCGGAAATTGGACTGCAACCATGAGTGAAACACGACTCGTCGACCACTCCGAGATCAGCTATTTCCTGCACGTGAGCGATCAGCAGATGGCTACGCTTCAGCAGGAGCCAGGTTTTCCCGAGCCTGCCGCTGGGTCTCAGCGGGGAGACGTTTACGACTTCGCGTTGATCGAACAATGGGCAATCGCCGCCGGACACCGCACAACCTTCCGGAGCTACCTCGAATCAAGCATCGCTTACGACGAGGAAGCCGATCCTGAAATCGATCCCGATTCGACGCGCCAACAGTTCCTCGCGCTCATCGAGCCCTACGGATTCACTCTCGACAACGCGATCCCTGGAACCTTCGAAGAAATCCTCCGCAAGGCGTTCTAACTGCTCATTGCGCAGCAGCAGCCTCGCCTACCAGGGGGCGTGAGGCTTATCGAGGGGCGCTAGGCACCGGGCAAGGCGCGGTTCTCGGATGCAGTAGCTCTGCTGCACGTAATCTGACGCGCATGGAATCTTCGGGGGTTGACGGGTCATCTGCTGCAATATCGGGCCCCTTGGGGCCAGGTACGGCGCCTTTTCGGCCTGAAAATGGGGTGCGCGCAACATCGCAGACCTGGGCGGCGGTGTTGTGTTTCGTTGCAGCAATAGGCGCAGCGCTAAGCGCTGTCTTGGGGGTCGTTGCGGCAGCTCTTGTCTCCGCCTCCATCGCCGCGGTCGGCGAGCAGCTTCCCGACGACACGAAGTCAACGATCAGCGAGCTGGGTTCGTTGAATTGGGCCGCCGCTGGCGCCGGGGTGCTGATCGCCGCAGCGTTCGTGGTGGGTGGGGTCGCGATCCTGCGGCGCAAGCCCGCCGGCCGGGCGATCGTCACGGCGACATGCGCTCTCAACGTGCTCGCCGCTGTCGCGGTGTTCCTCATCGGCCGCCACATCTGGGCCGGGATCGACGACGCGATGCGTGATGTGACCTCTGTTGAGGTCACGAACTTGGATCCAGGCCTAGCGGGCGTCATCGCGAAATGCCTACTCGCTGCAGTCATCCTCGTGCTGGTGTTCTGGACATCGATCCGACCGTCCCGCGTGCAGGCGCACCCCGCTAACACCGCGGCGGCGATGGCGCCCGCAGCCGGGGCCGGGCCGAGTGTCGCAGTGCCAGCATCCAAAGGGTCAGCGGTCACATCGGCGGTGCTGAGCCTGGTCGGCGGATCATTGTGCGCGATCGGCGCTATCGCCTGCCTGATCGGAGCTCTCCACTCGGGGCTCCCTGAACACGAACGCATCATCTCGGTGATCGTCGGCGCCCCCGCGATCGCGTTTACCGCCGCGCTGATCAGCGGCGGCGTACTCCTATTGCGCCGCCACGTTGCCGCCGCGCTGGTGCTGGCCACCACGTGGACGTTGATCATCCTGCTCGCCGGCGGCCTGCTGTTCGCTGTGGCACGCAACCCTAACCGCCCCACAGGCGCACTTGGCTGGGTCATCCTCGGAGTGCTTGTCGTCATCGGATACGCGGCCACTGCGGCCACCCTGGCACTGGCCCCGTCCACCCAACGGTGGTGTCACACGAAAAACACCGCACACCAAGCCATACCAGCGTCGGCACCTGAATCCACCACGGTGGCAACAACATTCCAAGCCCCGTACGGCGGGTTGACCTACCAAGGAGCCGACGACACCAACCAGAGAGACCGGCCGCCGCGGCGTCGGGTGCGTTGGATGGTGTTGGTGTGCGCGGTGGTTGTCGCTGTGGTGGCTGGTGGCATGGCCGTGGTGCACTGGTGGCCCCGCAGCAGTCCGGGCGGGCCGAGCAACCCGCAGGAGGCACCGGTCGGGACGCCGAAAGACCGGCTGATTGGTTTCGCACTGGATCGCCAACCGGTACCTGCCTGGCAGGCCTCGGTGACCGACCTCGGGCTCACACCGGAGACTCGAGTGGGCGACCTTTTCGCCGCCGTCTCGGACAGGGCCTACTTTTCGACGCTGCGCAGCAATCCCGACAAAACGGTCACCGGATTGGTGTACGGCCTGGACACCAAGACCGGCAAGCCGCTGTTCCCGCCAATCGAAATGCCCGGATGGTCGGGAGTCACGTGTTCCACCAACGGCCCGTCGACGGCCATATGCGTCACCGATAGTTGCCCGGAATCGATAATTTCCTGCACGGGCCAGCACGAGCAGCTCTGGGTGATCGATCTGGACGAGGGCAAGGTGACCTACACCGGTGACCCCAAGGTCCAGGCCGCAGGCAGCCTCGAATCCCGCAGTCACCCAGGTCGCCCGGTTCTGGTCCCAATTGGGCCCTCCCACGGAGCGAGCTGGCTGGTCGCCTCGGCGGAAGGCAAAGGTGTCTACGGGGTCGGTTCCCAAGGAGAACCGACATGGTTTCTTCCCGGCAGCGGCGATCTGACCAGAGTTGAGATCAATGACCCGCGAGTGGACGACATCACGCCGCTGACAGTGGGGATACAGAAATCCGGCTCCGGGAACGACGACGACCTTCGGGTGTTTTCCGTCGATGGCCGCGATCTGACACCCACCCCACCGCAGGGGCAGCGGATGCGCGAGGTGCGCGTCTATGTCGGTGGTTTCGCCGTCGAGTTCGAGGGTCCGCACCATCGGAGCGTGGGGTTGTATGACAGCGACGGCAAACAGGTGGCGATGCTGACCGGGGCCTACGAGGCGATGGCTAATCCGGTGATGCCGATCATTGTGCAGAACCGGCCGGACAAGAACTTTGACACCGGCGGGCTGCAGGTTTACACCGCGGCCGGCAAGCCTCAGGTCAACGTACCTGCGTCGATACTCGACCACTTCCGCATCATCGGCACCAAGCTCTACGCCGGCCAACCGCCAGGGCCGTGGCGGTCGTGGGATCTGTTCACCGGGCAAGAGGGCCCAGCCTGCGACATGCAGCTCGACAACGGCGAATACGTGGGATCTGACGGCACCACCATCATCTGGCGGGACATCAGCAATCAAGAATTCATCGCCGTCGACCCGGCAACCTGCCAAACCCTGTGGAAAGTACCCGTCAAAACCGGGGACGACTCCTTCGAGGTCATGCAGAAGGCCGGAACCAGCCTGCTGCGGTTAACCGAACACACCATCGCCGGACTGCGCCCTCCTGCCTAGATGTCACACCCCGGGACGTTGTTGACGAAGTGCCTGCTTGAAGCGAGAAAACCTCCTGCCGAAGTGACTGTGTCTGGCATTCACGCGATAGACCGCCAGCACCGCACCCAGTTAATGTGACCGGCATGACCGCGCCTGATCGGCTCACACAGCTCTCCCAACGGATCACCGCACTGACCGGCCAAACCCTCACCCGCGACGAGATCACGACATTGATCGGCCGCGCCTTCGAACACCAAGTAGATCTTGACGACGACAGCCAGCTGCGCGCGCTGGCAGCCGGACTTGTTTCGTCCGCTGCCGCTCCGCCGACAGTGTCAGACCTGCCAGCTGGCCAGCCAGCTGCACCCGCGAGTTCGCAACCCGCGGCGCCACACACCGACCCGGCTTACCCGCAATCGGCGCCTTCGGGTGCCACCGCGATAGCCACCGGGGTGTTGGCGCTACTCGGCGGCATCTCCAATTTCGCGCTTGCCGGCGTGTGGGCGTTCGCGTTGAGCGACGCAGTGTCCGAACAGGACACGCTGCCCAGCTGGTATCACTGGACGTTCTACGTCGTCGGCGCCTGCTTGGCCATCGTGGCCGGGACCCTGCTGACCGGTGCCGTGATGACCTTCAAACGCAACCGGCTTGGACCCCGGGTCGTGGCGGCGGGCTGCGCGTTGCGTATCGCAGTGTTCTTCGGCGACCTCGCAGTGACCCTGGCCGCCACAAACGAAAGCGGCCTCGGACTGTACGGGTCGCCGGGCCTGTATCTGTCAGGCCTCGCCTTCCCTGTGATCACACTGGTGTTGGCGCTGTTGCCGTCCACCAAACGCTGGCTCACCGATGGCGCAGCTTCAGCACCGACCACCCCATCTCCAACAGCGGCGCCTGGGAACCGCCCGCCACGGTGGGCGGTAATCGCAGCTGTCGCGGTCTTGGTGATCGCCCTGGCCGCCGCCGGCACCTACTTCGGGATCCAGGCAGCCTCGAACCATTGCGACACCGCAGTCGCCGCAGCCGAGGAAGTCCTGCGCTTAGAGTTCGAGAGCAACGGGCTCGTACAGCAGAACCTGCCGGCGCTCAAAGAGCGCCTATCCCCAGAGCTCTACACACAGTCCGAACAGCTATCCCAATCCGTCAGCCAGATTCCGGGCGCAGATCAATACATCACGCACGTCACCGAACTGACCAGCAAGCAGATCGAATGCCCCGGCACCACCGCGCGCATCGAATCACAGTTCAACCTTTCGGCCACGACACCCAAAAACCCTGAGCTATCGACCAAACATGCGACCTTCACGACCGCTCTCGAATATCAGAAGGGTCGGTGGATCGTCACCAAACTTGATCCCACGTGGAAATAGCGCGTGGTTCTCGACGGCCACACCGCACTCAAGCAAGGCATGTATCCAGCATCATTTGGGGAGGGCAGCCAAGATTGCTGTGGCAGCATTCTTCCATGTGTCGATGGTCGGGCGCATCGGTATGTTGCTGGGGACGAGCACAACGTTGGCCAAGTATTTATCGCTGGCAACTCGCATGGTGCAGAACGACTCTTCGGAGGTAACCGGTTCAATGATCATGCGCTGACCGATACCAGCCACTTCCGTGGCACCAGGCCTGGCGATATCGGCCAATAGTTCCCTGGTGATGACGGTTCCAGCCGACGGAGCCTGGATCTTAATGACCGCGGTGAACGACAAAATGCCGCCCTCAGCCAGGTAATAGCTGCAGTTATGGCCCACGGTGCCATCAGTGTTCTGGATGTCGGTGTCATGCCCGCCATCGACGGCCACACCAGCAAGGTTCGACATCTGCTCGGCGCTCAGCAGACAATCCGATGGCACGACACGGTCACGCCATAGGTCGACCGTTGCCGGTGGTTGATGAACGTCGGGTCCAGCGGCAGCCTGACCGTCCACGACACGCGAACATGCGCCAGACCCCAGTAGCGCTGCCAAGGCGACCGACGCGACAATCGGGCCGCTGCCTGTTATGACGCGCCATCGCACGAACCCACGATATCGGACGGTATTCCGCTACAGTTCGTGTCATGCAGTTAAGGAGACTTGACGGCATAACAGACAGGTAAGGACGGGACCCGAAGGCCCCATCCTCACGGAAAGCGGGTGCCAGCCCGCCTTCCAACACTGGTTGCAGCCAGTGTCTGCCCAGCTCAATACGACGATTAAGAGCCGTATGACGGTGATCGCCAACGCGATCCGGTCAGCGGTTCTTTTTCGTCTGCAGCAGTGCGGTGATTCACCGTCACTACCGATCCATCGCGAAAAGCTGAGTGGCGACGATTCCGTGCGCTTGCAGGTGACGCGGCCAGCGACATCCGACGATCTCAACGTCTGAGGGAATATCTGATTCCAGCACGCGATGCTGCTTGAGGCGTTCTTCGCCTTGCGCAGTGAAGTTATCGTCTTCACTGTCGCCGAGCGCTGCTAAATAGCGGCCGTGCTCTGCGTCGTCGTAGTCGATCACAACGAGGTCCAACTCGCTGGGCGAGCATTCCTGAACGTAGGCATGAACGACCCTGCCGTCCTTCTCATCCCGAACACACCAAACCTGACGGGCGGCTCGATCAGTAAGCAGCGCGATGAGGGACTCGACTTCGTCGCTGACATCGCTCGGCAGATGCTGCAAGTGTGGAAGCAGCAACGTCAGGACCCTGCTGGCGTAATCAGCTTGACCAGATGAGGCATACATCCGCGCATCGAAAAGGCAGCCATCAACATCCTCAGACACCAGCAGTGTGTCGATGCCGTTCCCGTTGTACGGAGCCACTTTTCCTGTCGTGGAGATATGCACAGTAGCCTCGCGGCCGCTGTAGTGAAAGACAACAGTCGGGAAATGATCGCCCTCTAGCGCTGCGCCGATCACTGCGCACTGGTCATCGTAAAAGTGATGACCATCGATTATGTGGGGCTCGGCGTAGGTGGTAACAGTCACCAGACCAAGCCGGTTTAGTACGTCGGCACTAGCCGTGGTCGTTGTTGTCATCTTGGTATCACTCCTTCAATGTGTTGAGTTTTCCCTGCATTTCAGATTAAAGACGAGCGGGGCCCTGACCACTCCGCATGGCGCCCGTACGGCAACCTTCGTGACCGCGGCCTCATGTACTACGCCGTCTCAGCTCGTAACCGGCGCATTGCCCAATCCGATCAACTCTTAGCCCCGAAACCGGCCCGGTATACACATCACTCCGTATGCGTAAGTCCCTGCGGAGAGAGTCGCGGCAGCCAGTGTTGCCGCGACGCTGGTGAGAAACACCAGCAATGACGGAACATCAAGGTAGTACATGCCCAAGAGCGGACCGGCAGGGGCAATAACCAGACTCGATGACAGCTGAACAAATCGCAGCTGAATCGGTGATGGATCCAGCTGCGACGTGGTGGTGATCAGAAACGCCAAACAGCCAACTGCCAAAGCAAATCCGCTATACCCCAGAAGCAGCGAAGCCGAAGGCCAATGCGGGAACCTGAAGACCGGGAACCCAAAGACCTCTTCACGGTAAAACGGCCAGGCGAGAACAACGAACATCGGTGCCATGACAGCACCGATGACGATCAGTGTTACCCGCCGCCCGAAGTGTTCAGCAAAACGGTATCGATTTATTTCATGAATATGCCGCGCAAGCGCGGACACGGCTACCGCAATCAAGGAATCCCCCCAAACAATTGTCCCTCCGGCCCCGCAATGGGCCCCAATCCAACGACTCTATTCGGAACCAAATCGCAGAACCCAGAGGCGCGCCGAAGTCGCTTCAAACGAGAACCGAAGCACTGTCCCTGTTCCCGCACGTCAGGTTGGCGGGCCCCGGAGCTCGAGCGGAACGATCGCATCCAAACGGGCCTGCATAGCAGGTTCTTGCAGCGCCACGGCAAGATCAAATCTGCTCTGCAAGTCAACCCACATCTGGGCTGTGGTTCCGAAGAACTGGGCCAGCAGCAGCGCTGTCTCCGCAGTGACCGCGCGACGGCCCTGAACCAGAAGGTTGATGCGCCTGGGGGATACACCCAGTGCGCGAGCCAGTGAGTTCTGGCTCAGCCCCCAGCGCGGCATGAACTCGGTGACCAGGACGGTTCCTGGATGCGTGGGTTGGGAACTCACACCTGCCCCAGCGCCCGCCGCATCAAAGCCGCCACACCTTGGTCTTCGGCCATCTCGACGGCCTCGGCGAGATCCTGTGCCACAGCGCCATTCGGTGCGGCCCGCACAGCATCAGTGATCTTTCGCCAGTGGCGCAGGGAACCTCGATCGATTGCCGTCAAGATACCTTCAACTCCCCATGCTTCGACGGGGTCATCGGGGGTTACCGTAAGGTTCCGGAACCTTAACTCAGACATACGTGCTTACCATCCCGCCTACATCGCGTCCGCGATCGTATGACATTGCTGCACAACGCGGCCCCAATCAGTCCAGGGCTCGCGTAATCCCTTGTATCGGTCGAGTTGCGGGATCGTACGCAAGTCTTTGGGGCGTGGGTCAGATAGCTGCCGAACGACTTGCGACGCTACGCTGTCCGGGCCTGAATTCACGTCGGCGTAGTATGCATCGATTCCGCGTAAAGTCGTTGCCGCCCAATCGACACCGAATTCGCCAGACAACGCAGCCACGTCAAGAAAATCGCGGACCTGGTTGCGGCGAACGATAAGCCAAGCCTTGATGCGTACAGATTCCTCGGCAGTGGGCACTCGAATCACCGATCCCCCGGGAAGGGTTGCCTCCTCGACCTCCAGCGGCACGGTGCGAATTATCTGCCGCACCCCCGCCTCGATCCCCCCAAGCTCACCGAGAATGATCTTGCCGGGCGTGGCACGGTTGAACACCCATTCCGGATCGCTCTCAAGCGCGTCAAGAACAGCACCAAACCGCTGCTCCAGATCACGCACCACATGATCGTGATCAAACGACTCACGGTGATGAGCGTGAAACGCCGCCGCCGAACCACCTACCAGCACCGCATCCGGCACCAGCTTTTGCAAGCGCGCCGCGGATAGCAGCACATCATCCAGGGCCGACATCACACTCCTCGCTTACCAATACCGGTAACCTCACTGGCACTCAGTATAGCGTCACGCGCCATAGCGTGGAACTGTTGCTACCCCTGCCAATGACCAGGGAAGCGCTCGGCCGATGCTTCTTGGCGCTGTCACAAAGTTATCGGTATTGATAATATCGCGGGTAGGAACGTGATTGATCGGAGGTTTCAGTGGGCCCAAAAACGGACCCGACACGCGATGAACTGATCGGACTCCTCACTGAGTTGGGTGCAGAGCTCGATGCCCAGGGCGTGCGGGCAGAGCTGTTCATTGTTGGTGAAGCTGCGATGGCGTTGGCATTCGATGCGCGCCGTTTAACGGCCGACGTTGATGCCGTTTTCGAACCGAAAAGCAAGATCGCGGCCGCGGCGCGGGTGGTTGCCGCGCGGCATGAAGAGCTGGCCGAGGACTGGGTTAATGACGCGGTGAAAGACTTCCTACCGGGTGAGGACGCTGCACAGAAGGTGATCCTTGAGGTGCCGGGGCTCCGCGCGCTAGTTCCATCGCCGGAATATCTTCTTGCAATGAAGGTCCAGGCCTCACGAGTTGATCGAGATGAGGATGACATCAGGTTTTTAGCGAATCTTGTTGGCCTGCACGGTGCAAGCGAAGTCCTCAATGTTGTGGAGCGGTTCTATCCGCGTTCGCGGATTCTGCCCAAGACCCAGTTTTTTATCGAGCAGATCTTCTCTTAGGAAAGGTGAAGACATGGGGTCCCCGTCTGATCTGGCGGCCATCCTGGAGCGGGTAGATGAGCATGAATACGTACGTTTCACTGCTCATTGGCTAACTGATGCGCAGGATCTAGACGAGGAGCCTGCCCTGACAGGAAACTCAGTGATCGATGCCTTGGTCGCTGCCGCGTCTGCCCTGTTGGGTATGCGGCGGCTCGGCCAGGAGCCAGTGTGGACAACCCGCGAAGGTCGAGCCCTTCGGACTCGGCTGTGGCACCCCGGAAACCCCAACATGCTTGCCTATTCGCTCGTGCGGGCGCCGGCGTCCTTCATTGTTCGTGGCGTGGTAGTCGAGGAAGAGTCGCTGGTAAGCATCTGATGACCGCTCGTGTCTCTGCGAAACATCCAACAGGATTACCTGATTCGGCATCGGCGATTCTTCGCCGTGAGTTGATGACAGCGATCACCGCGCAGATTCGTGAGCGCGGCTGGTCACAGTCGTACGCGGCGTCCGTCGCGGGGATCACAGCTCCGCGGATGAGCGATCTGACTCGAGGGAAGCTGGAGAAGTTCTCCTTGGATGCCCTTGTAGGCATCGCGTTCTCGTTTGGTATTTCACTATCGATCACCACTAACGCTAAGAGTTGATCCCGCATCGGGTCGGGCGGCGGCCAAGCAGTTTGGGTGCTGGTTGTTTCGGCCAGTTCCGGAGTGTCCACGCGCGTGCGAGGCCTGATCGAGGGTCGGTGAATTCGACACCAGGCAGCGAGAACCCATCTCACAGGACGGGCGACACGCGGCCCTGTTTCGTTGACCGCCTCGACCTATTGGTATCGCCGCGGCGCTAAAATTGGAGGACTACTTGCCGATCCGTGTGGCGAGTCTCCCGAATGCTTGGCGCCACGGGCCAAGAACCTAAGCGGGACAATGTCCTCGGGGCACGCGGAAGACCTGTTGAGCCGCGACAGCAGGCGTCCGTGGTGCGCTTGAGCTGACGCGCTGTTCGATAGGAGCCCACAATGGGATCTAATGACTCACGCAACACTCAGCGCAATGCGCATGCCCGCGCGATCCAGCACGCCAAGAAAATTCCCTACACGGAAGCTCTGCGGCTGGCTGATCAAATCCACGCCACCAAAGCCGATGAAACACCGGCATCCATCACCGAAATCCGTGAACTAGACGCCGTCAATCTGCTCGATCCCCGCGCGGCACATACCGCCGTTTACGGCAGCCATGGGTCCGGGTACACAATATTGGCCCGGCAGCTGATCCAACGGGTGGCCCACGCATGCCGCGTCGTGCTCATCAGTAACCTCACCGAAGACCAGGACATCGCCCGCGAGGCCGCAGATACGCATTTCTCTATACGCGAAGGGATTTCACCAGCACGGCTCTGGTGGCAAGAGTTCTCTGTGGACCGCGAATCCCGCATCTGGGCCGGAGACGACAACCAACCACCAGTTCTGATCGTCGTGAATGTCTCTCACACGGACGACATGAGCACTCTCGGCCTCGGCCTATCAGTACCGAAGGAAGTCATCGCACTCGCTGCCACCATAGGACAGGCAGGCAGGGCACTACGCGCCCACATGTTGTTCGTCGGCCCGCAACCCCCACCAGAGAGCGTCTCCAAGAACATCTCCACAACACTGATCCTGCGCACAGTCAAAACACAACACAAACAAGTCGAGCTCCGGCACGGGAAATCTATTGCCCACGCAGTCAGTTCGCTTAGCCACAGCAACGCTGTCCTCATACAGCAGGACAGACCCGCAGCCCTGGTCAAATTCGCAACGAGCTGACGGCCCAGGGCCCGGCCAGCACGCCGAACCCAAACAACACGACAAGCAGGAGCCATTAAGCGACCAACTGGCAGCGCGGGCAGTTAGGTTGGTTGCATGTCAAGTAGCGATCAAGGGCAGTCGGGCCTGGACCAGGCCCTAGTTGAGGCAAAGCTCACAAGGTGGGCGACGTGGCCGGTCGGCGCGGGGCACAGCAGCGCACACGTCGCGAAATTCGTGGCCGTGACGGCCGCAATCGCTGCCGCCATTGTCGGGGTCACTTGGCTCTTCGCCGCCGGCTCCGAAGAATCCAGGCCGCTGTGCAACGGCCGGGAAATGAGCCCCGGCGAGCAGTGCATTTTCTACAACCCCGAGCGGACTTTGAACTATGACCAGATGATGCAGCGAGCAGCCGACTCTGCGTCACACCCCTTCGCGTGGACGATCACCATCGCGGTACTTATTCTCGCCGCATTGATCATTGCGGGCCAAGTGGTCCGCCATCTTCGATCACGCACACCCACCCAGGACGAACTTCACGATTTCATGGTGCACGTGAACGACGCGCGTACAGAACTTGAAGCGAAGCTGGCAGCCGATCGCAATGACCATGAAGCCCGGCGCCAACTCGAGGTCTTCGGGCGCGCGGTTGACCGGTTCGCTCGAGAGAACGGTTTCCGTGTGGACGGTTCACGCGCGAGCCTCGACGAGTGAAAGGCCTTCACAGGTAGGTGTGGCAGTTTGGCCCGAATCCGGTATCAGACTTGACTGGCTTGCCGTTTCGGGAAACCTCGCATGTGACCACGTTGGTGGTGGTGGACGTCCACACGCTGAGTTGGGCGTATTGATTGGGTGTGTCGGCGAGGATCACATCCCTTGTCCAGGGCAGTCGCTCGACGGTTTCGGTGATGTTTTTCATGGGGCTTCCGTCGGTTTGCCCTTTGATACTGAATGTGATCTGCGCGGGGCCGTAAAATGTTGCATCGGTTGTCACTTTATACGTGATCTTCATCGAGCCAGCGGGGGCGGCCAGTTCGCCGGCGGGCGCTTTCTGGGAGTGTTGGGTAAACATGGTGTACGTGAGTCCAATGATTGCGATCACCCCGAGAACAGCGGCTATGAGACCGCCTCTGTGTCGTCGCCATAGTGTGTTGCGGCTCATTGACTGATCCCCCGATCCTTACTCGCCTGCCTGCAAAACGGTACCCTACGTGGTCTATTTGTATGCGGCATTGACCACTGTCCATCCGCTGGTGGATTCTGCTGCAGCATAGATGCTTCCGTCCGGCCCAAAGGCGACAGAGCTTACTCGGCGGGCTTTTTCGAACTCTATCGGTTTCTGGTCGACGGAGCCGGCCGCCATCATCACGACCGAGCCAGCATCGACGACACACACGACACCGCTGGCATCGACTGCTATCGCACTGGGATACTGCAGATTCGTGAATGGCAACTGCTGCGGCTCCTGTTCTCCCGCAGCCAGTTTAAGTACCCGTTTATTGTCTGAATCTGCGACATAGACAGCCCCCGCCGCGTCAACGGTCAGCCCTTGCGGTCTACGCAGGCCCGCGAACGGTAGCTCCTCCGGCGCCGAAGCACCGGCGGCCAGCTTCAAGACCCTCAGTCCATCAAGGACGTACACGGCATCCGCCGAATCCGTCGCGACGCTAACAGGATAAGAAAGCTCCCCGAACGCAAGAACCATCGAACGCCCATCGCCGGACACTGAAACAACCCTTTTGTTATCAGTGTCGGCGACATAAACTGTGCCGCCACTGTCCACGGCCACACCTTGCGGACGCCGCAGCCCGCCAAGGGAAATCGCCTGCATGTCACTGGATCCCGAAGCAAGCTTCACCACTCGACTATTCCCGGTATCGGCCACATACACGGTCCCAGCCGCATCCACTACCACCGCGCTCGGCGCATTGAGCCCATCGATCGGCAACGCCTGACCGTCATGCAGACGCAGATACGCGCCGGTAACCAGCGCGGCGAACGCAAGCAACACGACAAGCAAGATCGCCCATCCCCGTTTCCCCCCACGCCCCTGCGGTCGCGTCGGCGCCGCCACCGGGGCCACAGGCGCCGCCGCCATCACAGCCCCTTCACTGCGCAGCACCGTCACCGCGCGGGTATCCAAGCGCGGAACCGCGGGCGCCGGCGGCCGCAACGCGGCCACGAATTCCGCCGCGCTTTGGAATCGGGCCGCCGGCTCCTTGGCTAACGCCCGATAGAACACCCCATCCAGATACGCAGGCAACCACGGCGCGCGCTCAGAAATCGACGGCACCGGCTGCAGCAGGTGTGCGTTCATCAAGGCCGCCAACGTATCCCCCGTATAGGGCGGATACCCAGAAAGCAGTTGAAACGCGGTGCACGCCAATGAATAAAGATCCGCACGATTATCGAGTGTGCGGCCCTCGATCGACTCCGGCGAGATGTAGGACATCGTGCCCAGCGTGACGCCCGCAGATGTCAACGCGGTCGCACCACTATCGGCCTTCGCGATACCGAAATCAGCGAGCTTCACAACCTGCAAAGCCCCAGCGGCATCGAAATCAACGAGAATGTTGGCAGGCTTGACGTCGCGATGGGTGATCCCCCAGCCGCTATACGCATAGTCCAAACCGGCGCCAGCGCCACCAACAATCCCTGCAACAAGATCCACAGGCAGCGGACCACGCTCCCGAAGTAGCTGACCTGCATCGCCGCCCGGCACATACTCCATCGACAACCACAAACGTCCCTCGAACTCGCCACGGTCGTACACCGTCACGATATTCGGATGCCGCAGCGGCGCAAGCAGATCCGCCTCACGCTTAAACCGGCTCTGAAACTGTTGACTCCAGCCGACCGAAGCATCCAACAGCTTCAACGCATCCTGGCGCGGCAGCCGCGGATGCTGAACCAGATAGACCTCACCCATACCGCCCGAACCAAGCCGGCGCACCACCTGATACTCACCGATGAACTCAGGGTCATCCATCAGGGAAGACTAAATGTTCATCCTCGATGCGGCGAGACCGCTCCATTACCTAGCTCCGGGACTCGCCAGCTCTGTCACGTGCGACAGCTTCCCCGAGAAGGCGAGCGTTCTCAGGAGAACGCAGCAGGTAAATCGTTTCCTGCCAGGAGTCGAAGTCGGCCGCCGACATCAGCACCGCTTCACCAGATTTCGCCGCGATACGCACAGTCTCGCGGGCCTTGTTAACCTGCTCTAGCAGCGAAAATAGCCGTTTCTGGGCGTCCGAAGCGCTGATCGTCACACCAGTCCTCCTGAACCGAGTTAGAAATGGCTGCAAGCGCGCCAGCGACCCGGCCAGCAGCAGCCTGAGATAGGCCTACGTCCGGAGGTTAGCGAACGGCAACCTGCCGCCGTGAGCAGCCATAAACTCCGCAAGCATCCGTTTTTCTTCCTCTCCAGGTGAATCTACCGGCCGCCACCACACGATCAACTCGTCAGATCGCTCGATCTGCCAGACGAACCGGCCACCCCAATGCGCAACGTTCTCGCCCGCCCCAAACCTGCGGTACTCGTCGAGACGCCCCGCGAGCCCGCCGCGGCGTGTGCGCCGCGCCGCAGCCTTGCCGATGTAGATAACCGATTCGCCGTCGATCCATTTCGTGGTGAGCCGGTCAACCGGCACTGACGGATCTTTGCCCTTGAACCGCCCCGCCGGACTTGAAACACGAAACTCGGGCCGCTCAGCCGGATGAGGCCACACAATCACGTACACACCTGGATCAACGGGCACTCGGCCCGCCAGTGAAGCAAACGGCAGCCCGCCGACGAAACCATCGAACGGAGGATCCACGGCGCGAGTCTACGAAACGCCCTTCAACCACATAGTCAAACCAGTTGTAGTGCGATAGTGACCAGGTGAGCAATCAACACTTGCCCTATGGCCAGCCGCACGCAGAGCAGCGATCGAAGTTGCCGCGCATTCTGGTCGGAGGCGCAGTCGTCGTAGTGATCGCCGCCGCCACGGCCGTGGTGACCTATAAGGCTTTCGGTCCGGAAAGCTCGACGGTAGCGGCCACTGAATCGTCATCGGCTACAGCGACATCAACCTCCCCCAACGATCGGCCGACCCCATCAGCAGCACCCACATCAAGACCCGCCCCGGCGGCGAAGGTAGCCCGACGAGAGATGCTGCTCAACGCCGACGAACTCAACTCGGTCATGCACGCCACCGACATCGTGGCCAAACTGGACTGGCTTCATGACCAGCCAGTCGCCGCCAATGTCACGCCCACCAACTGCACCCCGGTGGCCTTCCCGGGGACGAACATCGGCTACGACGCAGAAAAGACCAGCGGATTCTTTCTACAGCAGGCCTACGAAGACGTCCCCGACGACAAACCCGCACACGATGTCCTCGAAGCGGTCATCAGCTACCGCAGCAACGACGAAGCCAAACAAAGATGGGACACGCTGAACAGTTCCTACTTCGCGCGCTGCGTCAACACCACAGCCACCTACCGCGACGGCAACGGCGGCCACTTCGATTCCAACGTAGGACAATTCGTCCAGACCGATGACCTTCTGACAACAACCGTCACCGGCACCTCCGCGACACCACTGAAATGCCAACACTCAGTCGCGCTGCGGGCAAACCTGATCATCGACGTACGCGCATGCAGCCGAACATCAGTACCCACAGCGGAAACTGCAGCCATCATCGAGCAAATTCAACATAAGATCGACAACCGTTAATACCACAACAAAAACGTCACGAAGGACTCATGTCGACATCTGTTGGCCTCGCGCGCACGGGCCCAGCCATCCGGACCGCCCTTGCCCAGCTGGCCCCAGACGAACTGCCCGAGTTCGAAGCCGAATTCCGGATCGCTTTGGCTCAAGCCGACAACGACTTCGACCTCGGCCCGGTACACGCCGTACTCACACGCTGGTGGGGCGTAGCACATCTACGGATGCACCCACCCACCCAACAAGAATGCGCAGCGGTGGAACGCGCGCGAGCCGGAGATACCACCGGGCTGCTCACCCGCACGCCAGATGGACACTGGGTGAGTTCGTAAGTGACTCGATACTCGCCGATGTGGCTTGAAATCGCGCGACAACAGCGCGACAACAGTACGAATCACTTCCCGATGCCACACAACGCCGGATCGACATCAAATTGGACTTGCTCCTGGGCGACCCTGAAAGATACGGAACATACGACAAGTCCAGCGATCAATGGACAACCGACTTCGGCGACGGAGACGGCCTCATCGTCTACGCAGTGGTACACCAGAACATCAAAATCATCGTCCTAAGGCTCGTAGCCTAGAGAGCGCAGAATGGCTTCGACCACGAAATCGTATGCACGGGCGACGAACTCAGCCAAGCTCAGGTGAAATCGATGATTCGAAGAACTATCACTTTCGCAAATTGATCGTTCATTGCATAGGTGACAAGGCCACGGCACGCCGCGAACACGGCAGTCCACTGGTCGGTGCGTTTGTCATAGTCACCATGACCTGTGGGGTCATCGAGGATCGACGCTAATACGGCGGCGACGGCTTCCCGGATCCTTGGTGAAAGCCCTGCGGGATGACAGCTCGGGGATTTCCGGCCATACCAGCGTGTATAGCGCTATCAACGGATAGGCGATGACGCAAGGCCATCGAAGTCGCCCCGCTCGACCTGCGCCACCAGAGCCTCCTCGGCGGCAGTAGGCGGGTTCAGGCGAAGATGCACGCAGCCGACCCACCGGTCAAGCACCCGATACACGCGGGCGAGGTCGAAGTCCTCGTCGGCCTCAGCAAGCGCGATCCGGAATTCGCCCTCGAACTCTGCCAGCTCGTCGGGAGCGATCTGTGCGAGCGCAGCGCGGATGGCCGGGCCATCACGTGGCACCAGCAACACACACTCAGACATGCCACTCAAGTTACCGGCCCGACCGGTCCTTGCTTCATCACCGTAATCAGTGGTGTCGTTCAGGCGTGCGAGATCGGGAACGGACACCGGTACACAGCGCCTGACGGGGGACGCGTAAGCAGCGCCACCACAGATCCGCCCAGTTAATCGCGATCTGCGGCCCGTACCTGCCAGTGTTTATGTAGCTCGACTATCGTTCCAAGACCCTCATACGTGCCCAGAAACATGTAATAGGGGCTTACTAGGTCGACGTGGTCACGCACATAGAAATCCGCGATTTCCCTGTCGTCAGGAGCTCGATAATCCACGAAGCACCATGCCGCGTCGGGCAGCGTGCGGCAGAACACCTCCCCGAGATACCAGACCGCGCCGTCCACGAAATCGGCGTAGTCAGGATTCTTGAGATCGCCGCGCACCGACAGTTGTTCGTCCAGGAGTTTTATGAGAGCTGGGATTGACTCAGCGCCAAAATCCCATGGGCCCGGGTACGAAGCAGACCACGCAGCGAACCGCTGCCTCTGAACCACAAGCCAATCATCTAGTCCTAGCTGCCCCACGGCAGGAGGGTTGTTCGACAGCATTGCGACCAATCTCCTTTGCCTTTGCCCGCCCAGGAAGCTGCGGGTTCATATTCGACAGGGTATGTCGTTCAGCGGAGTACGTAACCCGCCGATCTTCACGCTGCCCCAGCCGATCCCGATGTGCGCCGCCAACCTGCAGCCCGGCGGCGGCACCATCTTTGATGGTAGATATCCGCACGCGGCGGATGGTTTCACCGGCCCCCTCTACCGGTGAAACCATCCAAGTGAAGCCGTGTCGGACGTGGATGTCTGCTGTTGAAACACCTACAAGCCGTACAGTATCCGGAATAGGGCGCCTTGTCTAGGGTGTCCGGCATTCATGTCTTGTGGGGGGCATACGAGATGGTTGCTGGCTATGAGGCCAAAGGGTGTCGCATGAGCCGCCGAGTGCTGCGTGGTTTTACCCCTGCGCAATTCACGACGTTGCGTAAAGGCAGCAAGATGGCCATGGGAGAATTGGCCCGGCTTTCGGGCGTGACCGCTTCGACTATTTACGCTTGGGAAAACGGCACGTACACCCCTCAAGTGGACAAACTCGCCGCAGTCATGAAGGTGTTGGACACACCAATTGAACACGTGGTGATAGTGCCGCGAGATCGGCGACATCCAGGCGACTGGCGCGTGCTTCAAGGCTGGACGCAGCCACAGCTGGCCGTGATGGCAGGCATCGCGACAACCACCCTGAAGAGAATCGAACGCGGTGAGGTAACGCTGACCAACCAGAAGGCAGAGACCTTAAGTCGCCTACTGAAGACCACTGTTGAGGAGTACCGCGCGGCATGGCAGCGCGTGCACGACCGCCCACAGGGCGCCCCAGCCTGAACAACAACTGCACACCAATAGCAGTCTTCAAAACAAAGAAGGGACAGGACGAAAGTCCTGTCCCTTCTTTGTGTGCTCGTTTACTTGCCGGGATAGCCGATCGCCGTGACGACCGGGCCGCCGCAGGCGACGTCGAGGGTCAGTCCCCTGCTGGTGCCCTGGTTTCAATTGCCGGTAGTCGCCATCAAATGCCGGTGTCGTCTCGAACTTCACCCCGGTGACTGCCCGGCGAGAGTGTCCAGATGCCCCAGGAAGGCGTCGGCATCAGCGTGCACGGCCACTTCCCCGGCGCCCACATGCGCATCGACTTCCCGCTCACGCGCTTGCCAGCGATCCGCCCAAAACCAGCGCTGATCGGCTGGCACCAGCACATACTCGGACATGCCGCTCACGCTACCGGCTGATGCGGCCCATCGGCTGGCGATGGCGCCACCACATACGTATCGATGATGGCAAGACCGAATCTCTCCGATCAGGCGGACGATCCGGCGTGCAGCGGATGCTCCTTACTCCCCTGGCCGCCGGGTCGTCGATCTTGCGGGTCGGGCGATGTTATCGCTGGTCATAAGCATAATAGTTGTCGGACACATAGCCGAATGCCTGGCCTTGATGACCGCTTCTCTTCTATCCTGGAAGTAGCCAATTCGGGGAGGTGTTGTGCAATGACCGAGTTCCCAGAGCAGCAGCGGCGGACCAAGGCTGTGCGCGCGATTCAACGCAGCACCGAACTTGAGGGGTCACGTAGCACCGCCGCGACCCGCGCAGACCAAGGTGAACACGCCCAAGGTCACATCACTGTCGATGAGCTCGGAGAACGCGTTCGGCGCCGGTACAACCTGCAATAGCGAGTGCCGCAGCAGGCCTGGGCTATCGGGGGCCTTGAAACGAAGAAGGGACCGGACCGAAGTCCTGCCCCTTCTTCGTTTTGCTCGTTTACCTGCTGGGATAGCCGATCGCGGTGACGACCGGGCCGCCGCGGGCGACGTCCAGGGTCAAGCCCCACTGCCGCAGCCAGGGCTCGGCGAACTCGGCCACGGATCCGTCCTGATCGCCGCGAATCTCAATGCCGACCGCGGTGGCGGTTCCGTCAGCGTTGCGCTTGTAGACGGGGCCGCCTGAGTCGCCGACTGCTGCTGGCGCATCGAATGCCACCTTGGTGGGCGTTACCTGAGTTACGGCACCACACTGAGGTGCGATCTTGTCGAGCGCCGACACGTAGCCGAAGTGGCACAGCGAGTCGCCAAGCTGCACCTTGCTGGTCAGCCCGGTGATCGGCCGGATCCCAATGATCCGTAGATCGGAAGGAACTGATCCGTTCAGCTTGATCAGCCCGATGTCCGAGCCTTCCCCATCGGTGCCGTGGGGTTCACGGACCGTTCGCGTGAAGGAGCCGATATTCTCATAGCCGCCGGTCTTGGCGTAGTGAAGATCGACCTCCCCGCCGGTATCGCAGTGGCCGGCTGACAGCATTACTGCTTGTCCGGTCGCGTCATGCGCCAGTAGACCGGCGGTGCAGGCTCCAACGGCCTTGCCTGCAGCGTTGTAGAGGCCGAGGCCAACACCCGGGGCGAGCGCTGTTGCGTTGGGAAGTCCTGGCGCCGCGCTGGCCGAGGGGGCGACAGCAAGCATCATCGCCGCAGCCGCGCTGGCAATGGCGATTACGTGCTTGTTCATGCTCCACCCCCTCTGTATGTGTCGGATCGACACCGCTTTGCAGCTAATGATACGGGAAGGGCGAGTGCTTTACCACAGCTGTCCGACAGGTGCGGTAAACGAGCAGCTGAGCTGCTTGCCGCAGTTGTCGGGCTGGCTTCTTGATTTGAATGGGCGGCGCACGCAGATGGCCTGCATCCGAGCCTGGAATCCGACTTGGCGGAGCAAGCCTTTCATCCGTGTAGTGATTTTGCTACACGATTTGGTGCGTTTCGTTTCGATGGCGTGAAAAACGAAACGCTACTTGTTGATCGCTTTGTTGGACGTGCTGTTTTAGACTGGCCTGGACAGTTGCCGTTTCTCGCGGTTCTGTACCGCGTATTTGGGGGGAGTTTTTCCTGTGGGTGCACAAAAGCCGACTGATGAATGCGCCGATGAGGTGCTCCAGGGCGCGTGGCCTGATTATGACGAGGATCTCTTCAAGCAGGCGGCTGACTTCCATTTTCAGCTGGCACGCACGTTTGAGAATGACGTGGTCAAGGGGCCCACGGAGGTGAAGAACTATGCCACCCAGGAGATGGAGGGCAAGGCCGCCGAGGCTATCGACCAGAAGATGGGGGTGCATCTTGCCAGCTGCGCTGAAGGCGCGATGGCTCACGCGAACCTGGCTGGGTTCTTGCTTATGGGTCAGGCGGCGATCATGGGTGCTAAGTCGGCGATGAAGTCCGCGGTCAGTGCACATGGACCGGCGCACTTGATGCCGAAGGTGGTCATCGGGGGCCAGGGCGTGAAAGACGCTGATATGCAGAAGGCCCAGGCGCTGGTCACCACCGCGAAACAGCAGCTGGAGACCGCGATGTCTTCGGTCAAGGCCGGCATCGAATCTCATGGACTCACCGCGCCCCCTGGCGGAACACCCAAAATCCCCGGAGCGCCCCTGCAAAAGCAAGACGTAGGCGGCCAGCAATCAAGCGCTCCTACTGGTATCCCTGACAAGCCGGCCCTGGGTGATCCGAACAGTCCCGCGAATACGAACCCCGGCCTAACCAACCCGGGCGTGCCTTCAGGGACGGCGCCGACTGCGCCGACTGGTTCAACACCGGCTGGTGCTGGGTCGTCGACGCCTGCTGCGACTGCGGCGCCGACCGGTGCGGGCGCGACCCCTGCGGCTCCGGCTGCTACTCCGGGTGCCGAGGCCGGTGCTCTGCCTGCTGCGTCGGCGGCGCCGACGGGAGCTGGGCAAGGGCAGGGGTCCCCGATGGGCATGTCGGGGATGCCCATGGGTGCCGGTATGCCCCAAGGTGGGATGCCGCAGATGCAGCCGCCACAGATGCCGTCGCAGACCCCAGGTGGGGATGTCGCCAAGACGATCGGTGACACGATCGGCAAGGTGGCTGGGAACAATCAGCAGGGCAGCCAGTTGCCGGCGGGGACCTTGGACAAGCTTCTTGAGGCGCAGAAGGATCCGGCCAGCAGTGCCCCGACCGCCCCTGTTGGTGAGGGCGGCCCCAATGATGGGAAGGACCCCTTGGGCACTGAGCACAAGCCGGGCGAGAAAACGACGACGCAGACTGGGACGCACACGTTGGGCTCCGGACCTAAGGGCACGGATGTTTACAGCGCGGAGAACACCAATCCTGCGTTGAACAATCCTGCCAGCGCCAAGCCGTCGCCTGCGGTGCCGACGATTTCGGCTGCCCCGTCGGGTGTTTCAGCGCCGGTCACTGAGCTGTCCAGCGATGACAACCCGCTGCCGCCGGCTAATGGGCCCGCGGGATCGGCAACGACGCTCGCTGGGGCTGGGCATCATCCCGGCGGCGGCGATAGCGCGGCCACTCACACCAGTTCGAACAACGGTCCGTTCGCGGCGGATCCGCGTAACCCCGCGGCCGCAGTTCAGCCGCCGTCAGCTCAGGGTTCTCTGGGCGCCTACAGTCCGGGTGGTTTGGGGCCGGGTATGCCGATCGCGCCACCGATGGGTGCGGGCATGGGTGGCGGTATGGGTGCCGCCGCAGCGCCGCCTGCTCCGTCTGCGCCGCTGCTTGCCGCCGGAGGCGCCCCGATGCTCGCGATGACTCCCGCGGCCGCTGCGGTGTTGCGTAGCGCCGCGGCCAACAGCGGTAAATCCGCCGATCTTGAGGACACCGGTGGTGTGCCGAGGGACCGGATCGCCGGGCTGCCCGCTGAGCACGCCGTGGCCGATATGCAGCTGGCCGGGTTGATGAAATCGTTCGCCTCCCACGGGTGGGCCGGTACTGGGATCGCGGTCGGTGTGTTCCTGCTCGAGGATCCCAGACCGCGCCTGAAGTATGTGGTCGCAACTTCCGACGGGCTTTCGCACCTGCCGATCGGCGTCCCGGCACCAGCAGGAATTGAACTGCTGCAGCACCAGAGACTGAACCCGGGATTCGCCAGCGACTGGGGCGGGAACTGGCGCGCCGGTCTGAAACTGGCCACCTACGCGCGCAGTCATCGTAATTGCGGTGAGTTGACGTATCTGGTGTCCAATGACACCCGGGACGGGATTTTGTCGCCGGCTAAGGCGGGCACGGTCATTGAGGCGGTGCAGACTGACGCTGAGCGCACCAAACTGCTTGAGCAGGGCAGGGTTTCGGCGGCAACTATGTTGCGTACGCAGCTGCACTCCCCCGGCTTCTCCGACGAAGCGCTCGGAAAGGTTCCGGGCTGGTTGGAGGCGTTCGCTGATCAATGGCGCGCGGACACCGATGCTGCGCTGGAATCAGCGCGGGCAAGGTTGTGGGCGTTGAGGTGGGATCAGCGGCGCGGCCGCGACGGCGAGTATCCGTTCGTGTTCGTGAACTACCTGATCCTGGAAGGCATGAAGGCGCTAGCGGCCGGTCAGATCGAGGAGGCGGCGTACGTGGTGGATCAGCTGGTGGGTATCGATCATCCCAACCATCTGCAGCACGCGTAAGCCTGCACGGATACAGAGAACGGATACGGCTATGCGAACACTGGCAATTGATCACCAGGTCTACCTATACGGCGATCCTGAAAACACCGGGCACGCAACTGCGGTGGCCCACACCGGTTATGTCTGGGTCGATGCGGCCAGTGGGCGCGCAGACTTCGTTAATCCGCGGGATATCACCGCAGAGGATGCTGACGCATTCCGCGCCGATCTGGAACGCGCAGACAAAGAACTCTGACAGGATCGGTAGAACTTTGATGCGGCAGCGAGTCAACTCTTAACAGAAGGAAACTGATGGATACAGCGCAAGAGGCACTGTTCAAGGCGATGCTCAACGACGGCTGGTTCACCACTTCCGACGGTGACGTGCAGGCGCCCACCGGGTTCTTCGGTTACACGGTGAACACCAAAGCCGAGTTACCAGAGATTCTCGAGGCTTTCACTGAAGTCACTGGTGTTTACGGGCTACCGAGCGATGAGCAGCTGCTCGGAGTGTGGTTCGCCGTGATCGGCGAGCAGGGCACTATTCGCATCGAGAAGCTCGGGGCGTTGCCTGACGACATCACGACAATGGCCTCGCTGGCGCACCCGCACACCGCACAAGCCAAAGCCCGGTTCGAGGCGCTTGAACGGGAGTACAGCGCGTGGGCGAAGTAGAGGCGGCAGGAAAGCATTTCACAGCTGAGAACGAGATCGTGTATGCCCGCACCGACGCCGGACCAGTCGCGATAGCGCGGGCTGCATCGTCGTCATGGGCCGAGACCATCGCAGATGCCCTCAACAACGATCTGGACGCCTATCCCGTTTAACTACAGCAGATCTGAGGATTACTGACCGAAGAGGACCTGTGGGAGAGGATCTCGGCCGATGAGCGTTGCTGACTGGATCACAGAACCTGGCACGCAGGACCGGGGCGTGCCGCGGTATATTGACGAGCGAAATCCCCCCCACATCGGCCACCCGCACACCGGTTTCGCCGTGGGGGGGTTATTTTTGGTTTAGGGGTACACGAACCCGCCCTATGATTTCCAACAACCGCTCCAACGCAGCCGTCAGCGAGAGGTTTTCGGCGCGGGCGGCATCGAGGATGCGGGGCAAGTGCTCGGCGGCATCGCCGAGTTTCAGATATGACAGATGGGCCCGAAGTTGTTGGTATCGTCGGGCTTCGCTCATCTGCGGAACAGTCTTACTCAACGTGGTTACTCCTTCTGTTCGATCGGATCATGGTGCGGGGCAACGGAAAGCCGCGCGGCGGTTGCCGCATAGACGGCAAGATCTATCACCACCTTCTGAGCGGGATCGTTGTGTGAAACACCGCGCAGCCGGTCAGCTTCGCGGAGCGCGGCGGCCGAGGGTGGTCGCCGAGTCTTATGGGTGCACGGTTTGGCGCTGCTGAACGAGGCCAGCACCGCCTGCTCCAACGCGATGACATGCCCGGCATCACGCACTAGGGCGCCAGCACCATCGAGGGCGCGATGGTGCGCGGCGACGATAACGCCCGAATCGGTAACCAGTTACAGGGTTTGGGAGCCGAGGCGGTGTCTGACCGTCACGATCGCGCCGGAAAGCCCGGGCGGCACCGAGTACTGATTACCGCGCTAGGAAACCAGCCCTTGCGGGCTGACCTTGCGCTGCTCGGCAAGCTCGGCCGGATACGAACACGCCGGGATCGGGCGCAGCGGTTCAGCGGCGGCCAGCGCCCCGACCGTGGCGGGCTGCCCCCTCTCGGCGCCGGCTGCGACCATCAAGACGAACACAGAGTCGATCCAACGATCCCTGCGCAGCCGTAACAGTGCAATCGTCGGCGACGGTGCGCCACCAGCGCTGCGCGGCAGCATGATTGGATTTTTCCACCACGCCCTTGCGGTTCCCGAACCCCGTAATGCTTGGCCACCCCAGAAAACGTCGTGCTTAACCGGCCCGATTCCGGGTGACAGACCGTGGCCATCCGATCGAACCGCCACCGCCGACTCACTCCACCGAGGCGACCTGTTCGATCGCCTCCACTAGATGGGCGAAATCTTCTGCCGGGGCCAATGTTCCGCGCCAGCGGCTCGAATGTGCCAACGCGCCCACCAGTAGATGCGCATGCCGACCAATATTCCACCCGGGCGGCGGATCGGGCAGCTCGATCCAATCCCACTGCGTTTCCTCGACAGCGGAAACACTTCCGCCGAACGTTGAACAGAACCCACGATCAGCAGCACGGCGACACGCCGAACCCCTACTGCCAACTGGTCAATTTCAATTAGCGACCCTGGGCATTTTCACCTAGCGCCATCAATGGATCACTGGATGTCGGATCTCACTCCTGGGGGTGGTGCCGTGTGGCCAGTTCATGAAGAAACGCACGGTCCCCTTTTAGGCGATCATCGAGTTCACGCGAATCACCCACCGAGAAGTCCTTGCCGAGTGTTCACATTTCGGCGATAATTCTCCTGGCCAAGATTTCTTCTCCTTGCGTACGCAGGGATGAACCGATCCCGAGCCAGAACAGCAGACTGGAAGCGAATTTTCCCCGCGCACGCAGGGATGACCCCGACACTGCGGGCACTGAGCAAAAGCCGTGCGAGCTTTCCCCACATATGCGGGGATGAACCCAGCAATCCGTTCACTCCGGATCCGCGTAATCCCCTTTCCCCGCGCACGCGGGGATGAACCGATGGGCATTGACCTCGGTGAGTGCACCGAAAACTTTTCCCCGCGCACGAGGGGATGAACCCGAACTACCTCATGGGCCATTACAACGTCGAATCTCTCACCTACCGCACTTGACGGGTTGTGTTCCAGGGCAGTGTCTCTCCGGTTTACCGGTCTGATGGGCGATATGGTGGGGCTTCCCCGCGTATGCGGGGGTGATCCCGGAGTGTTTCTTGGGGATTGATCGTGATGATGGTTGTCCCTGCGTATGCAGGGTTTTCTTGACCATTTGATGGTCTAGTCGAGTCCTTTTTAAATGGAGTCTTTCATGGGGATTGAAGCTTCAGTGATCGCACTGTATCGTCGGGCGTTAACGGGGACGGTAGAGGAGGGGACCGACATGGGGGGCTGGGGGCCAGCGAGTGCAGCGCTGCTTAGCGTGTGGGCGAAGTCTGGTCCTGGTGGCGCTTCGATGCCGCTGGTGGTGCATGCCGCTGATGCCTGTGCTGTGGCGCAGCATTTGTTTGATCATTGGTTACCGCGTTCTGCGAGGGCGGTTATCGCTGCTGGTCGTGGCGAGGACGAGGTCCGGGCGTTGGTTGGTTGGCTGGCGGCCGTTCACGATTCAGGCAAGCTGAGTGCCGCGTTTGCGTGCCAGCTGCCCGGTTTAGCTGATGTGATGCGTGGTGCCGGGTTGCCGATATCGGTGCATCGAGATGATGTGGGGCGCTGCGATTTTCGGCACGCGGTTGTTGGTCAGGTCCTTGTTGAGCAGTACCTGTGCGGTCTGGGGTGGGCGCGTATCGGGCAGGCACGGCCCTATGCGGTGGTGGCGGGCGGCCATCATGGGTGTCCGCCCGATCATGTGCCCAAGGTGCTGCCTGTGCGCATGATTGGCGGGGCTGCGTGGGATGCGGTGCGGGCCGAGTTTTTTGAGTACGCCGCGGAGGTCAGTGGCGCGCGCGGGTTACTGGCGAGTTGGCGTGATATGTCGTTGTCGGTGCCGCAGCAGGTGTTGTTGACGGCGTTGGTGATTGCGGCGGACTGGATCGCCAGTAATCAGGAGCACTTTCCGCTTGCGGTGCGGCGTGATTCGGCGGCACATGCGGTGGCGGCGATGGCGCGCCTTGGGTTGCCGGCGCCGTGGCGTGCTGTGCCTGTAGTCGACGGTGCTGAGGCTTTGGAGCAGTGTGGGTTGGCGGCGGGGACGGCGTTGAATCCGATGCAGGCCGTGGTCCTTGAAGCTGCTCGGGCGCTACGTGGTGCCGGAATGCTGATTGTGGAAGCTCCGATGGGGTCTGGGAAGACTGAGGCAGCGCTGATGGCGGCGCGGCAGTTGGCCGCCGACGGCGGGCATGGCGGGGTGTTCATGGCTTTGCCGACCATGGCTACTTCGAATGCGGCGTTCGATCGGGTTCTGACGTGGTTACGTGCGCAGCACGGCGTGGGTCAGGCGTCTGCTTTTCTGGCTCACGGGAAAGCCGATCTGCATGACGCCTGGCGAGGACTGTTGGAGTCGGGCGTGGTGCAGGGAGTTGAGGCTGACTGCTGCGGCGGGTCTGCGGTGCAGGTGCTGGCGCATCAGTGGCTATCTGGGCGGCGCAAGGGGCTGCTGGCTGGTTTCACAGTGGGGACCATTGATCAGCTATTGGCGATGGCGTTACAGGCCCGGTTTGTGATGCTGCGGCATTTGGCGTTTGTCGGCAAGGTGGTGATCATCGATGAGGCTCATGCCAGTGATGAGTTTATGGGTGAGTACTTGGCGATGGCGCTGGAATGGCTTGGCGCCTATCGGGTTCCGGTGATCATGTTGTCAGCGACGTTGCCGTCGCGGCAGTGGGCTGTGTTCGTAGAGGCATATAGTCGCGGCTGCGGGGCGCCGGCGCGGTCGGGTTCTGGGCAGGCGGGGGGTTATCCGGCGGTGACGGCGGTAGGTGTTGACGGAACAGTCCGGGTCACCACCATTCCATCATCATCGGGTTTGTCGGCGGCTGTTGAGGTGGTGCGGCTGGCCGATGACGATACGGCTGTGGCTACCGAGCTGCGTGAGCTGCTGCGCGATGGCGGGTGCGCCGCGGTCATCCGTAACACCGTAGGGCGCGCGCAGCGCAGCGCGGCTGTGTTGCGCGAGGTCTTCGGTGATGATGTTGTCGTCGTTTTACATTCAGGGTTTGTGGCGCGGCAGCGTGCGGATCTTGAGGATCTGCTGCGTAGTGAGCTTTCCCGGGAAGGTTATCGGCCGTGGCGACGGGTGGTGGTGGCTACGCAGGTTGTTGAGCAATCGCTGGATGTGGATTTCGATGTGTTGGTGGCGGATGTGGCGCCGATGGACTTGGTGTTGCAGCGGATGGGGCGGTTGCATCGGCATTCGCGTGTGCGGCCGTCGCGGCTTATGCAGCCGCGGGTCTATTTGACTGGTGTGGCCGATTGGGGTGCCGCGCCGCCTGTTCCGGTGGCGGTGTCCGAGCACGTCTATAGCCGCTATGACCTTTTGTGTGCGTTGGCTGTATTGGATGGTCGCGATCAGGTGCAGGTGCCCGACGATATCGACGAGCTGGTACAGGAGGCGTTCTGTCCGGAGTTTGTGGCACCGCAAGGCTGGGAGCAGATTGTCGAGGATGCGCGCCGCCAGGCTGATCAGCGTAGGGCGCGGCGTGTGGCGCGGGCCGCGGATTTTCGGATCTGGGCGCCGCGGGCACGTCCACATTTAGTGGGGTGGCTGGCTCATCGCGGCAGTGATCCTGACGATGCGAATGGTTATGCGCGGGTGCGTGATAGCGGTGGCAGTTTGGAGGTCATCGTTACGGTGCGCGACGGTGGGCGGGTGCGATTGCCGGCGCCGTGTGGGGATGTGGTGATTGATCCGATGGTTGAACCAGATGACGTGCAGGCGCGGATCATCCGGCAGGCGGCGGTTCGCCTCCCTTATGTGTTGACGCACCCCGGGATTTTGTCGGGGGTGATTGATGAGCTTGGGGAGGCTACGTGCGATAGGTATCCGGGGTGGCGTAGTTCTAAATGGCTGGCAGGAGATTTGGTTATCGAATTGGATTCCCAGATGCGAACCACGTTGTGTGGGTTTGATATTCGTTATGACTTGCAGGATGGGTTAATGGTTCAGAGGGCTGCTGTCGCATGAGTTTTCATCTCATTGATGAGCCGTGGATTTTGGTGCGCCGCTTGGATGGTTCGTGCGACTTGCTGTCGCTGAGGCAGATATTTGCGCAATGCGCGGGGCTGCGCACTATAGGTGGCGATATTCCCACGCAGAGTTTCGCGATCATGCGGATGTTGCTGGCGGTTGTGCGGCGGGCTGTCGTGTGGGGGCCTGATCCTGTCGCGCGGTGGGTTCAGATCTGGAGGGCCGGAGATCTTCCGGCCGATGAGATCGAGGACTACCTTCATCGGGTACACTCCCGGTTCGATCTGCTCGATCCTGAGACGCCGTTTTATCAGGTGGCTGACCTGACCACAAGGAAAGGCGAATTCAAGCCAGTCGAACTGCTTTTGACTGATGTGCCGACAGGTGAAAAGTTTTTCACGACCCGCGCTGGTGCGGGCGCGCAGTCGCTCACCTTGCCGGAGGCGGCGCGCTGGGTTGTGCACTGCCAGTGCTACGACATCGCTGGTATCAAGTCGGCCGACCCTCGCGATCCGCGCGGCCGTGGCGGTAAAGGTTTCCCGGTCGGTGTGGGGTGGGCGGGCCAGCTCGGCGGCATTATATTCGAGGGGGCCAGCGTTTTTCACACGTTGATGCTCAACACTGTCGCCCAGGACAGCCATGGCAACGGGCCCGATCCGGAAGATTTGCCGGTGTGGGAGCGGCCTCATCCTGATCACCTTGAGCGGGCGGCGCTGACGCCCACTGGTCCGGCGGATCTTTTGACGTGGCAGAGCCGCCGGATCCGTCTCATTGCCGATGGGCAGCGGGTTGTCAATGTTCTTGTGACCAACGGCGACCCGATCTCCAGTCACAATCGGTGGCGGCAGGAGTTGATGGCGGGCTGGCGTTACAGCGAGCCTCAGTCCCGGAAGTTCGGTGATGACCGCTATCTGCCGGTGCGTTGGGATGAGGAGCGGGCGTTGTGGCGTGGGATCGCCGGGATGCTCGCCGATGTGCGTGATAGCGCGGCGGATCGTGATCGGTTCAAGGCATCTGGGACCGCGCATTGGCTTAGTCATCTGTTAGATGAGGAGCATCTTGATGCTGACACGATAATTCGGCCGCACGCTTACGGTTTGACCTATATCAATCAAGCCGCCACGGTTGGTGCGGCGGTCGATGACACCGTGTTGATGCGGGTTGCGCTGTTGGGGCGTGACAGCCAGGCCCGGGTCAGCGCGGTGGCTGCTGTCGATGCCGCCTCGGCCGCGGTGCGGGCGTTGGGGTCGCTGGCGGCGAGGCTGGCTGTGGCTGCGGGCGGCGCGGGTGATGAGGCCCGGGTCCGTGCAGAAGCTGCAGCATATTTCGCTCTCGATGGCCATTACCGCAGCTGGCTGAAGCAGCTGCATGAACCTGGCGGCGGCGCCGAAGAGTTCGAGGCGGTGTGGCAGCGCACTGTGTCGAGCCTTATTCGCGCCGATGGAAACAATTTGATCGCCGGGGCGGGTGAGCCGGCCTGGGTTGGGCGGCTCATCGACGGCAGCTGGCTCAATACCGCTGTGGCCGAACGACTGTTCCGCGGGGCGCTGCGTAAAGCACTGCCCTATGCCCACGAATCCACCACAGAAAACGGAGTTCGTCATGACCAAACCTCGTGATCAGCTCTACACGGCGGTAGCCGGCCGTGTAGGTGAGCTGCAACGTAAAGCCACCGACGAGTCGGTGCATCACGGCGATACCGCGGGCCGGCTGGCGCGGCTGCGGCATGCAATCAACGCCGAGCCGGGCAACGACCCCGCGGTGTGGGCCGACACCATCGAGGTCCTGCCCACCAATTTGTGGGGCGGCGCTGAGCCCTCCCCCTATGAGCGGGCAGCCCACACCGCGCTGACATTGTTCGCTCTGCACGTCCAATCAGCCTCTGGCCCCGTGCATAAGTCGGGTATTTCGTTGGGCGCTGCCGCACGGCGTCTGGCTCATGCGCGTGCCGTCGAGCCTGGCACCCCGGATCCTGCGGTTTTCCGGCGATTCCAAAAATTAGCGACGGCTACCTCCAGTGCGGAGTTGCGCCATCATCTGCGGTCGATGATCACGTTGATGCGCGGCGAGGGTGTCCAGCTCGACTATGGCCTGCTGGCCGTGCATCTCGTCGAATTGGATTCCTCGAGATCGGCCGACAAGGTGCGGTTGCGGTGGGGCCGCGACTACCACCGCATCCCGGCCGACACCGAAGACAGCGCGGACACAACCCACGCAGCATCCCAAACCGTCTAATCCGAAAGGCATTTCACCATGGCATACATTGATTTTCATATCCTGCAGACTGTTCCACCGAGTAACTTGAACCGCGACGACACCGGCAGCCCCAAAACCGGTCTCTACGGTGGTGCGCGCCGGGCGCGGGTATCGAGCCAATCGTGGAAGCGCGCGACCCGTGACTACTTCAATAAGCACCTGGACGCCAGCGGGGTTGGGTATCGCACCAAGCGGATCGTCGAGATTGTGGCCAGCAAGATCGTCGGGCCCGGGGCCGTCGATGAGCAGCGCGCTCTTGTGTTGGCGGAGCAGGTTATTGGTGCGGCGGGTATCGCGCTCAAGGCCCCCAAGAAAAAGGCTAAGGGCGACGCGGAGAAGGCTGGCGGCGAGGTCGCGCAGGCGGGTTATCTGGTGTTCATCAGCGACGGTCAGGCCACCAAGCTCGCTGAACTCGCGGTCGCTGCTGACGTCGAGGGGCGGGCCGTGCCGAAAAAGGAGGCGCAGGCGGCATTTACCGGTGACCAAAGCATCGACTTGGCGTTGTTCGGCCGGATGGTTGCCGATGACTCCGAGCTCGGCGTTGATGCCGCGGCGCAGGTTGCGCATGCTCTGAGCGTGCACGCGGTCGATGCCGAGTTCGACTATTTCTCTGCTGTCGACGACCTGCAGAGAGCTGACAAGCAGCAGGGTGCTGGGATGATCGGAACTATCGAATTCAACTCTGCGACGCTGTACCGCTACGCCACGCTTAGTGTCGAGGGCCTGGCAGCTAATCTTGGTGATGCGGGGGCTGCGGCGCTGGCAGCGAGAACCTTCGCTGAGGCGTTCATCCGGTCCATGCCCACCGGTAAGCAGAATACTTTCGCCGCGCACACTCCTCCGGATGCGGTCGTTGTCGTCGTACGCGACGATCAGCCGGTCAATCTGGTGGGCGCTTTCGAGAACCCGTTGCAGCGGGCGCAGGGCTCCATCGTCGCCCGAGCGGTGCATGCCCTGGCTGGCTATGCAACCCAAGTCCATGATGCCTATGGCGGGCCGCGGCAGGCATGGGTTGCCGGGCCGGCCGACAACGTCGAGCGCCTCGCCGCCGCGTTCGGCAGCCACGTCCCCCTGGATGAATTGGTCGAAGCCGTCGAAACGGCCACTGCCGGCGCCCTCGAGGCGCGGGCGTGAGCACGCTGCTGATCCGGCTCGCCGGACCAATGCAGTCCTGGGGCGCCTCATCGCGGTTCAGTCGACGCGACACACGCCAAGAGCCCACTAAAAGTGGCGTTCTTGGGCTTCTCGCGGCCGCCGATGGCCGGCGGCGAACTGACCCTATCGAGGATCTGGCCGCGCTGCGCGTCGGTGTGCGTATCGATCAGCCGGGGAGTTTGGTTCGGGATTTTCAGACCGCGACTCGCCGCCGCGACGGTCAATCGAAATCGATGCCCATTTCGAGCCGGTTCTACCTGGCTGATGCCGTTTTCGTCGCAGCCGTTGAGGGAGAGCGGGATTTAATCGAGAGTCTGGCCGACGCGCTGCGACGGCCGGTGTTCCCGCTGTATCTGGGGCGGCGGGCGTGCCCGCCCAGCCATCCGCTGTTCATCGCTACTGTGAACGATCCACTCCCCCAGGCCCTGCGGAGCGCGCCGTGGCAAGCGGCTCAATGGTACCGGCGGCGGCAAGCCAAGACTGTGCGGTTGCGGGCTGTTCTGGATGCCCCAGCAGGCAGCGATGCGGACACTGTTCGTGATCAGCCGGTCAGTTTCAACCCTGAACTGCGCCAGTACGACTGGCGGGCAGTTGTCGATGAGTTCTGGGACATCGATAACCCGGGCGGCCGGCAGGACTCCCACGACGCGATGGCCGCGCTAGGAGGCGCTTGAAATGTATCTGACACGGATGTATCTGAACACGCGGCGTCGCTCCGCTACGGCGCTGCTCACCTCGCCGCAACGCATGCATGCTGCTGTCGAATCTGCTTTTGCCCCGGCCGCATTCGATCGTAGCGCGGCGCGCACTCTGTGGCGTATCGATAAAAAGCAGGACAGCACTGCACTGATTTTAGCTAGCCCTGTTGAGCCGGATCTTTCACATCTTGTTGAGCAGGCCGGCTGGCGGACCGGTGAACTGTGGCAGACCCGGCCTTACGCCCCGCTGCTCGACCGGCTCGACGATGGCCAATTGTGGCGGTTCCGCCTCGTCGCTAATCCCACCTACGCTGGCCGCCAGGGTGGCTGGGACGACACTAAGCCGTGTGGCCACGTCACCGTCAAAAAACAGCAGGAGTGGCTACTTGACCGAAGTCTCAAGCACGGGTTCTCAGTTCCGAATGGGCCTTCCGGCACAACAGAACTAATTATCGCCGAGCGGCGCACAGAGCGGTTCAGCCGCGGAAGCAGTCGCGTCACGATCACTGTCGCTGCCTACGAAGGGCTTTTGCGGGTCACCGATCCGATTCTTCTGCGGGCGGCGCTCACACACGGCATCGGACGCGCTAAAGCCTATGGTTGCGGGCTTATCACCCTAGCGGCGGCGCAGAGCGCCTAGATCTTCCATGGTTTTGACGGTTGCACTGTAGAGTGGTCATCAGCCTGCGGCACTAGCCAAGGGAAGTGAACCCGGTAGCCATCCGGACGGTTGGTGAGCCGGGTTTTGCGCTTTCTAGATCTCGCTGGACGACGGCAAGAGAACCGACGAAAGTCCTCGTGATCCGTTCCCTTTGGCCTTGAGCCATGACGCGGGCCGGGGCCAGGAGGGTTTTCCGCCCTCGTCGACTGCTTGCTCGCGGACAAAGCGCTGGCCGTGGTAATTACGCAGGCACTCTCGAAACGTACACAGATACGTACACACAGATACGTACACACGAAGATACTGATATACGGATAATCGCTGCGGGCTGGCAATTCCGCTGGTTTCCGCAGCCCTGCGCGGAATTTTGTGGAATTGCGCTAATCTGTTCTCACGATGCAATCAGCTTCGTCTGGTTGTTTGTGAAGAAGCCTCTCGGGCCGGTCCCGAGGGGCTTCTCTGTTTCTGTGGCACAGTGACCCACCATGACTGTGCCTGGCCATTACCGCGGCTCGGCTCGGGTGGGTGCGGGCTGTGCAAGAGCACGTTGACCGCTTGAGCAGGGCAGGGTTTCGGCGGCGCAGGGATGACCCCGACACCGCTGGCGGTGTGCAAAAGCCGTGCGAGCTTTCCCCATATGCGGGGATGAACCCCAAGACGACAGTGACGACTGCTACACCTGGCACTTTCCGTGCGCATGCAGGGATGCACCTACAGCGGACTGGTGGATCCCGAAGACGGCACACCCCCTAACCGCGGTCAAGCAATACATCGAAAGCCAGCTGCGCCCCATCTAACCCCCGAGCCCCTCCCCAGCGGGACCAAAGAGCAGGAGGCGCCACACCCCCGCCTTAAAAGACCGAGCACTACGCAAGAATCGAGGTAGACTGGCCGTGAGCCTGTTGCGTTGAGCTTCAGGAAGTGAGCCCGAGACCCGGCCGGACGACCGTGGCGCTCGGGCTTCGCGCTTTGAACCCCTCGAACCTCATCGACAGGGCCCGCAGAACTCGAGGCGTCGAAGGCCGCGAACACAGCAGACTCCTTGACGGTGTCCACAGAACTCGGGGACGGGCGCCTGCACGGTATCCGGTCGTCGCCTGCCGATTCGAATTCGGTGTAAACTCGTCCGCAGCCTGCGGCACTAGCCAACGGAAGTGAGCCCGAGACCCGGCCGGACGGCCGTGGCGCTCGGGCTTCGCGCTTAGAAGTCTCGAGCTTCGTCGACGTGCCGACAGGAATCGCGGCGGGTAATGCCTTGATGCGACTGGAGGTCTCTGTCGAGACCATATGGAGAGCGCTGCGGCAGGCGACCTGGGGTGGAGGAACAGCGTTTTAGCTATTGGTGGCGTGTTCGCGCGCATCGTCGTACTCCGGGACGCTGCTGCTGAGTTTGATGATCGTTTTTTCGTAGGTTGCTGCGAGGGCCATTTTGGCGGCTGTTTGGTTGGCTTCGTTGATGGCGTCGGTGAGTTGCGGACCGATTTGGACGATGACGCGGTTGCGGCGCGCTGCGCGGTGCGCGAATTCGGTGAATTCTTCGGTTGTGTTGAAGATTTTGACGTCACGGATCTTGAAGGTGGATCGGATGAGTCGTTGTGTGAGTTGTGGAAGTGTTTGGTAGACGTGCTTGCTGATGTGTTGCAGTAGTTCGTTTTCGAGTTCTTCCGGGATGTCGGTGGATCGTACTGCGACCATGTTGTGAGTGTTGTCCGGTTCAGATTCGTCCGTGAGGGTGAGCGTGGGGGCGATGGTGCGTGTTGTGCGGATGAGGGCGACGGCGTCGATGCGTTGGCTGAGGGTGCCCGCTGGGGTGTAGCCGCCGTGTTCTGATGGTCTGAGGACGCGATGGTCGGCGGCGACGAGGTAGTTGCTATAGCAGTCGGCTTGCTGGATTAGTTCGGTGGCGTGGGTGTCGAGGGCGGGCAGGTTGGGAGGGTTTATGGTGATTTGGTTGAGCCGTAGTCCGATATCGGCCATGGTGGGGCCTGTGATGGCGCCGGCGAGTTGCTTGGCGGTCAGTTTAGGGGCAGGACCGGTCGAGTTGTCGTGTGGCGCTTTACTAGTGGCGGGTTTGTTGGTGTCGCGATATCTTCCTGCGTAGAGGTCAGCGACCGCGGTAAGTAGCTTGTTCTGCCAGTCGGGGTCGGTATCGAGGTCGATGGCCGGCTTGCTAGGTGGGGGCAATTCCATGCCTGAGCTGCGGATTCTCTCTGTGATGTCCGCGGGTAGGGCGCCGCGGGCTGCGCAGTTGCGCAGAATGTCAGCGATCTGCTGGCCACGCCAGCGCGTGATGTTGTGGTTTTTACCGCGAATGCTTTTGTGCTTGTTACGGATGGTGACGGGCATGGTTTCTGCCTTGGGTACGCCGTGTTTGATTGCGTTGTTCAGGAATTGAGTTAGCGGTCGGCCGAATACAGCGGCCTCTTCGGGTGTGAGGACGTCGCTGAGTTCTGTTGATTCCCAGGGAATGTCGTGTTCAGCGAGGTCCTCTTTTTCGCGGGGGGAGAGTAGTCCGCGGCGTCCGCGGTCTTGCACCGACCAGAGCCAGGCCATCGCGGGCGGGTCGATGAATGACAGTTGTCCGGGTGAGAGTCGATAGGACAGGGCTGTGTCGTATCGGTTGATGCGTTCAATGATTTTTCGCCACTGCAGGGTTCGTTCACCCCAGTTGAAGCCGGCGGCTTCAAGTTCTGCGATTTGTTCCTGTGAGAGCCGCTTCCAGCGGTAGGCCTGGCGTTGGTGGGATTGCCACTGCCCTAGAGGGAATCCCGTGGCACAGACATATCGCTTAGGTACGTCGTATAGGCCGGATTGTTGGGTGTAGATGCGGTATTGGGCTAGCCCTTCGGCCCATGTTGTTGTGGTGGTGTTCAGGATCATGGTTTCCACGGCCGAGGTGAACTCGGATGCATCGAGTGATGTTCCGTAAACCATGATTTTTTCCGGAAGTGCTTGTGGTTCATAGGTTGGCCGGGTGGAGTCGTAGTCGTTGCGGCGGATGTTGCGGATCTGGGCGTCGAGGGTGTCATCGTGGTCACGTAGTGCTTGAATGACCTGCCAGATGTGCCGGTACTGGCTGCCAGCTAGGACGGCGGCTGGGTTCTCTCCAGGTGCGACGTAGACCGGAAGCAGGATGATCGAGGGGTCTGATCTGTGCGGGTTTTTACGGATTGCGCGGCCGACGGCTTGAACGACGTCAATTTGGCTGCGTTTTGGCTCGGCGAACATGACTGCATCTAGGGCAGGGATGTCGACGCCTTCGGCTAGGACCCGCACGTTGTTGACCACGGTGCGGTGTCCTTTTTGTGGTTGCGCAAGGTGTTTGAGTGCCCCGCGGCGTGCAGCGGGGGATGCCAGGGCATCCAGGTGATAGGGGTCGATCGGGGTCGCGCGATCACGGTGGGTCAAACCTCGTAGATTGGCGGTGAACTGTCGTGACGCTGACACGGTGTTATGGAAGGCCAGCACGCGGTGCAGGTTGTGGCGGCGGCAGGCGTCTTGAAGGGCCAGCACTGCGGCCGCGCGGCGCGCGTTGAAGTGTTGTCCGTCTGCGCCGATGGTGGTTTCGTTGAGGATCGCTCGGTGGACGTCGGTGTCGGTGACGATCACCACCGCGACTCGGTAGTCCGACAGCCATTGTTCTGCGATGGCACGTCCGAATGGATAGTCGTAGACGAGGTTTCCGTACAGTGCGGGGTCGTCCATGGAGAGTGTGTCGTCTGCTCCGCTGGTGTGTAAGCGGCGGGTGGCTGTCATGAATAGGCGGCGGCGGGCGCTGTATTGGTTCTCAGACAGGATCGTTGTGAACGTCGCGTTCTTTTTGCCTGCGGTTCGGTGGGCTTCGTCAGCGATCAGTAGTGCGAATTCTGTTCGCGCGGTGCGGGCTGCGGCGGCCAGGCGCGGCGCGGAGTGGTAGGTGCAGAACACCACGGTGAGTTCGGTGTCTGTTGTGGCGGTGAGGTATTCGCTGATGGTGTCATCGTTGGTGGTCACCGGGGGCGCGGTCTCGTCGTCGTCGTTGGTGGTGGTTTCGCCCAGGATGTCGTCTTGGGAGCACACCAGGATTGTGCGGTGCGGGGTTCGTAGGGCATCGCGCCAGGTGTTGTGTAGCTGTTCGAGCAGCGGCAGTGATGGCGCGAAGACTGCAATGACCTCGCCTGTCTTGGTTAGGGCTTCGGCGGCGCGGACACCGAGCAGGGTTTTTCCTGTTCCGCAGGCCATGACGGCGGTGGCGCGGCCGCCGTCTGCGATGGCGGCGATGATCGCTGTCAGGGCTTCACGCTGGTAAGGGCGCAGGTCATCGGCCAGCGAGGCCGGTGCAGTCGACATGGGAGGCATCGTATCGACACAAGAGCCGACGTGCAACCGTTGCACGTGCACGAAGTGCACGTGTACCGTGTGTTCATGCCTCCGGTATCGAATATCCCGTTTGCCAGCGCCTTCGCTGTCGCACATGCGATCCCCGTCGATGATCCAGATCTGCCCCACGCCCTCGAGGACTACTGGGAACATCGCCGCCGCGACAACGAATACCCGGACGATGCAATCGATGCCGTCGACGAATCCTGCGCCCGACAGCGCGCCCTACAATCGCTGCACACGCAAGCAACCTCCCCCGACGAAGACAAACGCGCAGAGCTCATCAAGAATGACGATGCGCTGGCCTTGCTGGCCGACCTCGTCGACCAGCGCGCGCGGATCGACGCTCGAGTCCGGGAATTGACCTGCCTTTTTCGTGAGTGGTCCGATCCGGCGATACCGCTGACGACGCTGGCCACGATTCTGCGGATCAGTCCCGGAGGGGTGCGTGTCAGCTATACCGACGAGACCCGGGAGCGCGTCATGGAGATCACCGGCTCCAGGCCTGTGACATCTCGCGACCCCGAACGCGCAGCGTGGATTCCCTCACGCGGGCCTAGCGATCGATACCTGCTGGGCACTGACCCCTACGGCAAACCCGTTACCCTCCCATACGGTAGTCCTATCGCGATCCTCGCCGATCCCGACAAACGCGAAACCCGCACCCTCACAGACCTTCTCGCACACCAGATTGTTGCCCAGGAGTTTGGCGAGCTGATCAGCGACGATCCGGCGGCGCAGAGCTGCTCCCATCAGGCCGCCTGGATCTCAAAGAGAGCAAACCCGGATCTGCTGGCCTCACTTGTGGCAATAACCCCCAATTCGAGCCAACTTTACGGGCCCGTCACCGACACGTTCCAACACGGCAACTCTCGCATTCGGTTGGCAGACGTTCTGACGACGTTCACCGAGGGCGAGCACATCTCAATAGCCCCGATCGTTGCGGCCGCGGACGCCGTACCGCCGCACCGCAGCATCGTTGTCGGTGAATCTCTCAAAACAGTTGCCGAGGTATGGGCCGCCCAAATCCCGATCATCACAGGGCCACAACGTGGTCACGACTGGCGCTGGGAACTAACGATCCCGGGCGCTGGACGGTCCATTTCTTTCAGGCCGGCCAGAACCAACGCCGACTGGGCTAGAAGCTTCGATGCAGAACTGCAGGGTGTATACGAAAATCTCTCACCCGCCGATACACTCGCACGCCACTTAGTGGTCCTGCTGCGCCAAACAGTCGGAGCGTCCACCAACCGAGGCACAGCGTGAAAACACCCAGGGAGAGGAACGGACATCGTGAATGAACGTGTGCTTGAGCGCGAATGCGTGGACATCGCCGCACGAATTTCTTGCTGCGCGGCGACTGGTTCTCGGCCGCATCATCTGTTGGTGGGGCCTTGCGGTGTCGGGAAAAGTACGGCGCTGGCCTCGATTGTTGACAAGGTAGCGGCCGCGGTTCACGCTGATGCGTTGTTGATCGTCAAGCTGGCTCCCGATGGGTATGGAATCGCTTCGTACCGTGATCTTTTGGCTGAGATCGTTTGGGCGATCGGGGGCAGGGCGATCGATCGACGAGGGACGGTTTGGGAACTTCAGGAGCGGGTGCAGGCTGCGGCTGGGGATCGGGCGGTGTTGCTGGTGATCGACAATCTGGATCGGGTGTTCGACCGGATAGGCGGGAACCCGCAAATGGATGGGGGCGGAGGGCAGGGGGCGTTTCGCGGCTGGATTGAAACCTGGGAGCAGGCCATGATCCTCGGCTCTGCTAGCACGGTCAGTGACTGGTTTCGGCGACGTGACTATCCCTGGTTCGGTTCGTTCAACATCGTGGCGGTCGATCCCTTCACGGCCGCCCAGGCCCGCGACTATCTCGCGCGGATGGCCGACGGGAACGGTGACCTCGAGCTCGCCGCAGCGGTACGGTCGGCGGCCGGGCGGGCCGCTTGTGATGCCTTGTACGGCTATTTCGGTGGGATACCTCGGCATTGGGCCATGTTGGGCCGGGCCGTGACCGCACGGATGCTGCTCGCTGATCCTGATTCGGCAGTGGGGGCGGTCTGCGACCACCTGGTGCCCTATCACCGTATGGTGTTCGCGCGGATGGCACCGGGACAGCAGCGGCTGCTGCATGAACTCGCGCTGGCCGATGAACCGCTGACGGTCACCGAGCTCGCGCGGAGGCTCGGCGTCACCAACCAGAGCGCCGCCACCACCCTTGGGCGGATGAGTGCGGCCAGGATCGTTCAGGCAGACAAGCCAGTTGGCGCTGATCGGCGACGAACCTGGTATGCGATCGCCGATCGGCTGCTGGCTGAGCAGGTCCGGTATCTCAGCGGCCGAGGTGTGCGAAAAGGACGCGTTCCCATTCAATCTGGGGCGATCTGACTTCACTGGGCCGCCTCGGATGAAGTCTTCAAGGAACTCATCGGCCGGGCGCGGCTCACCCGCGGGGCCTCTAATGGGCACACGGCGCGTGCGCGTATTCCTGCACCTCGTCGATAACCTTCGCCCCTCGCATCGTCCCGGTCGAGGACGACGAAGCCCCGGTCAGTCCTGTGATTGAATCCTAAGCGTGGTATCCGAGTCAGACTCAGGCACACCAGCATGGCGCTGGCCGTCCTTGTGGGTGCGCCAAGAATCGTTCTGGCGGGACGTAGCGACGCGAACTTCGGCCATTCTGATCTCTGGGCTGATCCTGTATCTGGGGGCACTGATATTGGGTTACGTCACGGCTCCGTCCGCGAAGCCCTTCCTCAAGTTGGGTGCAACGATCATTATCGCCGTAACCGGGTTATATCTTCCCGTCAAGTACATGGAAAAACGTTATCGCCGTCAACTTGACCGTGGTGAACCCATTCTGGCGCATAATGGCTGGGTCTCGTTCCTAGCTTCTGTCGCATGGATATTCCTGCTAATTGGCGGCGTAGCCCTCGTCAATGCCTGGCATTAATCGCGCTGACCATTAGATAAAAGCATATGGATGTCGAGTCCCGTTGCTGTGCCCGTACCCGACTCTCAGCACACGCTCCCCCACGGCTCGAGTAGTCGTGACCATCTGGAGCGCACTGCGGGCCGACCCGGCCAACACCGCAGCGCCCAGGCCGGGGCAGTTGACGGAACGGACTGGATGTACAGAATGAGATACATGCCATATCCGAGCGCGGCAAGGAGGTGCTGGGCGCTATCGGCGAGGCCTTGAAGAACCGGCGTCGACAACTTGGGGTCAGCGCGGCCGTAGCGGCAGAGTCCACCGGAATGTCGCGAGTAACGCTGCATCGAATCGAGAGCGGCGCGGCGTCAGTCACGGTAGGAGCATTGATGAATGCGGCTGAAGCCATGGGTCTGCACCTCCAGCTGACGGACGCTCGCCCGCAGCGGGAGGAGAGAGGCGATGAGGCCCCGGTGAACCACGAAACACCGGAGAAGGTGCGAGTGGGTGACTACCCATTACTGAGCGCCGTGGCATGGCAGCTTGATGCCGAAGCCCGACTTGACGGATTCGAGGCCCTGAGGACCTACGAGCGCAACTGGCGCCACCTCGATCATGCCGCTATGGGTGCCGAGGAAAAAGCTCTAATCCAGGCTCTGGCGGATAGGTACAGCAAAGGAATTCTTCTTGTTTAGCCGTGAGGGACCTCGACAAGGCTATTGACTACCACCGAGAGAATCCCCACCGGCTCGATCAGTGCATGCGCGAACTGAAGATGGATTCCACACCCAAGGCCCTGCTGTGGGATCGCATACAGCGTCTATATCGATAGAGCTGGGGCGATCTGACTTCACTGGCCGGCGGGCGGTCGCGCTGACGCAAGCGTGTCTTTGAGCATTCGCGTGAGGTTGGTCGATGAGGTGTCCGCGGGCGCGGATTTCTGCAGATTCCAGCCCCAGGTCCAGCACGGTTCCTGTTGGCTCGGCGCCCAGATCGTTTCGGCGGGATAGCGTTCGGTGTGATTTGCCCAAACATTCATGTACGGCACCAACGTTGTTGGCGGATCCGGTTGGTGGACCTCCACTTTGAATCCCTGGGCCTGGAACTCCCGAGCCATCGCGGCGAGGGTTTCTGTGTGCGTCATCATGCCTCCAATAGCAGGTTCGGTATGTACCTGCACCATTGTAGTATTTCGCTTCCACTCAAACCTCCTGTCACATAGCCTATTTCGCGGTTTTACCGCGCATTTCCCCAGCTCCCAAGATGTCACCAGAAGATGCTTGACATTGGGGTGCAACGCTTTTCGCGCGAACCAACCGAATACACCCCCCTGCGCGGCCCCCCGTTTTCCCACTACACCCCGGCGGCGCGCAGGTCTGATACCTGGCGACATGTTCGTCAAGGTCGTTGACCTATCTTCGCGTGCGTGGCAGTGTGGATCTGGCCGACGGTTCTGCCTTGCGCGGATTGTCGGTGGCACGGCTTCGGGGAACTCGTCCGCTTAGGGTTTCGGCCCCGGGCGGACCAGTTCACATTCTCCGGTTTCCACACTTCCGTTTCTGCGATCCACCGATGCTGCCGCACGAGACAATCCGGGCCGTGCGAGCTGTCAGCGGTTGCGCGCTTCGTAGCCCGATCCTGGCCCGTTAAGGATCCGGCAGGATGCGCCGAGTTTCGGGGCGTAGGTGACGGCGCCACAGTGGCATGTCCAGGCATGGTGACGTTTCCCGCATTCACATGGTGGGCAGCGTTGCGTCCAGCCAGGCTCATCGGCGCTGTGCCACTCGGGGCAGTACAGCGGACCCACTACGGTCCAGCCATCACCGTTGGGCACGAGGTCACCGACGTAGGCGTTGGGGAACTTGTCGCGCGGGGGGCGTGCCATGCGCTAGTTCTACGCTGCGGGTCCGACAGCCGCGGATCTGTCGTCGCTCCACCTCACCGACACCGCATAAGACCTCTCCATACATACCTTGATACACCGAATTATGCGCCGGTAATCGGTGTATTCTATGCGCCGTGAGTAAGCGCGTGAGCTTGATTCTTAAAGACGTCGACGAAGCGGTGATCGCGCCGTATCTCGACGAAGATTCGGCCGCGTTCGAAGTGTTGCGCCAATGGGCAGTCCAGCGCGGCGAAACGAACTTCAAATCGGAGGCCGCGGCGCTACGCGCCCTGCTGCAGGCCGGCGCGGAAGCGATCGGCGAGGACGTCATTGAAGCCGGCTATGCCTGTCTTGCTGGCGAATTCAACAGCGACCATGCTGATGCCGAGCGCAAGATTGCGCGTGACCGGCTGTGTGCGTCGAACCGAGGCGTGCCAGTGAATCTAGGGGTGCGCGGCCAGGTTTGTCAGGTCGACCTCGGGCACGGACTCGAGGCGTGGGTGATCGTGAGCAACAATGCCCGTAACCGCAATCTAGATACCGTGCTGGCTGCGAGGATCGTCACCACGAGCGAAAATGCCCACGTCCCTACGGTTGTCGCCTTGAGCGCCGCCGATCCGCTGGTCGGGTTCGTCCTGGTCGATGATCTCGTGCAGCTCCACCACGATGAGCTCACCACATCCCTGGGCGCCTTGTCTCCGTCCACCATGCACAGCATCAGCGCCGCACTGCGGATCGCGATGCCATAGGGACCGCCATGAGACCAACCACCACACCGGCGGCACGCCGCGATGGGAAAGGCACTCGATGAGAGCCGAATCTTTGGGCGAGCGCATCAAACGATACGAAGCCGCCAGCGCCAACACACTGATCCCACGGACGCCGGTGATGATCCGTGTGGATGGCCGCGCCTTCCACACGTTCACACGCCACTGCGAGCGTCCCTTCGACCGCCACGTGATCGACTCGATGATCGCGGCCACCCGATACGCCGCCGCGGACATGACCGGATTCCGGCTTGCGTATGTCCAAAGCGACGAGGCCACGTTTCTGATCGATGATCTGGCCTCGCTGCAGTCCCAGCCGTGGTTCGGGAACAAGGCACAGAAGCTTGTGTCGCTCTCGGCGTCGTTGTTCACCGCCGCTTTCAACCAGGCATGGCCGGGCGACGAGCTCGCCGCATTCGATGCCCGCGCTTTCTCTATCCCGCGCGATGACGCCCCGAATGCGTTCGTTTGGCGCCAACGTGACTGGGAACGCAACAGTCTGCAGATGCTGGCCCGGGCGCACTTTCCTCATGAAGCGCTAGCCGGCCGCAAGTGCCCAGAGGTCCACGAGATGCTCCACGGCGTGGGCGTGAATTGGGCGCATCTGGACCCGCAGCTCAAAAACGGCACCTTCGTGCTACCTGGCGGGGATTTACGCTTCGAGCGTGCCGATTACGGCGTCATCGACCGGTGGATCAGCCAAGCCACCGCCGAGGAGACAGAAACGGTGACATAAGGCCACGAAGCGTCACGGGTGCTGTCCGCGATGTCGGGGATCTCCCCACGGAGTCCGCCCGGCATGTCTGCAGATGCTTGTCAGGATGTCCTGACAAGGCTAACATCGATTGTTGTCAGGATATCCTGACACGCCTTGGATTGATCGGAACACTGCTCATGGCCTGGCAGACACAGCACAGTGACCACAGCGGGTGGATCGCCCACGTTTTCAGCGATGGCAGCTTCGGCAGTGTGTGGCGTCGCGGCGGCCCCGAGGCCACACACCGAGCCAACGGCCAGCCATACGATCAAGCCAGCGACTTTGTGGGTCACAGCGCCAAGGAGATCGTGGGCTATCGCGCAGTGTGCACAGACTACGACACCGGTCGACTGTGTTGGCGCGGGACACTGTGGCCTGTATCAGCCGATGGCGGTGTCGATGTCGACGCGCAGGTCCTCAACGTGCCAGCCGCTCCTGGCCGCCAAGTCGATCCCCTTGCGCGGGATCGGATGCGCCAGGAATGGAACGAACACGCTGAGCCCCTTGACGTCTGGGATGTTCTGGAGGCCCACCGCAGTGTGCGTCTAGCACAGAACCGATTGACTGAGGCGGTTCGCAGCGCGCGTTCCCGAGGGGTCACCTGGGAGGCTATAGGGCGCGCCGCCGGCAGGATGACTCGCCAGTCCGCGCAGGAACGCTGGTCCAAACTCATGTAGTGACAAGCCAAGGCGCGCCGCATTAACGGTTATCCCCGATGACATCTAATGCCCGGCGCAGCCGGCCAGAAAATGAGTCTTTGGTGATACCGAGTTGGGCGGCTGATTGTGTGAGCGTCAGGTCAGGGTGATCTTGCCGGAACTGGACCACCGCAACAGAATCCGGTGGCAGGTTGTACTGGGACAGATCGCCAACACCCTGCAGCCTTTCTGCCTGGGCGGCGCCGGCTGTCGAGGCCCGTGAGGCGTTACAGGCCGCGAACGCAGCGGGCGCTGGCTTAGATCCCGCAGCAGGCTGTCTGCGCCGCTGCTTTCGAGGTTTCTGGGCTCGGGCGGCAGCAGCCCTGTCAACTTTGTCCCAAAACTGCCGCAGACACTGAGCGAAGGCGCCTGCGGACAAACCGAGTCGTGCCGCGATATCTGCGTGATTCACATTCTCATCGGTGACCAGTGCTTGCGCCGCGGCGCGTTGACGGGCCGTCAACCGATACCGTCCCAGGTCCCCCAGCGCCGCCACACGGGTCCCATCAAACAGTGCCGGTGCGGCGGTGGCCCTCGCGCGACGCTGCGCGCGGCGGCTGCCAGCCAGCGCGGACAGCACGCTGATTTCGTGGCGGGCCAGCGGGTGCGAGGTGAGTCCGGCCAGGAGCCGATCGTAGGAGCGTGCGGCGTCGGGCATTGCGGCGCGCTGCAGGATCGGGCTGATCGCGGCGGCGGGGATCATCATTCGCCCTGCGGGGGCGGGCAGTTCGTACTCAGCGGCCAGGGTCTTGAGGGCTCTTGCCAGTGTGGGGTCGCTGCCGAGTGCGGGGAAGATCAGGGCGGTGGGCGTGAAGGTGGCGTCGAGGCAGACCGCGGCGCGCAGGATCGCGGCGTCGTTGAGTTCCGGATGACTCCAGTGGCCGGTGTCGTGTCCCAGCCCGACGCGGGTCAGGGTTGATTGGGAGACTTGTAGATAGGTCAAGCTTCCGCAGCAGGTGGGTTCGCGAAGGTCTGTGGCGCCGAGGTCACGTAGTGCGGTGTGGACATGTTGGGCCACAAGGTAATCAGAGAATACGAATTCGTGTAGCGGGGGCGCGGACGTTTTCGTGGCCAGCGCCAGGATGGCGGCCAGGAGCGCGGCCTGGTCGAGAACGTCGACCGCGAGTGCTTCTGAGAGTGCGTTGACGCGCAGCCGTTCGAATCGCCGTGCGATGCGTGGCGCCTTGTCGATATCGTTGCGGCCTAGCGATAAGCACGCTGTTTGGATGCCCCCCACATTGCCCCCTCTTTTTCTATGTGGCGCAGTTGATTCGGTGTTGGAATCGGCTCCGAAGTGCCGGTTCTGATACCAGAAGCCGCTCGATGGCGTCGGCGGTGTCAGACAGGCAGATGACTGGTCCTGCGGTACGGTCGCCTGCCATCGCGATGGCACCGATTATCTGCCCCGCCGCCAGGGAAGAGTCGCCTGAAGCGATGAGTGGTTCCACGGCATCGATCACCACAAGACCAGCGGTGGCGCTATCCCAGTTGCGCAGAAGGGCGACGCCAGGGGGTAAACAAGCGTCCGAGAACGGGTGCCCTATCAGCTCCGAGGCGCCGAACTGGGCGCGGTTGGGTGTGACGAACAGGCCTATTTCGTGCAGAACCTGTGCGGTGACGATCCCCGCGGCCTCGCGGGATGCCTTGCGCGGGCCGGTGATGGTGAGGAAGCGTGCCGGGGCCCGAGGCCGTAGCACCTGGTAGGCGACTTCCTGGAGCTGCGCGGCTAGCTCAGGAGCGCGGGCCGACAGCATATCTATTGTCGCGGAACTGTATTCCGTCATCTCACTTGATCCCTTTTGATCAGTTTCCGGCTAGATGGCTGGGCTGAGGGTGTAGGTTTCACGTCACCGCTCATCTGCTCAATCTCCTTCTGAGGTTTGATCGTTGTGTTGTGGTTACGATCTGCTCGCTAGGCGTGCGCGCGCCGTTTGAGACGGACAGAGTGCGTGTCGGTCACGCGGCCAGATTTGGTGCGGCAAGGATCAAACGCCTTCGCGCCGCACGCCTCACATCCCCACGGGTATTGAGCTGAGGCCGCCTTAGATTCCCTCAGCCGGTCCTCTTCATCGCCGCTCATGATGCTTGCTTATACGCGGGCAGTGGGGCGTCTGCGGGCGTGCCAGCCCAGTCGAGGTAATCGTCTCGGTTGTAGTAGCGCTGCGGCCAGAACAACTCAGGACGTTCCAAGGCGAGCTCGGTGCACGCTTCAATCAGGATTTCGGTGAGGGTCTTGGGTGCCGGTGGCGGACACATGGTCGACTCCCTCAATTCCCTTGGCCAGGATCGCGTACAGCCGGGGTATCCCAGCCGGTGATCTGAATTCCTGGAAGCCCACGAAGAGTCTCGATCGCCTCGTCTACCTTCAGGATCGTGCGGGCTGACGTCAGGCGGTGGTCGACGGTGATTTTCACTGTGTCCATGTCTGTCTTTCTCCTGTGCGATGTAACGCTCTCTCGGCCTTGTGGTTCCGGGTTTTGTTGTCAGAGTTGCGCCCGGCCGTTGTGGGGCTGTCGCGGCGTCACCACAACGCCGCTGCGGCGTACCAGCCTCCGAGCGCTAGCAGGAGTAATCCGATCGAGATTCCTGCCGCTTGGTATGGCGTAAGAGCAACCACTTCGTAGTGCCGAAGAACCCACACCGTTGGAATACCGATCGCCACCACCAGGACTCGGCAGGTGAGGTCCAGCACCATGCGCCAGGTGGGTTCGTTGTCGCCGCGGTGCGGGTCGGCAGTGGTCCTGGCGCCATGCTGTCCCCCTTTTATTGCGGGCGGTTGCCCGCGGCCTTTTTCTGTTGTGTGGATTTGCGAGCGCGTCGTGCGGCATCTAGATCTATGCTTTCGCCGAGGCCTGCGATGTACTGGTCGAACTCATCACGATGAGCTGCGATCAGGGCCTCTATCGCGCGTAGCTCTGCGGTGAGTTGGTCACGTTCAGGGGTCTGCGACACGTGGACTCTGTACATTCCGCAGCGTTCGGCTTCGCGACCCATCACGCCTATGGGGTCGAGTTCCCAGGTGTCGTGACGATGACTGTGGGCCGTGGTCCAGCATGTGATGCACACCGTGAACGCTGTGCGCTGCTTACCGTGCTCTTTGATTCTGGCGATAAGCTGCTCGATGGTGATCGCGGCGGCCACATCTGCTAGCTCGCGGCCGCATTCGGTCAATTCGCCGGTACGCCACGGCAGTACTGCGCGAATCACGTGGTCAAGTGGTTGTTTTCCCATTTCTTTCCTCCCCCTGATGTACAGACTACTGCTCGATGTCCGTTGTTCCTGTTGTTCACTCGCCTACGGTTACGGCGAGGCGCAACCCCTGTCTGTGAGAGCGGGGACGTTGCGTCCTTCAGGCCTTGGCTCGATGAGTCCGGTCTCGTTGTTATCCATGGGTATTTTCCTTTCCGAAGGTGGAGTTGCCGACTAGTTCACAGATGGGGTGTGGGCGCGCCTTATGACGTTGAGGACGTTAATTCGTCGGTGAGGGCGGCTGCGAGTTCCGGGTTTTCAGTCCGGCATGACTGGGCGTAGGCCTCAATCGCGGCGCGGGCGTGCGGGTCTGTGGCTGGGTTGAGCAGCACAACGAACCGTCCCGGCACCTGGTATTCCTCGTAGGTGGTTCCGGAGTCGTCCGCAAGGACACGGTGCAACTCGTATCCGTCATCATTGGTGGCGATGGCCATCGTTGTCTCCTTGTGGTGGTGGGTTTTTCGTAGGTTTGGGTCCGGTCGCGTCTGCGGCAGCTGCGTGACTCAATTGCTATTTCGCCGCTCGGCCTCGATCTGTTCTGCAGGTTGGCGGCCGGACGATTTGAGCCCATGAGCGCCTCGCACGATCTGCTCGATGACGCGGACTTCATGCCGGGCACCACGTTTCACTACTTCGGGCAGTTCAGACCACGGCAGGATGTGCCGGGTTCTGGTGCAGTGCCACAGATGCTGGGCAACTTTCTCGACCACTTCATCAGGCCACGGTAGTGCGACAACTTCGCCCACGCTCCCCCTCCTTGTTTATCTCAGTAGTACTCGATCATCGCTAGCTGTCGGTGGGTGATTGGCCAATTCGGGCGAATCCTCGACTGCGGAGCAATGCCTTCACTTCGTCTTGTTCGTCGTAGATGTACGCGCGCGCGAGTAGATCGTTAAACGTTCTAGCAACATCGACGGGGATGGTCAGTAGCACTCCGATACTGTGGCCGATCAGCAGACTGTTGGCTGCGAACACCGCGGTGCGCTTGTTGGCGTCTTCGAAGGGCTGCGCTTTGGCCAACCCCATGAACAGGGCCAAGGCATTCTCTTGAACATCGCCGCCGCCAGTGGCGGCATCGAGTACCGCTTGGAGTCCAGGCTCGGTGAGGGCGTCGGGGGTGTGGCGGCCATACGGTGTGGAGACACCGATTTGCTGTTGCTGAGTTCTCAACTGGCCGGGATGGAGGGCGCCGCTGCGGGTGATCGTGGCGTTGAGTGCCTGAACGAAACTGGAGTCGATTGGGCGGCCGGCGTGATCGATGGCGAACTGCGCGGCGTCGCGAAGGTCTTCTAGGAGCGCGAGGTCTGCGCGCGAGGCGATACCGGTGAGGCTTCCGGAGCGTAGGAAGTTCTCTGTGTCGAGTCGTCCTGTGGTTAGGCCGTCGAATACTTTGCCGCTGGAGTAGACAACTGCGGCGAGGTCGGCCACGGTGAGTGGGGTCACGGGGCGCCCTTCTGTTCGTTGTTTCAGGGATTTTGGGTCGCTGGATTGTTTCTTCTTGACGGTAGTGCGCGACTGCTTCTTTTAAGAGAAGCGCTCGTGTGGCGATCGCGAACTGGGCGAGCTGTCAGTCCCTCACTGCCCGCCCCCTGCCCCAAATTGCTGAGTGCCGAGAGCATCCCGGAGCTTGGCTTCCATCTCCTCGCGGTGAGCCACAGCGTCAGCCCTGTCGGGTTGCCCGACGGCGGCGAGCGCGATGGATCTGGCGTGTTCGACGTCCGCTTTTAGGCGTGTGATTCCGGCGCGTACTTCATCGGGTGTGGATGACGGGTCCGGCTCAGCGAGTTTCATGTAATCCCTTCCTTGGATCACTGGACGCCGGTTCGGTTCTTCTCGGCGACTGCGCGGCGCGTGTCTTCTAAGAGCAGCGCTCCTGTGGCCATCAGGTATCGGGCGTGTCGTTGTGGGACTTTGATCATGTTCTGCTGGCCGGGGAGATCTCTCGTGACGCGGGCCGTGTCGTTTCTTGCGTCGTAGACGGTGAGGCTGTGTCCGTTGTCTCCGTGGATGGTCCAGCACCGTTCGACATGTTGTGATTTGTCGACGGTCAATCCGTGCCGTACAGCGCATTCCAGGAGTGCGTCTACGCGTCGGTTTCCGGTGCTTGGGGTGTCGCTCATCGTGCAAACCTAGGCGGACTCGAGGCGGGCCAGTTTGTCTGCGCACCGTTTGCAGATGGGGACGCTTCCGAGAGTTGGGTGTTCCCTGAGGGCGTTGGCGGGGTTGGTGCATCGGGCCCACCACATGCAGACGGTTTCGTATCTGGGGTCGTCTTCGTGGCCTGCGGGGTAGACCCTGGCGTTGATGTCGATGTCGGTCATTTGTGGACCTCGCTGTTGTCGGGTGTTGTTTCGAGTAGGGCTCGGATGTGATCGCGTACGGGGCCGGTGGATGGGCGGTGCGTGTTGTTGGCGGCGTCTTGTGCGACAGCTCCGACGAAGAGCATGTCCGCGATGGCCTCGGTTGTTGTCTCGCCGCGGAATATGCCGGTGCGGTTTCGTGCGTCACGGCTGGACTGTTTGCAGCTTTCGATCGCGGCGTCGATCGCGGCTTCAACAGGCAGTGCGCCGAGCTGTATTGCTACGCGTGCGGTACTGGCGACGATCTGCGCGGCTTGGCCGATGCTGGTGACCCGGCGTTGCTCGGATGTGGTTTCGGTGTGCATGTGTCCCCCTTTTGGTCCCCCGGTGTTCATTGTTGTCGTTGCGGTCGCTGTCGTGTGGATGTTGGGCTTGTCCTCAGTTTTCGGTGTCATTTCACCTGCACACGGTGGCTAGCCACCACTATAGGGTGTCGCACCGACAACGACAACCCCCGACCCGCGACGCCCTAGCGGCTGCCCGGATGATTGGTGGCGGTACCCGCCACCCGCGCAGCCTTCGCACACTTATTGGCCGCATGTAGCTCCCATGCCTGTGCCGTCACGTTCTCGGCGGCATCACGCTCACACTGCAGAAGCTCCTCGTACTCTTCCGGGTGCGCGCGGCGCAGCGCCTGCAGTGCGCGGTCCTCGCTGTCTTTGAGCGCCCACTGCGCAATCGAGCTTCGGTTCGTATAGCAGTAGGCGCATTGGCGCCGCGGCTTGCGCGGGCCCTCCGGCGGTCCTGCCAGCCGGTCAAGGTCCACCACAGGCAGGTCGTTGAAGTCTTCGGGCATAACCCAATCTCCTTCCCCTCAGTTGGGCGGTCGCAAGAAATGCGGACTACGTGGCGGCAGCACAAACAGACTGGCCGGGGTCGCCGCAGTGACCTGTTGCCGCAGACAAGCGGCCCCGGAACCTGTTGAGCCCAGCGAGTACTCGATCAAGCTCAGCCAAAGCGTTCACGCCCGCGGCGGCTCTGACATCATCGCAGAGAAGTGCTCCAGCGCCGCGCCCCGACCACATGACCAAGTCGCTGTAGATCCCTTCAACCACGTGCCTGTGGAATTGGAACTGGCCCAAACAATTCCCGCGCTGCTCCCACTCGCTCACTGGCGGTGAAATACCTGCAGGATCCGCTTGCCCCAGCTGCGCGGCGACGTATTTCACGGTTGCATCCGTAAGTGCTTGGGCAGATTCGCGCTCCACGCCTGAAGATCTTCGCCGGCGATGATCGCCAGGACTTCTTGAGCTGTTCGACTGTTCCTGCCCGCAGGGCCTGCACACATCAGTTTGATTTCTTCCAGCTTGGCCGCGGCCAAGTCGGCGTCAGGAAGTGGGGATTGCGCTGGCTGACCGTCGCGGGGCAGCCCGTCCCCGAGGATCGCCTTAATCCTGCAAGCGTGACCGCTGCGCTCCTTACCTGGCTTCGAGCACAACGCCCCAATTCTGCTAAGCATCTGATCTGCGCTCACCTGCGGTGCCTCTCCTTTGACTGTTCGCCATTCATGGGCGTTCCTTGGTTACCTGGTCGATCCGCGAGCTCAGGGCTGCGGCGTAGGCCGACTTGTCACAAAAATGTCTATACGTCTCGCGTGTGGACTGCGCCACCACTACGCGGCCGGCCAGAAGCATCTGATGCCCGGCGTAGTGATTGAGAGCTTCGGCGATGATCACGTAGTCGAATGGCTGCAAGCTGAGCTCGCCGGATCGCGCGGATGGGTTCGGCGTGTTCCCTTGCCGGTCATAGCCTTTGGCGGCGCGTCTTTTGTTGCAGAGCTCTTCGCGAGTGCAGCGCCACATCGACTCGCCGTACGGCGAGAATCCGCGGGAGCCTAACCGGTGACAGATTCTGCATTCTTTAGATTCCACGGGAGAGCTCCTGAAGTGTCCGGCGCGGCCTTAACCGAGTTCCGCCGAACGCCGTAGTGGGTCCATGCGTGCGCGCCGCGCGGGCCGTGTCTTCGTGGCTATGTGGCGCTTCGGGGTCGGCCGCGACTGATTGGTTGAACCCTGCCATTGCGCCCCCGCCCTGTTTCGTCACCCTCGGCATACATTGTCGCCCTTAGCGTGCCGCCGGTGGGTGAAGTTGCCCCACTTGTTCCAGGTTTGACGGTGTTTCTCCCGACAAACAGTGGCTAGCCACCACTATAGGGCGCCAGCCCCACAGGTGGCAAGCCACCCGGCTTAGCGTCCCGCTGGGCACCGTCAACACCAGCTTCAGCTTCAGCTTCCCGCGGCTCCGGCGCCAGCGAGCCCTGATTAGCCGACTCAGCTCGCTGCTGAGCCCAACGATGCGCGCGCCCCCGAATCGGTCCGAGCGCAAGGCCCGCGATCGCGGCGGCAGCGATGCCGATAGCTGCCGGCGCGACCACCGCGCTGCCCGCCACCGTTGCCGCAGCGGCCGCCACCGCGCCGGTGCCACCGACCGCTACTGCTTGCGCACCGACCATGACCCCGGCAGTGGCGGCGACACTGGCCAGATGTGTGGTCGCCTGCTCGGCGGCATCAACACCGCGCCGGGCAGCGAACTCCTGGACCCCCATCTGGCGGCGATACACCTTCGCCGCATCAGCGACCGCCCCGAACGCTACGCCGGTCATCGCCGCGATCCCGGTACCGCGCCCAAACTGATTGACCGCGCTCACCGCCGCGCTGCCGCGGCTGGAAAGCTGTCGAAGACCGGCGTTACCTTGGCGTTTGACCATCCCCGACGACACAGTCGATGCCTCGACTCGCATGCGGCCAGCCACCTTACGTACTGTGGCCGCACCCTGATTCCTCGGGACGCGCAGTGTGGCGCGGCGCGCTGAGCCGGCCTTTGCGGCATCGAGCTTGTTCGCGGCTTTGATCACTCCAGCTGGACTCAGTTTGTGTTGTATGCCTCCGGCGAAGCGGCCGCCGATGAATCTGCTCGCGTCGTAGCCGGGTGCGTGGGCGGCGGCACGAAGATCTAGGCGGCGGTTGAGGGCGGCGTTGCGCAGGTTGTATGACCGCACATCCAGGACCTCGAAGAGGTGGCCGCGGAACTGGCCCAGTGAACCAGAGAGCCCGTTGGGGCCGCGTTTTTCCAACGTCTCGCGAGCGACCTGTTTGAGCCAGTCGCTGCTGACGCCACTTGCCGGGAGGCGCCGCAGGCCTTTGTCGACGAATACCGATCGGGCATCGCGGGCCCGTTCTAGTAGCCAGCGGGAGTGGGTGGCGATAGCAGCCGATACCGAGGTGGCGGCGATGTCGGGGCCATCTTGCCGCTGTTCTGGTCCTTGCGCGCTGGCGGTAGCGCCGTCGTCGGCCTTGTCGTGTTCTTCCAAGGTCGGCTCCGTGGTGTCCATGCCGGGAGCTTATCGACGCCTCGAGGTTCGGAACACTGCTATGTGAGCAATTTGTGTCGGCCTACGCTGCGAGGATGCGGCGGTCTATGTGGCGGGTATTCACGGCGGCGGTGCTCGTACTCTCCGGGGCCGGGTGCCAGGCAGGTTCACCGCCTGCTGATTCGGCGCCACCCGATGTTCTGATTGCTTACACGACTGCGCGGTCGACGGCCTGGTGGCAAAACGGTACGGCGGGTTTGACCCTGTTGCGTGGGGATCGGCCTACGGTGACCTGGAATAAGGATGTTGGGGCGTCAAGGTTCGGAGGGGTGGGGGTTCCGGCGTTCACGGCCGATGGCAGGTTTGCGTTTGCCGGGTATGAGGATGAGCAGGCAGGCCGGTATCCGTATGACGGTGGGGATGTTCATGCGGCGGTGGTGTCGATCGACGTGGCCGGTGGGCAGGCCCGGGAGACACCGATTGCGGCGCGTTCACGCGCGCAGGGGCAAAAGCCTGGGCGCCCGGGGCCGCCGTATGCGCTGGGGGGCAGCACAGTGGTTTGGCAGGATCCGCCGCCGCCGGATGCACCCGATGGTGAGGTGCGGTTGATGCAGCTGGATTTGGGCGCCAAGCAGTTAGAGCCGCAGGTGTTGCGGGTCGTCCGGTTGCCGCAGCGCTCTGCCGAGCAGCGGACGCGCCCTGATGGCGATTCGGATTTTGTGGGCAATGTTGTCGCCGCTGGAGGTGGACGGGTGGTGATCGCTAAGCGGTACGAAGCCGATACCCGCATTCAGGCTGACCGTCTGTTCCTGATCGATGCTGATGGTGCGGTTCATGAGCTCAGCCGAACACCCACGAAGTATTGGGTGAAAGCAGTTTTCAGTCCCGACGGTTCGCGGCTGGCGTATGAGACGGGCCGCAGTGCTGATGTGGGGTCCTGTGATCGGCATCAGGTCACGGTCTTCGACACCAGCACTGCGCAGCCGGCGCCAGAATTTCCTGTCGGACCCTTCGATGCCACACCGCGGCCCTACTTCTATTCCAGCAATGAGCAGGGCGCGCTGTGGTGGACACCCGAAGGCAAACTGCGGGCCACGGGCAGCGCAGAGGCCTGCCCAGCCAAGACCACGGGCACCACACCGGACGTTGGAGTATGGGAATTACATGGGGCCCAGTGGGTGCAGATTGATCCGCCCGGCACCCTGCGTGACTATCCACTCCCCCATGGAAAGGCCGCGGTGATCAAGAAACGTGACCTGCCCGCCGAGGAACGCCAACCAGGTAAACCAGACACTGTGACAAGTCTTTTCATCCGCACGAACGGCCGCCTGGACCGCGTGGCCGATGTCGAGGCCTCAAGGGTCGCAGTGCCAGCAGCCGGAAAATAGATAGCGTCGCCCCTGCAGATACCCCATCCCCGTGGACTTCTGGCAGTGAATCCAGCACGTCTATCCAGGATCGTGGATCCGGTTTAGACGCCTTGACGCCACGGGGCCTGGCCGATCTTTCTGACCGGGTGGCTTGCCACCAACAGGGCGACATCCTATAGTGGTGGCTAGCCACTTTATGCAGGGGAAATGTTTCGCTTGGCAGACCAGAAACACAACATCCCCACGTCAAGCGGCCACAAGGCCCACAATAGATATCAGGGGACGAACCAATAGGGGGTGACGCGACGACCATGGCCGTCAACTGCACACAGCCAAAACCACAAGCCCTGCGCCGGCGCCGAGGATTGCGGACCGTCGAACCTCATGGCCTGCTCGCGCTTGAGAACATCAACATGACGTACGGCCAACAAGGACAAAGCGATTCGCTGAAACCGACCGGTACGCCAGAGTTGGGCGCCGAGATCCCCGACCCAGGACGGCAGCAGAGTGGAACCTGCGGTTCCGAGCAACGGTTCGATTCCCGTAAGACCGCCACCTTGGCGCTAGTGAACCGGACAGACCCCGAAGATGCAGCCATGAAAGACAGGAAGGTTGACCGATGAACATGCACGAGCAGACCGCGCTGATTCCGGGAAGAGTTGAGATTCACACGGCATCCATCTGCCCGCGTGGCGGCGTGGACCTGACGATCACAGTCCCAGATGAGATAGGTAGGAAGCCCCTCAGTGAGCTGGGATCGCCGGAAGGGATGCGGGCGGTGGCTCGCGTCCTCACCGCCGCCGCCGACGAGAACGACCCACGGTAGATAAGGAGAACCGAGAAGCCATGAGCGATGTTGACGCGGAAAAGGCACTGACGGTTCCAATCGCCGAAGTTCGGCGGCGAGTGGAGGCCCGAGTTGAGTACGCAGAGATACAGGCGGAGATTTGTGCGGCCGATGGTGTTCTCGCCGCGGCGACCGAACGCCGCCGTGCTGCCGGCGACCGCATGAACCAACTTTGGGACGAAGAGGCCGATGCCATCATGAAATCCAGTCCAGATATCCGGCAATGATGCCGAAACCAATTGGCATACGCCGGGATGAGCGAAAGGATCTGATCGTGACAAGTAAAGGCAACACAGGACAGGGAGCGGCCCCGGCTCTCGGTGATGCCGAGTGGGCGATCCGTGAGGTCGCCCTGCGAGGGGGCGGGAGGGTGATTCTTGCTGGTTTCAAGCACGACAACTCTTGCGCATATGACGTGAAGGTGGGAACGGACGGGAACATCGATGTCGTATCGGTAGATGAGCAGAACGGTGCTGACTAACTGTCCGCACAACGTACGAGCAAGGGAGATAACGGATATGGATGTCGGTGAGATAGAGACCTTGAAATCGGCAGTTACATTGCTGGAGGCGCATGGCCACGCAGATGCTGCGGAAGCTGTGAAGGAGGTCCTGGTGTCGGAGTTCGCGAAGCTAGCCGACTCTGTGGCCCAGGGCAGTCCGGAACAAGTGGCCGATGCGGAGTAGATGAGATGAACGACTTGGTAGGCACAATCATTTTCGTGTTGGTGATGTTGGCCCTCGCCTATATCGCTTTTACTGCAATGCAGTTCGGTGTGTTGGGGCCGCCAGCGCTCTACTGACAGTCCGCATCAGGTAGACGTAGACGCTGAGAGATACAGGAAGGCAAAGGAAATGGCGAACAACACCAAACGGGATCATGCGATCTCGATGGTTGCCGAATTTCTAGCCGCAGAGGCCGGGACAACTTCATCTGAGATGGTTCCGCAAGCCGAGCGACTAGTGCAGCACCTTATTAACTCCGATGTCTGTATACCCGGAAGGGTAAGGCGTCTGCCGTGGGAGCCGTTTCACCTCAACCTTTCTTGGGGTTCAGCCGCGCGGTGGGGCGTCAGACGACCCTTGGGTGAAATCCTCGGAGGCAAAGGAAAGGGCATGGTTGTCTACTCAACCATTGACGAAGCGCACACCCGAGCCGACCAGCTGAACGCCGACGACCAGCTCCAGTTGGCCGGGCAGTAACCGAACGAAGGAGCAGAACGCCCATGAGGGTCTACACCACGGATCAGGTTGAGTCAGCGCGAGCGCTTATCGCCAGAGCTGACCGCGAGTTTGACGACTACAGCCGGGTTGATCTCTTGCTCGACAACCTGCCGTCGCTTCGCAATGTTGAAGACGCTCACGGCCTGCTTGAGGCGATTAATGCTGACTCTCGTCCCCAACATACGCAATAGGTATGACCAATGAAGACAGGGTGATTGACGCGATGAGTACATGGTCAGTGTCGACGTGTCTGGGTGATATCTGCACGGTACAGACCCGTAGGGAATCCAATCGTGAGGCCGCTATTTTCGAGATGCTGTACTCGGTTGAGTATGAGCTGGAACATGCCCGCAAGAGTGCACCTGGGACAGTCTGGACGTTCACGCTCGACGGAGAGCGCATCGCCGATATCACCCTTGGCGGCACCCACGAATACCCGGATTGGCGGCGCGCGCGCGATCGTCTGGGGTTGCTTCGGATCATACTTCAGCGATCTAGCGGCTACGGAAGGGCCGGCGGCGAGACAGGTGCTTTGCAGCGGCTACTTGAAGCCCCCGATCCGATCAGTCTGCGCTAGGTACGGCGAAGGGAAACAAGGTGACTGTAATAACGGGCTCAGTGTATTCCGGGCCTGGCTTCGGCTGCGGAGTGTGTGGCAGGCGTATCTGGCCGTCGCTTACCCAGGGCCGCAAAAGCACGGTCCCTATCCACGACTGGAACGGTGGTGTGTGCGATGGCGCACTCACGAAGACCGTTGACTTCAATGACGAGTAGCCCACTAGAGATACAAGCAAGGGAGGCATTGCTAATGGATCGAATTGACAAGCTCGCCGGCCCATTGGGCGAGGCGGCAGGTGAGCCTGCAACCAACAGCCAGCAGTTGATCGATCTGTATGGCGCCGCGGCGTATTGGATCTATCACTCCAACGCAAATGGGAACTTTCGCCACTCCGCGAGGCGCAGCTATGTCAGTCACATCGCCGCGTACAACTTATCGACGGCGCTACGTGAGCTCGCCTTAACTATCGGGGTAAGTGCCGAGCAGCTGGATAAGGCCGAGCAAGATGCGCGAGATTGTCTCGGGCGCGGCGCTGCACCGATGTTGGCCCGATCATCATTCGACGAGTTCCGTGGCGCGGTCATGTCTGCTTGGCCAGAGGGCTATGACAAACCGAGCGCACGGTGAAGGTAAAGCGAACGAATACAAGGAGTTTGGGATGAGCGGTCATGTGATGGACGAAGACGAGGTGTACGACTTCCTCAACAACGAGGATCGCGATTGGGTGTTACGGGTCGCCGGCAGCCACGTCGCGGGGTGGCTCAAAAGCAGCGACATACCCGTTACTGAACCAGTGGTAGCACATCTGCGGACACTTCTACAGGAAGTGACGTTGCGCGGCTCGGTGTCCGAGTCCGACATCATCGACGCTCTGGATGCCAAGCTGCAGGACCTCACTGGCAAGGACCTGGAGCAGTACATCGAAGCACTCCCCGACTCTGTGTGCGACAGTCCGCGATAGGTAAGGGCAGAACGGGAAGCGATGAGTCGAGAGATGAATCGTACAGAGAGCTGGCGCTACTGGAAGTTGTTCGTAAGCGCTAGGAGACGAATGTGATTTCCCACAACCAGTCTGATCAGGTGGTGAACAAATGGACGAAGGAGGCGATGCAATGAGCGCGAGAGTAAGGGCCGTTCCGGTTGGAACGATTGCGTGGAATGACGATCGGTCGAATATTGCGCTTCGGCACTGGGATCAGAGCTGGCGCTACGTATTCGACCCTCCTGAGGGCCAGGCCAACATTGCCGATGGATGGGAATACTGGGAGCCAGGGTATTGCCCCGCGCGCATGGTGCCACTCACCGCGTTCGTGGGCGTCGTCGACGATCTCAATGAGCTTCGCGCACAACAAGGCAGTTGAGAACTTACGGGGAATGAGCGCATCTATCCTGACGCGCAGCAGATAGACAACCAGTCACTACACAAGTAAGGAACGAACAGCCATGAACCTTAACGACAAAATGTCTTTTGATCACATCGTGCGAGTACTGGCAGACGGCAGCGTCATCGACTCACCGCGTGACGATTTTTTCGACAACGTTCAAGAGGTGCTAGCCGATGACGGTAGTTCAGTTGATCGAATTGAGGGCCTACCGGAGGGCTGGGAGCTACTACGCGGGTATTCGGGTCAGCACTCATACAAGGGGCCGACGTTCCACACCTCCGAATTCATCGGTGGCGGGTTAGAGCGGCACATCCTAGAGACGCCGGGTGACTACGTAGCACTGGTGGCGCGCGGCGTCCGTGAGAACGACACAGAACAGATGGTTGACGAACACCGCGATGACGACACCGGCTACGGATGGTGGATTGCCTACCGCCCGCTAGCGAATGAGGACTAAGTGCGCTGTTCCATGTGATCCACCGGGACACGACAAGCAAGTCACGGGCGAGGAGCTCGACATAAAAGCTTACGAAAGTGCAGTGATCGTAGGGCCGACGAGGACAAGGCAATTGAAGCTTAGGGCGGTATCTGATTTAGCGGCTTGGTAGTAGATGGCGATGGGAAGCAGGGACAATCATTACGCACATTTCAGGGGACGATCAGTTGCGCTACGCGCAGGCCCACGCATCTGCTGAGCCGGTGGATATTTACGGTCCGGACGGCGTGCCGTCGGGGCAGTACTTCATGGACAGGTACGAAACGAGTCGGCACGAGTTGCAGCAGCAGTCGTCTGACGCAGTCACCGCAACGGATGTGGCGGCACGGGCTGGCGGTGGGTCGTCACCTCGACCGGACCGAGAACCCTAGATAGCAAGCGGAGGATTAGAGATGGCGGAAAACAAGCAAGATAGTCACCAACAGCTGATTTCAGAGCTCGCGCAGCTGGCTGACGGCAACAGCAGCCGAAGTGAGTACGAAGAGGGATATCCCGCCGAGATGGCCGAACACCTGGCGAAGAACCCTGGATTACGGCCGCGGGCATTACCGCCGGCTTAGAAGGTGTAACTGCCTTCTGGTTTCACGACGAATCCGCGGCGATCACCGCTTTTGCGGTCGACCGCGCATGCGACCAAGTTGTCATCCACAGCACAGGTGATCTGATCGCCGCCCATCACCATCGCGCCTGGTCCGAGTGTGAGTTTCTGGCCAGATGGCAAGTCTCTACCTGTCATCGCCTCGGTGCTGATGCCGGTGAGTTTGCCTGTGCCGAAGCTTGATTGATAGTCCGTAGCTGATACTGACGTCACTCCTGGGCCCGCACCGGTTATTGCGCCGTAGCACGAAGCTCCAGTGCTACCGCGGCTACTGGATATCGCACAGTGCAACCCGTTAGGTGCAGTGAACGACAACATTGGATAACCCAGATCTGGTCCTGCCGAATAGTCTTTCGCGGATGCGGCCACGAACTGCTCGAGGTTCGGGAAATCTGGCTCAGCGAACGCATCTGTGGCATTGACTAGCAGCCCGGACATCACTGAAGTAGCTGTCGCCGCGCGGAGGACCAGTGGGTGCTTCATGGTTGTTCGTCTCCAGTATTGCTGTTCGAGCAACGCTGGTGTTGCCGTGGGCGTCAAATGACCGCGCGGATCCGGCAGCCGAACGACGGATTGAATGCGGCCAAGCGCCGAAGTAGATCGCCTTCTATCGAGACGATGATGGCCAATGTATCGCGACGGAACTCCATCGGATAGACCAGCGCTTCAGCGATATCGCTGACCCTGTTCGGCGCGACCTGGCCGAAGCTATGGATGAACAACACGCCGCCGTCTGCCGCATCGACGTACTGGCCAAGCCGATCCGAGGCCACGGGCCGATCGATCATGTGGCCTGGATTGTGCCGTGCAAGCCATGCGAGAGCCTCCTCATCATCAACGCCTTCGAGGAGCAAGGCTGCTGCCACGCTCGTGAATTGTGGTTGGGGAAGAGCCTGGGTGGAACAGCATATTTCGGCCATCGCCTGCCCGAACCGTGCGGTTTCTGGGCCGCTCGCGGTCAGCGCGAGATGCCACCCCGCGTGGGTAGAGCCTCGTAGGTGGGCGAGTTGTTGTTGAACTTCGGCCTGTCGGGCAATGGCACGCCAGGGAATATCAGCTGTGTCGGGTAGGTCTTCGAGAAGCTCGTAGCCGCGGTGGCGCGCGGCGTGGCGTTCCTGCTCTGTGGCGTATTTGCCGATGTAGGGCTTCGTTGACACTGTCTTCATCCTCCGGTCGGTCTAGCGCGGTGTTGATCGCGTTTGCGCGGTGACGGTTTGAGCGTGCGCTTCGCATGACTGCATCGCGGTGTTGAGGGTCTTTTTGTCGGTTAGCCAGGGGACGGAGATTCTGCCACCTGCGGGATGTCCGGTGGGCAGGAAGCTGAGCACCCACGTGTCAGACCAGCGGTCTATCGAGTGGCGTGAGCCGTCAGCATGGGCGAGCACATGGTTGGCTGGTCCGGTTTGCTTCCATCTGTACACGTGGCGTTTCCTCAGGTTTCCTGGCGTGTGTTGCCCACACGCAGGGGTGGCTAGCCACCACTATAGGAGGTACATCGGCAGCTGGCAACCCTGAGTCGCGATCCATTGCGGCTATCGATACCCCGGCGCAGCCGTCAAGCGCGCCGGGGTGACAGCGGTTTTTGGTGGACGGCTGCAGGGCATGTAATTGGCGACTTTCCCTGCAAGGTCGGATGTATTGAGCTCGTAGGTGAGAGTCGATTTCGTGCCGTCATCGCCGGCGCAGATATCGGCCAGCACGCGGGTCCCCCGCCACGCATTGTCGACCAGGTGCAGATCCAGGGTCCAGCCCAGCGACGACGCGACATGGCTACAGCCCGCACCACAAGGCGTGATCATCCACGTCGTGGTGCTGGTTTGGCCGTTTGTCTGGGGCACGCCGTCAATCATCGTTCGGTGACCGTCCGCGATGAAGGTGTAGCTGCCGGCCAGGACCCCGGGCTCGGCTCTGTCGGCCGCCGGTGAGCACGACACTAATGCCGCGGCCGCTATGGCCGCCAAGAAGACCCGCGCGATATCCATGGCGCTTCAGTTTCTCGTTTCCGGACCCAGACCCAGGGGCAGGGAATCGATCAACGTGACGCCGTCATGATGACGTACCGCTGGATGGCCGGAGTCGGTCAGCGCGTCGCTCACCCGGATCGCGAAGACCGGGCTCATGCGTTCAACTGCCTCATCGGCGGCTACCCATTGCACTGCGATGCTCTCAGCACTCGTGCGAGGGGCGCCTGATTGGGGTGTACACCGAAATACCAGCGCCACAACATTTTTGTTCATGTTCAGGTAGCAGCCGGTCAGTTCGTGGACCTCGACGATCACTCCGGTCTCCTCGAATACTTCTCGGCGAACACCTTCAGTGAAGGTTTCGCCATGTTCGAGCACTCCCCCGGGGGGTTCCCATGTCTGGTTGTCTGCGCGTTGAATGACCAACACTTTTCCCTGGTCCAAGACAATCCCGGCGACGCTAACCGAAAAGCTCACGTTCGACCTGCTCTAATCACCATTTAGTCCCCCCTGCGGACTCTGTAATTGTCTCTCCGAGCTCGTCGCGCAGCCAGTGCCGGTATGAGCACGCTGCCGTATCGGGCAATTCAGCATGCAGTTCATCTACGTACTCGTCGTATCGTGCTTTGAGTTCGGCTTCGGAGAGAATTTCGCCACTGAACCTGTCGATAAGAGCTGGGGCAGTTTGTGATTCGTGTTCGCTTGCCAACTTCCCTACCCTCGCCTTCGTTAGCCCTGATCAGGCCGGATCTTCACCGGCCACGGGCTGCCTTCCTCCTGCACGACACCCAGGTGATGAGCACAGTACGATTTCCCGTCCACGTGACGATGACCGATTGCCGCGCTTCGGCAGTAGCGCCCTTCGTTGGCGCTGGGCGGGTAGTTGCAGCTATTCATATCCTTATCCCCCTTCAGGTTTTAGTCTTGATGCGGCGGCGGACCATTCGTTGCATCTGCCTGGTGGGCCATGATTGCTTGCAGACTTCCTTGCGCAATCTCGCTGTGCCGCTGCAACGCCGACTCCAGCTCGCTTAGCTTGCGCCGCACTCTTTGGCCGTACTCGGAATCCGGCGACAAACCGGTGTCGCGCAGCTTCTTGTCGGCCAACTCACGCAGGCCTACAACAAGGTCGGCCGTCGTCTGCTCATGCTCGCGCATGAGGCGATCAGTTACCGCACGCAGTTCATCGTCAGTAAGCTCGGACCGCATCCCACACCCCCTCTAAGCTTCTAGACGAACATTGTCGCGCACGCGGACCGCGTTCGTGTGGAAGTTGGATACTCCGACCCATCAGCTACGGCGTTTCCCCTGCATTGGGCGGCTAGCCTGGAAGGGCGGATGTCAACCGAAGTGTCGGCAAGCAGCAGCTCTGCGCCATCTCAAGCGCCGCAGCGAAGACGCAACTGCTCAAGCCGTTGATGAATGCCTTAGATTCCCGAACACCTCTATCGGCGACAGCCCCGCAGGGAAACCGGCATGGGAGGCGTCGTTGAGTTCGACCACACCCCAGTGACCGTCAGCATATTGGGCCATGTCGAGAACCAGGAAGTCGGCGAGCCCGCCAAGGCGTTCAAGCGCGGTGTCGACAGCGGCCAGGAACGCCGAATCCAGCGGCGGTGGAGCCGCAAAACCGGTGTGGCCCGACCAGTAGAAGCCGCTGCCCAGAACGCTGCCGCGATAGGTGAACACGCGCTGCTCGTGGAACACCGGGAGTCCTTGCGCGCTTGTCCCGAGTTGTAGGTAGTCCTGCATGGGGCGGATGACGGGGGTTTGGTTGCGCGTCAAAGGGTTACGAAGTATCTGCTCCGCCAGTGCCAGTGCCTGGTCCTTGCCGTCAGCGAAGACGTGTTCTGGACCATGATTTTTGAGGCTGGTCACCTGCCCTTTGACGAAGAACCGGCCTTGCGGGGCGTTGGTGAGCTCTTCCATCCGATACGACGGCGCCGTCATATCACCCAAGAGCTCTGTCCAGGTGAAGATGTCGTCGACGGCTAAATGTTGGGCGTAAGTGTTGATCAGCCGAGATCCGTAGCCAGCCGCTTCGCGCTCGAGTTCATCTCCGAACGGTGTTGCTCTGTAGCGCGGGATGACAATGGTGCCCGGCTGTATATGGGCAAGGTCATCGCCGCGGTGAGACTCGGGGAACAACTGGCGCACTGCCGGCCATTCTTCGGGGTACGTTTCAGCAAAGTAGATCGAGTGCAGGAAACCGAAACTCCCGGCACGCGCAACGTGGCCCGCATCTGGGCCCACTCCGTTGACGCCTCTGCCGTTCATTGGATTTCCGGTCCGAATCCATGGGCCGTCAGGTCCTCCCGCCGGCTGCCGCAGGGCATGCCTGCTGCACCACGCAAGCTGTAGTCACTGCCGACATACATCCGTTCTCCATCCTTGGAGATGCCGATGCCGACGCGGCGGAACTGCACGGTGCCCCCCATCGCTACCCCATTCTCTTGGGTGTACCTATCTGACGTTTACCTGTCGCCGGTGTCTAGATTTCCCAGACGAGCGCATGGCCGATCAGCACGACACCCCAGAGCATGATTAGGCCTGTCAGCACCGACGCTATTTGCAATTCCGTGATCGCGAGCTCGCCTGTTTCACACTGGTTCTCGCTCTGATGGAGGTAGCTCTTCAGCACGCGGCCGCTGATCAATAACGCAGAACCTAACAGCAGAAACCCCACTCCATAGATCATCGCGAACATTCCCCTCATAGATCTTGTGGCACAGCTCGCATCGCTCTTCGTTCGCCATAGAGACGGGCGTTGTCTTGCGCTCCTGGCGTTGCCCCCATCTTGGTGGCTAGCCACCAATTTAGCTTATCAGCCCCGCAACAGCAAGACATCTGATCGACGCCGAGCGAGGTGGCGCGCACCGATCCACTTGAGGCCATCGACTTCCCTCCCTGGCTACTTGGCTTCTTCGTTAGATGTTACTGCTCGTAGCTTCATGCCCTTTTCGGCCGGTCACTTCGTGGTGCGTAATCAGCGCTCCCCGCTTCTGATGCCGGGTGCTGCGCAATCCCAGGCGGGCCGCAGACGCGAGTCCGGCGGGAGGGCCCACCGTCGGGCGCATCTGTTGTACCTAAGGGATTTTGTTGGTGAAAGTGCCGGCACCGTCGTGTGCATAAGCAATTCCACCGCGGGTGACAACCGGTTCATGACCGTAGCGCTGCGCATGCAGCCACGGGTCGAGGTTGGCGACCATCCCACAGAGGGTGCAGGTTTCCCGGAATGACCCTTGCTGTTGTTGGCCATGATCAAGCGTGGCATCGTCAGTCATGTTGTCTGCCTTTCAATTTCCCGCCGACAATCAAGGTTTTGGTTCGAGCATCTCACTGTTCGTGATCTAATTCTCTTCTCATGCGTGGCTTCCCGTCGTTGGCTGCCGAACACTATTGGGTTTCGCTTACGTGTCTCGTGCGAGGTTGAGGGCTTCGTCGATGCGGCGCGCGATCTCTAGTGTGTCGATCCCCATGTCGTCGAGGCCATTGCGGTCTACCTCGTCGGCGACGATCCGGTCGATCAGGTCGACGCGCGCTATCTCACCAGCACGTAGGCGTTGGGCGAGATCTGTGTCCATCATCTGCATTGAGTTCATTGTTTTTGAGTCCTGTCGTATGGCGTGGCTCTGGCGTCTCGGCGGGGTTTGAAAGGTCTTTGCGTCTTATCTGGGATTCATCGTTGGGCCCGGATTCGGGTAGCTGTAGGAGCCGTCGGGTGTATGGATTCGTAGGAACCATCTGCTCGCGAGCCATGCAACGGCGTCCATTTTGTGTTCGTGTTTGGGCTCGAATGAGCTCTGGATCGCGGTCAGGTGCCGCCATGCGGCTGCGGGGTCGACGCCCTCTGTAGGTTCTAGTAGTGGATCTGGAGGGAGTTTCCCGGCAGTCCAGGTGCTTTGGAATGCTCTCCATGCCTTGCGGTTCGGATAATCGTCGGGGATGAGGTCGCGGGGCGGCAACAGGGTGCCTAGCCGTCCAGGGAACGTCCGCGTCACGTCATCAGTTTGTTGAGGATGGGCATAAAGATCCGTGTTCATCTGGCGCCGACCCTGTGGCCGATCATCGAATCCTCCTGGTGCTAGTTGCCGGTGACTGCATCGTTCTACGCCTGCGGGCCGCGTTCGAGTACGACCGCTGGTAGCAGTGTGCAGGCCGCGCGGATGGTTCCGTGAAGATCGCTCCAGGTCATCAGTTCTGGATCGTCGAAGTACAGTCGCCGGCAGACGCGGCCTTCGGCGCCTGGTCGTGCCAGGATGGCTGAGCCGTTGGGGAGGGATTCAAGGCCTGCCACCGTGCCGATCTGCTCGGCGTCTGGTGTCCAGAGTTTGGCGGCGACGGCGCGGTCGGCGTGCTCGGCCCATTGCCGTTCGCTGCTGAATGTCTGGCCGCAGGCACAGTGCCCTAATCCCCATTCGCTGTCGGTGCCCCAGTCGCAGTTATGCAGTGCCAGAATCTGATTCAGTTGGCTTGTCGGCGTTTTTGTTGTCTCGTTCATGGTCTGCTCCCCTTTCTGCTTGCAGTTCTAGCTGATGGCGACGCCGGCTTCTTCGTCGATGTATTTGTCGAGCAGCTGGCCCACTAATGTCGGCCCTGCTTCGGCGCCGTCGTAGAAGAGGGCCGCCGAGGATTTGAAGTGTGAATTCATGTTTCTTCATCACTGAATCGTCCTGTGTCCCTTGATATTTACCGGCCGCATTTCGTTCCCTGATCTCGTTCGTTAGGCGGGTGATTCGAACTGTTTGTCTAGCAGCGCGGCGGCTTGGTCGTAGTTCAGCATCGCTGGGCCGCGCATCATGGCCGCGATGGCGTTTTCGCGTGTCTTTCCGCAGCCGCATGGGCATATACGCTCGGGTGTTTCGTTGGTGTGTATGGACATTTGTGGGTTCCTTGCCGGGGGCGTTTCTATGTTCGTGTGATGGCTGGGGGGCGGTAGGACATCTCTGTGCGGACTGCGGCCTCGGGTTCTGTCGATTCGAGGTCGCTGTAGAACTCGATGCGCGAGGCGATCGCCACTGAGCTTCCGTCGGCGGGGTTCGTCCACCGCACGCCTACCCACTGTCGCTGCGCGGCGGTCATGACGGTCCGTAGATATCGGCTCTGGGCCATGATCACCGATTCCATCACTGAGTCGGGCAGGGCTTCAAGATGTTTCGCGTCGTCAACGGATGCTGAGATGCCGGTGGTCAGGTATGGGGCGTGCCAGTCTAAGTCGGTGCGGGGCGACATCTGCACCCCGGGCCCGTGCCATCCGTCGCCGATCTCGGCGCTCTCTGTCGCCGAGAGAACCTGGTATTGGCTCCCCCTGGGTGGGCCGCAGCCGGCCTTGCTGAACATGGCCTCCAGCGGGGCAACGAGCCTTGCCATTGCATGTTCCAGTGCCTCGGCGGTCGGCTGATTTCGCGTCACAATCGCATCCCTCTTGCCTGCGGGCTTGTATCTAGACTGGACCGACGCTGACGGTGGTCCAGTACTCTTCGCGCGCACGACTGACCTCGAGCAGGTTGTGTTGCACGTATGACCTGACATCGTCTGGGACGTTCTCAGGGGTGACGTCGTATTCGGCGGCCCATTCGCGCAGCTGTTGGTCGGTCATCTCTACGGTCACGGTCATCTGGATTTTCGTCGTGGTTTCCGTGGACATCAGTTCAGGCTCCTTGCTGGCAAGTGTCGGCGGGTAGCCGTGTGACGTGCGCGAGCGGCGGTTTTAGTGTGCATGCGACTCCCCCTTGCTTTGTATTGTTGCGCGCGTGGCTCGCCTTTGTGTGGAGGTTGGGCTTCTGGTGTGAAGCTACGGTGTTTCCCCCCACGCCAGGGTGGCTAGCCACCAGTGTATGGCAGCACGCTAACGGTGGCAAGCCACCCGGCCCCGGCACCCCTGCCGTATCAGGACGCGCAGCAGCGCGCCTCAGTTGGGCGCCAGCGATTATGCGGCTGGTTTCAGGGATGCGATGCCGGCGGTGGCCTCGTTTGAGCTGTAATCGTCCAGGAGCAGGGTGCCGTTGGTGTTAATGGCCATGCGGTCTTTGCCTTCCAGGGTCCACAAGACTTGACAGGTGGTGATGTCGACGGCCTTGGGGCCTTCTCCGAGGGCTTCGAAGATGTAGGTGTTGGAGTCGGTTCCTACGAGGCCGGTGGTGTGGATGCTGTCGCATTCCTTGAGCTGTGCACCAGTTTTCATGTCGAAGGTGCTGATGGTGTCGCCGTAGTTTTGGGCGAACAGACGACCTCCGATGACTTGGAGGCCGTTGTTGGAGCCTCCGCTGCTGGGTTGGTCGAAGTCGGCGTACTGCTTGCCGGTGTGATCGAAGATCCGCCAGCGCGGTGTTGAGGTGCCGACGGCCAGGATGACGGCTTCGCTGATGGGGGTGGACACGATGCGCACAGAGTTGGGGCCTTGGCCGTCGATGGTGTTGAGGACGGCGCCGTTTTCGTCGTAGATGTGTGCGGTGGTGTGTTCAGGGTTGGTGTCGGCGTAGCCGCCGGGGTAGATCTGTGGCTCTTTGCTTGCCTCGCGGGTCAGAACTCGGCCGTCGGCGACGGCGAAGATGACGGTGCGGTCACCGTCGAGCTCGCCACCGGTGAGTCGTTGTGCGGGCAGCGTGGGCGCGAGTTTGGTGTTGATCAGGCCCGGGTTGCCTGATCCGGGGACACGCCAGGTGCGTTCACCTTGGGCGCCGATGCCCCACCAGCCTTCGCCGATGGTGCTGCCTACGGCATATTGGCCTACTTGGGTTAGCGCGGTGTCTTGGACGTCTGTGGTGCCCTGGTAGGTGATTTTTCCGGTGCCGGTGTCAATGACCCAGGCGGTGTTGACGGTGCCTTTACCGACGACATAGCCGGTGTAGAGGCACACGATTGCCCCGGGCCCGTTCAGGAAGCATCGCGCGGATTCTTCGTCGATTTGCACTGCGGGGTACAGCAGTTTTCCTGTGGTGGTGTTGATTCCGTACACCCAGGAGGCGTCGCTGCCTTCACTGTGGAAGAACACCCGATCGCCGGCTTCACCGATGCGGGTGCCGATGGAGTCGGCTTTCGGCGAAATGTCGTGCGGGGTGATTCGCCAGCCCTGTTCGGGTGTGGTTCGCGAAATCGGGGCCAGCAGCTGAGGCTCGATCGGGGCCTGCGCCGCGGCAGGATCTGTGGGCTTACCCGCTTTGGGTGCCACGACATACACCAAAGCCGCTAGCAGTGCGACTGCACCTGCCACCGCGGCGACAGAGATAATCCAAGTCTTTCGAGCGCTCACGCGTGTCCCCCTCATTGTGTTGTGCTCACCGATGAGCAGCCCGGCACATAGCCGTACGTCACCCCTGCATATCAGAGGTTCGGTGCTGCGCGCCAGCGTTATCGATGATCCCGTGGGCGGCGGTCACAACCCATCCCTGCTGTTGGGGCTGTCCGCCGACCGGTTTAGGACGCGCGAGCTCGCGGTTGACAGTCTCGAGAAATGCGGGGGCGGCTGGTGTTTCAGGGCCGCGGTGTGGATCTCTCATTCAACTCCGCAGCCTTGTCCTGAGCACCCTGTTCGCCGTAGCAGATGGTTCTCCCCGATCCGTCAGAGTGATATTCGTATTCCGTGCCGCCAAGGCCGTTGATGATCGCGCGCTCTCGAACCACCATCCACGGCCTTGCATCTTCTTTAGGATCCAAATCGGCGATCTTCAGCACGTACCAATTGCCCCACCCTTCGTCAAAGTGACGGGTCACACTAATCCTCCCCCTCCTATTTTGAATCCTTCAGCTATCTCACCCTAACGTCCATTGTGGCGCCTTTACACCTGCACAGCGGGGATGTTGGGCCCCAAGGACTACGATTCACAGTCCGCATCTAGAAGCCCAGACTGGACGTCGGCGAAGGTTTCTATCGTGCCGCCTTCAGCGAGATGGCGGCGCAGCGCGGCGGCCTTGTGGTGGCCTTCGTCGGTCAAGCTCCAGGTGGCGTGCGCACCGAGAGCAAGCTCGTCGAGGCCGGTGAACAGCGAGGGCCGCATCGGCTCGGCCGCACCATCGGCGAACAGCGGTGCGCCGGAGGGGCCGCGGAAGACATCCTCGTCAAGGTCAGCGGCAGGCATGGTGACACACAGCCACCCCGCCGCCACAAGATCATCGAGGCAGTCGTAATCGTCGTGATCGGCCTGCTCGACGACCTGGCCGGCGCGCGCACGTAGTCTGGTGGAATAGCCGCTGGCGTCGTTGATGCCGGAGCGTTTCGCCAGGGCCAGTAGTGGGTGGCGACTTGAGTGGCAGCGCATGTGGTCATGATTGAGCTGGCCGCGGTTTTCGACGGCGCGCGCTTCGGCGTAGGCGAAGGTCGAGTAGTGGTCGCGGCCGAATTGTTCGGGTGGGATCGGGGCTGTTGCGGTGATGCGCCATTGCGGTGGTTGATACGGGGCGCCCAGGGCGCTGGCGCTCTCGCGGGCTGATGTCATTGTTTTCCCCCTTGTGGTGGTTAGGTTTTGGGTAGTTCGCGGGGCAGTCCGTGTTGTTCACGAGTCGCCCGGAAGCGTGGCAGAAGCATCTCCAGGCCGATCCGGTGGCGCTCGGCGTCGATTGTGCGTTGCGCGTGGGCGACGGCTATGGCGCGGTCGCTGTATGCCAGTCCGCGGAGTTGGCTGGTGCGGCCGGTGGCGTATTTGATGATCGGCACGTAGGGGAATTGTGGGTGGCGTCCGCGTTTGGCTGCTGTTGCGGCGCCTAGGTCCAGTGCTGCGGCGATGTCGGCGGCGCGGGCCTTGAAGTCTTCGGGTAGGGCTGCTGTGGCTGCGGCGCAGGCGCGGCATAGTTCGTTGTGGTCGGCGGGGTGTTGCCAGCCGCAGGATCTGCATGTGGTGGCCATCGTTGCCTGGTTAGGTTCCGGGCTGGACGACGGTGGCGCCGGGGACTGCCCGGAACACCGGGTAGGCGATGGTGTTGCCGTGATCATCAGGGGCCACCGCATAATGCTCGAGTTTCCAACCGAGAGCTTCAATTTCGATGAGTTTGCGGCCCAGGGAAGACACTTCGGGTCGGCGGCCGCTGGGTCCATCTTTGAGTGGTATCTGGAGGGCAAGGATCGCTTCCCCTCGCATGTACGCGGCCCACACTGACATCAAGAAGACCTGATGATCGCTTGGCGGTTCCTGGCTCATGGTCACCTCCTCCTGGTCTCAGCAGAATTCGGTATCGAGGAACGGGACACCGCGAGCGTCCATGTCGCGGCGGTATCGGTGGCCCCGGGACCGGATCGGGATCTGATCCTGTGCGAGGGGATCGGCGGGCCGGCGGGTGGCCATCGCGAAAAACTCTGTCGCTGATTCTGGGGCGTGGTGTTCGCCGATGATCTGGCGGCCGGGCTGGTTCACGAATTCTCGCCACTGCGCCACGGTCTGCAGGTTCAGTTCGGGGTGGCCGCGAAACAGGTATTCCAGGCCGCCTGAGTGCTTGCCGATATGCAGGCCTGGGTCACCGGGCGCGGCTGGTTCTATTCCCGGGCCGCTGACGTAGTAGTTCACGCTCATGTTGTGGACACCTGCTCTCCTTCTTTTTGGCCTTGACATCTCGATGGGTGATCCCGGTCATGCGACCGCCAACAAGTCCACTAATTCTAGCATTGCTAGACTTGTTCGGCAACGGATGGAGCAGCGCCGGAACTGAAGGGTGGGCGCTCATGGCGCCGGAAACCACCGCGCCGACAGTGTCATTCTTGGTACGGTGCGGTTCTGACCGTTCACAGTCGGGCCAGGTGTCACCAATGAGACAGCGGCTGTAGGCGTCCTCTGTGACGTCGCGCTGGCCCGTGCGGTCGCCGTTGTCGAGTTTGAGTGTCCACGTTTCGGGGTGGCTGACCGGGATCAGGTTCACCGTGCAGATAGCGGGTTTTCCGGAACACGTTTTCAGTGGCATCATTTCGACCCACTCCTGGTGATGCTCCGCTCCGGTGACGACACCGCCACCGACGGGGCCATCTGAGCATCCAGTCAGCGCGCTGGCGGTGATCATCGCCGCGGCGATGATCTTTTCGGTCGCCACCATCTCGCCCCCCTGCCGACACTCAAACGGACATCCAGTCCACTAAAGGTAGTCATTCAAGACTAGATGGTCAAGGGGTCTCGCGCGGCTGTGGAACTATCTACGTGTTCGAGACGGCGAGGCGTTCGTTCACGACTTGGCCGTATGTATCTATCTGCCAGGCCACGTCAGTCACCAAGCAGGTCCCAGAACCTCGATAGTTACGTCCGTCGACACACACGTGATCTCTGCGATGCCGCGTGGGATCAGCCCGCCGGACCGCCTCTTTTATCAACGTCTTTGCCTTGCCCCCCAAGAATTTTCAGTTAACCCTCGTATGTGCTCACGAACGACGCGAGATAGTCCAGAGCGTCGCGGTCATGCTCGGTGGACGCCTCTGGTTTTGTGGCGGCAATGTCAGCGAGCAACTCGTCGCGGTCCACGGCCACACCGGTGCCGAATCCGGCCAGCACATGTCCGACCCTGCCCGGCGACTGCCACCAGGTCGCTAGAACGCGCGCAGTCTGGGGTGTGAGTTCTTTGCGTTCGGTGGACTGGTTGTTGTGTGCGATCAGCGCGGCGATCTCGTCGTAGACGTCGTCGGCGGTCAGGTTCGATGGCTCGAAGGGCACTTGGATTGTTGGCATGAGGCGGTTGTCCTTACTGGTGGTATTTGGTGAGTGCGTCGACGACGGTGACGTCGTAGCCGATTCGACCCAACTCGGCCAGCAACGGGGCGTACTCATCCCGGGTTGATGCGCGAGTTAATTCTTCATCTTCAACCCACTCGATAGTGGCGGTCGAGTGCTGGCCTAGATGTGCATAGCACTGCAGATTTGGGTACTCGTCTGTGTTATCGAAAATGGCTGTTACGTCACCTTCATCAAGGGCCGTCCGGAACAGGACGTCCACTGGTTCTCCAGCGCTCATATGTTTGGATTCTCCTTCTACATCAATGGATTACAGGTCTACTCAGCGGATTTTCCGCTTCCACTTCCTGCAGGTTTGGATGGATCAAGAGTTGTATAGATGATGATGTGCATATCGTCGCCGACGATCAGGGTGTCGCTGTTGGAGCCCAGGTGGTGCATGCCGGCATAGTCTCGGCGTGAACCGTTGAGCGCGACACAGGTCGATCGGCTGCTGACATCGATGATTCGGGGCCCTGGGCACCACACGGTTGCGTGGCGCGCGTCGTACTGGAATGTTTCGACTGTTTGGCCGGCGCGGTCGTGCATCCAGGCCTTCATTGTTCCGGGTTCTTCTGCGCGCGCGGCGATCTGATGCCAGCGGCTTATTTCGGTGCGTTCTGCATTGCCTGGGTATGTGGCGGCGAGTGTGTCGAACATGGTGTCCACTGCGGTGTGCATGGTCTTCCCCCCTTCTGTTTGTGGCGTGGTGGTTAGTCGTCGTTCTGTAGGCCTTCGGATTCCCAGTTGGATTCGGCATCCCAGTGCCCAGAGGTGTAGCCGTCACGTAGCTGACGCAGCACTTCTTCGACATAGTCAGCGGCCTCGCGGGCATCATCTGGTGTGTTGATGGTGATCGTCGCCATGCAAGTTCCCTTCCAGCGGATCAGTGTCTTGGATGTTCGTCGGGATCATCATTGCAGCGGGCCCTGACATGCGGCGGGAAGAGGCCGTCAACTCACCGATTATTTCTGCTGTGCGTCCAGGATGTCTTCGATGAACAGGCGTGAGCGTGGCGGTATGGGTTCGTCGGGGAAGAATCTTGTCACGATGTCCCACACCGTCTCTGGTGTGGTGATCTTCAACCGTCCAAGGAGCAGTTCGACGTCTTCGCGGTCACGGATGCTGCGGGCAGCCAGGACTTTCATGGCCAGTAGGTGTTCGGCGGGGGTGGTCATCACCTGCAGGTAGGGGTGGTCGAAGACGGTGGCGCCGCGGCCGGGCGGGCGGGCCATGTACATGCAGGCTTGGTTGTTGAGCCAGGTGGAGGGCCAGCCCTTTTCTGCGGCGATTTCGGCGATCGCGGCGCGCATCGGGCCGTCGGGGGTGAAGAGGGCGTCGATGTCGCGGGTGATGGTGCGTGCGTCGAATGTCAGAAGCATTGCGGCGCCGCCGATGACGTGGATTTGGCCGGCGGTTCCGTGGCGTTGCAGTTTTGTGGCCAGCATGGTGAAGGCTTGGAGTACTTCGCTTGCGTCGAAGAGTGGTTCTGGCATGGTGTCCCCCTTGCCGTCATCGTAGAGGTCTCGTCGTTCCAGGTAGATGCCGCGGCGACGGAAGGGCGCTGGGGTCCATAGGAGTGCTTGGGCGCGGCTGCTGGGCAGTGTGGGCAGCCACCAGCTGTTGTCGAGGAATCGGTCGTGGGTGGCGCTCCACAGGGGTGCGGGTTCGGTGTGTAGGGCGCAGAAGTATTCGGCGGCGGCGGCTAGTAGCGCGTCGATGCGTGGGTTGCCGGTCAGGGCGGGTTCTTCGTCGACGAGGACTAGGGCGTGGGGGCCTGCTTGTGCGGCGCCGCGGGTGAATTCGAAGAAGATGCGCAGCTGGGTGGATGGGTCGGGTGTTGCGGTGGCGGCGGTGGCGGTTTGGGCCAGGGTCAGGGCTCCGGCGGTGGTGGTTGTGGTGTCCAGGTCGGTGCGTTTGCCTTGGTGGCGGCGCACCGCGCGGACCTGGGCTGCGGGGTATCCGCTGATGCGGCGGATGTGGCGGGAGGCCAATGTGCTGCGCACGCCGCTGGGGGTGATGTTCCAGTCGGCGGCGATTTCTTCGGCGGTAATCAACTCCACACCCATCAACATACGGACGCTACGTCCGTATGTCTAGGCGGCGTGTGGCTGCGTCGCGACAGCTTCACGTCCCCGAAATAGGTGCTGAGGCGCACTACAGTGGATAACAGCGGGCCGCAGGGAGGCGATCCGCCACACACCAGGGGGAAAACCACAATGCCGATCGACGTTGACGCCATCACCTACGAACCTCGCGCCGACAAGCCACTAGACCGCGACGCAGTCACTCGCCAGGGGCTGGCCTTCGCCGGAGTTCCCGACGCTGTGATGCCTCAGTTCAGCGCGGCCACCTTCGACATCGTCGGCGCCGAGTCGGACTGGCGCCCGTCTTCCGCCAATCTCACCCGACCCCACCGTGAACCCCTCCTGAGTGACAGGATCCCCCGCCACGGCGAACGCGGCCTGATGCAGCTAAATCCGGAGCAATTCGCCGAGTTCCACGTCGAGGGCACCTCGACGAACATCTATGACCCGGTGGCTTCCATCGCCGCGGGATGGCGATTCCTGGCCCACTGGTACCCCGTGGATCTGCGAACCGGTTTCGGGCTCGACGAATTCATGGCCCGATACGGGCAATCCGTTGGCCTCCCAAGACGATGCAACCCAGCGCACTGAGGCTTTTCGCTGACGTAAGTAGCTGTTAGATCATGCGCTGAGACCTAAGAAGACGTCGAAAGACCCTGAACGCCAGCGGTACTCGAAGTCCACCGTATCGCCGACCTGTTGGCCATACCCGTGCAGTGAATGTCAGAACGTCAGGAACAAGCAGATAGGAAAGCCCACAAAAGATGGCTCGCACCCCAGAGCACATACGTCACGATCTTGAAAATGCCGTACGCGCCGCGGACCTCGATACCGCCACGAAACTGGTCTTCGAGCTCGTCGACGATATTCGTGACAGCTATCGACTCGCACTCCGACACGAACACATCAAACCCGACGTGATCGGCGAAGTTGAAGCCACCGTCACCGACTACATCAGCAACCACTACGGCGACAACTGACATAAATACAGGAGGTTCGAGCATGAGGTGCGAACATTTCGGCTATTGGATCAACAAAGAACGTCGTTGACCTCGGTGCTACGAATGCGGATTCGTAGTTCACGGCACACTCAGATGACCAAGCCGAACCATGGCACGCCCACCAGCAACCAACCCAGTAGCAGAATTCCACTACCACTAAAGCCGCAGTAACAGAAAGGAATTGAAGCAGTGACCAATCATGCCGAAAAGCGCAGGCTCGGCGAAGACGAACTCACCGGCCTTCATAATGACCAATCCGATGCCAGTGGCCGCTGGGCGCTGGGGCGCGATCTCGTGGTGGGTGACATCATCACCGATCCCAACGCAGGCCACTTCACCATCACCCGAATCACGCCCGACCCGGAATTCGGCCCCAACGCGATCTGCGTGCGCACTCGACGCGGCCGAGACGGCAAGGAACTGGAAGCAACCATGCTCACCAGCTCAAAGCTGATGCTCCATGCAGACAGCCCAATCCGCTAGAAGTGGAACCAAGGAGGCAGTGATGGCGAAGAATCCGGTCGAACATCGGCTTACGTACGGTCAGCAGACGTTACTTGTGGACTTGGTGGTGACTGGTTATCGCGCAGGTCAGTGGGTTCGGGCGATCGATCGTGTCGCCGACTGGACCCCTGATCGGATCGCCGAAGTGGCGCAACTGGCTGAGCACGGATTTCTCGAATCAGAGTCCCACGTCTGTGGCTCGGCTCCCTATCGGCTCACCCCGCTGGGAGCAAGAGTAGGTGATGAGCTTGTCGTCGAGTTCTACACGAACACTCTCCCGGACTTGGCCGCGGCCGCCGCCGAACGCTTGGCCGGCGAGCCTCACAAATTTGGCCAGTAGAGGCGCGGCGTGAGAGCCCATAATAGGCGGGAGGATCCATGGGCTTCTAAATGGAACGAGGTGGAGAACAACTCCCCCATCGTGAGTGAATTTCGGGGACGAAGGTCAGGCACGCAGACTCCACGCTTCGCTCGCAAACCGCTACCAACGAGCAACGGAAGGGAAGATCATGATCGAAACACTCAAAGAAATTCAGCCGCACGTGACTCTCAAGCGTGATACGGATACCGGAATCGCGTTCGTGGACAATGGTTCCGCAGGCGTTAGGCACACTGTGCACCCCAATATCGACGCCTCTGGTTCGGTGCGAGGAATGGTCTCGCTGGGCTATTGGAATGCCGCGGATCGCACGGTTCAGGCGGGCGGGTTCATCTACAACATCGACCGGTACGTCGCTGATGACGATCTCGACAAGATCGCCGGTGAGCATTGTCAGTGCGGCGGACAGCACGCCTAGGCCCAGGCAGCGGTTGCATGCCCCGGTCTTTTGAAGACGAAAGAACCCCCAGCGTGATACCTTGCGCCGGGGGTTATTTCGTCCGCGTATTTGGCAGCTTCTATGTTACGCCTGTTTGCGGTGCACGGCCGATCCCTCGCGGTGGGGATGTCAGTGGTTCTGGTGTTGTTCGGTGTTGGAGCAGAATCGGTCTCGTGCTTCGAGCTGGGATAGGCCGGTGGTGGCCAGTGTGTAATCGGTTTCAAGGCGGCATGCCGGCAGGCTGCCGTCAGTTTTGAGGCCGTCGTTTTGCACGGAGACCACGGCCATCGCCGTCGAGGTCGCGCAGCATCATGACACCGGATCCTGTTGAGCCGTCGATGGTTTGGTTGAGGATTTGTATGATCTGACATCGGGGGTCTAGTACGCGGATTTGGGCGTCGGTAGTGGTGATTCGGTTTTCAAATCGTAGGCCATAGGTTTCGGTTGAGGTCAGCTGGCAGTCTGGTTTTATGTTGGCGGTGAAGGTATTTGCGCAGAGCGGTAGCGGTTCGGCATGGGCAGGTAACGCTGTGAGTGCGGTGCCCGACAGGGCGATGGTGGCCGCGGCGAACACCAGTGATTTGAGCACTGCAGGTTTAGGCCTTTCGTAGGTTGCCTATCGCTGTTTTCAGTAGCCAGGCGGCGGCGGTGTCGGTGTCGGGGGCTTTGGTGACGAACACGATGCCGTGTTCTCGGATGAGGGTCACTACCGTGTTGCGTGTTGATCCGGTGCCGCACCAGTTCGAGGTGGTGATCGATAGGCGTAGCGCATCGTCGGCGCGGTATTGGTCGGTGGGCAGGGTGTGGACTTGGACCTGCGGTTGTGTTTGGCAAGGTTGTCCGCCCAGGATTTGGTACTGCTGGCAGCGGTTGGCCCAGGTACGGGCGGTGGCCATGATGTCGGTGCCGGGTGGCTCGCGGTAGTACTGGCCTTGTGCATCGCCTTGTAGGGCGCTGTTTGTGGGCCCGGTGGTGTAGCGCAGTGCGTGGATGCTGCCGATCAGGGTGAACTGTGACGGGTCGGCGGGTAGTCCATATCCGCCGGGGAATGGGAACGGCTCGCAGGAGGCGGGCTGGGTGGCCATCGGGTGGATTGTTTCGCGGGGGGTGGGGCCGGTTCTCTGCTCGAGGAACCATCGCCCGGCCGCGGGGGTCTGAGCCAGGTTCGGCGCCAACACCATGAATGCCGGTCCATCGCTGCCGAGGGCGGCGGCGGGACTGGGCGTGGGGGTGGGATAGCTCTGCAGCCGCTGCAGGGTCAGCGTCAGTAGCGGCTCGCCTAGATCGCTCAGGTTGTCGCTGTGCGCGATAAGGGTCAGGCCGCCTACCTGGGCTGTGCTGACGATCTGGAAGGAATCCGGTTCGGTTCCGCCGCGCAGGCAGTGAAAGTTGGTGGAATGAATCTTGATTCGGGTGGCGGTTACCGATCCCACGGTCAGGGCCGGTAGGACTTCTGGGTGTAGGTCTGCTTGGCAGAGCCCGGTTCCGCCGTAGAACATAGTGAAGTTCGCGCAATCGGTGACCCAGCGGAGGGTTCGGTCGGCCAGCTCGGCGCCACTATTGCCTCGGGCCAGGGTCATGCTGACCTTCGAGCTGCGGCCTTCGCCGCCGGCTTGTAATCCTTGTGCCCGCGATGACACCGCGGGAGTCTGCGCGGAGATCTGATCTGGCCGGCGGGCGCAGGAAGAGCGGGAATCATTGCTGACGAGCTCGGAGAAGCCAGGGTGCGCGGAGTCCTGCTGCGCTATCCACCCGGGGGGCAGGTCGGCGGCGTTAGGCAAAAACCTCGACAGGTCGGAATCGGAGAGTTCAGCTAACGGGCGCGGCGCGGTGTAGGGGGTTTTATGTTGACCGGAACCGGCATTAAAGACCACACTCGTGGCGGCAATTGCCGTGGCAAGGCACGCGCCGGCAGCAACGACTGCCCAATGCTTGCGTAGCAAATGTTTCATCGACATCCAGTATGCCTGATTTCGGGCTTCCTGATTTCATCTTTAGCGTCGGGGCAGCCTGCTTCAGCCTCGTTGGAGTTCACGGACCGCAGGGGTCGGCGAAGTAGCAGCTGCCCCGAGACTTGAGGTTTGGCCGTAGCATCAGGCGTTGATCTGATTTTCTGAATAGTGTTGCACATCAACACTATTCGGGCCGTGGGGGGCGTCGTTTAGCGCGGCATCCGGATGTAAATGTTGTTCGGGCTGGGTGGCAGTGGCTGGATCTGGACCAGGGTTCCCGATCTCGGCGCGGCCAGGACGGACTTGCCGCCGAGGTAGACGGTGGCGTAGCCGTTGTGGTCGTAGGGAAAGACAAGGTCGCCGGGATCGGGTTCGGGCACTTCGTAGCCGTGGCTGCGCTGCGTGAAGGTGGTCCGTGGGATTTCGATGCCGAACACCTGGTACAGGACGTATTGGGCCAGTGAGCCGGCGTCGAATCCTTCCTTGAGGAAGTCACGGTTGGTGTCGGCCTGTCCACCGCCGTCGCTTAGGCCGCGACTGGGCCCGTGCATGCCTCCCCCGCCCCACGCGCACGGAATCTCGCGGGAAACGAGGTCATCGGCGATCTCACGTATCAATTCAGTAGAGGAGGTCATCGGTGCGTCCTTTCTGTGGCGATATGTTCCATGTGGGCGATGATCTGTTCAGCGGTATCCGGTTGACGGGTTCGGTACGGGGTGCCGTCGACCCATTGGATGTTTCCGGCAGAGGTGTACCGCACACGCAGCCAACCGGAACCCCGCAGCCAGTAGGAGACAGTAAGTGTCGATTCCTGCTCAGGTTGCCAGCCCAGATTGATCGCTGTCTGCTCGACACGCTCGCGGTCATTCATCAGCGCGCATTTCCCTTGTAGTCGCGCCGCGTATTCATGTCGTTAGTGTGCCGCACAGCGGCGTACCGGCACAGGTTCATGCGCGGAATCGCCTCACTCCTGCGATGCCGATAGTGACAGGTTCCGTGCTGGTCGTGACGAAGGATTCAGAAGGGTCGGGTTTGGCGGCGGTGGGCAGTGGCATCACGGTGAGTGTGTCGCTGGTGGCTTCCACTAAGACGCCGGTGACTGTCTGCATGTGTGGTGGCAGGCCATAGCTGATCTCGACTGGGCCGAAGAACCCGACTTGTTCAAGTATGTCGGCGGCGGTTGCGGCGATGGTCTTGCCGTAGGTGCTGGTCCAGCAGTAGCCGGAGTTTTGTAGGTCGAGGTCGTAGCGCCCGGTCAGGGTGACTCTGTGTGCGCGGTGCGATGTGGTTGCCGATTGTGTTTGCATGTGTGATTCCCCCCATTGTTACGGTTGCGGTCCCGGCTCTCCTTGTTCCGGGGTGCCTCTATTCTGTTGTTTCCGTTACTGTTTGGCCTTGTCTTGAGGTTCTGGGGCCAGATCGTCGGGGCTAGCTGCTCGAAGATCGGTGTGGCCAAGCACATAGTCGACTCGGGTGGGTGTGCCATAGCCAGCCCACACTGCGGTGACGGTGATCGGTGCACCGTCGAGCCACAGATGATTTCCCGGCGCGATGCCAGATCGGTCCAGTCCGTGCTGATTAGTGTCCGGGCCGTAGCGGAGCTGATCAGTGGGTAGACGGATCGAATCACGGCTCATGTCTTCAAGTTTCATTTTCTGGCGCTCCCGTTACTATCCTGTGGCGATCCACACCGCATAGGCTGTTCTGGCTGCAGCAGCGGTATCAGACAGGTCGACCGGGCCACGAACGTGGATGCTGTTCGTGCGGTCGCCGTGGGAGAAGATTTGCACCTCGTTACTTCCGTCGGGCTTGGTCACGATGCGTAGTCCTGGGCAGTATCCGATTTGTTCGTCCGGCATCAATAGGGTGTGGTTTGAATCTGCCAGCTTCAGGTATGCGCCGCCGGAGTACTCATCGCTGTCGGTGCATACCTCTTCTCGCAGTAGGGCTTTGAACTCGTCGACGAACTCGTCGGTGATCGCGAGGGTCGGGCAGCTCTTGAGCGCCCGCAGGTCATCGTCAGTCAGGTACCGCAGACCGATGAGCCTTGCCTCAGATCCGGCGGACCTGGAGAGGATTTCCTGTGCAGCCCGAGGGTTCTCCTGGACGGCCGTAGCCGCACGGCGCACGAACTCGAGGTCGGACTGGTTCGAGTCTTCGGGTTCTGAGCCGGCGTCTTTGAGCATCTCCAGTAGATACTCGCGGTCGATGTTGAAGTAGACCCTGCGGCTTGCGACATCAACGGTGACCTCGATACGTTCTTCATCAACGGCAACCATGGGCGTCCTTTCTTGTTAGCGGATTGCCCGCTTGGCGGATGTCGAGATCGAATTGTGCTGCACTTCAATGGTTATCGCGAGGCTTGCTCGGCGGTTCATCACGACGCCGTCCATGCTTGTTCGAGCTCCGCGATTTCCTTGATTGCCGCCGCATCAGGCTCGACGGTCCAAGGCTCGGCTTGGCTAGCCTGACGGTTGTGGCCCAGCCGGACGACATCACCACTTCGCGACAAAGCCAGTAGATGCCGATGAATGTCGGATGCCTTACGACGGCGGCGCGCTAGGTGCCAGGTTGTGTGGCATTCAAGAATGCGGCATTCCCCGCTCCATACCTGCGGAAGCTCGCATGCGGCGACCTGACAGTCACACCGGACCTTGACCACGACCGGAGCGAGCCGCTCGGCTAGCTCTCGGGTCGTCAGTGCCCGCGGGTAAGCCTCATGCAGTGCAGCCACAATCTGGTCGCGGACCGCGGTGGATGTGAGACGCGGCCTGGTCATTTGCGGTCCGCGTGGCGCATGTTCAGCGCCTTCATGTCGTCCAGAGTTGGGCCCACGTTCGCTGCGACAACCGCGCACTGTGCCCATCCCAGCCACCGGCCGAGTTTCGCATCAGAAAACTTCGAGGCGTTCACCTTGGCAAGCATGGATCTCAGGTGCTCTAAGCCTAGATCGCTGCCCGGCGCTTCAGGCATGCCATAGGCCTCAGCAATGCTGATCGTTTCACGCAGTGCGTCTAACTGATTCATATCCCCCCTTACTCAAACGCGGTCTATCTCCGTGTTCTACCCGCGATGCAGGCAGCCAATGGCTGGGCCGAGCATTGCGCACGCCAGCCCACGCCGAGAACACCGCCATGAAGCGCTAGCTGCGCTGTTGACCGCAATCCTCACGCTGATCCCCCTCCGAAAACGCAAACATGTGAGGCATTCGCCACCCGCCTGCCAGCCAATTCAGCGTACGCCGGTGGCGGGGTGTTTCTGGGGACCTTCGGGTGGCAGCGCTGCCTTAGTTGAGCTGAGGTCCCCCGGGCGGGTAACAGACCTCGCACGCCAACGCCCCTAGCGCGGAGACCACCGCTTCCTGTGAATGGCCGCTGTAGGTCGTCAGCCAGGTGAAACGTGTCTGCGGCTCACACGTCGGGCAAAACCTCGAGGTGTGTACACGACCGAACCGGTCCAGCCCCCGGTACACGCGACCCCAACCGCCGCGGCGCACGTATTCGTTGTGCAGGGGTGTGAGCTGTTCTAGGCAGTCATCGAGGAGCGGCATGTATCGCGCTGCGCGCGCGACGAGCGTGCTTGCGTGGGCCAGGTCGGGGGCTGGTTGGTGACGTTCATCGCGTGATTGATTGCGTAGGTATTCGGCGGCTGCATCGATATTGACCAGTGCTTTGTTGAGCCGGTGGATGGTCGCGTCGATCTCGGCGGGTGTTTTTTTGCTCAGGTCCATCGTAAGAAGGGGCAATGGTGGCCTCCGCTTTCAACTCTGAGATGAATGTCAGGGTGATAAGCGTAATCAGTTACTGGCGGGTTTGGCGCCCTGTGACTAAGGTGCCGGGGTTTTTATTCCTGAGTGCCGGCGGTAGAGGCAGCCAGGTCGGCAGACGGCCCCGCCTGTTTCATCGCCGCCGAGATCAGGTGTGGCGCCCGAAACCTTCCAGAGTTCCTTCACGAAACGAAATGCCACCTGTCCCTGTGATTACTGGACTGTTTGCCAGGTGATGGACGCTGTTAGTAGCTCTGGTTTATCAGTGCGTTCTTGGCGTTTGTAACCGGCGGTCAGCGCTTGGTGGAAGCCACGGGCCTGCGCTTCGCCATCGCATTGGCTAATCTGCGGATTACTCCCGACCTCGTTCCAACGAACTCCCCACAAGGCGCCGCCGTCATACGTCATCGCTCAGCCTCCCAACGTCGTCCTGGATCTCTGGCTTGTGGTCCGGGCAGAAATCACGCCGGGCTCGGATCCCTGAGTCGCCGGAAGGCACCGCGACAGCCCATCCCACTGCCCGGGCGGCAGCGCGCGCACTTTCGACACTCTCAAGAACCTCTGCAGCCGCGCCGCAGTCGTCGTAATCGCAAGCGACGCCGTACCACCGGTCAATCATCAGAGTGTCACTTTCTCGTACCATCACCGTGGTCTGTCAGCGCTTCCTCTAGCCCCTGGCGTCGGACATGAAGTGAGCGCCGGTAATTGCTCTCTGACTTGATCCACGCTTGAATATCCCCGTTCCTCTTACGTTAGGCTGTGGAGCCGCCGCTGCTCCGTTGGTGCCAGTCGTCGGCAAGGGTGCGGCGGACCGCATCTTGGATACCGCCGCCGGATAGGCGACGCGTCGTCAACAGCATCCGTCATCTGGCAACCGGGCGCTTTTCCAGCCGGCCGTGGTTGTCCACGACAGCGAATCCAGCGTCGCGCCAGTGCTGGTTGAGCACCGTGTTGTCGTGAGGCGAGAACCCGCACGCGCAGCGCGGCCATTGCCCCCGCGCAAACCAGGACGCGAAATCTGGACCACAAGCGTTCTGGCCACCATCGCCCGCTGCTATCTCCGTGAGACGGCGCGGCGCGAACCGCACCTCCGACGGCGGCACCAGCACCTCGTAATCCGCGACACGGGTGATGTTGAGCAGGATCGCGCCGACAACACCCGGCACATACGCAAAGCGGCCCTGGGCATCATCGAACAATGCCGCTGGATTCTCTCCGGCAGAGGTGAACTCCGGCGCGCCGATCAACTCATGACGATCAGTATCCCCTGTCCCGAGGCTGTCAAACCCCACCCTAGCCAGCGCCTCGCTACCCGCCGCAGCGGCTTCCACGGACTCGAATTCGTACTGCGCTATCGCATAGAACCGCCCCATCGGACCGGCCTCCCCTCACTCATTGCTGTCGACATATGGTGCCGGCCGAAACTCGACTCAACGAACTCGGCCAGCGCCTGCGCACCGCGCGCAAACTCGCCGGACAGATCCAGACCGCTGTAGCGAAAGCTATTGGCGTGCAACGCACATAGCGGGCCTGAATCGGAAAACGGCACCGGGAACATCGCCATCGGCACCCTCTGTAAAATCGCTGACCACCTCAACTAAACCCCCTCATCACTCCTACCAGACTGACCCGTCTGACGGGCTAACCAATGCCGGACTACCTGGCGCCATTTCGTCGCAGCCCCGCTCACTGCGGGAGGACTTCGACACACTCGCCAGTAGCACAGTTCTCCACCGTGACCGTCCCGGCGGCGGAGGCCCGCACTGCTTCCATAAAGTAGCGCGCGGCATCTTCCGGCGATCCGCAATCCCCATTCGTTGTGATCGACAACGAAACGTTGTATTCAGGCACCCCCACCCTCCTTCATCGCTTGTCTCCGTTCAGTTTTACCTAAGCTGGAGCGGCTTGCGGCCATGTGATTACCGCGCCCGCGTTGTTGAGCGCGTTGACAGCGTGCACAGCCTGCCCCTGGTCGATCCAATCCGGCTCGCCGTGGTTGCGAACGTGCGCGAACACCTCCGCGATCGTGCTTCTAGCCCTGTCGTCATCATCACCGGTATTGCCAAACCGGTCCCAGTTGATCTTGTATCCCATCTCATTCCCTCCCTGTCTCTTGATGCCTACCTAATGTGGACTGCTGTTCGCTAGCTGTGGTGTTCCACCACGTTGGTTACACGGATCGGCGTCCCACCCGCAGTCGGGAATGCGGGGGGGTGCGCCGAGGGGTGATGCTCACGCAGGTGATCCGTTCTTGGTCCGGGTCAGCTGATATTCACGTCTGGAGCGACCGTCAGACAGTTGGTAAACGCGCCATTCTGGGGAGCTCTTGTGGGGGACTGGACCGACGGTGTCTACAACGGCGACACGACCGGTCTTGATGTCGGTGACGAAATCACCAACCTTGAAGGCTGGGTGCGCGCTCATCGCAGGCCCCGGCGCCGCGACGCCGTCCATTGCGCAAGGTTGCACTCCTGCCTGTGCGCCCAACGCAGGCGTTTATGCGTGCCGCAGAAGTCCTTGCCGCAATGCGGGCAGTGATAGGAAGCGCGGCGACCGCACGGGGTGTTGTCGTTGCTCAGTGGGTCAATGGTGGTGCACCTCACCTCGATCTTGTTGGCATGAAGTGCGGTCATGCTGCCACCCATGCCAGTAACCGACCTGCCGAAGTCCCGCGCAGTAGTCCGGCCCAACGTCTCGCAATCAGCTCGGATGGCTTGGTGCCAAGCTCGTCTTGTAAGTCCGCGGCGGTTACCCTGCTCTGGGTGCGTTTTATCGACGCGTCAACTACCTCGCAGCCTTCCTCGGCGGTCTTGCTGATTCTCCAGTCGAACGGCTCAGCGCCTAGCCGATCCAAGTAAGCGCCCCCATCATGTGGGGGGTTGTCGAGATCAATCACGCTGTCTCCCTTTCGCGTACGTGAACGGGCTAGCCGGCGCTTTCGCTTGCCGACAGTGCTATCAGCCACTCGTTGGCGTGTTGAACGGCAAGCCTCGGTTGCGTGGTGGCGCCTTTAGCTGGCGGCAAGATCGCCATCGGCGCCGAATGTGGTGAGTCGGTGGTGGACGACGCGCAGCGTTCACTCACCGCGCGGGTGCGGGCCAGATCGCCGTTGTCGATCTGGTGTTGACAGAGTTGGTCACTCTCTGGTGAATCTGGGGCGATTCCGAGCAAGGTCGCCAGCACACCGGCGGCGTTGTCAAGGTGCTCCCTGCGAGCTTGAGCAGGCATGCCCACCAGCGGATCGAGTGTGTATTTGGCGCGCATTTATCTCAATTTCCTTGCATTTGCTTGGGTTACGACTGCCGGACGGCTGGCCCACGGGTCATTTCGGACGGTCTGGCACTGCGCGCTGACTGGGACCGCCGGTTCGACGGGTTTCAGTTCCGGCGCTGGTTGCTCGGTCAATTCGATAGTGTCGCGGTATGCCTGGCTAGGTGGAGGTTCCTGTGTTGTCGAACCTAGCTCCGATGCCCTGGCGTCGGGCACCTCGGTGCCGAAGGTCCAACGCACCGTCGCTACGTCACGACATGGCGTGCCGGCAGCGAGCTGTGCATCGACAAGGTCTTCTGCACTGTCAGGCACCGGACTTCCGGAATTACCCCTATTTGCCATTTCAGCTTCGCCTTCCCCCTGCACAAAGTGGCTAGCCACCACTATAGGGTGTCACGGCGGGCCGCTGCAAGCCATGTCAGCACATAGACATGTGATGGACGGATTGCGTGATCAGCAGATCGTTTGACGATACGAACCACTTGGGAGGCGAGAATCGATGTTCGCATCGCCATCAACCATTTCGGGGCGCCGGCGACTTCACCACCTGGTCTCATCCTCTTGCGGTATCTGATCGGATACATGGTGGAGGTTAAGCGGGCTGCCCAGTGGGCATCGCGGCAGGGCGCGCGCAGCTGCCGGGGATCCGTTGGGCGGATCTTCCGATCGCGGCCATTGTGATCGCCAGGTTGCTCTTGAAGGGGATGTTGTCCAGGCCTGTGGGGGTTGCTTCGACTCGGCGCTGAGTGGGCTGCGAAAGGGAGTTGAACCACGCTCTAACGCCTACGCGGGTTTCGGCGCGGCTTTCGGGTTGAATGGCCGCCTTGATGCGGTCGATGAGGGGCTCGTAGGGGTACTGGTAGCTGTACTCGAATTCGCGGGTGGGGCTGTACAGTGCTGTGTCGTCCCATTCGATGACCAGTGCTGGTCGGCTTGAGGCGTCGGTTGTGGTTGTGGCGCTGCGGATTATCTCTGCTTCGTTCACGGCGGTCGCGAGTTCGGCGAGGATGTCCTGGGTTCGGTCGCTGGAGTCGGTGAAGCTGAATCGTGTTGTCGTGCCGGAGGTTGACGGCGTGACGTCCACTAGGACTCTGGCTGCGGAACTGGTTTTCGGCGACTGTGCTTGTGGGCCGGATTCGGCCTGTCGGTCGCCAAAGACTTTTACGTGGCGGTCCGCCAGGGCCGCGGCGAGACTTTCCTCGGCGATGCAGCGGCGGTGGTCTCGTTGAAGCAGTATTCCGTTGGTGATGTCGCCGGGGTGCGGGGCGCCGGGTGCGAGTAAGCGCCAGGTTTGTGCGGCGTTCAGGGCGTCAAGGAAGAAGCAGTAGCCGAACAGCATGAGGGGAATGGTCGCGAACATGCTCAGTACGGTGCCCAGATAGTAGGCGGTGTACCAGTGCTGCCCGAGTAATTCGGGGTGGATTACGTTGCGGGACACCTCTGCAATATCTCGGGGCGGTCCTACCATGGCCATGAACACAAAGAAGCCGAATCCGCAGAGCAGCAGGCCACTGAGGGCTGGTCCGGAGTCGCCTTTGTCGGCTTGGGTGCGTGATCGCGAGATCTTGCGGGCGGCGCCGAGGGCGATGAGGGTGGGCAACCACGGTAAGGCGCTGACTGCGATGGCGGTTATGAGTGCTTCATCGGTGGCGGTCATTGTTTTCCTTCGCTGTGAGGGAGTTTAGGAGCCGGTGGTCGTTGGTGCTTCCGGTCACGAGTGCGCCGTTACAGTCCACGTGGAGTCTGCGCAGTCGGCCGTATCTTCGAGGGCTTCATGGAGCTTGCTGAGGTCGCCGGCGACCGTCTGGACGTAGTCGATGAGATCGCCTGTGGAGTGTTCCGCTGGTTCCAGGCCGAGAAGTTGCGCGAGTTCCTGGTGGCTGTATTGCCGTGTGTACGTGATTGTTTCGGTCTTCGTGACCGTCAGACCTGGAAGGTCACCTGTATCTTGAGTCATTTCCGCCGTCCCATCGTGATGAGGGAATGACTAGACGATGACAGTTGCTGAGTCACGGCCTCACCCCCCGGTGAATAGTGTTGCGCCGGCGATTATGCGCCGTGCTCCACTATTTCTGTAAGTTGTTGATCTTGGCGCTGTTGTCGGCGTCGGTGGAGACGATGTTGTCGGCAAGCTTGACTAGATAGGCGGAGATGCCGTCGGTGTTGGCTCTGCTTTTTCCGATTTCGGAGTTCACCTTGCCGATGCCGGATTCCAGGGCGGCCACTAGCGGTGAGAACAGTGGGGAAATCTGGCCGTCGTCACGACCCTTCGAGGCTTCCTTGCGCGCGTCTTCGATGACTTCTTTGAAACCGCGCTGGATTTCTTCGTATTGGGGTCCCAGGTTGGTTAGGCCGTCGGCTACTTGCCGCCAGATTTCCGGGTCGCCACCTTTGAGATTGTTGTCGGAGCCGGGACCGGTGCCTTGTGGTGCCATGAGTTGTTTCCCCCCTTGGGATGCTTGTCTGCTTCAGGATAGTGGGTGTTCAGGGTTTTCTGTAGAAGATGTGCCTCGATCTACTGTCGTGTTTGTGCGGCCTCGGGTTGGGCGGCACGCTCGATGTAGGTGAACCAGGCGATGGTGGGGCAGATCAGAAGGAGCAGGCCCGCAAGGGATGTGAGTGTGTTCATATCGGCGCCGACCGCGGGGTACGCCAGTGGGAACGTGAACATGGAGGGCTCACCGGCGGGTACGACGAGGTTCAGGGTGACCCACACGTTGGAGATCGCGGGCACGTAGGCGCCGATCACCCAAAGCAAAAGTACGGCGCCGGCGGTGTGGATCCACCACAGGCGTCGTTCGGGGGTCTTCACAGTCGTCATCGTAGTTTTCTGCCTGATGTTTCTTGGTGAGGCTGCGCTGTTGCGGGGCGTTCGGATCCGAATTCTTCTTGTGGTGCCCATGATACGGGTGATGCGTTTCGGGTTGTTGTGGTTACCAACCGGATTGGGCGTTTCGTTTCATCGCCTGGGGGTAACAAGAGGTGGGCCGGGCTCGACGCGATGCCCCGGCAGTGGTTTGTCATTGAACGAACTGGCCGCGCCATGCAGGTTTCAACAAGGATGCGTGTCGAGAATTCGCAACTTTTTCTCTTGCTAGCGGACGGCACAGACTGCTTGCCTAGCAGCATATTTAGCGACCCGGTAACACATACCTGGCGCAGTCCTGATTCAAAATATGACTTAAACCTACATTTAGATCCCCATCCCAGAGCGAGCGGCGTTCAGGGTGTGTCGCATGGAAATGAACATCCGCGAGCACAGCTGCGTTGGCATCACCGCCGCCGCCAAAGAGCTGTCCAACTACCTTGAGCGCGCCGAGACCGAGGGGCGGCATTTCGTTGTCACGAACCGTGATCGGTTCATCGGCGGTTTGGTGAGCATGCCAGATCTGCGGTTGCTGTCGATGTTGAAGGATTCCCCTACAGAAAGTGCCTTGAAAATGAGCAAAACCACTGAGGAAGTGCTGCGTGATGCTGCCCCCACTCTGGACTCGCTGCTGGGTCTGAGAAAGGTCAGCCATGGCAGCGTTATCGGGGTTCGTCCCGATCAGTCTGTCGTGTCGATGGACTTTCACCGGAACTACATCATCGCGGGGTCTCCTGGAGGCGACCTGGAGGATTGGGTCAGTGCCGCGGTTGCCGGCGCGATGGTCGATGACGATGCGGAGCCGGTCACTTTCGTGACGGCCACCATGGAGCCTTCGTTCGCGCTGCGGCACCGGCGATCTCACGCGGCGCCGCCGGTGATCGTTGAAGCAGACCTTGAAGGGAAGAGCTCCTCTCTGCATGGGCGGTTGCAGCAGGAATTCGAACTACGTAAGGACCTGTTGCGTGACTACGCGGTCGCATCGATCGCCGAGTATCGGCGCCAGTTTTCAGATCATCCGACTGTGCCTCACCTGGTGGTGGTCCTTGATCAGGCAGACCTCATTTTGAATAAGTCCGAGAAGTTGGCGGCCTTGATCAATCGGCTACTGCGTAACGATCGGTATTCAATAACGTTCTGGTTGTTCGCCAACGCGCTGCCTAAAGGCTTGACCTTGCCACGGGGCCGAGGGGCTACGCGTATCGAGGCGTCCGCGCTCTCGCGTGCGGTCATCAACACTGATGCAGCGGTGTATAAGTTGGCTCCAGGCGAGGGATCTCTGCTCGACGACATGAGTGAGATCTACAGGTTCAAGATCGCTAAACCCGACCTCGACTACCCCGAGATCCTGAGCGCGAACTGCCGATGGGGTTCTGGCCGGTATGCACCAGTGTCCCTGTCTGATATTGCGGCCGGCGCCGATTTCCATGGCCGCCCTGGCGAGTTCACCATCGGGCAGCTTGTCGACCGGGACAGCTCTCCGTTCAAGGTCGACTTCGATACTGCCGCACCACACCTGCTGCTCCTGGGGCCGCCGCAATCAGGCAGAACCACAACGGTCAAGACCCTCTTGGCCAGCTCACTGGTCAGCGGCAAGAAGGCCGACTTCTTCGTGATCGACTTCAGCGGCGGAGGTGACCTGGCTGATTGTGCACAGTTGCCCAATGTCGGCGCCTACGCCGGCAGAGGCGACCGGGAAATGATCGGAAGAATCATCGGGGAGTTCGCGTCGACCTTGTCGGGCCGCCAAGAGCAGCTCGCGCAGTCGCAGGCGAGCAACTGGACCGACTACGTCGAGCGCACCGGCACAGTCAATCGACACAGCCGCATGTTCCTGGTGATCGACGGCCAGGAAGGACTAGCAGCGCCCCTCGACGCCGACTGGCCGGATCTTCTCGAACGGATTGTGTGCTCTGGCGGAAAGTTTGGGCTCCATGTTGTTCTGACGACAACCAATTATCACAACCTGAGAATGGGTTTGCGGGAGCATATCCAGGTTCTGCCGATAGGCTCCTCCTACGCCACGGACGTCCCCATTGGTGACGAACTGCGGAGCAAGCTTCAGCGCCTCCCTGAAGGCTACCCAGGGCTTGGTGTTGATCTCGCTAGCGGCCGGCACCGGGTGATCGCGGCCCCGGTCAGCGGCGCCATCGCAGTGGGCGAAGACCTGCGCGAACGTGTTCAGGAATGCTTACAGGGGCAATGGCTCCGCAGCCACCAGCAGACGACGACGCCCAAAATTGAGGTACTTCCCAAGATCATTACACCGGAATCGGTATGGGAGTCGTGGCCGCGCACATCTTCGGCGACTTCCACTGAACTGAGGCACCCATTGGGGGTAAACCTGCTGGACACCACTATCGCTGGCATAGGTGACGATGAGCATCTGCTCGCACTCGGAGACCCAAGGACAGGCAAGACAACGCTACTGCGCAGCATGATCGACTCGATCACACGCCAGTACACCCCCGAAGAAGCCCAAATCGTTCTCGCCGACCCCATGTATCAACTACTGGACCAGCGGGACCCTCTGAAGGAATCCGGTTTCCTGCTAGGCTACGCCGATAATATCGCCACACTCGAGAAGGTGATGCGCCGAGTTGAGGCACTGATCGAGCCGCGGTTCCCTACCAGCGAGATCTCTGTGGAGCAGCTCAAGGAGCGCTCGTGGTACAGCGGTCCACGGGTGTTCGTACTCATCGACGAGGTCCTCATGCTTACCGGGGCCTACGGCACTCCGGCGCCTCTGGATTACCTCGCTTCGGTCATTGAGCGGCGAAATGACCTAGGCCTGAACGTTTTCTGCACCGGACCCGGCCGACTCCACATTGAGTCGCCTAGCATGAAGCTGCCCCAAGCGATAATGAAGCTCAATGCCCCAGTTCTACTGTTCAGCGGGGAGCCGCAGCTCGGTAACATCTCCAGCCGCGGCATTCGATTCCAGAACCGGCCCACGGGTGAAGCACTCCTGGCACGCGCGCAAGGTAGCGCCGTCACGCTACGGACCACATATACGCCACCGCCGAACGCGGAGCATTAGCGTTAAATGTTGTTGGCCCACAACCATTAATCGGTTGTGGGCCAACAACACTTTCAGCCGACGCAAGGATAGAGGCGACCGGACAGCTCGCTGTGGCCTAGCGGAACAAGGCCAGCGCGGCGGCTTCGCGTTCGCGCGGTATTTCAAGCTCGACAGCCTGAACGTGCTGTTCAGAGCGCTTAGAGCCTGAGGTGCCCGCGCCGTGGCCGACGGGTGCCATGCCGCCGCCACCACCCATACCGCCGCCGACAGGGCCTGCGGTGCTGACGGTTTCAAGGCCGGGTTTGGCCGCTACACCGGAGAACACCTGTTGGCTGCGGGGCTGGGAGGTGCCGCCGCCGGGGTAAGCGCCTTGAGACAACATTGTGCCTCCTAGACCGCCTCCTAGGCCTGTTGCGCCGCCTCCCGCTGATACCCCACCGCCAGCGGCGGAGGACAGCGGGACACCGTTGAATGTCGATGATGGTGGGCCGGTGAGTCCGAAAGCGCTTGCGTCCGTGTTCTTTCCACCCATGCCGCCGGACATCAGCGATGACAGCGGTTGAGCGAGTTGGCCTATGGCTTGCGGGCCCTGGCCCAGGGAACTCATTGCCTGTGACGGTGCGCCCATCACCGAACTCATCGGGCCCATCATGGATTGCATCGCTGAGGCAGGATTGGCTTGGCTGGCCATGTCGGTGGACTGGGACAGCGACTGCGAGGCTGCGTCGCTGGCCTGGCCGATCGCCTGGTTGGCGGCGCCCTTAGCGGCGGCCTGCGCGACTAGTTCAGCGCCTTCGGCCGCCGAACTCATGAACGGCGGCGGCAGAACAGGCTTCGGTGAGGTGGCGGCGGTGACCGCGGCGTCGTAGGTCATGTAGGTTTGGCCGTTTTCGCCCCACATGCGGGCGTAGTCGGCGTTCAGGGCGGCGATCAGACCGGAGTTGATGCCCAGGAAGTTGGTCATCTCAGCGATCAGCTCGTTGAGGCGGTTCAGTTCCACCTCGGGCAGGGGCACCATGGTGCCCAGTCCGGCGCCGTAGGCTGTGGCGACTGCGAAGCACGACATCGCGTTGGTGATCGCGGTGACGGTCATGCCGACCAGGTAGCTCATCATCGCGGCGGCTTTACCTGCTGCGGCGACTGGCGCGGTGCCCTGCCAGTTGATGCCCAAGTTCGCGAGCTCTGCGGCGAAAGCGGCCATGAACGCTTCGGCGATCCCGGCGTAAGCCACCCACATCTGACCGGCTGCGACCCAGCTTGCGGGCCCGGTCCCGGCGATGTAGCGGCCGGCGTTGACCTCTGGCGGGAATCCCCCGAATGGTTCGGTCATTTACTTGGCTCCCCCGGGTGCGTAGCTGTCGCCTGCTGGGGCCGACAGCAGTGGTGGCGGAGGCGGAAGTGGGTACAGGTGTCCAGCAGCCTGTACCGCCGTGTCATAGGAGAGGTTCCGCTCCGCTGCGACGAGACCGAGCTTGCGTTGCAGGGCAATTAACTCGTTCACCGACTTCACGACGGCACCAGGAAGTGAGGTGTCCGGGGCGTACGCGGTGACGACAGCCCAGCAGGAGACGGCTTGTAATGTTGCGGTGTTAGTCGCCGCGGCTAGCCACGCCGCAAAGGGCACAACCCGGGCGGCCGTAGCTGCGCTGAACTGGGTGTTGGCCAGTGATGCGACGAATTTCGTAAACGCCTGTTCTGAGATCTTCGCGTAGGTCACCCATTGTTGTGTCGCGGCGATCCATCCGGCTTGCTCTGCGAGCGGTGCTGCTGCATGGTCCTGTTCAGCCATGTGCGATACCCCCGTGTTTGGGTGCCTGTGTTTGGTTGCGTCCCTGGATGCTTGGGCCGGGGGTTCGGGGTCGGGCATCCAGGGACGCATTCCTGTTGAATTGCAACAGGTTTACGGCGCACACCAGTTTGAGCTGCGATGCTCCATGGTTCGCCATGTCTAATCCCCCCTTGTGATGACGCAACCCATCGTTGGTGCGGCCTGACGGTCCGCACCAACGATGACGCGCGCGTGTGGTGTGTTAAACCCTCACGGCGCTGGCGATGTCCACGAGCTGAGTGGACGGGTTCACCAAAGCGATATTCGCCAGCCACTCAGTGACGCCCTCGAGAGCGCCGCCCAAGCTGGCGGCGAACGCTGAGGCGTTCAGCTGCTGGGCTGCCATCGCCTTGATGCCCGAAGACGCGCCGTCGGGCGGCTCCACGGCCATCGACGAGGCGGTATTGGCGGCTGTGGCAGCAGCCAATGTGGCGTGCAGGCCCTGGAAAAAGGCGATAGAGCCTTCAAATTCGGCGGTACTTGCAATACCTAGCGCGCTGGTCATTACTTCCCCCTCCTGGGTAGCAAAAGATCTATCTCACACACGATAACCCATATTGTTCACGGTGGCGAGTACTGAAACCGCCTGTGTGCGTTTCGTTTTTAGTTCAGTGATACATCTTGGCGGTCGGCGGCCTTAATCCCCGCATGCAATCCAGCAACCGCGCGTCCTACTGCTTCGATGGTGGCGGGTTCATATTTGATCCACATCCTCCGGTCGATCGCGCGGCGGGGGTAGCTCACAACCATGCCTTCGCGGCCACGCTGTCCGGCTTTGTTGGCGAAGAACATGATGCCGGCGGCGTTGTTCGCGGCATGTTGGCGGCCGACCTGGGTGCGAGTGTTCAGACAGATCTGCGCCGAAGCGACGTTGTCCTTGCTTCTGAACTCCGAGATGATCTCCGAGGCGGCCGCTGAGACGTTGGACTGCGCCACCTTCTCGGCGAAGGCTTTGTTGTTCTCCTGGATCTCCTTGGGATCATCGGTGTGCACTTCGGCCCAGTCCGAGGCGGTCGCGGCGGGGAGCTCAGCGGGCTCAAATGGGTATGTCTGCCAAAGCCCTTGTGGGTTAAGGATGTTCAGGAGAACGTTTCCAGCGAAGTCGTAGATCCGGTCGCTGTTGATCCGGATTTCATCGAGGGTGATGGTGATCCGGCCGCCGGCGAGCACCACGGTGGTGATCCCATGCTCGTGGACACAGATCATGAAAGTCACCCGCGGGATGTCGCGGTAGGACAACCGCAGGTACCTTCTGAGGTCTCCGGGGATTTCCAGGTTTGGATCCATTGGTTTGCGCTCGTTGTACAGCAGCACAATCCCCCACAGCGCCCATTTGTATTCGGTCAGGCCCCGGAACATCGGTGCGGCTTGCCGGGTGTAGTCACCGGTAGCCGGGTCGATCACGTTCCAGTCGATCAGATCCTGGCGCAGCTGCCCCTGGGCGTGAGGGTCGTTGTTGATGACCGGCATCGGCCCGAGTTCGTACGGCATTTCTTTGAGCAAGCCCATGGTGTGGAGCGCGATCAGATGCGCTTGGGTCATGCACGGTTGTTCGGTCACAACATCTCCCCCTCGCGGTGTCCTTCTAGTACAGCTAGCCGCCTCGGCGGCGTGAGGGGATGCAGATGTGATGCGGCTACTAAACGCGTGGGAGCGTTGCGCGCCACTATGAATCCCCCCTGAAGGTATCGGCCGTGTCCTGACTTCCGATGCCCGCTCAGGAGTTTACCCTTGGTGACATGCCTAGGGGGGTAATTCAATCGGTGCGTGGCGCTAAGCCGGTTTCTGCGTTGGCGGCAACAGTTGGCGATATGGCGCTCAGCGTTGTGCGTAGGCGGTGGTGGTGGCTCATCGGAGTCGTGGCGGCCGGGATCATCACCGCGGTAGTGTTTTTGGTAGCAGCGGTCTACCACGTGATCGCCCAGTACCCCATGGAAATGGCCGACAACGCCACGGCCTGGATTTTCGGTGGACGCCAAGACGATCATGGCCGCACATTGGGTAAGATCTGTTCTCCCCCACCATCGTTGACCGCATCTGCGCCGCCACCAGCTCCGCCAGCAGCCCCAGATGAGGCTTCCGTGGTCCCGGGCGCTGAACTTCCCCCACGTGCCACCCCGCCGGCACCAGGATTACAGGAAGACGGCAGGCCGACCGCGCAAGCCCTGGACATCATCGCCGCCATCCCGGCGAAAGCCGACGTCGACATCGCGCAGGCGTGGATCCTGTGGCGCCTAGCGCACCCCGATGATCCGAACACCGCAGGCTTTGACCTATTCACCACCGCATACACCAACACCGCGGACGGGCTGAGCGTGAACGCCACACCCATGGATGTCGCGGCCACCATGGACCCGGCAGCCGACTACTCGCCGTACCTTCTCGTAGCGCAGGCCGGCGCATATCGCATGCTCAGGCAAGGAGCGCTCACGGGCACCGAACAACAGCGGGGTCTGCTCATGCAAGCACTGCTGACCACGTGTGCCGGACCTAACCGCAACGGCACCTAAAGGACACGCGTCGGGCGGCCACTTGGGTCTGCCCACACCTTCAAAGTGTGCCCGTCATCCTGCACGCTGACCATCCAGGAAGGCGCGTAGTACTCGGTCGATTTCCCATCCTTGTCGAAGACGACGATGCGTTTGACCGCTGAGATAGACTCCGCGACTCCCGCGCTTCTGGCGCGATCGAGTTCTTCACCGGTGGGATCAACTCGCTGGTTTGGCTGGCATTCGGTCTCATCACTCATCGTTCTAGTCCCCGCCACGTGTGATACCCATTCGCTCCAGCCTCGTGGTCGAGACCCGCAGGCGCAGTGATCCTCTGGGCCAATACTGGAATGATGAACGGGCTGGAATCGATGCCTCAACAGCGTCTCGGGTGTGATCACCAGATCACCACACATCTCGGGTCTCGAAACTCAAATGTCCAGGTGCAAGTGCACCGACAGTTTGGGGCGTGGTCTCCAGCCCAATACCAAGTCGAGCCGGAGCGGGCGAGGTAACCAGAGGGTGCTGGCTCAGACATGTTCAGTCCCACTCGCGGCGAGAAGGGTGATCCACGAAGCAGTGGTGCGACATTGAACATCCTTCTTGTATTGGCTTTGCGTGCATCCGTTTCCCCTAATCGTGAAGTCGTGTTAGGCCGGTGAAATGAGCTGCGGTGGCGCATATCCCACTGGAAGGATGCAGCCATGGCGGTAGGAGCCGTCTGTCCAGTTGACGTCGACTCCGTGGGCGTGCAGGTAGTCCGCGAGTATCTTGCCGAGGTCTTGTGACATGAGAACTCGTCGATCCTTGACAGATTCAGGCAGGTACTCGGCGGTCCCAAAGTAGGCCGCCATGATGTTCTCGAGGTCTTCGATGATCACTGTGCTCACTGGCTGCATCTTCCTGTTGTTGCCGATTTGGGAAACGACGCTACTTGTCGTAGGTGGCGGCGGCGCGGGCCCGGCGACGCTCGCGCCACCTTGCCAGCGTTATCGCGCCAGCGAGTATCAGTGCACCGGCGAGCAGTATAGAAACGGCGAACGTGGGATTAGTTGGCTGCTGGCCGAACATTGACAGGACCGTGAGCGCCGCGGCCAACGCGAACGAAGTCAGCAACGCAAGACGGACGGTGACGTTCGCTGGGTGTGGTCCCTGAACGCGCAGCCAGGGTTGTCCGCTTTCTGTGCTGTGGCCGATCGCGAAGTTTCTGGCGATCCCTGCCACCAGCCATAGTGCCGAAATGGCGGCGAATAGAAAGTTGACCATGGTTCCCCCTAGGTGGCGATGCGGCGCAGAAGCTCGGCGCCACGGTAGTTGATCGAGCTCAAGAGCAGCTCGTCTGTCGCGGTCACCGATAGTGCCCCGGTGGTGTTGTTGTAGGCGATGCTGACGGTGCGGCCGTCGGTGTGTGTGGCGGTGATCGTTGCCGTTGTGTCGTCACGCACGGTCCGCAGCTGCGGTATTGCCTTCAAGCGTGCATCGGTAGTCACCGTTGATCCCCCATACCAGCTGATACTACACGTGGGTGTTGACAAGTCAACACCTAGGCAGTGGGCGCTGGTGCGCTGTGCCGGCCTTGGTTGGGCAGTATGGTCAGGAAGTTTGCTTCCGCCGATGCGATGGGCGGCCAAAAGTACTTGACCTGCTGGCCCCGGGTACGGACGGTGGATTCAGCGGGGCCGGCGATGATTCCGTATCTGGGTTCGATCCCGGGCTTGTTCTTGGGCCACACGATCAGATGTTGGTCGGGCCGTTTCGGCAGGATCCGATTTCCGGGTGAGCTTTCGGGGTGGTCGCTGTCTGCGACGTTGATATCGGAGTCCAGGTTCTCAGGCCCGTACGTGGCGCCGATCCGGGAAGCGAAGACCTGCCATGCCTGGCCCGGCAGGTTGATGTTGATGGATTTCCCGCTGGTCGCAAGGCGCAGCAGCAGCTGCTGGCACATCGCGGCAGGGCCAACAACATAGAACGCTAGGAAATGCAGCACCGGGTCTTTGCCCCCTTCTTGGGCGACCAGTTCCGTGCCGTCGCCAGCGAAGTTCACGAACACCAGCTCTTTCGAGCGGGTCTGACCGACGTTGACACCGACGCCGCCAGAGTGAAGCTCAATCGGGAATGCATCGTCGCCCAGGTACTTTCCTGCAATGGCCGAGGTTTCATCGGTGCGGTTCAGAGGCAGTGCAGCGGTGATGATGTCGCCCTGCTGGCCGTATTCGCGGGCCAACCCCAACGCAGTGACGTTGTCCAGTGTGGAGGTGTCGGCGGTGACGTAGCCGACGAACATCTCTGCGTGGTCGCCGGCGCGGCCGCGCCGCAGTCGCAGAATCTGGAACTGACGGTACGTGTCTACGGTGCACCATTTTTGGTAGTTCTTGGTATTCCATGCCGCTGCCGTCGGGGTGAAGGAAGCAACCTGCATCGAGCGTGGCCCTGCCGCAGCCCAATGCTCTTCGTCCAGAGCGGGCTGCAAGTACTTGCGGGACTGTGCGTCAAGGGCAGCCAGAGCACGTGTGTTCAGCGGCCGGGCGATCCAGCCCTTCTCTGCGAGGCGGCGGTGGATCCGTTCGGTCGCCACGCTCACTGTGCGATGCAAGCCGGCCTCTGGGCCATCGTCGAACTGGCGCGCGTAGATGGAGTCGAGTGAGTCCAGCGAGTTTTCGTCCATCGCCACGGCGACTCTGATGAATGTGCGGCCCCATAGCAAGGCTGCGACAGCGCCCGTGGATGAGTGGTAGGCGGTGGCGAGCTGGCTGGAGCGGACGTATTTGTAGCCTGTGGTTACGATATCGACTGAGTCACAATGGATGTCGAATTGGTCGATCTCTTCGCGGATGGTGTCGACGGGCAGGCGGCGGATCGCGGCGGGTCCGTTGGAGCCGATCACGGTGATTTCGTACGGGTTCGGCAGGACTTCGAGGTAGGCGGCGGCTCTGCGTTCGTCCCAGGTGATCCCTTTGTCTTCATGGGGTTTGAGTGATCCGCGGCGGCGTTTGGTGTTTTTGTAGGTACCGCGTTCGTGGATCCAGCCTGCGAAGGTGCGGCCGCGATAGGTGATGAATCCGGCCGTTAGGGCCAATATGGCGGCGGCGGCGTATGCGGCGTAGGCGACTGGGCCGGTCAGCTTCAGGAAGGACGTCAGCGCGTAGACGGTGATGCCGGTCAGGACCGCGAAGTGGATGTTGCCCTGCCCGCTAGCGAGTCGAAGGTTGCTCATGATCGGGCCTTTCCGGGGCTTCCAGTCTTGCCTTGGGACGCGAAGACATACAGTCCAGCCGCGACCAGGATCGCGAAGGTTATGGCTACGGCGCCGAACGCCAGGTACAGGCTCAGGTTGTCCTTGGGGGCCGGTGCTGGTGGTTCGTCTGCGATGACACTGGGGACGCCGGGGGCGATCAGCTGGCCTTTGGGGACTTCGGCTGTTAAAGCCTTCACGGGGTCGACGATGCCGTAGCCCAGTGTGTTGTTCCATCCGTTGGCGGGTGTGTGTGCGGTGGCCACGATTCTGTTGATGACTTGCCAGGGCTTGAGGTCTGGATGGCGTTCTTTGATGAGTGCGGCCAGGCCCGAAACATATGCTGCGGCATAGCTTGTGCCGTTGAGCGGAATCGGCACGTTCTTAACGAGTGCGGCGTTCGTCAAGGCTCCGGGGGTGGGTTCGGTGGGATCTAGCGAGACGATGTTCATGGCCGGGGCTGCTACACCGACCCACGGGCCGGGCATGTTGTGCACGTATGGGTCGCCGGTGAGTGTGGTTCCCGATACCGACAACAGCATGTTCGAAAAGTACGAGGGCAGGGACACTGATTTGACGCCGGCCCAGTTGCGTGGGTCTCCAGGGTTGGCGGGGTCAAAGGACGGGTTGGGTTGGCAGGTTTCGCCGCCGATGTTGCCGGCGGCGGCGACCACGACGACGTTGTGTTTGACCGCGTACAGCAAGGATCCGGCCAGTGCCCGCACATCGACAGGGGTGCCGGCATCAACACATGCGGTGACGGACAAGTTGATGACTGTGGCACCGAGATTGACGGCGTGGACGATCGATTGGGCCAGTGACAGTAAGTTGTTGGCGGATCGGTCCGCGGCGTTGTAGTTCTGCGGCTTCTTGTCTTCGGTGAACGCCGAGCTGGTCTGGCGGATGGACAGAATTTCCGCGCCTGGGGCGACACCGACGAATCCGTCGGTCGCGGACGGTTGAGCGGCGATGATTCCGGCTACCAGTGTGCCGTGGTGGTCGCAGTCAGAAAGCCCGTCGCCCGAAATTAGGTAGTCGCCTCCGCCGCGCACCTTCAGTCTGCTCACCGGCGCCACACCCGAGTCGATGACGGCCACGACCTGGCCGTCTCCACGAGCCTGCTGATGCAGCTCGGGGACGTTGAATACCGTGTTGGCGGGGATGGTTTTGAATTGGGAGTCGGCCAGCACCGCTGAGGTGTTGCACACCGAATCCTGTTTCATCGTGATGCCCTCTGGCGGACCCGGTTTGCCATCCGGGGGCGCAATGTCCACCGTGGGATCGACTTTCGGGGGCTCGATTGCTGCTGCTGAAGGCGCCAGGATGGTGGCGGCGATGGTGAGCAGCACTGCGAGCAGGGCGGCGATACGCTTCATTATCCGTGGTTCCTCAGCTTAGTGAACAGATCCATCGCCAGGAACACGAATAGGATCGGTGTGGCGTAGAGCGCTCTTTCAATGAACTCCAGGATCCGCATCACGATGGGGGTGGGCCCTGGGCGCTGCTGGACGGCGTACACCGTGGCGATCAAGAGCCCAAACATGATGAGTACCAGTGTTATTGCGCCGAGTAGATAGTTGTAGCTGCTTTTTGAGGTGAACAGTCCGATCGCAAACAATGCCGGGGTGACGGTGCCAAAGATCAGCAGCATCGCCTGTAGTCGCGCATCGTCGTTGGTCTTCCCGCGGTAGATGAGGCAGACCGTCACTACGGCGACGTAGATGAACATCACCAACGGATGCACGCTCAGGGTGGAGCCCATGAAGAACGCTGCCGCCGCCAAGATGGCGAGCGCGCCCGCTGATAGGCCGACGATCCCGTGGTAGGTGTTGAGGATCTGCTCTTCCTGGTTGAATACGGATCTAGTTGATTCCCCTTCCGCCAGTTCTACATCGGTGGCGGTGGCGGCGTCCATGTCACCTGCACGCGGGGCACCGCGGCGAACGTAGGGCTCTCCGGGGGCTGGGACGCGGGGAAGCGACATTTTAGCCAAAGCCATTGCGACACGGGGTGCTACGAGGATCTCGAAGAACGCGATCGTGATGAGCTGCAGAGCGACGATGGATGTTGGGGAGAAGTAGGACTCCCCCAACGTGATACGCAGGATCACGTTGAGACCCGCAACCAGCATCACACCCAGTGACGCAGATGCCACAGCGTAATTGAGGTCGGTGTCGCTGCGTTTGGTGGCCCAGCCCATGAGTACTGATATCCAGAACAGCGTGGATGCGGCGATGAGCACTTGTTCCACACCCAGGGGTCGCGGCGTGGCGATCAGGGCGGCGGTGCCGAAGAACAGATAGCTGGTGATCACCAGTGGGACACATAAAATGGAGTACTCGCCTCGATCAGCTCGGATCGTGACGATCGCGACGGCGGCGGCGATCACCGCGATGGCGAGCATGACGCCGACGAGAGCCAGCCGCGGTGCCAGTCCTGGGTTCGTCGCCGAGGTCCACATGATGCTGGCGATAGAGCACAGGCCCGTCATGATCGCCATCAGGGTCACGGACAGTTTCTGTCCCCAGATAGTGTCGTCCCAGGCAGTGAAGTGCTTCTTCAGCCAGTACGTGATCGATTCGGCTACGTCATCAACTAGGGGCGTGTAGTGCTCGCCCTCTGCTGCTTCGCGTTTGACCAGCAGTAGTCGTGACCCGTCCCGGATCTTTTGTTGAGCAAGGCTCTGGCTCTCTTCAAGAGGGCGTTTACGCAGTACCTTCTTCAACGCCCAGTGCGCTGTCTCATCCTCGAGCCAGCTGGTGTCCTTGCCTTCGTATTTGAGGACCATCACCAGGTACGGGATCAGTTCGGCGAGGTGGTCGGCCACGAGCATGCCGCTGTCCATCGGAAGGTCTACGAAGTAGCCACGGCCGTGTTCCCCGCGTAGCGCGATTTGTACACGAACTTCGCTTGTGGGTGCTTCTGCCGGAGCGGCGGTATCGGGTGTTGTTGCGGTGGCCATGAATGCTTCGCTTTCGGTGGGCTAGTTGGCGGCAGGCTCGGCGGAACCGTTGAGAGGTTCGTGGTGAGGTGCAGCTGCGGCGGTCGCAGCTGCCTTGGCGGCGCGGTGACGGCGAGACCGGCCGTCACGTCTGGGTTTGACATGGCCTTGCTGAGCCAATCCGATTTCATTGGCCCAACCGGATGCCATGACTTCGTCGTACATCGCGTTGTACTCATCTTCAGCGGCCTCGACTTTGGCGTCGGCAAGGGCAGCTTCGTGTTCGCATTCCTGACGATTGGCTAGCAGCGTGTCGAGTTTGTTGAGACGCTCGTTGATCACCGGACCTAGTAGCGCCCGGTCAGTGATGAGAACCGCTTCCTCAGCCATGTACTTCCCCCCTGGATTTACGTTGTGTTGCTCAGCATTTAGCCGTTTGAGTTCAGGCCCCCGACAACTCGCGCGGCACCCCTGACTAGCTGTCGACGGGTGTGCTTTTGCAGTAGATCCAGGTTGATAGGTCCGGCTTCGGAGAGGTGGTCATCCCAAGGGATTCCGAGCACGTTACGGTCGGCGTCCTCTTCCTCTTCGCGCTTGAGGCTGGCGAAATGCAGTGCGGTGGCGTCCATGTCTAAATGGGTCTTGGCTGGGCTCTGCTGGTTCATCAGCACTGTGGTGTCCGCGATCAGATCGGTCTTGCCGTAGTGACGCAGCCAGTCGAACATCAGGTCGCTACGGTTCGCGCTGTCGTACGCATGGGCGGTCACCATCACCAAAGCGTTCAGAGAATTCAGGACTGCGGGCATCACCGGGTTAGCGCCGGAGTTATCCATGTCCACGATGATGATCTGGTAATGCCTCTTGAGGATTTCCAGAACAGCGAGGTATTCAGCGGGTGTTAGCGGATCGTGCCCATCAGAGGATCCAAGGATGCTGAGGCCGTGGGGGTTTGATAGCAAGTGTGCTTCCACGTCCGAGGTTCGATCGAGCTTGCGCAGTTTCGGGTCGTAGGCCATCTGCCGGATGTCGCTGATCTTCGAGACGTCCTTGGCGCGCAGCTTCAACGTGCCGGCGTGTCCGGCGTCGATCGCCACCACCTTGCCCTGGTTACGGTGGGTGCTGATGGTGGAGGCCATGGACATTGTCATGGACGTCTTGCCTACACCGCCCTTGAGGGCGCCAAACCCAATGACCTTCGGCTCCCGCAGGAACTTGTTGATTGCCCGGACATCCTCGTCGTACTCGATCTCGGGACGTCCCTTACCGGCGTTGTATCCCGTCACTTTTCTGACGACCCGACGCCAGCCGAATTGCGCGCCTTCCGTGGAAGCCCCAACGATTCCTGGGCGTGAGGTTTGGTTACCGTCCCCTTCGCCGCCGCGGTTGGTGACACCAAACGCTGGCGCGGGGCGAGGCGGCAAAGGCGTTGGAGTCGTGGCATGTTCAGGCTCAACGGGAACAGCGTTCGGCGGTGCTTGTGGCGCAAGCGAGTGGGCCTGGGGCGCTGGGATTGGTCCCGCAACGGGGACGCCGGCCGGCATCCCCGAGTACTGCGGCTGGACGTACTGAGGCTGCTGAGGCTGGTACAGCTGCTGAGGCGGCTGCGACGGGTACTGGCTCGGCGCAACAGGGTAGCCCTGCGGTGGGCGTCCAGGAAGAGCCGGGATCTGGTTCGGCACGTACGCACCCGGCGCTGGGCTGTACTGCTGCGGTGCGGGCTGGGCAGGCATGGCGGGCGGCCACATCTGGGGCGGAGCCGAGTATTCCTGAGACGGGGCGAAATGGTCGTAGCCAGCGGTGACCGGCGCTGAGGCAACTGGCGGGACGGGCCCAGCCAGGCTCGCGGTCTCCACCGGCGACGCAGGCGTGACAGCTGCGGCGACACCAGCAGCAGGAAGCACCGGAGCGGCAGCGGCGGCGTCATGGGCAAGAGCCGGGGGTGCAGCGGGATACGCTGCGGGAGTCGGCGTCTCAGGCCATGTCGCTGCTGGCGCAATTTCTTGCGCCCAGGGGGCATTGTTGGCTGCAACTCCGAGGCCCTCAACGTGATTCAGGTCGAGATCTACTGGAGCTACCACGTCCTCGACTTCCACCTCACGGCCTTCGTCCGCGAAGGCGAACGAAGCAGCACTGTGGTCCGGTGCGGGCGACAGGGATGTGACACCGGGGACCTGCAGATCAGGGTCGGCATCTTGACTGTATTCGGTCAGCTCCGGCGCATCAGGGAAGAAGCCGGGTGCCGCCTGCGGGCTGCTCGCCGCAGCTGGTGCGGGCGATGTTTCAGCGGCGGCATCGGGTGCCCGGTGGGCAGCGTGGTTCTGCTGCGGTAGCAGATCACTGTCGATGTCCGGCGTCGCTGAGGTGGCTAGCCCTCGGCTCGCTGCCGCCTCGACGGCGGCGTTTGCATTGCTGCGCGCGGCGTCAACCTGGCCTTTGAGTTCGGCCAGCATTTCGCTCGATACCATCGAGCCGTTAACCATGTCGTTCATTGAATTTCCCCCCAGTGGTGATGCTACACAGCTGTTCTGAGTCTATCCGGGTTGGTACGTGAATTGTTAGATGTAGTCGCCAAATCCGACACCGTGTTTCGATTTGACGACGTTGTTGCCGTATTCGTCGACTGCGAAGTCGACGTCGAGGTCTGTGTCCAGGCTTGTCGTCATAGTCATGATCGAGTAGATACCTTTGGCTTGCAACATTTTTCGGCTGTGTTTCATCCGTTGCAGCCATTGGGCCGAGTCTAAGATGCTGGGCGCCGGCTGATCGATGTCGTCTGAAGCGAGGTTGGGCGCGTCGGGGTACAGGATGTCCACGGCGCGGTAGTGCTGGTTGGCCAGTTCGGACAGGTCAGCGGCGGTTTGTGGACCACTGGTGCTGTCCCGTAACGCGTTTGCATCAGCCTGCAGGTTGTCGACATGTTTGATCGCGTCCCAGTATTTCGCCATGCCTGCGTTGAAATCCTGCGTGGCGGGTGGCATGTCCCCCATCAGCACCGCGTCGGGTGCGGTAGGGGCGGACTCGAGTTGGGTGTCGCTGTGTTGCGCGGCGTCCATGGCCTGCTGCGCGTAGGCGGCGGTCACGTCGGGCCCCAACGTCGAGCCACCGGCTGCCGTGGCGTCGCGGGATTGGGAGTCGAGGTCGGTGATCGAGGAGGCTGGTTTGGTTAGCGACGTGCCCGAAGACGCTGTGGCGTCGGGGTCGATGTCGATTGTGATGGACGGTGTGGATGCGAAGATGTCGACGCGCTCTTGCGCCGCTTTGGATTCGGCGGTGTCGGGTATCTCGCGCATGGTCTTATCTCCTGTGGACGACGATGACGGCTCGTCTTCGTGGGTGAGGTACGTCTGCCAGTTTTGCGACACCCATGCCTTGCCCTGTTCGTATCGTTGGCTGGCCCACTCCCCTGGGGCGGCCAGTATCGTTTCGGTGATGTTGGCCTTGCTGTTTCCGCCGGGGTAGAGCGCTTTCCAATGCGTTGAGCCGGTGATCCTGTCTTTGAAGAGACTTAGGATTGATTCTTTCTTCCAGTTGATCGCCACCACGATGATCGTGAGCAGGATGTACTCGATAGCCAGGAAAAGCAGTTCCAGGAAAATTGGTATGTCGGTCCAGAGGGTGATTAGATCGTTGAGCCAGGAGCGAAGGATCACGATGATCGCCAGTACCGCAACGAAATACAGTCCATGTCGTGCGGCACGGGCCCAGGTGTTGGCGAGCGGATCGTAGGGGCGTCGGCGGTTTACCGATCCGGCCGCGACGTAGGCGCTGCCGATGCTGAGCCCGATGGCTAGCGATAGGTGCGAGACCAGGTAGTAAGCACTGACGACGGAGAACACAAAGAACACCAACGCGAACACCAACGCGAATCCAGCCAAACCCACGGTGCTCATAGAGGGTTCGACAAAGGATTGGATCGCGGGGTCGTTGGTGATGCAGGCTGGGTTGGGGCCGTGGTTGTTTTGCGCCTCGGCCCAGGCTCGGGCACATTCGGCGTCTAGGACCTTGCCGTAGTTGATGAGCCAGTTGACCTTGCGGATGATGTCGGTGCCGAAGGATGCGTTGGAGGCGTTGACACCTCCTTCATCACCGGTGAATGTGACAGCGGTTGCGAGTCCGAACAGGAAGTCCAGGATTGTTTCGATGATGGCGAAGGGGTTGGACACCATCATGATCACGAACATCATGAGCACGAAAGCCGCGCCCAGTCGGTGCCATTGGGCTTTAGCGAACTGTGCGTTGTTGCCTTCGACGCGCCGGTACACCATGGATACGATCAGCATTGCCATGCTGATTCCCACGATGTAGATGGGGTTGACGTGGCTGAACAGATGCCCGGCGAGCTTGTCGTATCCCTCGCGTAGGTATGGCAGCCAATTGTCGGTCTTGGTGGGCCAGTCCACAAGGCCAGCGCCCCAGGACATTAGGACCAGGACGAAGTAGTAGATCGACTCGGCGCCAGCGCCGAAGAACCCAGCCCAACCGCCCCAGGGCGGGGTTTCCAGAATTAGCCGGTAATAGGCGATCTTGCCGCCGTCTGAATCGATGAGGTTGAGCCAGTCAATGGCTGGATTTCCCCCGCCGGTGGTGGTCAGTGGCTCGATTTGATCTGGTGGCATCGATTACACCGCCTGTGGGAGCATGCTGTGGCGTCCGTCTGCGGCCTCTCGCTCGCGCAGGTCGCGGGCGTGGGTCATGGTCGATGAGGTGGTGTCGGATGCCTGTCGCAGCTCCTCTAGGAAGTGTCCGAGTAGTTGGCCGAACACGGTGTGGCCGTTACCGTCGTTGAGCCAGCCCTGGCCTTCGTAGCCCTTCTTGGTTTTGTTTTTGTTCTTCGGGTCAGGCGGCGAGGCCTCGTTGACCATGCGATCGACGAGGGTCTTGGTGGGCGGCACTTCACCCCAGATGAATGAGGCGATGGCGTTTTCACGGGTGCCTTGCGCCAGCATGATGCGTTCCTGCACCAGTTTGGCCGCGGCGTCATAGTCGGTGCCCAGCTGGGAGGCGATACCGACGATGTTGCGGCCGCGGCGGCCCACTCGGTCTGGGGTTTCCACCAAACGGAAGAGAACCGTGGATCCTTTTTGGAAGTTCAGTTCGTCGGCGTAGAAGCCGCAGACCGCGCGGATCTCTTGGAAGCGCCATGCGGTGATCTCAGCGATCGCGGTGTAGGCGAGCTGTGAGAATCGGTTGGTGTCGGTGGCGTCACGCTCGAAATGGTCACCGCGGTATACAGGCAGGCCATGAGTGCGGAACACCACGAAATGCGCCGAGCTCGCGAACGGCGGGAGAGGCTTTTGGCCTGGCGGGTCGATGAACGCGCGGGTGTACGGGCGCCGTCCCCAGGCATCGAACTTGACTTTCAGATCGGCGCCCGCCGAGCCGGCCCCTTGGTAGTGGGGCAGGTGATCGATCAAGTCGCGGGTGGACCATAGCTGTGCGTTGGTTCGGTATTGGGGGTCGAGGCAGCCGGCGAGGATGTTGGCTTGTTCGGACATGCTGCCGATCTGCAGTAGCGGTAGCCACAAGTCCATGAATACTTGCTGCGCCTTGTCCATCGGCAGGATTTTGAGCAAATCCAGGGAGAGATCTCCGTCAACGCAGTCGACGATTTGGACGTCGTCGCGGTAGGCCTCATTGCCGGTAGCTCGGACTTGAAGCTCGGCCAGCGCTTTAGCCAAGACCTCGACTTCACCTTCGGCCGACTGATCCAAATAGTGCACAGGCAGACGCATGGCATACATTTGGCAGGCACGGAATTTGAGTTGTTCGGACTTGCCGACACCTTTTCGACCGGTGATGCCGAAGGAGCCGCCGCTGGGCTTGTCCGGCGCGTTGTGCACATCCCAGTGCATGACCTGGTTGAGTGCGTTTTCCTTGCAGCGGGCGTAGGGGATTCCGACGGGGTCCCCGGCGATGGTGCGGCGGATCGGCATCATGCCGCTGAGTAGCTTGGTGGTGGTGACCTGCTTGTAGTCCTCGATCATCGGAGATGACGACGCGCCCGGCATCATCGCCTCGAGGAGCTCGTACTGACCACCGATGGGCATCATCGGTTTGAAGTCCTGGCGCAGCAGATGCTGGCGGATCTTGTCCACACCGTGATTGAGGGTGTTGAGGTTCTGTGAGCCGAAAGCGAAGACCGTGCACACCCGCATTCCGGTTGGGGCGGTGTCGTTTTTGACTGCTTCACGGAACTTGTCGTGCTCGGAGCGGCGCCGCTGGTAATTCTCGGCATCAAACTGGTGCTTGGAGTTAGCTTTGTCTTCGGCGTTGAGTTCGTTGCGGACTCTCTTGAGTTCCTCATCGTCGATGTCGTCGGCGTTGAAGTCGAATGTCATCATGAAGTCGCCAGTGATACCGTCGCTGCGTTTCAGCTGGTCAACGAGGTAGGTAAAAGTGTTGACACCCCAACTGAGTTTCTTCGGATACTCGGCGATCACAAGCCGCGTTTGGAAGCTGACGTAGCCATCAGGGAAGTCTTTGTTGCGGTCTTCGATGTTCTTGACTGCCAGCGCTCTTCCATCGGTGGTCGAGGTGAAGTTGTCGCGGAACTTTGCCCGCAGATTATCGCCCCAAGTGTCCTTGTAGGTTTGGATCGCATCTGGGTCGGTGCGCAATTGCGCGACCACCTTGTCAACGAAATCCTCGGCCAACGCTTCGCCGTCAGCGCTTTTGTTTATATCGATCTCGGGGAACGTGTTTGGTCCAGCGACCGCCACCCGGGTGCCATCACCCGATGGGATATCAGGCGCCTCATCGCCCATCGTGCGCATCCGGTCATAGGCCCAGCGCACATGGTCGGGGTTGGCCTTCTTCGGCTCGAACTGCATCGGGATGGCCTGGAAATAGCGCGCTTCGAGCTCTGCGATCCACAGCGGGCCGACATCACCGTGTGGATCAATCACCGCCACGCTCGACAAGAGGCGGTCTTTGTTCGATCGACTCACAGGCAAGCACACCGACAGCCAGTACACGCGCTGAAACTCTGGCTCAGCGAGCAGCTGGCGGTGAAACCCGTTGACCATGTGTTCTAGGAGCGGAAACTTGCCGGGCTGCCAAAAGTCTGGGACTCCGTCGACATAGCGGCGCAGAACTTCATCGTGTGGTGTCTTGCCGAGTAGGCCTAAGAGCTTGAAGTCTGCGGCGTTGAGCGTCGAAAGCTGTACGAACAGTTCCTCATTGGCGATCTGGCATGAGGTGAAGGTCTCCGGGTTGCATGGTGTCGCGTCGATGCCCTGCAGAATGTAGTTAGCCCAGATCGTTCCGTCCGCCATGTACTGCACATTGCCGGGGAACTTGGTCATCTTAGGAATGTAGGGAGCCATAACGGGTTCAGCGCCTTCCGCGGTTCTTCACTTCGGGGCGAAACGCTGTCCGCCAGTACAGAAGTAGTTGGGTTGTGTCGCGCAGGTGGCCGGACTTGTTCATCGAATTGATCCGGCTGTTTAGCCGAATGAACCAGATCAGGAAGATCGCTCCGAGGGGGAGCCCGAACCATGGGCTGGTGAAAAACGAGATTGTCAACGCGACCGGGAAAGTTCCCATCAGAATCCCGATGGCTGGGAGCTGATAACGCTGGCTTCGGTTACCTAGCAGCTTGAGTCGCCACTCGACGACGACTTCCTTGACATCGTTGAAAACCCGGAAAGGGTACATGTATGCAAAACCCCCGCGCCTTGACCGTCCCTTAACTGAAGAAGGTCGGGCTGCTGTCAGAGGCCATTTCCAGAATGAACCAAAGGCCACCGACCGCGAACGCGCTCACAAACACCACCCATACGGCGCCCACGACGTCCTTGGCCTTGCCGGCCTGCTTTCCTCCGCTACCGTCAGATCCGGCCTTCGCGGCGCCGAAGTTGATATTGATGATCATCCACAGGCCAAGAAAGCCGAGGATGAAGAAGGTGATCATCACAGCGCGGGTAAACCACGTGTAGAGGAACCCATTGCCGGTGCCGTCGCTCTCGAGCCCTGCCAGGTATTGAACTGACTCAGTGGGCGGTGGGACCGGCCCCATGGCTGATACCTGATCAGCGGTCGCTGACATCCAGGTGACGGCAGGGTCGATGAGATCAAGCATGGAACTTCCCCCTCATAACATTTCATTAGAAGTGCGCCAGTGGCGCTCTTCCCCACATCCCCTCAGCAGCCGGATTGTCGCCATCCGATGCTGTCCTACTTCACTGGAAACGGTAGCACTGGATCGCGGTCGATCGCCAGAAGCTCGCACCGATCCGCTCGGCATGTCGCAAAATCTGGAAATCTGTTCGGGGGGACCAGCTTATGAGGCTCCGGTGGGCTGTGTTGCGGCATGCGGCCGGGACTTCGAGGTTTTGTTGCAGCTATCCGGTGGCGTTTACGTGCCCTGCGGGGTGTCCACGGCCGTGGCGGTATGCCCGGGGGCGGTGACGGTGCGATGGCGAGGGCTGGATCGGTGCGTAGGTTGGTTTCTTTGCCGAACTGAGCACTTGGAGTGCGCTCGTCGGATATCCGAGGCCCTGACTGGAGCTAGGCCATGCTGGCACGCTGTTTGTCGGCGACATCCCGAGACGCCGTGATCATGTCGTTGGTATGCCGTGCCGATACCAGAATTTGGCCCCTATCCTGCCCCCATCATGGCAATGGCAGGTCAATCTATTGGCCCGCAGCGCTGGGTCACTTTCTGGTATTGATCTGCGCCAGGCCAGCATTTCCGCACCGTATTCTGGTCTCTCGCTGCGACTAATCTGCCCGTAGCAGAACACTATTGCCATCCCCTTGACTCTCACCAAGACCCCACATCGTGGCCCCAGCGCTCCCCCACCCCGGCCCTGAGTTGCCCCCAGTAGCGCCCCGACACACCGATACATCCCCCCACGGCAACGCTCGTGGCTCTACGCTGTGATGCATGAAGGCATATTTACATGCCAGCAAAGCGGGGGCTAAAGCAAAAGTCTTGACCCAGTGCTTCATCGACTTTGCTGATCTATACAGTCAAGGTTTTCTCAACGAGAACTCCACCATATGGGCGGACGCCGAGTCTCCCGACTTGAGTTTTTGGGCGCTCACCGACCGCAGTCAGTACGTGCGGGTCATCCGGGTCACCGAGCCTGGGTATGTGCGGCTAACAAAGAACGAAGTGCGTTGGAGCCGGACGTTCGACGGCACAAACAACGACAACGCCGAGTATGTGTTGAACCGCAAGAACATTCCCGGCAACAATGACGTACATCTGACGTTAATCGTCAAACACCGGGTCCCGGGTAAGCAAGTCAAGATCATCGAGCAGTCCCGGACCAAGGAACTCGAGAACGGAGCCTTCACATTCGGTAACGGCACCGCGATCGATCTCGCCGCGTATCGGCCGCCCGAGGAATATGTTGAGCCCACCGTTTTCGAGAAGACTCACGCCAATTGGCATGGTGTGGAACACATGATGTCCTCTATCCCTGCGACCAACAGGCAATGGATCCGCGATCACCTTGAGGTGTTCCAACTCCAACTCGAAACTCAGCTCCTGGACACCATCAACGAGTACCTCGACCAGATCGACAAGTTCGGTGACGGCGTCGCCGAACTACTGCTAAATAGGGTGCTCGCCGCAGAGGCGTCATAGCGCATCGCATCCGCATAGAACAGCCTTGTCCTGGATGCGCGTAGGCGTAGGAACTCCCCTGCGGCTAGCCACTGACTCAAGGGATTTCGATGCCCGCCAGGGATGTCGCCACTCCTGGCGTGCCCGCTGTCCATTGCGCGACTACGCCTGACAGCTCCGATTCATTCGCCGCATCACCGGTTTCTGTGGTGCCCTGATCGCATTTCGGCGCTGGCGTGGGTTCTGAATCCGACTAATCATTCACGCTGCCGCTAAGAACCGCGACCGCGTGACCTGACACCGCACGGCCCCCGCGCTCCTGGTGTGGCAGCTTCGATGGTGCTACACCAGGAATCACAGCGTCAGGAGAGCCGCGTAGGCCGGCCGGTATCCCTCACTCGGCAGCCACGTCTTCGTCCCATGGCCGCGCTAGCGGTGTCTGAATGATTTCTGCCGTTGAACTGTTGGCTTCGACGAGCGCTGCCTGGCCTGCGCGGCGTTTGGCGAATTTGATGCCGGTACTCGGCCAGATTGTGCCGTCGGAGGAGGGGCCGCTAAATAGCAGTGTGGGTGTGCTCGCAGCCGAGAACGCCTTGTACAGTTTGTTGCTTTCTCGTTGTCCGACGAAGCCCTTGGCTAGACCGGTGGCGTAGACGTGCATGCCCAGGTCGTTGCGGCGTTCGATGATGGATACCAGGTAGTCCAGCGGGCTGGGCACCCCGTAGGTGCCCGAGAAGGTGGCGACGCCGTCAATGATGACGAAGATTTCCGGGCCCTGGAACCAGGAGCGGTCGCGCATGATTTGAGCTGACAGGGTGACTTCGCCGTCATCCATGGCGGGGAAGCGTGGCTCCATCAATGCCTCGAGTTTGCGCATTGCGGGTTCTAGCGCGGCCATGGAGTCGACGTAAGACAGGAGATAGCCCTGGTTTTTGAGTTCCTCTTGTTCGACGAGCAGGTTGTAGCGCGATTCGATGATGAGGATCTTGGCTTCCTCGTTGGTGTACTGGCCGCGGATAGAGTTGATGAGACCTCTTAGCAGCGAGGTCTTTCCGCTCTGGACGTCGCCGAGGGCCAGCAGGTGCGGGGAGATTTCGTCGGGGATTTCCACGACGCGTAGGTCTTCGCAGCTGATGCCGATAGGCATCCGGATGTCCAGCGATTTGCGGCGGTTGCCGATGGGTAGGGGCTGTTTGCGGCGCAGTTCACTGACATACCTGCCATACACCTCGTCGATTACCTGGTAGTCGATCACCGGGGGCGCGGGTTCGATGCGTGGGGCGCGTTGATCGCCGAGGGGCGCCGGCGCGTTCGGGTCAGGTTCCCACTTCGTGGCCAGCATGTCAGTGAGTGCGCGGATGCGAGCACCATGGTTTTCGTAGTGGTTGAAGGTGTCGTTGCCCTTTTCGTGTCCGGTGGCGGCGATTGGTTCGCGTTGTGGAACAACGATTCTGGCGTTGAGCCCTGATTCCAGGTCAATGCATCGGCCGGTTTGGTCCTTGGGGACCTGCCTGAGCAGGTTCTTCATCGCGGTGTCCAAGGTGGTGGAGCTGTTGATTTCCTCAACCATCAGATGGATGGTGTTACCGAAGTACTCTTTGAGCTTCATCGGGATCTTGGAGTCGGAGTCAGCCGACACGATCAGGTGCAGGCCATACGAGCTGCCGTCACGCATGATTTTTAGTAGCTGCTCGATGACACCGGATTCCTTGTAGTACTCGGCGAATGCCGCGAAGCCATCGATCATCAGGAACATGTGCCCGTAGGGGTCTTCGGCCACCGGTGCTGTTTCTCGGGACTGGAAGTAGCCCGCCAGATCGGTGACTTGCCGGTCGCCGAACTCGCCTTCACGGATCGCTAGGACGCGCATGAATTCGCCGATGAATCGGTCGATTTTGTCGGTGTCGTTTTTGCGGGCGTAACCGCCGACGTTCGGCAAGTTCGCGACCTCGGACAGTTTGGCGCCCATGTAGTCGATGAGATAGAAGTTGCAGTAGCGCGGATGGTAGGTGTGTGCGGCGCCCATCACAATGGACTGCATCGCGGTGGTGCGGCCAGTGTTGGTTTTGCCCAAAATTCTTGTGTTGGACCCTGCCCCATCGCATTTGAGGATGTAGGGCAGCCGCTTGGCCAGCTTGGGGGCGTCGATGTCACCGATCCGGATCTGTACGGGCCCGGCGGTGAAATAGGTTTCCTCTAGAGGAATGTCGGCGTAGGTGATAGGTGCACGCAGCGACGGCTTCCATAGGTCCAGGGCCGTGATCTCGTTGAACTTGGCCAGCTGCTTTGGGATCGCTTCGCGCAGTGGCACACCCCGTTTCGGATCCGCTGGTCTTGGCCGGGAGGTGTTGGCGGTGGGATCGTTGGGAGTGGGGGTGTTCTGGTGGAACTGGTTGGTGAGGGTGAACTGATGCAGTCCTGCGCGGCCGCGGGACCGGTTCGAGCGCCCTGACACGGTCGTGGTGTTGTCGTCTTCCGCGCTGAGATAGCGCTCCTTAACGTTGAAGGCCCAGAACCGTTCCAGTTCCTGTCCGTAACCGGTGCCGCGGTACAGGATGCCCGCACCCTGACCGGATGGCAGGTTCACTGCGGCGCCGGTCTTTTTCAGCACGGTGCGCGAATAGGATTCGCTGGCCGCCTTCAGGGAGATGCCGTAGGTGGTGTGTTTCATCAGGTCACCGATGAGGACTTCGTCAATGAACTGTGAGGACGCCAGGATTCGCATGTCGATCGCGCGGCCGACCGCGCCGCCGCGGGTCAGCAGACGCTGGTAGCCCTTGTCTTTGTGGGCGTGCATGAATTCGTGGAATTCGTCGACGATGATGAAGATCGACGGCGGCGGCTTGGGGAACGTTGGGTCTTCTGCGCACTTCTCGCGCCATTCCACGTAGCTTTCCAGCTTGAGGGCGCGTAGTTCTTCTTCGCGGCGGATGATTTCGCCTTCGATGACATCGCCCGCGCGGTCGATGAGCTCGATTTCTTCTTCGAGGTTGGTGATGTGTGCGATGACGTGGGGCAGCTTTTCGAAGCCGTTGAACGTCAGGCCGCCCTTGAAGTCCATGAGGATGAAGTTGACTTTGTCTGGGCCGTAGCGCAGGGCCAGCGAGAGCACTAGGCCACCCAGCAGGACTGATTTGCCGGCGCCGGTGAGGCCCTGCAGGGTGCCGTGGTGACCGGCGCCTTCGATTGAGGCTTCGGCCATGTCCAGCCAGGTGATCTGGCCGTCTCGTTCTCCGCTGGTGAGGTCGGCGGTGTATCCCAGGGGGATGTTGAAGTGGGAGTCCGCGGAGTTCTTTTCCCACTGGGGCCGGGGGTCGTAGTCTTCCAGGCGTCCGTTGACGCCGTTGACTTCCAGGAAGCTCAGCTCTTTGTCGCTGGCTTCTTCGACTACGTCGGCGTCCCAGTTCTTGGGCCGGAACTGGGCCATGCGCATCGCGAACACGCGTGCGGTGTCGTAGGTGACGGTGTCGATCTTGGCGATCGGTTCGTTCTTGTAGGGCACTCGTAGGTCCCGGTTGGCGCTGATACGCAGCCACGCGTCTGGCGCTGTCAAGGAGTCACTGATCGCGCGCAGCACCACGAAGGTGGTGTTGGGCTTGTTGATGCCGGGGGGCAAGATCGCGTCCACGTTGGGGGTGTCGATGAACACCACTGTGTGAGTAGGGTTTCCGTCTTCTGTGGCAGGAAGTGCTGGGGATGCTGCGTATTCGGCCAGGGAGCCCCACACGTTGCGGGCGGTGCCAGACAGGTCGTGGCGGCCTGTGTCTTGGGTGTGCGGCAGCCATTTGACCCAATCCCATTCGGCGGGATTCTGTGTGACGATGCCGATCGCAACCTCGGTGGGCAGATGGTTGTAGGCCAGTGACATCATCATGGCGCGCCCCAGACCGAGCACTAGATCTTTGGCGTCTTCGTCGGTGTGGAAAGCGAATGCGTTCAGTGCCGCCAGGTCAACGCCGAGCGGGCATTTGGTGACGAAGTTCTGGGTGCGCAGGAATCGGCGCCACGCGCCGGTAGTCAACGGTTCCTGGTCTTCTTCGACCACCAGTGTGCCCGGCCGGATCTTTGGTGTGAGTTCCGTGGCGCGGGCGACGCCGACACGGGCGGACAGGTACGGGTACATGCCCATCGGGGGCGCGTCGGTGCGGTCGGCTTCGGCGCTGTCGAGCTTGGGGGCGCTACCGGTTCGCCGGTTGACGCGCCACATGCTGACCCCGACCTTGGACAGGAGTGTGTTGGGGTCTGGGTAGGCGCTGGCTTGTAGGAGGTGTTGGTAGGCGCCGAGCTGGTGGGCGAGGATGCGTTGCTGGTCCAGGTGCCGGAAGTATTTTTTTCGGGGCTGGTAGAGGTCATTTTGCGCGCCGCTGGAGCCACCAAGGCCCATGTAGGCCAGTCCGGAGATGAGCATGCCGGCGGGGGCCATCATCATCATCGGGGACATGACTCGCATGCCAGTCAGGATGATCAGCATGAACATGCCGAGCATCATCAGGGCCATCACGATGGGCATGATGCGCTGGATGATGTTGGTTTTACTGACTTCCGGCAGCGTGAGGGGGTCGTCGAGTTTGATGCCGGTGTTGGGCGCCTCGGGGATGGTGCGAGGTATAGGCCGGTAGACCAGTGTCGATGACATGAGGTTGTGGTCCCCCCTGGGATCTATGGGATGAGTCGGTTCGGGTGTGGTGGTCTAGTTTTCCTGCGGCGGTGGCGGTGGGGCCTCGCTGCTTGGGGTGACGACGTTGGGGTCCAACGGAACTGCCTTCTGGTTGACATTCGGTGGCACCAGGGGGGATAGCTCCACTGATGCGGCCAGATGAGAGAACGTCGGGCCAGGTGAATACAGTTCAGCGATCGGCCATGGGATTGGGAGCGGATCTTTGGCGCCGATTCCCAGTGCTTTGACGGTGGAGTCGTATTTGTTTTGTTCATCGGGGCCAATGAAGTAGCGAACACCCTTGGCGGTGATCAGGAAAAGTTGTTCTTGGGCGTGGGATTCGGCTGTGGCACCGGTGATGCGCACGAACCAGCCTTCCCCAGGTGCGGTGTAGGCCGCGTTTGCGGTGGCCTCGGGGTTCGTCGAGCGCAGTAGCTCAACAACATTTTGGGCCTTATCAGGCGCTACAGGTAGCGCCTCACCGGTCATTACGGTGGCAGTTGCTTTCAGGTCCTGAGAGCCCTTGCTCCATGACCAGCACAGCACGTGCGGTTGACGAAACGTTGGTGCCACCGCGGGGTAGAACCGGTTGTCGATGTCAGATACCAGTGGCACCGCGGACAATTGGGCACGCGCGAGGGTGGTGATTTCCTTGCTACCGGTGTTGATCAGTAGCTGCGCGGTGAATTCGCTGACCTGCTGCACTCCGTTTTGTTGCGGGATGAAGTACTGGCGGGTGCCGTCGGCGGCGGCTGTTTCGATCACGTCACCGTTGAGGGTTTGCGGCAGAGCGGGATTGACACGGCCGCGATCGGCGATGAACGGTGCGGTCAGTGCCGGCGCTGCGGGGATCGCGTTGAACAATCCTTTGGATACCGCGATCGCCTTGGCGGAGACTTCCGGGGTCAAGTGCAGTGCTTGTCGAGTGGCTTGATCCTGCGGACCTACCAAAGCGCGAACACCGTTGTAGACGATCCATTCTTGGGGGTTGTCGTCAAGTTTGATGAGCATCGCGTCGTTGGCGGGTAGTGCGGTGACCGCGGAGGTCAGGGAGTCAGCGCCGGCGAACAAGGTGGTGGTGCGGGAGTCGGCTTTGGTCAGGGATAGTTCGGCAGCATCGGAGGTGCGGTCGCAGACAGTCCATTTTGTGGTGTCATCGCCGCGGACGGCGAGGTTGTCGGTGCCGTCGAGCAGACCCATGGGGTTGCCGGTGGGACGCGATTTCAGTGTTTCATCTTTGACCATTTTCGGCAGCTCAGGCTTGTTGAGGATCAGCCGCGCTGAGGCGAGGTCTCTGACTTCGTGCCACTTCAGGCCGGTCTTGTCGCTGTCGTACAGGACGTATCGTCCGCCGGATTTGGTCATGATGAAACTAGAGGCGCCTTGATCGGCGCGGGGCGCGAAGTAGCCGGCGACGTAGAAGCCGCCGCCGACAAGGCTTACCACGAAAGTGCCGACCACGAATGCCATGGTTTGGTCGGAGAAGTGGTTGCCCAGTAGGCGCGCGTCGCGGCGGGTGATGGCTTCCATGACGCGCCGGATCTGCATCCGGTAGCCATCGATCTGCGCCTTGTGTGTCTTGTAGCGGGTCACTGGATTTGGCCTCCGGCGGTGACGAGGTGGTCAAGGTTGGTTGTGGTCCCTGTGATGGGGTCGACCTGTTCGGCAATGGCTGGAAGGATGTCTGCCGGTGTCAGCGACTGGAACTCTTTGAGTGTCGGGGAGTTGATGTTGTTTCCGAACTCGATGCTCAGGCGGTTGCCGTGGTGCTCCTCGGCGGACTCGATCACGTTGCGGCAGAAGCGGCCGTTGCCGACGATGTCGAGGAAGGACTTCTCTTCGTCCATGGTCTTCATCAGAGAGAGCCGTGAGGCGGTGCTCATGAGGATCTCGCGGGATTCGTCGGGCAGGATCAGATCGTTGAGTGACGCCATGAGCGCCGCTATATCGCCGATCTCTTGTGGCGTGTAGGACTTGAAGGCGATCGTCTTGGAGAAGCGGCTACGCAGACCGTCGTTGACGGACAGGAACCGCTGCATCGGGCCGGCGTATCCTGCGATGATCACAATCAGGTCGGCGCGGTCGTTTTCCAGCGCCAGAAGCAGTTCACCGACAGCTTCGATGCCGTAGATGGACGGTTTGCCCTCATGCCATTGCACGATGTCGTAGGCCTCGTCGAGGAACAGGACCCCACCCTTGGCCTCTGCGATGACCTCACGGGTCTTCTTCTTCGATTCACCCAGGGATGACCCGATGAAATCACCAGGCCCCTTCTCAACCACTTTGTCGGTACGGGATAGACCCAGTCCTGCAAAGGTTTTCGCTACAACGCGGGCGATGGTGGTTTTACCAGTGCCGGGCGGTCCAGTGAAGATCAGGTTGCGTGTCTTGACCGCGACCTTAAGACCGCGACGAATCTTCTCTTCCTCATACAAGATGGTGCCGCGTAGTTTACGGACCTCGGCTTTGACGTTCTCCATGCCGATTTGCTTTTCCAGTTCTTCGCTGGCTTCTTCCAGCAGCTGCGCCCGGTGCGCTTCGAACTCGACGGCTTTAACCTCGGTGAGCAGCGGTTCGGTGCTCGCATCCCAGTACAGGGCACGTTGTTTGATCAGCTCACTGGTCGTCAGGTGCAGCTTGACGTCAGGGTTGTCGAGGGCCTGCTGCACCTTCGGCAGGGAACGTTGTCCCAGTGCCGAGTTGAAGTAAATTTGGGCGTTGTGCTCGTCGTCTTCTTCGCGGGCAATCAGACCCAAGTGATACAGCACTTCGGCGCTGATCGCCGGGTACCGGTATCCCTTGTCGTCAGGGGTCGGGTTCGGACTGGGGTGAGGCGCATCAGCGGTAGCCAGGTTCGACTTAGCGCCTTCAAGATTGCCTAGATGCGCATTGGCGATACCTGTGAGTAGCCACGCAAGCGACTGGGTTTCACGGTCCTTGACATCCAGCTCATTGTCGAACTGATCATAGGTATTCGGATCATGGATGTTCTGGCACAGCTCGAGTACGTCCTGCCAGCGCGCAGCTCCGTGATATACAAGGGCATCTGCGAGGACAACAGCCGGAATCCGCACGGGTGCACCACTGATCACCGAATGGGCCAGCTCAAACCGCTTCTCCGCAGTCAACTTGCTGGCGTAGCCCAGATACACGACACTAGGCGTCGTGTTTGTGTATTCCCATTCCAGGAAGCCGTAGGCCACCTTGATCGGTAACGGAACGTCTTGGCGGCCAAAAGCCTTCTGCAGGGTCTGCCCCCAACCCGCGCGGTTCTCGTAGATCTTCTCCAGCCGCTCCCGGCTGGCGGGTTCGCGTGTCTCAAGGAAATCCAGGTACGCCATCGCGCGCTGCGTATCGCAATCATTGGGGTAGTCCTCGACGGCGTACTCGAGGTTATCCCGGGCCACTGCCAGGTTGCGAGTAGACCCGAACAACGCCTTGAGTCCGTCCTGGAATCTTGCTATGTCAGCCATGTGATGCTGCGCTCCCCTGCCGGTGGCACGTGGTAGTTGTGTTGTGGTTCATGTTGTGGTTCAGGCTGTTCCGCCGGATTGGTGTCCCCAGATGGTGATCTTTCCGATGGCCCACCATTTGTCGATGCTGTCCTGGTTGGGGCCGCCGATCCCAGCGCCCAAGGGACCTCGACGGACTTTGGGTGGGGGTGTGCTGTCTTGGACTGCCATCACGACCTGCACGGTGGATACGCAGGGGATGTCCAGCGTCGCGCCGGCTGCGGTGGGATTGGGGATCTCCTGGACGAAGGATTGTCCGCCGATGGTCCACAGGATGCGGGTCACCAGGCGCTGTTCCTCCCAGTGGGAGCGCTTGTTCGTTTCGGAGTAGTTCCAGCCGGGCACTACATGGATGGAGCAGATGGTGACTGGGGAATTGAATGTCAAGACGAAGCCGCCTGCGGTGTAGCCGAACAGGATTGGGCAGCGGAACGCTGAGCTCGCTTCAGGCAGGAACGCTTCGATTGGGTCGGTGCTGCCGGAGGGGCAGTTGTTTTGGAATCCATCCCTAGGCGGGTTGAGGACATCGTTTTTTGTGGTGACGGACGGTGTTTCGTTTACCGGGGCGGCCTCGGGGCCGTCGATCAGTTTGGTCTTGTTGTCCTCGCCGGTAAGGCCGATCGCCAGGGCCACAATCACGATGATCGCCGCGAATGTGGGCAGTCCAATTTTCGCCGGCCGCGGCAGGCGCGCCCACCGCGCGCTGATCGCGCGGCGCACCACGCCAAGCATGCGTGTGGCCGCAGCCAGTCTCTGGCCGCGGGGGCCCTCAGATGTGCTGTCGTTGCCCGGTTTCGGCTCGTCGTCGATTGGCGGATGTGGTTCAGGAACGAGATCTTGTTCCTCTTCGGCGAATTCGATGTCTGTCACGGGCGTGATCGCGTCCATGTCCTCAGGGATGTCCACGGGATCTAGGCGTGGCGGCTCCCACCGATCCTGGTTCTGGGCGCGTTGTTGTTGCACCCACCCGTCTTCGTCGTCATCGCTGGCAAGCGGGACCGCTGGCGGGGGTGGTCCGGGAATGTATTGGCGGGCAGGTCCGCTGCTGGTGGGGATGGCTAGTTCGTCGTCGGTGATCAGGGAGAACAGATCTGGGGTATCTGGGTTGTCTTTAGGGGCCCAGGCCGCGGCCGCCGCTTGGGGGGGCGGGGGTGCGGCGGCCGCGGCGCGGCGAGGGGGCTGAGGGGACGCTGGAATCAATTCGGCGGCCATACTGTCGGCCAGTGATGCCAGGTCGGTCTCTGTGAGGGCACGGTTAGTCAGGAACTCATCGAGCTGAGCTCCCAGGCGTTTACGGTCCGCTTCCGATACGGACATGGGAATCCCCCTCCCCCCTTGTGGTGAAGACGCTGTCCCCCGCGCCTTCCCCAACAATCTACCAAGACAACTTTATGATAGGTGGGAGGCGCGGGGGAAGCGCCGTCTCTCGGAGGGGGAATTTTGTATGGAGCTCAAGGAAAGTACGAAGCGGAACGTCTTCATGGCCAAGGTCAACACCGGGCCGCTTCTAGTTCCGGTGATCATTGGCCTTGTCATCTGGAACATGGTGATCTCGTGCGGCCAGCAGGGGCCCGTTGATGTGCAGTCCGAAATCAACCAGAACTTCCGGGTGACGTTCTTCGCCCGTAACTTTCTGCTGTTGTGGCTGGCGGGGAGCTGCACCGAGCAGCAACTCAAAACTCCTGAGGGATGTGATCAGCCCACCAAACTCGCTGCCATGTCCGCGATTTCAGGGACCCCTGTTCTGAACTCTTCTCCCCTGACCGTGACCGACATCAACACGGTCAAAATTGATCGCACCGCGACCCAATCCGGTGAGCCTGAGTGGACGCTGAAACTTGCGGCCACCGTGATCCCCCCCACTTCCACTGGTGAGGGGATCTCCACCTACCGGCTGTACTACCAGCTGAACGTGCTCGAGACCGACGACACCTTCAAGGCGTTGATCTGGCCGCGTCCGGTTGGCGACAAGCAGCGCACGGTGGAGATCAAGCCGTTCTATTCGGTTTCGATCGACCCGAAATCTAATCTGTCGAAGAACGTTTCCGATTTCCTTGAGGCCTACTACAAGCCCACTGGCCAGAAGTCAGTCAGCCAGCTTCTCGTCACAGGAAACTTCAAAGACCAGCCGCTCAACGGCACCCCGTACGCGGGGGTGAAGATGACATCGTTGATGGCATCCAAGACCAGCGCAGACCCCACACAGGCCAAACCTGGTGATGTCATGCATGTGCTGGCCACCGCCAACCTGGTCATCACCCAGACAACGTTCCTGATCAGCAACATCCCACTGCGACTGGTTATGGCAGAAAACAAATCATGGCTCGTTGACGGATTCGAAGAACCCATCGACTTCGGTGCCGTCACCTACAAGTAGACCCAGCATCGCTAAGGAAAGGCAACGCGAGATGACCACCGACCACATGAGCATCAACCAGATCGCGGACCGAATCGACCCCCGTGCAGCACAAGTCGCTGTCGCTAGGATCTTCACGGCGCTCGCCGGCGACTTCGACAGCGGTCAAACTGTCACAGTCGTGTGCGAGACAATCAGCCCGCTCCATAAACGCACCGGCCTACCGTCCATTTTCAACCAGAACGACGAGGACCGGGAATTCTGGGCGCGCCACCTGTAGCCTCGGAATGCACTGTCGCAGTGAACATGCATACACCCCATCCGGCGGGACGGCCTATTCAGGTCGACCACCCGATACTGGGGTTTACCAGACGTCATTTCTAGCCAGCTGAGTACATGTGGAGACGGAATGGACATACACGCCGAAGCCAGCAGGTGCACCAACCGTTGGGAACTAGACTCCCTTTCCATCCGTGTGGACAACACCTACAGCCAGCCGAATGAACTATTCGACGCCTACGTAGTGCTGGCCGCCCGCGCCACAGAGATCGGCGCCACAGAACTATTAGCGGAATGGGAAGACTGGGCATCACGCCGCTACGGCCTGAGCCTCACCGACACTCGGTAAGACAATCGCCGGGGCCTTGCAACGAGAAACAAGCAAGCATTGAGACCAGAGAGGTGGTAACACACCATGACCATCGACTACATGAGCCTCGAGGAGATCGCGGACCGAATCGATCCCCGCGCAGCCCAACTGGCAGTCGCGAAGATCTGTGCTGAAATCGCCGCCGATCGAGGCAGTAACGGCGACACCGTCGACGCCGTAGTCGACGCCATCGAAGAGCTTCATAGCCGCAGCGGTCTGCCCGCAATCAAGAACCCAACCGAGGCCGAGTACGAATTCTGGGAGCCACACCTGTGACACGCGAATACGCTGCGTCGCGGGACATTTCAACGCTTCCCGGGCCGCGTTAGGTCACCAGTCCCGAACGTTCCCCTATCGCGTCAGGCGCGAACAATTCGCGTCGCTGATAATAGATCGGATTTAGGGGGCAGCGTCACGTTGAGGGCAGCCCGCATGTCCTCGGCGGTTATCTTCACTGCCGGGGCAGAGACTGGGTCCTGGCCAGGATCAGCACCAGGGATGCGGCTATAGGCCACTTCCTCCGCGATGTCGAACACGTTACGACTGAAGCGCCCGTTCCCGACGTAGTCGAGCATGCGGCGTCCGTTGGAGGTGGCCTGTTCGGATAGTTCCTTGACTGTTGTCTCGAACATTGCGATGGCCTCGTCATCCAAGGTGATATCACCTGCGTGCTGGGCCTCGCGTTCGAGAATCGCGCGTAGAGTAGTCGGGCTTAGCGTCTCGGACCGATAGCGCCAACAGTAGACACGGGCGAGTTTTGGTGCCAACTCAAATAGTTGGGTCATCTGCGGGTCTGAGCCGGTCAAGATTACGGTGAGGTCACGGAACTCGCAGGGCAGCAGCATGATTGCCTCTTGCGCATCTTCATAGCCCGGCTGGATCAGGGTCGGCGCGCCGAGTGAATCGCCAACACACCTCGGGGGCGTGACTCTACTAATCGTCTCAGTTTCAGCCGGACCTGCTCAGCCTGCATTCCCGCAAGGTCGTGCACGTGGACGGCGAGCATTTCGCCCTGGTTCAAGTCGTCAGCATAACTCCTTGCAGCCGTTGTCTTTCCGCTGCCGGGAGGCCCCATGAAGGCGATCCTAGGAGCTTGATGACTCAAGCCGCGGCGGACATGTTCAGCGGTGAAGGCCAGGTAGCTAGAGAGTCGCGGATGGCCGAGTAGCACATACACTGACGTTCCGCCGGCGCCAGTAACCGATCTTTCTTCGGCCATCTCTCCCCCGTTGACGTGTTGTGCGTTGCCTGTGCAGTGTCTACTTCTGCTTGGGCAGGCTTTCGGTTTCCCCGGGTTCGGGTGCAGGCGCAGGATCCGGTGACGGTCCGAAGCTCCACTGGCCCTTAGGGTCGCGGTGAATCGGGGCGCCAGGCCCGCGGCCCTCGTTCAACGGCGCGGCCGCAGCCGTGACATCTTCAGGCTTGGCGGCGATCACGTCCGCATCGACTCCGTCTACAGAGAAGTGTGCGATGTCCGGTCCTGTGATTGTGGCTTTACCGGCGACGGTCGTGTAACTGTTGCCGTCGATACGGGACTGCGGGTTCGGCGCCAGTACAGCGGTCCACGCTGTCGGCGGGTAGAAAACCTTGCCTTCGAGGAACTCCGGTCCGATGTTCACCCATCCCGGCGGGGGCGGGGGTGCGCCCAGAACGCCGAGAGCGGTCCAAAACGCTTCATCGCCGCGCAGGTACACCGCGTTTTGGTCGATGAGTACTTCACCGCGAGTGGATCCGGCGCTCAAAGTGCCGCTGCCGGTGGAGCCGTCCGCGATGTATAGCAGCTGGATTCCGAGTTTGCGTCCGGCGACCTTGATGGTTCCGGTGGCGCGGTGCGCGCCGTTGCGTTGGCGGTCCAGTAGGACATTCAGGCCCGAGGCTTCAAGGGCGCTCAAGGCGTGCTCTGTGGGCACGGGCGGCGGCGGGGGCGGTGGGGGCGTTTCTTTGTGGGTTACTAGTGCGGTGATGAATGCGGTGATCGTGATCGTGACGACCGCGATCGCCGGGTACAGGATCTTGCGTTTGTCGAAAGCTGTTTTGGGCCGCCAATTGACGGTTGCACTCATGGTGTCCCCCCTTGGTACGTGAGTGTGTCAGTTCGTTAGCCTACTGCGTGTCCGGGCCAGATGGGGTGAAGCCGTTGGTGTTGCTTCGACCGTAGAGTTCGTGAAGTGGTATTGGCGCAACGCTTTTAGGTTCATCGATCAGTATCCGCCGTAGCCTGCCGCCCGACGTTGAGCGGCAGCTTCTGCCAGGCCGCTGCCGTCTGCGCCGATTTTGAATTTGGCCATCATGTAGGCAACCGAAGCTGAAGAGTTCGCTTCGAGGTCATAGATGTTGTTTGACGTTCCGCCGACGTGATAGCGCGCGAATGTTTCAGGAATGACTTGGAGGACACCGCGGCTGCTGTTGAGCGGGAATCCGTCGATCTGCTTGGGGCCGTGCGCATTGATGTCCCAGCCGTTTACGGCGTCGTTCTCTCCGCTGCTTTCTTTGCGTGCCTGGTTGTAGAGAAGCTCTTCCCAGGTTCGGCGGATTTGTGGGTCGCGGGGGATGCCGTTGTTGTCCAGTGCTTTGTTGATTACCGCCAGGAGTTCGGGTTTGGTGAGGATCTTCTGTGCGGGGCGGGTGAAGTCGATGTCGCGGACATTCAGTGGTGCTTTCCCGCCGGCAGGTCCTGCGGCCGCGGTGGGGCTGCCGGTGAAGTTTGCGTTCTCGACGAGCTTGTTGAGGGCGTCGGTGGGGATGTTCACCATCTGCCCGATGGGCATCTGCGGGGGCATCATTGCCGGCATGGTCGGGGGTGCTGATGGCATCGGGGCGGCCATTGGAGCGGCGCTGGGGGCCATGAACGGGTTCGCGGCGCCGAGGGGTTTGGCCATTGCGTCCTTCAGCGCGTTTAAGCCGCCGGGGCCGTTGATGTTTCGGACTTTCGCGGCGCTGTCCTGGTCTCGGTTGGCTAGCCCAGAAGCGGCCTGTTTTCCCTTCTCGAGCTGCTCGCGGGTGCCGTCGATGGTGTCTTTGGTTTTCTGGGCATGCTCGCGGGCCGCTTTAGAGATCGCCGGGTCGTCGATGCCGCGTGGGTCGTGGTCAGGCATCGCGTCTTTGTGGCCTTGTAGTGATGTTTGGGCGCGGCCGTACGCGTTGTGGATTGCTTCCTCATCGGTGCCGATCGGTGTCGTCACGCTTAGTTCCCCCCAGGGCGATCAGTAGGTTTCGTCGCTCAATGCGTAGAAACCCTGTTGTGTCCCATAAAATTTGGGCAGTAGTTGAGACAGTGAGATGGGACCGAAGATCTGAGATAATGGGATGGGGCCGAAGATCTCTGAATAGGTCCATAGTTGGCCACCAGACTCCCCCTCCCCTAAGAAGATGGCGTTCGGGCCGTGTGCACCGACGATGACCATGCCCGGTTTCACCTGGGCTGGGTCATCGATCTTGCGGCCGATGTCCTGCCCTGGCGGAGGCAGCTTGAACCCCGCCTCAGCGGCAGCCTGGCGAACCGACTTATGCGTGCCACCGTCGGTACCCGTCATGTTGTGCACAAGATCGCGTAGCTTCGGGTTATCGAACGTGAAGGTCTTGCCTTTGACCTGTGTGGTACCTGCGGGCTCTGGATGCTTATCGTGATTACGAACCAAGGCTTTCAGGTAGGTACGCCTGGCCTTCAGCTTGTCGTACACCAGCCAGGCCACCATCACCGCAGCCGATATCAACAAGATCCTCTGCAAAGTGAGAGGTAGGTCGATCTGGCGCGTCATATCTTCCTGCATCCCCCTAGCACCCCCTTCGTGTCGCTTAGTTTCCAGTCGGGACATTGCCCGGGTTCAGGCCCGCGGGAGCGGTGCTCTTGCCTTGGCCGATACCGGTGTTGGTGTCAGCTGCCGACGGTGAGGCTGCGGGCGGGGCCGGCGGTGCGGCCGGGGGTGCGGGCGGCGGGTCAGCCGGCGCGGGTGTCTGCACGGAGGCCTGCTGCACCTGCGGAGACGCAGGCGTCCCGGGGTCTGGGAGCTCAAAGAAGCCCTGGTGTGCACCGGCTGCCTTGGGCAGTTTGTCCAGGGTGGTCAGGCCCTGGGTTTCCGAGTAGGCCCACGCTTGGCCGCCCTGCTCACCCAGGTACACCGCATTCTGGTTGTTGGGACCCATGATCACCATGCCCGGTTTGAACTGGGCTGGGTTGTCGATCTTGCGGCCAATGTCCTCCCCTGGAGGGGGCAGCTTGAACCCCGCCTCAGCGGCAGCCTGGCGAACCGTCTTATGGGCGTTACCGTCGGTACCCGTCATGTTGTGCGCAAAATCGCGCAGCCTCGGATTATCGAACGTGAACGTCTTGCCCTTGATCTGCGTGGTGTTAGCCGCAGGAGTGCCCACCGGCGCGGTCGGGTTCCCTGCCGGTACAGGCTTACCCGGGGGGGTCGTGTTATTGATCGGGGCACCGGTGACCGGATCAACCTTCGGCTTTTCTTTCTCGTCCGCCTTGGGCTTGTCCTTGTCCTTCTCTTTGTCCTTGAGTCTGTCGAGCAAGTCCTTGTCGATGGGCTTAGGACCGCCCATGCCGTTACCGAGCCCCGGAATCTGCTGTGCACCACCGGAACCCAGACCTGGAAGTGTCGGCATTGCCATACCGCCCGGCATCCCCATACCGTTGGGCATCCCCCCACGCAGCGCGCTGAGCGCATCCTTGACCGGGTCCGCCTTGGCGGCGGGAGGAGCTGCTGGGGCGACCGGGGCAGCGGGCGGAACCGGGGTGGTGTTCTGGGTGCGCGTCGACGGGCCGCTGGTGTTCTCCGACGGCAGTCCCACGCCGTTGAGCGGAACAGTGAAACCATCGGCAGCTGACGCCACGCCTTGGGCGGCGCGGCTCATCGCGTCAGCGGCGGACTTCATTTCCTGGGAGGAGTTCGACATCTTGGACTCGTTGACGTGATTGGCCGCGAACGGAAGCAACCCCGAAGTTGAGTTGTTGATCTCGATCCGGTTGTCGGCATTGACTTTCCGGAACGCCTGATACGCGTTGTTACCGGCGACAGCGCCTTGTGAGAGTTGCGCACCCATCGCCGGAATGACGGAGGCCTTCAGCTCCTCGAGTGCTTCGATACCAGGCTTAGTCTTCGCCCACACCCCGGCTACGTATTTGTCGCCCTGCCCCATATTGAATGTCGCAGTGATCGATTCGTTCAGAGCGTCAAGCTTTTTGCTCAACGCGTTGAAACGATCCAGCACCGGCGCGAAGTTGCTGGTGGTGGTGATAGCGGGATCCGGCGGCCACACCTTGTTCGGATCGAAGCCGAACGTCGTGTCGTTGGAGTTCACCATGCCCTGATCCATGCGTTCAATGATCGGGTCGCGGTTCCCATCATGGGTGATGGGAAGGAACTGCGTGCGCGGAGGCTCAGGTGCGGCATCTAAAGCCGGCGCCGCGCCCGGCCCTAGAATGGTAGAAACCAAGTTGTTGAACGCCTTACGTGATTCGGTATCGAACACCCACAACGCGGCGTTGATCGCCAACCCCAACGCCGGGATGCTCATCGTGCCCGCACGCAGCAACGCCATCGCAGCGAACCGCGACCCAAGAATCGCACCGCGTTTAGCCGCCTCAGCACTAGCCACGGTCACACCGCGCGCGAGACTGGATTGGGCGTTGCTCTTGAACAGGGCTCCCATGCTTTCGCGGGCAGCCAATACCGCCGGCTTGGACTTGTCGGTCAGGAAGGTGTTGATCGCGGGCTGCTTGACCGCCCTGTTCAATGCTGCTGCACCGACAATCGCGGCGATCGGGTCCACTGATGCGCGCGCGGCGTTGCCGAAAGGTGTTGATCCGCCGCCATGTAGTGCGGGGACGGTGGAGTTGATCATCGGCGCGGTGAGGGTGCCGCCGTTCTTGTTTCCCGAGTTCGGCTGGTTGGTCGGCGAAGTGACCATTGTGTTTATCTCCCCCCAGTGTGTGACTGGTAATCGCGGCCAATTACTCCGCTTGTTGCGATGTTTCGCGCAATGTCAGCGCCGGTGAAATCCGGATCATCGTCAAGGATAGGAGTTTGGTTACCGGTTTTTTTGGAGGCAGCGCCGTTTGAGGCACCTTGTTGTCCCATTCCGGCCATCGGGGGCGCCATCCCCATTCCGCCCATCGGGGCCGTGCCTGGTGCGCCGGCCAATGTCGGTGCGCCGGTGGGCGTAAACGAATTGGCGGCTCGTCCGGATACGTCTGCGGGGGTGTAGGCGCCGTTGATTGTGGTGGGCTGCGGAATCTCGTCGCTGGAGGTGTGGGTTGTTCCGGCTCCGGCAGGGAACAGGCCCGCATCTAGTGGCTTACCGTCAAAGGTGCTGCTCGAATCGTCGTCCCCGGGCAGTAGCGAGTCTAAAAGTGCTGCGTTGGGGTCGATTTGAGGTTGCATCTGCGAGGGGTCCCCTCCCCCGGGTGCTTGCGGGGATGGCTGCGGGTGCATTTGGCTGAGCATCTGCGCTAGCGGGGCTAACGCGCCCAGGGGTGATCCGGTGGGGCTGTTCGGGTCAGGCAGATCGGCGGTTGACCCTTCCAGTGTCTGTGCGGCGTCTTGTTCACCGCGGTTGAATTTCTCTTCGGCGGCCTTCTTCTGTGCGAGTAGGTCAGCGAGTCTGTCTGTGGCGTTGCGGAATTCAGTGTCCGTGCCGGATCCGTCGCCTAGCGCTGCGGCTGCTTGGGCAACGGCGGCTTCAGCTTCGGCGATTTGCCCTGGTGTGGGCATCGCAGCATCTCGTTCGGCAACAAGCGCTTTCCGGTCGTTCACGGCCTTGGCGACGGCATTGGCCGCGTCTGCGAGCGTGGCAGCGTGTTGTTTGTGCTCCTCGAGGTGCTGACGGATCAGGTCGGCCGCGGCGCCTTGAGCGGCCCCTTCTGGCAGGACACCCACGCGGGCCAGTTCGTCGCGTAGTGCCGCGACGTCAGCTGCGAGCTGGTCAGCATCAGCCACCGAGCCACTCCGCAGGGTTGATTGGGGGCAGCTCGACGTCTGGCAGGCCCATGAGCTGGCGGTAATGCTGGTACCACGTCACGTAGGCGTTGATGATCGCGTAGCCGACGAGGTGTGTGATTTCGTCTGGCGGCAGCTCTGTGACTTCGTCGGCGATCTTGATGTCAGTGACTTTCCCCATGTAGACGATCACGCCGACCGTGGGATTGGTTTCGTGGTTCATCCACATTCCCAGGGCGCGTTCAGCGGCGGTTCGCCGCTGCTCATCGAACGTTTCCATCTCCGTGATTGCGGCATAGATGGACTCGGCCACTACTAATGATTGCGATTCCATGATTGAGGTCCCCCTCCTCGTTGTGTTTCTCCCCGCGGCCAGCTTAGCGGGTCAGGGCCGATTGTGCACACCTTTGAGCCCGTCAAGGTGCGTTTCGTTTCTGCGACAGGGGTTTTCGGCGAAAAAAATCCACGGCGCGTCGGTCAACTTTCCTTTGCCGACCCCACTAGGTGTGCATATACTCGCAAAACAGGGGGGTGTCGGAACGCCGAGACCCACCACCGTATCCATAACGGAGGGAAAGGGTTTCAACAGCCATGAGTGGTGTCATCATGCTCACCAGTGACCAGATGCACGGTATCGCCAACAAGGGGCAGTCCCTCGTTGAGGACCATCTGGCCACCTACACGCGTATCGCGTCGCACGCCGAAGAGCTCGCGACTCAGCACATGAAGGGCCAGGCCGGTCCCGCGGTCCTGCGCAAGGCGCAGGAACTGCACCAGAAGACCGCACAGTTTGCCCAGACGGCCGGCGAGAAGTTCCAGGGAATCGGCCAGTTCGCAACCCGCACCGACGACGCGGAGGCGCACAAGTCTTCGCGTATCGATGCGCTGATGGCCGCCTAATCGGCCTTCATCCGACAGACCATCTGAATTCGAAAGGATCCAATAGATCATGACCGACGGTGTAGTTCTTTACAACACAGCCGCCATTGAGGGCACTCTTCAGGCCATCCGGACCGAGCACTCCAACGGGCTGGATCTGCAGCAGAACATCCAGAGCGAATACAACCATTTCGACTCGATCGCCTCCGGGCAGGCCACCAACGCCGGCATGGAGTTTCAGCAGTACGGCAACGGCCTCCGTCAGGACGCCGCCGATCTGATGAACATGCTCCACGCCGCCGGTGGCGACGCCAGCCAGGACATGACCGAGCAGGACCACAACGCGGTCGCAACCGTCGGTTTGTAAATCCTTCCCCGGATTTGCATGCCTGCACGAAAAGATGCCCGTCAACTTCCCCCTGAGGTTGGCGGGCATCTTTTATGCACCGCCTCCACGATTTCAGTCATTTCGCTGATACCGTTGAATACGTACATCTCGATCCATTTACATAACACCTAAATTGGGGGGTTTCTTCACTCATGGCTACCTTGGTTTACATCACTGCCGAGATTTGCCCGTTCGAGGCAATCGGCCTACCCGGCGGCCCGGACGTGGACGCCATCATCAAGGACATCGTCGCCTCGATGCACGAGAAGTTCGACGACAATCCGAGCTACGAATTCATCACCATCCCCGGCGAGGAGCTGCTCCGGCAGAGCACCTCCTACGGCATCAAGGACCCCGACACCGTGTTCGTTCAGGCGGTAATCGGAGTCGCGTTCAAGGGCATCGCCGACGACCAGGCCGTCCTGGACCTGGCAAGCCAGTTCACGATGGATCCCTACAACATCGTGGCCACGCTGACCGAACCCGAGGTCCCGAAGCCCCGCGAATCCGAGGCCGTGACTAAGGCCGTGGAAGCTGCGATCCTGTCCGCGGCCACCCCGCGCTCCGCCCCGGCCCCGCTCAGTAAGGTCCCCTCGGCGGCACCGGCCGTCACAGGTTGGGCCCCTGCGGCTCCCGCCGCGCAGCCCGCACCGCCCGTCGAGATCGAACCGGAAGAAACCAAGCCGATCGTCGCGGCACGCTGGGGCTAAACACCCCCCGCTGCACACTGTGGGCCCCTCACTCTCAAAGTGAGGGGCCCACAGCTATTTCCACGTAATCTGGTCCCGGTTTAGCCGGCGCCAACATGTTGTCTCTTCCTGTGCGCGGGAAAGTCCTCAGGCGCGGCCGTCAACCAGTTCGTGATCCCGGCAGCTTCACATTCAGGGCACTGAGTTGTCTGCCACTTGTGCGGATCCTGCGCATGCAGACGATCACGCAACGCTCGGGCACCTGGGTGCAGAACCCCCGCACGCCAACGATATCCCCCAAGAATCCTGTCCGCCTCCCGGTACAACCGCTGCCCGATTCCGAGCGCACGGTAACGGCGCCAGGCTTGGGTAGTTGCGCCGTGCTCCCTGCAGACCAAGCCGAATTCGTAAGCGCGGGCCTCGACATGGGTCACCAGCCTGGCGCTGTCGTCCACGTCCACCCGGATCAGTAAGCCCGAGGGGCAGTGCTGCACCCCAAGACTGAAAGTCCGCGGCGACGGAACATTTCTTGTGTCCGGGGCCGGCCGCTGCGTGCAGAAACTGTTGTGGTTCATGACCACGCTGCGGTCAACTTGCCACATCCTGAAGCTAACTCGCACGACAGCGGGTGTGAAGAAATCCATTCCCGGGGTTGCCTGGGCTCGCTCGCTTGCGAGTGTTTTCGGTAGTGCCTCGATCAGCTCTGGAATGACTTCCGCTGGGTCCCGGCGCGGATCAAAAGGGTTGCGGCCTTCGGCGGAGTCAAGCCACGACAAAGCGGTCTCTTCAATTATCCTGTGCGCCAACCGAAATGATGTAGATGCCGGATCGATCGGAGTCAAACTCGCTCCTTCACGCGTGTGTCAAAGCTAAGTGTATGACGCCGTGTTTGTGCGTAGGGTCTCAGATGGCCATGACGGCGGCGGTGAACGCTTTGCCGTGGGCAGGGCATCGGCAGTGAGTCCCTTCGAACATGGCTCCCCCGTTGCGACTGTTCGGATCTCCCGCGACGGCCGCAGCGTCCCAGAAGCGACTCCACGTGAAAGGCTTTGTTTTTCAGCATGTTTGGCATCCGCGCCCTGAGCCGCAGTGTGTGGTTCGGCTATCGTTGGGGTCTGTGATCGGTGACAAGTTCCAGGACTGTCGGCCGGACGCTAGCGAGCTCGACATCGAGTCCGGACAGGATCTGTGTGGCCACGCCTTCGCCTATGCCCGTGACGCCTAGGAGCAGATGCTCGGTGCCGATGTATCCGAGGCCGGCGCGCAGTGCTTCATGCAGACTGATCTCGAGCGCCGCTTTGCCGCTTGGCGCGAATGGGAGTCGAGAGGACGATTCCTGAAGTCCACGACCGCTGATCTCTTCGAGTTTGGCTTGGGCGGCGTCGAGGCGAACACCGAGTGCTTCCAGTGCCCGGAACCCTACGTTGTCGCCTGACTGCAGTAGGCCCAGGAGTATGTGCTCAGCGCCTATATGGGCGTGATTGAAGCCACATGCTTCTTCTTGAGCGATCACGACCGTCGCGCGGGCGTGGTTGGTGAATTTTTCGAACATCCGTCCCCCTGAAGCTGTTGCGGCCCTCCCCTGGGCCGCTTCAGCCTTCAGGATACGCGTTGTAAGCGCTGTTTAGGCGCTTACTTTGCCTCGCGTTCCCTTCTTCGGTGCTTGCTTCTTGCCTGGCTCCTCCGGCGCCAACAGGTAGTGCTCGAGGACTACCGCCAGGAACGCCGACATGTTGCGTGCAGCCGTGTGGGACTTGCGTTCTTTGACCCACTTGCGATATTCCGGCTTGAATGAGATTCGGGCCTCTACCGCTTTGACGCTGGACTTGTTCGATTGCGGTTCAGGCATCAGCCATTCGTCGACTGCCTCATTGGCGAACAAGGATGCCAAGAATTCGTCTGGGTCCTGGCCCAGGGCCTGCGCCTCGGCGCGGATGGATACGAACGCGTCGTGGGTGATCTGCGCATAGTCGCGGAACTTCTGGCGCTGAATCCTGACCATCTTCTTGTACGCATCTGGATGCAGGTACGTGGTGGTCTGGGTCGGTTCCTTGTCGTCCTCGTCGGATTCTGCCGACGCGACATCCTGCTTGGAGACCTCTACCTGATCGCCGCCAAGTGGGTTCACGGTATGTTGCGGCGTCGCCCGCGAGGGAGTCTGCATCTGTTCAGGGGTTGGCCCTGGAACTGAAGACTCCACCGCTGAGGCCTGGTTATCTGCAGTCGAGGTTGTTTCCGCCTGGTGCGGTGTCTGGTCCTCTGGAGGTGCCACAGGGTCGGGCGTGGCCTCTGGTGGCCTTGGATCCTGGCGCTGCGCAGAGGTGATCAGCCTGCCTGCAAGGCCGCTTCCCCTGGCCTTCTTGGTGAACGCCGACTCTAGGGCCTTTGTTTTAGCTGGTTCGTTCATTCGTGTTGCCATGTCAGACTCCTCCCCCTACCTCACTCAGTTCAAGTTCTTCTTCCTGGCTTTCCTGGAGCAAGACGTTGATTCGGTCCAGGAACTCTCCGGCCAGGCCCTCATAGTCGTCTGCCAGACCCTTGCTGCTGGCCGCGCGGGTATTCACCTTGTACTGTGCGCGTTTGGTTTCGTCTTCGAGTTCATGGGCCAACAGTCCGAACTTCCGGCTGTCCCAGCAGGCGGCGTCGGAATTCCGAATAGCGTGTTGGAAGACTGGCGCCGCGGTACCGATGGTTTTGGCGACCATCTCTTGGACTTCGCCGGAGATCTTGGTCGAGGCGGCACCTAGGCCGAAGACAACAACGCCGCCGAGGCGTAGCACGGGGTTGTCGTCGACGGCTTCGATGAAACGTTGGGCAACCACGTGTAGGCCGTCGATACTGCCGAAATCGGCCCTGGTCGGGATGATAAGGGTTCCCGCGACGCGTAACACCGCGTCCATCGCGGTCTCGTCGACCGGAGGGGCGTCAATCAAGATGATGTCGTAGGTTCGGCCCAGGGCGACGATCTCGCCGCGTATGGCATCTTCCATCTTCTCGCGGGAGTTGGCGGCGAAGTACTTGTACACACGGCCCAGCGCCATACCCCCCGCGATGAGATCAACGTTCTCCCTGACATTGACATACAGCGGTGGCAGCGCGGTTGACGATCCGGGCATCAGCAGCGAGGCGCAGTGCGCCTCACCGTTGGCTTTGATCAGGTCATTGAGGCTGTCGTATGCCTCGACAGGCAGGCCGTAGTCGCGGGCGCAGTTGCCCTGCGGGTCGAGCTCCACAACAAGAACGCGGTAGCCGCTGTTCCCTAAAATCGCGGCGACGTTCGCAGTGATAGATGTCTTGCCCACGCCCCCCTTACCGTTGGCCAACGCCACAACGTGATACGGCGATGGCACAACAGACCAGAAGTCTCGGGCAGCTACTTGACCAGCCATTTTCCCCTGATTCCTCCCTCATTAAGCGTGCTTAAAGCACTGGCCTAGCGCACTTCAGAGCGCGGTTACTACCGCTCCCCCAGCTCACTATCAGTGCACTCACCCCGCGATTCTAACCACACTTACAGCGCACTGTCCAGTGCTCTACACAGTGCGCGCTCCGCGCCCTTGATGCCGCCCTTCTATCGCCCGGTATGCCGCGCGTAGCACGCCCTGTTATCACCCTTCCACTCCCCTTTGTGTCCCCCTTTAGCGCCGCATGTAGTCCACTTAGTCCGCTCCTCCACGCGCTCTGTCATCGCTCTGCATACGCGCATCAATTGCCCTTGCTGCGCGCTTGTAGTCACTCTTCCTCTGCACTAGCCACAGCTCGTGCAGCACGCTTACAGCTGACTGCTCGCCGCACTTATCCCGCCCTCGGTTTCCACCTATGCCCGCACTTTGCGTCACTCTGCACACCCGTGCATAGCGCCCTTGTGCGCGCCCTTCCAGGGCGCTGCATACCGCGCTAACCATCGCACTGCCCCTGCCCTCTGATTTACGCTGTCCTTGCACTGTCATTAGCCCTACCATCCCGCTTCGTTGGCACTTTGTACCACCCTTTCATCCACTCTCTAGCATGCCCTTGCTACCACCCTATGCAACATGTTTAGCTGGGCTTATATCCAATTATGACGTAATTCAGGATCTTTCCATTAGCGCTCCTTCCATGCCTTCCGTGCGACGTCTCCAAGTACCGTCAACTTGTCCCATAGCGGCCTGCTAACAGCTCCCGCCTCTCTGAACATGATATCTGTCATACAGCCTGCTCTCGATAGTTGATCGAGCATTTATGCCCTTGTCCGTCCCTCTGTCCTATCCGCCAAACCAGGCGCATACGCGACGCAACCGTTCAATGACGACATTTCTGCCGACGGGACGTGTTCTGCGCTCGTTGGTTGAGCGCGGTCCTTCGCTGTGCCTGAAGTTATGTTCCGCCGCTGATCATGCTCGTGGTCCTTATCGCTCGTCGGTCTACTGCGAATCGCATCGACTCGAACTAGCTTCGGATTCCGAGAGAGTGACACTGATGCGCGGACCATGAACCAAGTCGGCCCCTTATGCGGTACTTCCTTGTTCGTGAGATGCCGCTCGTGCCGCCAGTGCAGCTCCTGGGCGCGCCCCGGTTCTTCCAGTGGGTGCTCAGGCGAGCGCGGTTGAGTTTGGTTCGAGGCACTGAGATGAACGACAGGATCTGGTTATTGACGACACGTTGGCCATCAACGACAAATTCGGGACGGTGGGGGAGGGGAGGGGTTGTCGGGGCCCCTGATTGCGCCGACCTGGGGAAACACTTCTGGCCGTTGACGGCGGTTGGCGAGCGTTCCCTGTAATGGCCTCTCATTGCGCCCCTGCAGCCCGTAGGGCCGTTTCTAGTCCGTGCCATAGCCCTGCCGCCCGTTAGGGCGCTGACGGCGGCCCTGGCGCATATTGCCTGGGTACAAGCGGGCATTTCGCTGACAGTTTGAGTGAACTGCTCATCTACCCCACTGGATCCAGAGCTGAACAACCGGTTGGTCGACTGGCGTGCCGGTGGGGGCCGGCATGCCTGTCGAACCCGGAAGCTTCGCGCCCCAGCCACCAGGAGGGCATGTGCTCAACCAGCGCTATGCCGGAGCCCAACCCGGGTGATGCGGGGGAGAGGTTGAGGAGGAACCCGAATTTGAATGCCTTTTGGAGAAAAGGCCCGGCGGGCGTGGAGGGTGGGGAAGCGCCGATCATCCTTGATGGTGAAGCCGGTCTCGATAGTGAGTTCATGTTCGTCTCTGGCGCCCGAGTCCCAAATTCCGGCGCCGATGTGATCGCCGAGCGCATAGCCGGCCGGGGCCGGCAGAATGACACACCGAGCCCCTTCGTTGGCGTGTTGGGCGCACGGTGATCACACAGTGTCTGGCTAACCGTCTGACACCAACGCGAACTGCGATGTAGTTAACCCTGGAGCCAAGCTCTTGCCAGCGTCATTTCTGCTGGTGTCCCCCTGAGCGCGCGCGGCTTTGTACCGCACGGATCCCTCATCAGATGTGCGACCTTGCAGTAGTCGGGGCAGCAGGTCCAGGTGAGGCGTCGGGTGGGTTCGCGAGCCGCCTGCCCCTGGCCACGCGTACCCCACCAATGCTTGTGCCGAGGTGCTTCGTCGTACGCATCCCGGGGCGAAGGACAAGGGGTTTACCACCTCTGACATGGGGTCACAGGCTTGGGGAGTGATACCAGCTGTCGAACCGATTTCACCCTTGTCCTCGGCTGGGGCAGGGGCTTTTTCCGTACGCATCGCGAAGCAGATCCCGTTGGGATGCCATCGCTGTTTGAGCTCGCTTCCTCTTTCATCGGGGCTTGTCTCCAGCAACCTTTGAGGAGCGGCGATAGGCGGCTGCCCGGGAGGGCCAGCGGGGTCCAGTCAGCGCTTGGCGACTGCTCCTGAAGTCCGTTGGAGGTGGCTTTTGGTGACACCGAGCCTGTATGTCGTGCAGGGTCGATAAACCGCCAGATAGCGAACATAGACCCGTGCCGTGTGAGTGGACCTCTAGGTAGGTCCAAATTTCTAGCTATCTGTCAGTGTGTCCCGGTTTGAGTTGAGGACACCTGCTGATCGCATTACGCGGGGGCCGAGCACGCCATCCCGAGTGACGTTGGCGGCCGTCAGGGGCAGGCCGCGCTTTCGCACGGGGGCCCGCCTTAGCTGTACCTCGGCGAGATCCCGCATCTCACAGAGCAGAGTGGGGTATAGGCCGAGGCCGCTAGAGGGGATGTTCATGGCCGTGGCCGCTCGATGCCTGTTACTGCCACGCGATACTACTGACGTTAAGCTCACTGGTTTGCTAGAGGATACGTTTCGACTACTTAAGGGTCCGCTCACCGGAGCGCATCAATGTGTGGCCACCGACCAGGCAGAGAGGCACGCCGGGTTATGGCGCGAGACGAGCCAGGAAGGGGGCGGGGTTAGTGCGCCGCGATACAGTGGCCGTGTGTTCTTAGCTATAGGCTATGCCACAATCATGTGTCCGCTATTTTCGCAATTTATGATTCCCGCCTGACGCGGCCGAGTTCTTAAGTAACCGTGCGTTCCCCCCTGAACACGGGGGTCAGCGGCGCGAGCCGGTGGATGGTGCGAGGATCCGGCCGTGATGGTACCCGGAAGTGTGAGCGATATCTGACGCACAGCACTCGGGGTTCAGGAGCCGCAAAGCAGGTATCCGACGTTCGCTGATCTCACGGGGTCAGGAGTTGACCCAGGCCCAGAGGGCAATGATCGCAGCGCGAAAGAGTAGGGCGTGGTGGCCTTCCCTGAGCTGTCGAGGCGGGGCCGTCAATGACGCATGCTCACTACTCCAACAGATTGTTATTCATGGCAGCACGTGCGGAGCCCGCGGAGGACTATCGGGTGCCAACAGCCGGCTACCGTGCCCTCATTGGCGACCTCTGGCACGTCGCTGAATGGGGGTTTTTCCTCGGGCGATTCAAGCCTAAAATCCCCCATAACGCCCACAACTCAGTTGATCTACGAGCGGTCACATGTCCCTGTCATGGCCCTATAGGTGCCGGTTATAAAGAGGTTCTGATCCCCCATACCAGCCCCCACTGCCACCCCATTGTAGAGGCGCTCAAGCGGTCCATTTCGGGCGAGCATAATCAAACATGCAGCGTCTGATTGTTTTGATCGGGATTCTTGAAACCCATTTCAGCTCAGTAGGGGCCCCAGAAGTGCCCCTACCCAACAACCTCAAACTAGCTTGAGCACATTATGAAGCCCAGATAACGACCATGGAGAGTGCCCACATCGAGTCACCATGCACCCAGCTTCACTCCGTCGAAGGCGCAAACGTGGCTTAGTTGGATTGAACGGGTCAGGTTTGCTTGTGGTTGCAGGCCAACCAAGCTTGAAGTCGTGCAGAGGCGAGGTGTCTTGAAGCAGGAACTGCAACTTCTGTACATGGGACCTAGGCCCGGGAGAGTTCGAACCGGCGGCGCCCGCTCCGGGACAGTTCCTGAACTGAAATCGACCGGCAGACATCGCGGCGCCGCACCGGGAAACTCGGGTCAACTCGGTCAACTGATCTGTTTGCGACTTGGCGGACTTAACCCCCGGCGGCCCGGCCAACCACGCGTTCCTACAGCACGCCAGGAACGGGCCGCTGGCACTGTTGCGATCAATCGCGGAACGGTGAAGTGAGCCGATATCCGCAAGGCAGAGATATTCCGGGGGAGAGGGGCGCCCAGGTGGCCAGGCCCGAACCACAGCAACGTCACATGGGATAGATTCTCTACATTGCTGGCGGAATTCCGTGGCGAAGGTCGAATTCATTTCGATTTGCCGGAACGCTGTCGGCTTCAGGGAAGTTGCAACCGATGGAGTAACGCGGCCGTGACTGCTAATCGAATAGTCGCATAGGGGCCGCTCCGGTGATTTGCATGTTTACCAATCGCCAATCGGATGCCCGCGTTCTCGCGCGAGATGCCCCCGGGGAACCTGAGGGCGATACCTGGGGATAGCGGGGGATTCCGCCGAGGGAGTGGATGCGTGGAGACTTCCCCGGCCGCTGCTACGAACTCGTCATTCAGTGAGAAACGGGTCTTTGTGGTGTTCGCTCCGCGAGGGCAGTTGGGCGTTTCGAACGGGGGTGAGCTGTTGTCGGGCAGGTTATCAAGGCTAGAAATGCGTGGGGGATAGCCCTATGGAATTGCCGTATCCGACGGGCCTGCCAAAGGCCTCGGGGCCTAGTTTCGCAGTCTTTCAGCTACCGGCACTCAACTACTGCTAACGCCATGGAGGTGAGGCGGCGTCACCGGCAGCGAATGTTCAGGCGTTTGAATCGTCCCAGCGTGCACCTGCCCCATCTCACTCATGAACCGCAGACGGTAGAAGTACCTCGAACTATCTGCGCCGCGGACTGCCAGCACCGCGGAATGTTCTTGAGCGGCGAGGTCTCCGACCGGCCAGCTACGTCTTACTCTCGGTCAGTTGCTGGCGCGGCTCCGGCCAATTGCGGCCGGCGATGGTATCCACTGATCGCGGTGTTCTGGGCCCGCGGTCTTACGCGCTATTTACGCACAAAACATCGACCATGCACGGGTAATCTGATGATGCTCGTGCTGGCCCAACTGATATGCCCGGGGTCGTAGGGCGGCCCGGCGGCGTAATGGTCGAAGTGTCTTTTTCCGGAGTGAGCTAGGAGGAACGGAGAGCTATGAGTGCCTATTCGACGTCAGTCGACCTCCACGCTGGTCTTAGGACTGGTGCCGTGTTTGGCGGCGAATCGGCGCCGGCCAGGGCGGGGCAGAAAGCAGCCGGTGCCCTGCGAGTCAGCTGCAGCTGTGTAGACCGGGTGGCCGTGATCGGGCGGGAGGGTAGCCCGGTATGAGCGTCGGGCCTTCCTCTTTGCGTGGATACAGCCGCAAACAGCTCAAGGAGTTTCTGATTTCGCGGCGAGCAACTCTGGTCAGGGAGCTGCAGCAGTACGAACGTGAGGCGAGAGAGGCCAGTGACAAAGCCGCTCGAGTCCGCGGTGAACTGGACAATGTCGACTCATCTTTGAACGACTTCGACTAAGCGCCCCGCAGGTGGGCAAGGAGACGTTTCACCTGTTGACGCGTTGCGCGGGCCGATAAGCGTGAGTGTCAAGGGCGCCGGACGTGGCGCGAAGAACTCTGGTTCCAGCACTCGGGTTGTCGCCTGTCCAATACGGGTGAACTGCGACAACTCTAGGTATCGCTCGTACTGGGCAGCCGTTTCGTCAAGCTCGTCGTGTGCGGCCATGATCTCTCTATTCCGCTCTATTCACGTGCGGCTGTGCCGCGATGAGGCCTTGACTGACGCGGACCTGACCATGATTGGTCCCCTGGGCAGAAGGACGCGCGCGTTCCAGTTTGACGACTTTTGGCTGACCCTCAGGCCCCTGTGGGTGCCCTCGACATAGCTTCCCTGCAGTTTCTGTACGCCCCCAGCCCTAGCCCCACGTGTCCTTTGCTTTCGGTTCGCGAAGATCGCGTTGAATGACGTCTTACCGCAGGTCAATGACGGTGTCGGCGACCACTTTGGGCCTGCGTAGAACGCCGTGAACTAGCCCCATAGACCCTCTTGTGGGCCATCGCGTTATGCCCGGCAGGACGAAATGCCACCCCCAATGCGCGGCGAAGATCAGTGGCGCTCAGGAGCAGCGTTTCCAGACCTGTTTGGGTCGCTAAAAATTCGGTTTCGACCGGTGCATAGGCCCCGGCTAGCGGCCTTTAGGTGCCGCGACGATCCCGTAGATAGTCCCCTGCCTGGCCCCCATTTGGGGGGATAGGTTCGCGACTTGGAAGGCGAACTGGTTGCAGTGTGGAATCGTTTGTGCAGGTCCCGATTGTTTATTGGGTCGCCTGTGTCGGTTTTCGTATCACGGGGAGGGGGCGTGATAGAGGCCCCATACGAACCATTTGGCGCCGCGTCTGACGGACGTATCCGTCCCCTAGCGATGCCCAATCGTCAGGCGCATCCGCCGGTCTGCGTAGTCGAGGCCTTTAGCGCAATCCGCCGAGGTCGGGGATTCGCATCGCCACACGCGGTTGAACGTTGTCCTCGACGAGACCCTTGACGACATCGCGGGCAAGTTTCTCGTCGCGTGACAAGCAGCACCATCCACTAACGAAGGTGTTATTGCCGGTTACACCAGACCACGAGCCGAACATGAACTGTTCGTCGGCCGGCAGCCACAGCGATACGCCTTGCACTGTTCGAGTCGACCCGTTTGGCGGCCGATACCACCCCACGAGCGTCTCGTTCGTGACGAGTTCGAGCTCGCCGCGATAACCGCGATCCAGAACCAAGGTTGTCCCCGAGGTGAGGACGTCAACGGTGTGTTCGGTGATGACTTGGCGGTGACTTGGTGGTCCTTGCCAGGCACCCCACCACTGCCCATTCAGGTCAATGCTCCGCGAGGGTGTACCAGCTAGCTCTTCCAGAGTTGTATCGAGTGCGTCGACAAGCGCCTGGGCCGCCGCGAGACTGAGCTCGACCTCTCCGCTCTCGTATCCAAGATAGGTCTTCAGGGGGATTCGGGCGGTCGCAGCCACTTGCGATGGAGTCAGACCTAGCTGGTTACGCCTGTTCAGGATTACCTGCGCGGTCGCTGTCAGGGGGGCCGGCTCATCAGAAACGGCTGGTAACTGACCGCTGAGTTCATCAAGCGAAACATCAAGAGCCTCGGCCAGAGCACGCGCAGTCGACAGCGGTATGTCTTGGCCGCCTTCATACCGCTTGTAGGAGGTGAGGCTGACCCCAATGATCTTGGCTAGTTCCTCTTGAGTCCAGTTCTTGGCCTCCCGGCGAACCTTGATAAGCGTGGAGCCCTGCTTCATTAAGCGCACCTCGTAGGCAGCGTGGGCGCGATCAGGGCCAGCTGGGCAGCCTCCCACTGAAATACGGGCGCAGCGTTGGCGGCCCAACTCTGAGCGCCGCCAACGTGAGAACTGTCCATGGTGCCACTGATCATAGATGGCGCTGACCTGCGGACATGTACTTGCGGCAGCCAACACGCACATATGAATCCAAAGAGCCAAGGACTTCAGCCTGAGCAGACTCATCTGCTGTGCCCCCTTGCAAGAGGGTTGCGTCGGAGTCTTTGCAGTACAGCGGGGCCTTCGGATAGTTCGAACGACGCGTTTCCCAACAGGGGTTGACGAATAGTCACTTTTCGGCCTACTGTCAGTCCATATTCGAACTACAACGAATCTGTGGCAGACCACACGAAGGGATCGCAGCGGATGGCCGGGACGTCGGACGTAGACACGGTGTTCAACACCGGTCTTATCGCGCCCACGTCAACATCTGATAGCCAGTCCTCTCGGTTGGCCTCTGCGGTAGAGGTGTTGGAATCCGCGGCCCGTATTGCGAATCGCACGTGGCATCCGACGCGGCGGGACATCTATCAGTGCCTGACGGTTGCTTGGCAGCGCCAGGGGATGCATGTCCCGTACGTGCTACTGCTGCGTGCGGTGCGGGCGGTTGTTCCTCATGGCGCGACAGCGTTGGGCTACAACGATCAGCCTGGCCGGTGCGCTACTGATGTGGCCGCTGTGTTTGTTCGGGCGGCACGAAAGACTTCCGTATCCGGTGCTAAAGCGGCGCGGGGTGCGGTCTTGAGCGGGTGCGCTGCTGGTCGGACTCCCCGGACCCTCGATGATCCGGCAGCGCACCTTTTAGCCCCCGCACCGACAGCCCCTCATACTCCCCTGTCTGAGGGCGCTGTCGGTGCGGGTCGTGTGGTTGCCCTTCACCGGTGGAGGGGGCCGGTGAATGGCATTTCTGAGCAGGAGCGCTGCCGGCGGGATGGGTCAGGGCCCGCCGGCAGTGGTCCTGTGAATACGTGGCGGCAGGTCGTGTGAGATGTCTGTCGAGGCTGAGGTTCAAGCGCAGCGGCTAAACAATGCCGGTCGGGTTGAGGTCGTTGGTCAGCGGCGGGCAGCGAGGGCTGCTGCGGCGCTGGAGATCCTGTCCGACACTGAGCTGGTATCTCGTTCGGTGTGGCGTAGCCGCTGGATTGAGGTCTTGACGATTCAGGTGGAACGCCCGGGTGCTGCTTTAGCAGAGTTGGCAGGGGCGATGGATCCGCCGGTCACTAAGAACACGTTCTCCGGAATTTTGAATCGTGCATGCAAGTACGCCGAGGAGCTGGCCCGTACTCGATCTCCTCGAGGTGGCTCCACGAAGTCGGCAGTCGGGCAAGTTGTTCGCGAGGTGCATTCATGAGCACTGCAACTGTTTGCGCGGCAAAGGATTTACGTCCGGGACAGGTGTTGTGCCTGTGCGAGCGTTGCGTTGTCTGTGAGGTTCGCGAGGTTGACGGGGCGTTGCGTATCAGCGCCGTACCTGTGGGTGGTGGAGTGCGGCAATGTTTTTCGGCCGCGCCCGATGATGGGTTTCGGCTTTTTTCGCCGCAGTAGGCGTAGGCGTTTCGTTGAGCGGCTTAACAATTCAAGAGGGTGTGCAGTAAACAGAGTCCCCCCTAAGGGGGAATCTGTGAAGGGATTCAAAGACCAGGGTTCAGATTCCCTGGCGGGATGGAGGACGAAGTGGCTGCTTCGTTTCTCCGGTCCTCTACCAAATGAGAGGAGTTTGACTTGCTGAGTCGATTTCACCGTAGCGTGCCGACTAGTGCGTCGACAACGCGTCGGGCAACCGATTTTTCGATACCGCGTTTTACCTGCGATTTCCGCGCATTAGCGCAGGGCGCGTCGTTTTCTGCTCTTTCTGGAATTGAGGCCGTCGGGGCTTCTTCTGGGGCACAGGTTCTTGAAGCTGGTGTTGGTGGGTCGCGGTGCGGGGACCCTGTTTCTGTTGGCGTCATTTCTGTCAGGGAGGGATTTGATATGGCGAATCTTGTTGAGGACAGTGGCAATTGCGACTCATGCCGTGAACCGCTAGTGATCGTTGAGGGGCAGTTGGTGTGCTCTTCGCAGGTGCATCAGTGCCAGATGTGCCCGCGTGATGTGGCCGGAGAGTCTGAGCTGTGCCGCGCTTGCCTCGAAGTGGCTGTCCCGATCGCGAAGGTGGCGTAGTCACATGCGGGGGGCGCAGGGGGTTGCGGTGCTCTTGAGGCGCCGCGGGTTGCATCGCGCGCATTGCAAGGCTGGCGCGCAGGTGAGTGACCAGTTGGGGTCGAGTTTGAGCTCCGAGGGCGCCGCGGTGTTGTCGTTCAGTGATGCGGTGGGGGTGTTCGCCCAGGAGGTCGCTGCACTTAACACCGCTGTGGCTGACGGGGACGTGCAGGTTGCGTGCTCGCATGCGCTGCGTTTGGCGGCGCTGGCGGTACTTGTCGATCCGCGCGCTGGTGTGCGCGGGGAGGGTGGTCCGGGCCGGTGCCGCAGTTTGGTGCAGGCGGTTGTTCGGCAGGCTGATGTTTCCGCGGATCCGCCGGGTCGGATTCAGGCGTATTCAGGTGGGCGTTTCCTGCGGCATCGGGTGGATCATTTCGGTGCGGCGGTGCAGCGGTGCAACTGGGTTCGTGCGGTGCATATCGCGCATTCGATTGCGGCGCTTGCTTTGCGGTTCGCCTCCGAGGTTCAGCCAGTGGCGGGGCTTCCTGAGCTGGGGCATCGCAGGTGAACGCGACAGCTAAGCGGCGTGCACGGGCGGCCAGGACCCGGGCCGTTCAGTCCAAGACGTATGGGGATGTGCGCCAGATGATGGTTTCTGAGCTGCTGGATCCCGGTCTTGGCGCCGAGGTGTGGCGGGGGCAGCTGTTGGGGGTCTTGGGGTACGCCAAGCACCGCAGGTCCGATGAGGAGTTGGTGATCGAGGTCCGTGCGGCCGAGATCGGTCAGTGGGTGGCGCGGGTCCTTAAGCCTGCCAATGTTTCCACTCGTCAGCATCCTAGCGGCCAGAAAGATCGCTGGTGGGTCACTATTTCTGAGCCGGCGCGCGTGCTGCGGCGCTACGGCTGGCAGCCGGGACACTGGGTGTCGGTGGGCGATTACACGAGCGCCGCCGGGGTAGTGCGGGGAGCCCTTGTGGTGAGCTCTGTGATCAACGGCGATGGCCTGCAGGTGGTGTGCCACAGCGCC